>DehalE1_100131_pt1 | contig 10847 bp, 10 predicted proteins | sample DehspE1_FD_43922 | JGI IMG/M metagenome (IMG submission 43922) | reverse complement strand
GCGGTCGGGGCGGTACTGGTCTGGCTCGCCCGTGCGGGCCGGGCGGAGGAGATCCGGCGGGACCTGGAGGACGTTCATGACTGAGTTGGCTCGTCCACAACGGGTCGAGTGGCGCCTCGTCGGCACCTACTACGGCATCGCCTTCGGTGGAGCCGTACTCGTGGCCCTGTTGCTGTGGGGATTGCATCTGGCACTCGGGGATGCGATCGGCGTTGTCGGGATCGTGGTCACCGCGGTGCTCTACATGCCGCTGCCGCTGGTCGCAGGACTGGTCACCGAGCGGGTTGCGGGCCGGCGTCCGCTGCTCGCCCGGGAGTGGGGGGCGCTGCGGCGCAGCTTCTGGAGGACCTATGGCCGCAACGCGCTGGCCGCGGTCGTGGTGATCCTTGCCATCCTCGCCCTCGGGTTCGGAACCGCCTGGCTCGCCGGTGTCCTCGGTGTCCCCGGAGCCGGTCACCTGGTGGCCAACGCCGAGGAGCTGCGCACCCGGATGCTCGAGGTCGTACCCGGCGTGTCCGCGATCGAGGTGCTGCCGCCACCCCTCGTCGTCGCCGCGACCGGGATCGTCCAGGGCGTCTTCGCCGGGCTCACCGTGAACGGGCTGTTCGCCTTCGGCGAGGAGTACGGCTGGCGTGGGGTGCTGGCCGACCTGCTGCGTCCGCTCGGGCTCGGCAGGGCCACCGCGCTCACCGGCGTGCTGTGGGGGTTCTGGCACGCGCCGATCATCGTGCTCGGTCACAACTACGGCACCGAGTGGGGCTGGGGGATCCCGGCGATGATCGCCTGGACCGTGCCGCTGTCCTTCCTGCTCACAGCTGTGCGGGAGCGCACCGGTTCGGTCCTCGCGCCGTCCATCCTGCACGGTGCCTACAACGGGGTGATCGGGCTGTTCACGCTCCTGATCATCGGTGGGAGCCTGTTCATCGCGCTCCCGATGGGGCTGCTGATGGCGCTCAGCCTCTCCGTGCTCGCCGTCGTGGTGTGGCGCTTCCGGGCACCCACCCGCAGGTCGAGTACCAGTCAGGTCGACCACCCGGCCGAAGCCCCGGCCGGCGGGACCAACTGACCGCGTTGCGCCGCTCCGGATCAGTGGCGGGTCCACTGGGCGCGGCAGCTCAGCGCGGCTCGCCCAGCCTGTCGGCCATCCGGCTCAACGCGTCGGTTCAGGCGTCGACCATGGCCACGCCCCCGTGCCCCTCGTCCTCGATCACGACCAGTTCGCTGGCGGGCCACTGGCGGTGCACCTCCCAGGCGGTGCGCAGGGGCCCGCTCACGTCCGCGCGCCCGTGGATGAACACCGCCGGCAGGTGCCCGATCGGAGCCAGGCTGCCGAGCAGCGGCGGCTCCAGAAACCCGTCGTGCGACCAGTAATGGGTGGTCAGGGCCACGAACGGCAGCCGGAAGTCGTCGTCGGCCCAACGCGGGTTGGTGTGCGGTGCGGGCCGGCCGAGCGAGATGTGCACGTCCTCCCAGCGCGCCCACGCCCGGGACGCGGCGTCCCGGACCCTCAGATCGGGGTGTCGCAGCAGCTGGTCGTAGGCCTCCACCAACCGGCCCCGCCCACGCCGGTAACCGATCCCCGCCTGCTCGGCATGGGCGGCGAACCGGTCCCACTCCTCGGGGAAGATCGCGCCGACCGTCTCGGTGATCCACTCGACCTCAGCGGCTGACGTCGTGGTCACGGCGACCAGCACCACGCCCAGCACCCGGTCGGGGTGGGCGCGGGCATAGGCGATCGCCAGCGTCGAACCCCACGACGTGCCGTTCACCACCCAGGCGTCGATCCCGAGGTGCTCGCGGAGTGCCTCGATGTCGGTGATCAGCCGGTCGGTGGTGTTGGCGGCCAGGTCGTGCGCCGGGTCTGATACCAGCGGGACCGAGCGCCCGCAGCCGCGCTGGTCGAGCCCGATAAGCCGGAACCGGTCAGGGTCGAACTTGCGTCGATACCCGCCGGTGCCGAGGCCACCGCCCGGGCCGCCGTGCAGGTAGAGCGCAGGGATGCCGCCGGGCCGCCCGGACTCCTCCCAGTACAGCTGCTGGCCACCCGGCAGAGGGAGGAGGCCGGACTCACGCGGCTCTCCACGAGGGAATTGCACCCGTACAGGCTAGGCCGGACGTCCCGGCCGGGCACGGAGCTCAGGCTTCCCGTCCGGCCCGTCGTGGTGGTCAGTGCCCGGAGAGGTCCGCGCCGAGTGCCTCCAGCATCGGCAGCAGCTTCGCCTCGGTTTCGGCGAACTCCTCGGCAGGATCCGACTCGGCCACGATGCCACAGCCTGCGTAGACGGTGATCTGTTCGGGACGGGCCGGGTCGACCACGCCGCAGCGCAGCGCGATCGCGAACTCGCCGTCGCCGGAGGAGTCCAGCCAGCCCACGGGTCCGGAGTACCGTCCGCGGTCCAGGTGCTCGAGTTCCGCGATGGTCTCCCGTGCGACCGGGGTCGGCGTCCCACAGACCGCAGCGGACGGGTGCAGTTCACCGGCGAGGCGGAGCACGCTCACGTCCGGGTGTGCCACCGCCGTGACGTCGGACGCCAGGTGCAGCACGTTCGGCAACTCCAGCACGTACGGCGCGTCCGGCACGTTCATGCCCGAGCAGAACGGCTCCAGTGCACGGGCCACCGATGCCACGGCGAGCTCGTGCTCGATCAGGTTCTTGCCCGAGCGGGCCAGCGCGTGGGCCAGCTTCAGGTCCAGTTCCTCGCCACCGTTGCGGCGGATGGTGCCGGCGAGCACCCTCGACGTCGCCAGTCCACCCTCGCGCCGGATCAGCATCTCCGGTGAGGCTCCCACCAGTCCGTCCACGTGGTAGGTCCAGCAGCTCGGGTAGCGCTCGGCGAGCCCGGTCACCAGCGAGCGCACCTCCAGGGGCGCGGACGCGGCGAGTCTCACCCCGCGGGCGAGCACGACCTTGTCGAGCATGCCCCGGCCGATCCGCTCGACCGCCTGCTCGACGATGGCCTGCCAGGCCTCCGCGTCGAGGCTTCCCGAGATCACCTGCACGCCGGTCGGCGCAGACGGGGCAGGTTGGCGCAGCGGCGGAGTGGGCGCGGGGCCCGACCGGGCCGAGATCGAGGTCAGCCAGCTGATCCCGTTGCGCCGGCCGAGCACCACCCGGGGCACGATCACGAGCGAGCGGTGCGCGGTGTGTGCCGGATCGAAGACGAACGACGCGAACGCGATCGGTCCCGTCGCGCAGGTGCCGGGCAACTCGGTCTCGTGTTCGATCCGCGAGCACACGTCCTGCCACCACTCGTCGGCCTCCGCGGCGGTGCCGCCCTCGAAGCGGGCCACCTCGCCGATGCCGATCATCCCGTCGCCGCGGCGAAGCCAGGCGTGGCCGCTGACCGGCGGCAGGTAGGCGGCCAGGTCGCCGGGGTCCTCGACCGCCACGGTCATCGCGCGCCACTGCGGGCCGGGCGGGTGATGGATCACCCACGCAGGATAGCCGCTGGCCACAGGCGCGCCGCCCGCGGCGCTGAATGGCCCCCCGGCAACGTATTGCCTAGACTGGCGCGAGTCCCACGCACCACCGCAGGAGAGCCCATGCCCGAGCCGGAACCCGCAGTCCCGGCCACCGGCTCAGCCATCGAGGCGGACGTGATCGTCGTCGGCGCCGGGCCGGGCGGGTCCGCCGCCGCCGCGCACCTCGCGGACCGGGGCCTCGACGTCGCGTTGCTGGAGAAGGCGCGGTTCCCCCGCGAGAAGGTGTGCGGCGACGGGCTGACGCCCCGTGCGGTGAAACAACTGCTCAAGCTCGGCATCGACACCAGCCCCGAGCACGGCTGGGTGCGCAACAAGGGCCTTCGGGTCTACGGCGGACGCACCGAGCCCTTCGAACTGGCCTGGCCGGAACTGGCCGAGTTCCCGCCCTACGGCCTGGTGCGTGCCCGGGCGCAGTTCGACAAGATCCTCGCCGACCGCGCGGTTGCCGGAGGCGCCCGCCTCTACGAGGAGACCACCGTCACCGCGCCGGTCGTCGACCCGCGCACGGACCGGATCGTCGGCGTCACCACCAAGGACGGACGCAGTTTCCGCGCCCCGGTTGTGGTCGCGGCGGACGGGAACTCCTCGCGGCTGGCGCTGGGCATGGGCCTGGAGCGGCGCACCGACCGTCCGATGGGGGTCGCGGTTCGCGCCTACTTCACCTCCCCCCGCACCGACGACGACTACATGGAGTCGTGGCTGGAACTGTGGGACGGCACGCCGGGGGAGTCGAACCTGCTGCCCGGCTACGGCTGGGTCTTCGGCATGGGCGACGGCACCGTCAACGTCGGCCTCGGCACGGTCGGCTCGAAGTCGGAACCGGCCGGCCTGAACTACCGGGAGATGTTCAACGCCTGGCTGGCGAACACGCCGCCGGAGTGGGGTTTCCGTCCCGAGAACCAGGTCGGGCGCACCCTCGGTGCGGCGCTGCCGATGAGCTTCAACCGCCAGCCCGCCTACACCCGCGGCCTGCTGCTGGTCGGCGACGCCGGCGGCATGATCTCGCCGTTCAACGGCGAGGGCATCTCGTATGCCATGGAGGCGGCCGAGATGGCCGCGGACGCGATCGCGGACGCCCACTTCCGCGGCTACGGCACCCCGAGCGCGGAGCGTGCGCTGCGCGGGTACCCCGCTCGGCTGAAGTCGGAGTGGGGCGGGTACTTCCGGCTCGGACAGGTGTTCGTCTCCCTGATCGAGCACCCGCAGGTGATGCACCTGTGCACCCGCTACGGTCTACCGCGGCCCACGCTGATGCGGTTCACGATGAAACTGCTGGCGCACCTCTACGACACCCGGGATGGTGATTGGATGGACAAAGTCATCAGCACCCTCGCAAAGGTGGCACCCTCAGCATGACAACTCCTGTGCTCCGCTCGCTGCAGAAGGGAACCGCTTCACGATGAGCCCCTACATTCCGCTGCTGGGCATCATGGCCCTGGCCGCGTTCTTCCTGGCGGTCTCGATCACACTGAGTTCGTTCCTGGGGCCGCGGCGCTGGAACAAGGTCAAGTACAGCTCGTACGAGTGCGGAATCGAGCCCACCCCCCAGCCGATGGGCGGCGGCCGGTTCCCGATCAAGTACTACATCACGGCGATGCTGTTCATCGTCTTCGACATCGAGACCATCTTCCTCTACCCGTGGGCGGTCACCTTCAAGCAGCTGGGCCTGTTCGCCCTGGTCGAGATGGTGCTGTTCATGGCGACGGTGTTCGTCGCGTACGCCTACGTGTGGCGTCGCGGCGGCCTGGAGTGGGACTGACGGGAGTAACCGGATATGGGCATTGAGGACAAGATCCCCCAGGGCGTGGTGCTGACCACGCTGGAGGGCGTTTTCGGCTGGATGCGGCAGGCGTCGCTGTGGCCGGCCACCTTCGGCCTGGCCTGCTGCGCCATCGAGATGATGACCTACGGCGCGCCCCGGTTCGATGCCGGACGCTGGGGTCAGGAGGTCTTCCGCGCCTCCCCGCGCCAGGCCGACCTGATGATCATCTCCGGCCGGATCAGCCAGAAGATGGCGCCCGTGCTGCGCCAGGTCTACGACCAGATGCCCAACCCCAAGTGGGTGCTGGCGATGGGCGTGTGCGCGTCCAGCGGCGGCATGTTCAACAACTACGCGATCGTGCAGGGTGGCGACCACCTGGTCCCGGTGGACGTCTACGTGCCCGGCTGCCCGCCCCGTCCCGACATGCTGATCGACGCGATGTTCAAGCTGAAGAAGGACATTGTCGCCAAGCGTCCGATGGCCAAGAACGAGATCGAGGCCTGGGAAGCCGCGGAGCGGGCAGCGTTGGTCGCCCCGGCCACCCACGAGATGAAGGGCCTGCTGCGATGAGCGACGAGCAGTCCGACCTCACTCCGGCCGTTCCCGAGTCGCCGAAGCCGGTCGCCACGCGCCGGGGCATGTGGAGCTCGGGCACCGGCGACACCTCCGGCTACAGCCGGATCGTGCGCGCCGTGGACTGGCCAGCCGCCAGTACGCCCCCGTTCGGCTCCTGGTACGACGATGCCTACAACCGGCTGCTGGCCCTGGTCGACGACCCGTTCATCAAGGTCGTCCTCGACCGCGGGGAGCTCACCTTCTTCGTGCCCCGCGAGAAGGTGACCGAGGTGATGCAGGCGCTGCGTGACGACGCCCTGCTGCGCTTCGAGTTCTGCTCGTCGGTCTCCGGTGTGCACTACCCCGACGATGCGGGCAACGAGCTGCACGTGGTGTACCACCTGCAGTCGATGACCCACAACCGCCGGCTGCGCGTGGAGACCGCCTGCCCGGACGCCGACCCGCACGTGCCGAGCGTGGTGGCGACCTACCCGGCGGCCGACTGGCACGAGCGCGAGACCTGGGACATGTTCGGGATCATCTTCGACGGGCACCCGCACCTGACCCGGATCCTGATGCCGGACGACTGGGTCGGCCACCCGCAGCGCAAGGACTACCCGCTCGGCGGGATCCCGATCGAGTACAAGGGCACCACCGTGCCGCCGGTTGACGCGCGGAGGAATTATCGATGAGCGCAGAGCACAACGACTTCTACGCTGCTCCCGGCGAGGAGGCGGAGGGCACCGTCTACACCGCCATGGGCGGTGGTGACTGGGCCGACATCGCCAGCGCGCAGGCCGAGCGGGGCGACGAGACCCTCGTGATCAACATGGGGCCGCAGCACCCCTCGACCCACGGCGTGCTCCGGCTGATGGTCGAGTGCGACGGCGAAACCGTGCAGTCGATCCGTCCCGGGATCGGCTTCCTGCACACCGGTATCGAGAAGAACATGGAGTACCGGAGCTGGACGCAGGGCACGACCTTCGTGACCCGGATGGACTACGTCGCCCCGCTGTTCAACGAGGCCGCGTACTGCTTCTCCGTGGAGCGGCTGCTCGGCATCGAGGACCAGATCCCGCAGCGCGCGCAGGACATTCGCGTGCTGATGATGGAGCTGTGCCGGATCGCGTCCCACCTGGTCGCGATCGGCACCGGCGGCATGGAGATCGGCGCGCTCACCGTGATGACGATCGGCTTCCGTGAGCGGGAGATGATCCTCGACTTCTTCGAGGCGGTCACCGGCCTGCGGATGAACCACGCCTACATTCGCCCCGGCGGCGTGGCGCTCGACCTGCCTGAGACCGGCATCGCCCAGCTGCGCGACCTGATCAGCTGGCTGGAGAAGCACCTGCCCGAGTATGCGGCGTTCTGCAACGAGAACCCGATCTTCAAGGGCCGGATGTGCGGCATCGGCTACCAGGACCTGTCGGCCTGCTTCGCGCTCGGCGTCACCGGTCCGGTGCTGCGGTCCACCGGCTACGCCTGGGACCTGCGCAAGCAGCAGCCCTACTGCGGCTACGAGACCTACGACTTCGACGTGATCACCTGGGACACCTCGGACGCCTACGGCCGGTTCCGGGTGCGCCTCGACGAGATGTGGGAGAGCCTGAAGATCGTCAAGCAGGCCACCGACCGGCTCGAGGCCTCGACCGGCCAGCCCGTGATGGTGGACGACCCGAAGATCGCCTGGCCCGCGACGCTCGCGGTCGGCCCGGACGGCCAGGGCAACTCCCACGAGCACATCAAGCACATCATGGGCGAGTCCATGGAGGCGCTGATCCACCACTTCAAGCTGGTCACCGAGGGCTTCCGGGTCCCGCCGGGCCAGGCCTACGTGCCGATTGAGGGCCCCAAGGGCGAGCTGGGCTGCCACGTCGTCTCCGACGGCGGCACCCGGCCCTACCGCGCCCACATGCGTGACCCAGGGTTCAACCACCTGCAGTCCGTACCGATCCAGTGCGAGGGCGGCATGCTCGCCGACGTCGTGGTGGCGATCGGTTCCCTCGACCCCGTGATGGGAGGCGTGGACCGATGAGCGGTCACGAGTTCCAGTCGTTCTTCGGTGAATCCGGCGAGGTGGACATGTCCGACACCACCACGTCCATCGACGAGGCGACCATGTCGGAGTTGCGCCAACTGGCCGGACGCTACCCGCAGCCTCGCTCTGCGCTGCTGCCGATGCTGCACCTGGTGCAGAGCGTGGACGGTCGGATCTCGCCGGCGGGGATCGAGGCGTGTGCCGAGGTGCTCGGCATCACCACCGCCCAGGTCTCCGGTGTCGCGACGTTCTACACGATGTACCGGCGACGTCCGGGCGGGAAGCACCACGTCGGGGTCTGCACCACCGCGCTGTGCGCCGTGATGGGCGGCGACGCGCTGCTGGAACGGGTCAGCGAGAAGCTGGGCATCGGTCCGGACGAGACCACGCCGGACGGCACCTTCAGCCTGGAGCGGATCGAGTGCAACGCCGCCTGCGACTTCGCCCCGGTGATGATGGTCAACTGGGAGTTCATGGACAACATGACGCCCCAGAAGGCCGAGCAGCTGCTCGACGACCTCGCCGCGGGTCGTGAGGTGCACTCCACGCGCGGCGCGACGATCACCAGCTGGCGCGAGGCGGAGCGCGTGCTCGCCGGGTTCCCGGACGGGCGCGCCGACGAGGGTCCGAGCGCCGGGCGGGCCTCCCTGCTCGGCAAGTCGATCGCGGACGCCAACGGCTGGACCGCCCCGAAGCCGGAGGAGTCGAAGTGACCGACACGCTCACCCCCGTCCTCTCCGCGAACTGGGGGACGGAGAAGTCCTGGACGCTGGAGGCGTACGCGGCGACGGGCGGCTACCAGGCCGTCGGCACGGCGCTCAAGATGACCCCGGCCGAGGTCACCGACCTGGTCAAGGAGTCCGGGCTTCGCGGACGCGGCGGTGCGGGCTTCCCGACCGGCATGAAGTGGAGCTTCGTGCCGAAGGACAACCCGAACCCCAAGTACCTGGTGGTGAACGCCGACGAGTCCGAGCCGGGCACCTGCAAGGACATGCCGTTGCTGCTGGCCAGTCCGCACACGCTGGTCGAGGGCATGATCATCGCTTCCTACGCGATCGACTGCCACACCGCGTTCGTGTACGTCCGCGGCGAGGTGTTGCACGTGATCCGGCGGCTGCAGCAGGCGGTGCAGGAGGCCTACGGCGCCGGCTACCTGGGCACCAACATCCTCGGCTCCGGCTACGACCTCGACATCGTCGTGCACGCCGGCGCGGGTGCCTACATCTGCGGTGAGGAGACGGCACTGCTCGACTCGCTCGAGGGTCGGCGCGGACAGCCCCGGCTGCGGCCGCCGTTCCCCGCCGTGGCGGGCCTGTACGCCTCCCCGACGGTGATCAACAACGTGGAGTCGATCTCCAGCGTCCCCGCGATCGTGAAGAACGGGTCGGCCTGGTTCGGCTCGATGGGCTCCGAGAAGTCCAAGGGCATGACGATCTACTCGCTGTCGGGGCACGTGAACCGTCCCGGCCAGTTCGAGGCTCCGCTGGGCATCACCCTGCGCCAGCTCCTGCAGCTGTCCGGCGGCGTCCGCGCCGGCCACGAGCTGAAGTTCTGGACGCCGGGCGGTTCCTCCACCCCGATCCTCACCGCCGAGCACCTCGACGTGCCCCTGGACTACGAGGGCATGGGTGGCGTCGGCTCGATGCTGGGCACGAAGGCGCTGCAGGTCTTCGACGAGACCACGTCCGTGGTCCGCACCACGCTGCGCTGGGTGGAGTTCTACAAGCACGAGTCCTGCGGCAAGTGCACGCCCTGTCGCGAGGGCAACTGGTGGCTGGTCCAGCTGCTGAAGAAGTTCGAGGCGGGACAGGCCGTCGACGGCGACGTGGACAAGCTGCTCGACATCTGCGACGACATCGGCGGCAAGTCGTTCTGCGCGCTCGCCGACGGTGCGGTGGCGTGTGTGACGAGCGCGGTGCGGCACTTCCGCAGCGAGTTCGAGGCCGGCTACAGCACGCCCGCCTGGGAACTCTTCCCGTACGGCCGCAGCGCCCTGTTCGAGGTTCCGGAGAAGACCGAGGTGCACGCATGAGCGTCCAGACCAAGGCCGATCAGGTCGCGCCGGTCGACCTGATCACCGTCACGATCGACGGCGTCGAGGTGCAGGTACCCAAGGGGACGCTGGCCATCCGGGCGGCCGAGATGATCGGGATCGCGATCCCGCGGTTCTGCGACCACCCGCTGCTCGACCCGGTCGGCGCCTGCCGGCAGTGCATGGTCGAGGTGCCGGACGCCGGCAACGGACGCGGCTTCCCCAAGCCCCAGGCGTCCTGCACGCTCGAGTGCGCGCCCGGCATGCAGATCAAGACCCAGCACACCTCCGACGTGGCCCGCAAGGCCCAGAAGGGCATGCTGGAGTTCCTCCTGATCAACCACCCGCTCGACTGCCCGATCTGCGACAAGGGCGGCGAGTGCCCCCTGCAGAACCAGGCGATGGCGAACGGGCAGGGCGAGTCGCGCTACGAGGGCGTCAAGCGGACCTTCCCGAAGCCGGTCGCCATCTCCGCGCAGATCCTGCTCGACCGCGAGCGGTGCGTCCTGTGCGCCCGCTGCACCCGGTTCTCCGAGCAGATCTCCGGTGATCCGTTCATCGCGCTGGTCGAGCGCGGCGCGCTGCAGCAGGTGGGCCGGTACGCCGACGACCCGTACAACTCCTACTTCTCCGGCAACGTCGTGCAGATCTGCCCGGTCGGTGCGCTCACTTCGGCCGCCTACCGGTTCCAGAGCCGCCCGTTCGACCTGGTCAGCACCACCACCACTTGTGAGCACTGCGCGGGCGGCTGCCAGCTGCGTACCGACCAGCGCCACTTCCAGGTGAAGCGCCGGCTCGCCGGTGAGGCGCCGGAGGTGAACGAGGAGTGGAACTGCGACAAGGGTCGATTCGCCTTCGTCTCGGCCCGCGGTGAGGACCGGATCACCCGGCCGCTGATCCGTGAGGACGGCGCGCTGCGCGTCGCGTCCTGGCCGGAAGCCGTGGACGCCGCCGTGGCCGGCCTGGCCGCCGCCGGC
>DehalE1_100129_pt1 | contig 10977 bp, 7 predicted proteins | sample DehspE1_FD_43922 | JGI IMG/M metagenome (IMG submission 43922) | reverse complement strand
CGGCCTGCGCTGCCCTCCACACCGGCGGCCTGGTGACCGAGGAAGCGGACTCACCGCACCGGGGGCTGGCCGGTGCTCGGGCGGAGTTCCTGCTCGCGCACGCCGACAACGACCCCTCGATGACGCCCGCGCAGGTGGAGGCGCTGGGCGCGACCCTGGCGTCCGCGGGCCTGGCGGCGACGAACGTGGTCGTACCGGGCGCGGCGCACGGCTACACGATGTCGGACACCCCGGCCTGGAACGAGGCAGCCTACGAGTGGGCATTCGAGCAGCTGAGGGACCTGCTGGACCGCACGCTGCGCTGAACCCTGGAGTCACCCGTTCGGGGTCTGCCCCGTGCCACGTGGGTGCCATATGTTCGAGGTGGGCTCTCCAGGGCATGTTCTCGCCAAGAAGCCCTGGGGCACGACTCGAGCCGACACGTTGGAGGGGGCAGCCGGCCTGACTCGTGGTTGCTGGTGGGTGCCCGTGGGGCAAATACCACCGGCGCCCCCAGCACGGCCCATGGCGTTCCGCGTTGCCATCAGGGATTCGTAAAGATCGGTCAGGAAGCCGTCAGTGCGGCCCTCCCGGGCGGGCCGCGGGTCGAGGATCGGCTGGTGATCGAGGATCTCGTGGCCGCGGTGGTCGGCGTTGCGCTGCTCATCTACCTTGCCGTTGCGCTGGCGCATCCGGAGCGGTTCTGATGGGTGTCGGGTGGTCGGCCGTCCTGTCGTTGCTGACGGTGGTCGTCGTCGTCGCGGCGGTCCATGTTCCGCTGGGTTCCTGGCTCTACCGGGTCTTCACGTCCGCGCACCATACCCGGGTGGAGCGCTGGATCTATCGGCTCGTCGGTGTCGACCCGGACTCCGAGCAGCGCTCGTCGGTCTACGCGCTGTCCGTGCTGGCGTTCTCCGGGGTGTCCATCGTTGCGCTGTGGGTGCTGATCCTGCTGCAGGGCGTTCTGCCGCTGGGGTTGGGCAGGACGATGAACCCGGACACGGCACTGAACGCGGCGGTGTCGTTCGTGACCAACACGAACTGGCAGTCCTACGCGGGCGAGACCGGAGCGGGCTACCTCGTCCAGGCTGCCGGGCTGACGGTGCAGAACTTCCTCTCCGCCGGTGTCGGGCTCGCGGTGTCGATCGCCGTGGTGCGTGGCCTGGCGAGGGAGCGGACCGACCGGATCGGGAACTTCTGGGTCGACCTGACCCGCGGCACCCTGCGCGTGCTGCTTCCGCTCGCGACGATTGCGGCCGTCGTGCTGGTCGCAGCGGGGGTGGTCCAGAACATCGCCGCTCCGACCACCGTCACCACGATCGCGGGAGGTCATCAGGTGCTGCAGGGCGGTCTGGTCGCCTCCCAGGAGGCGATCAAGGAGCTGGGCACCAACGGCGGTGGCTTCTTCAACGCCAACTCGGCTCACCCGTTCGAGAACCCCAGCGGCGTGACCGACCTGATCGAGGTCGTCCTGTTGCTGGTGATCGGGTTTGCGCTTCCGTACACCTACGGGCTGATGGTCAAGGATCGCCGCCAGGGCTACGCGATGGCCGGCGTGATGGCGTTCCTGTGCGTCGGGGCGATGTCGCTGATGGTCTGGATCGAGGTCGCCGCGGGGAGCATGGAGGGCAAGGAACAGCGGTTCGGGACGGCATGGTCCGCGATCTTCGCCTCCGCAACGACCGGCACCTCCACGGGTGCGGTGAACTCGCTGCACGAGTCGCTGCAGCCGCTCGGTGGCGGCGTGGCGCTGCTGAACATGATGCTGGGCGAGCTCTCACCCGGCGGAGTCGGCACCGGTCTGTACTCGATGCTGGTGATGCTGGTGCTGACGGTGTTCATCGCCGGCCTGATGGTGGGCAGAACACCCGAGTTGCTCGGCAAGACGATCGGACGTCGCGAGATCACGCTGGTCGCGTTGGCGATGCTGATCACTCCGACGCTGGTGCTGGTGGGCACCGGGATCGCGCTGGTGTTGCCGGTGTCGGTCGGGGCGTTGTCTACCACTGGCCCCCACGGGTTGTCCGAGATGCTGTACGCGTTCACCTCCGCGGCGAACAACAACGGCTCGGCCTTCGCCGGGCTGTCGGCCGACCAGCCGTTCCTGAACCTGGCTCTTGCGCTGTGCATGCTGCTGGGCCGGTTCGTCCCGATCGTCGCCGTGCTCGGCTTGGCCGGTGGGCTCGCCGCGCAGGGACGCCGTCCGGCGACCGCAGGGACCATGCCGACCCACACGGTGAGCTTCGCAGGCTTCCTTGTGGTGATCATCCTCATCGTCGCCGGGCTGACCTACTTCCCGTCCCTGGCCCTCGGCTCGATCGCGGAGGCACTCTCGTGAGCAAGCATCCCCGTCCGGCGCACCCGAGTCTTGCGCATGCCGCCTGGCACGCGCTGCCGCTGGCGCTTGCCAAGCTGGACCCGCGCCACCTGTTCCGCTCCCCGGTGATCTTCGTCGTCTGGGTGGGCTCGGTGCTGACCACGGTTCTGTCCGTGCTGAGTCCGAGCGTGTTCTCGATCTCGGTAACGCTCTGGCTCTGGGCGACGATCGTGTTCGCCAACCTGGCCGAGGCGATCGCTGAGGGACGTGGCAAGGCACAGGCGGACAGCCTGAGGAAGACCCGCACCCTGACCATGGCTCGCCGGCTGGTCGGCGGTTCGGAGCAGCGGGTACCGGGCACCGAGCTGTGCCTCGGCGACCTGGTCGTGGTCGAGGCGGGCGAGGTGATCCCGGGTGACGGGGACGTGGTCGAGGGCGTGGCCACGGTGGACGAGTCGGCGATCACCGGCGAGTCCGCTCCGGTGGTCCGCGAGGCCGGCGGCGACCGGTGCGCGGTCACCGGAGGTACCACCGTGCTCAGCGACCGGGTCGTGGTGCGGATCACCGCCAGGCCGGGGGAGACCTTCATCGACAAGATGATCGCCCTGGTCGAGGGTGCCGCCCGGCAGAAGACCCCCAACGAACTCGCCCTCGGCATCCTGCTGATCACCTTGACGATCATCTTCCTACTGGCGGTCATGGCCCTGCAGCCGCAGGCGATCTACTCCGGCGACCGGCTCTCTCTGATTGTCCTGGTTGCCCTGCTGGTCTGCCTGATCCCGACCACGATCGGTGCACTGTTGTCGGCGATCGGCATCGCTGGCATGGATCGGCTGGTGCAGCACAACGTGCTGGCCATGTCCGGACGGGCCGTCGAGGCTGCCGGTGACGTGAACACCCTGCTGCTGGACAAGACCGGCACGATCACCTTCGGCAACCGCCGCGCGTCCGACGTGTTCCCCGCCGAGGGCGTCCAGCGCGGCGAGCTCCTTGCCGCGGCCCGGCTCGGGTCCCTGGCCGACCTCACCCCGGAGGGCCGCTCGATCATCGACTTCGCCCGCGCTGAGGGCATCACCGAGGACGTGCCGGACGAGCCGGCGCTGATCCGCGGCGGCGCCACGCTCGTCCCGTTCACCGCCCAGACCCGGATGTCCGGCATCGACCTCGCCGACGGCACCCAGGTGCGCAAGGGCGCAGGCTCGGCCGTCGCGGCGTGGGTTCGTGCCGAGGGTGGCACGCAGCCACACGGCCTGGACGCCATCGTGGACGGCGTGTCGGCGGCCGGAGCGACCCCCCTGGTGGTTGCCAGCCGCACCCCGGGAGGCGTTCCGCGTCCGCTCGGGGTCGTGATGCTGAAGGACGTGGTCAAGCCCGGCATGGCCGACCGGTTCGCTCAACTGCGGGCCATGGGCATCCGCACCGTCATGATCACCGGCGACAATCCCCTCACGGCCAAGGCGATCGCGGCCGAGGCCGGTGTCGACGACTACCTCGCAGAGGCCACCCCGGAGGACAAGATGGAACTGATCCGTGCCGAGCAGGCCGGTGGCCGGCTGGTCGCCATGACCGGGGACGGCACCAACGACGCCCCCGCGCTCGCCCAGGCCGACGTGGGGGTCGCGATGAACACCGGTACGTCTGCGGCCAAGGAGGCCGGCAACATGGTCGACCTCGACTCGGATCCGACCAAGCTGATCGACATTGTCGCGATCGGCAAGCAGTTGCTGATCACCCGTGGGGCACTGACCACCTTCTCGATCGCCAACGACGTGGCGAAGTACTTCGCGATCATTCCCGCCATGTTCGTTGCGGTCTTTCCCGGCCTGCAGGCGCTCAACCTGATGCGGCTGCATTCGCCCTCGACCGCGATGCTGTCGGCGGTGATCTTCAACGCGCTGGTCATTCTCGCCCTGGTGCCCCTCGCCCTGCGGGGCGTGAAGTACCGGCCGATGAGCGCCTCGGCGATGCTGAACCGCAATCTGCTCATCTACGGGCTCGGCGGCATCGTGGCGCCGTTCATCGGGATCAAGCTGATCGACCTCGTCGTCGCGCTCATTCCGGGATTGGGGTAGTCCGATGGCCGTTCTTCGCCAACTCGCTGCGGGGGTCAGGTTCCTGCTGGTCATGACGGTCATCCTGGGCGTCGCTTATCCGGCGGTCGTGACCCTCGTCGCCCAGGCCTTCCCGGCCCAGGTCAACGGTTCGCTGATCGTCGATGCCCGGGGACGGGTGGTCGGCTCGGCGTTGCTCGGTCAGGCCTTCGACGGTGCCCAGTGGTTCCAGCCGCGACCCTCGGCGTCCGACTACTCCGGGCAGAGCTCAGGTGGAAGCAACCTGTCACCGGTGTCGGAGCGTCAGCTCGCGGCCAGGGCCGAGCGCGAGCGGGTACTTCGCGCTGCGAACCCGGACGCGGTTGGTCCGGTCCCGGAAGACGCCCTGACCGCCTCCGCTTCCGGTCTCGACCCCCACATCTCGCTCGCCTACGCACACTGGCAGGTGCCTCGGGTGGCTGCCGCGACGGGACTGTCCGTCGCCACCCTGGACACGATGATCGACGCGGCCACCGATCCGGCGCCAGGGGGATTCCTCGGCCAGGCCGGCGTCAATGTCACCCGGCTCAACTTCGCCCTTTCCCAACGGTGAGAGGCTAGGACCCGTGGGTCGCGGCAGGCTTCGGATCTACCTTGGGGCAGCCCCGGGTGTGGGCAAGACCGTCGCCATGCTCGACGAGGGGCATCGCCGGGCCCAGCGGGGCACGGACGTGGTCGTCGGCCTCTGCGAGACCCATGGCCGCACGCACACCGCCGCCCTCCTTGAGGGTCTGGAGGTGATTCCCCGGCGTTCGATCCCCTACAAGAACGCTGTGCTGGAGGAGATGGACCTTGATGCGGTCCTCACCCGCCACCCCGACGTCGCCCTGGTGGACGAGCTCGCCCACACCAATGCGCCCGGCTCCCGCAACGAGAAGCGCTGGCAGGACATCGGCGTCCTGCTCGACGCGGGCGTGGACGTGATCTCGACGGTCAACATCCAGCATCTCGAATCGCTCAACGACGTGGTGACGTCGATCACCGGCATCGTTCAGCGCGAGACCGTGCCCGACGAGGTCGTTCGCGCTGCCGACCAGATCGAGCTTGTCGACATGGCGCCCGAGGCCCTGCGCCGCCGGATGGCCCACGGCAACGTCTACAAGCCCGAGAAGGTGGACGCCGCCTTGGCGAACTACTTCCGGGTCGGGAACCTGTCCGCGCTGCGGGAGCTCGCCCTGCTCTGGTTGGCCGACAAGGTGGACGCCGGTCTGGAGGGCTACCGGGCCGCCCACGGCATCACCCAGGCCTGGCCCGCCCGGGAGCGGGTCGTGATCGCCCTCACCGGAGGGCCGGAGGGCGAGGCACTGCTGCGTCGCGGCGCGCGGATCGCGTCCCGGCTGGCCGGTGGGGTGTTGCTCGCCGCGCTGGTCTCCCGCACTGACGGCCTCGCGAACGCGCCGCTGACCCAGGTCGCCGAACTGCGCCGGCTGACCGACGAACTCGGCGGCGAGTTCCACACCGTCACTGGCGAGGATGCCGCCGACGCCGTGCTGGCCTTCGCGCGCAGCGTCAACGCCACCCAGATCCTCGTCGGCGCACCCGGACTCCCGCCCTGGCGACGGGGTCTGACCCCCAGCCTCGCCGAGAAGGTCATCGCCGGTTCTGGTGACATTGATGTCCACGTCGTCACCCACGCCAGCGCGGGGAAGGGGTTCCGGCGCCCCACCGGCACCGGGTTGTCCCGCCGTCGCGTTCTCGGCGGCCTGGCTATCGCGGTCCTCCTACCTCCGCTGCTCACCTGGATCCTGCTGGCCGACCCCTTCACCTCCGACCTTCCCCTAGACATCCCGATCTTCCTGCTCGCCACCGTTGTCGTCGCCCTGATCGGCGGGGTGGTCCCGGCAGTGGTGGCCGCCATCCTGGCCTCGCTGCTGCTCAACTGGTATTTCGTGCCACCGGTGAACACGTTCACCATCGCCGATCCCGAGAACAGCCTCGCCCTGGTCGTCTTCGTCCTCGTCGGCGTCCTCGTGGCGCTGATCGTCCATCTCAACGCGCGGCGCACCGAACAGGCGAAGGCTGCCCAACGGGAGTCCGCGGCGCTGGTGGAGCTGTCACATACGCTCCTCGGGTCAACGGACCAGCTCCCTGTGCTCCTGCAGCGCGCTGTCGACATGTTCGGAGCCCGCGCGGCAGCAGTGATCCGCCGGACCACCGGCGGCCCTCCGGTGGTCCTGGCCAGTGTCGGGGCATTCGATCCGAGCGCGCCCACCGACCATGAGGACGCCGACGCCGATCACGAACTCGTCCTCCAGCCGCCCGGACTGAACGCCAATCAGCGCCGCCTCTTCGATGCCTTCGCGGCTCACGCCGGCGCGGTCCTGCAACGCACCGAGCTGCAGGCGACCGCCACCTCCGCCGCAGAACTCACTCGTGACAACGAGGCGCGCAAGGCCTTGCTGTCGGCTGTTTCCCACGACCTGCGTACTCCGCTGGCCGGCATCAAGGCCGCGATCGGAAGCCTCCGCTCGACCGAGGTCTCCTGGTCGGCTGACGATGAGGAGGAACTGAAGGCTGTCATCGAGGAGTCGGCCGACCGGCTCGACGCCCTGGTCGGCAACCTGCTCGACATGTCCCGCCTGCAGGCAGGCGCCCTCATCGCACACCCGTGCCCCACCGACCTCGGTGAGGTCGTCCCTGCCACCATCGCCTCGTCGATCCGTCCGGAGCGCGTCTCCTGGGACATCGACCCGGACGCTCGCAGCGCGTTCACTGATGCGGGGCTGCTCGACCGCGTCCTGGCCAACCTGCTCGAGAATGCATTGCGCTACCAGCCCGCCGACGAGCCCGTCCGGATCCATGCCAGCAGGGTGGCCGACCGGGTCGAGATCCGGGTCGTCGACACGGGAGTCGGCGTTCCAGCGGCCGAGCTGGAGCAGATCTTCCAGCCGTTCCGGCGGCACGGGGACGCGCCGAACGGTGCAGGGATCGGGCTGGGCCTCGCCGTCGCCCGCGGCCTGAGTGAGGCAATGGGCGGTGCGGTCGGGGCCGAGCCGACGCCTGGTGGCGGGCTGACCGCCGTGATCACCCTGCCCACGCGCCCGGACCAGGAGATCGCCCGCGAACAGGGGGAGCGGGGATGAGCCGAATCCTCGTCGTGGACGACGACGCGATTCTGCAGCGGACCCTGCGGATCAACCTCCGCGCCCGCGACCACGAGGTCCTGCTTGCCGGCACCGGCAGGGGTGCCCTCTCCATCTTCTTCGAAGAGCAGCCCGACCTCGTCGTGCTCGACCTCGGCCTGCCCGACCTCGACGGTGTCGAGGTTCTGCGTCGCATCCGCAAGGTGTCCGCCACCCCGGTGATCGTCCTTTCCGCCCGTCAACAGGCCGACGACAAGGTCGAAGCCCTCGACGAGGGGGCCGACGACTACGTCAGCAAACCGTTCAGCATCGACGAGCTGATGGCCAGGGTTCGGGTCGCGCTCCGGCGGATGCCCAGCGACGCCGACGTGCCGGCCACCCTGGAATCCGAGGGCCTGGTGCTCGATTTCGCCGCCCACCAGGCGACCCGCGACGGGGCAGGCATTCACCTCACCCCTACCGAATGGCGCCTCCTGGCTGAACTCGGCAGGCACCTCGGCCGGGTCGTCCCCCACGAGCAGCTCCTCAGGGCCGTCTGGGGGCCGGGTTACGGCAGCGAGCACCACTACCTGAGGGTCTACTCCAACCAGATCCGAAGGAAGATCGAGGCCGACCCCACCAGACCCAGACACCTCGTCAATGAACCGGGACTGGGCTACCGCCTGAATCCGTGACGGGGATTCGAGCCGCGATAACCCGATCGGTCAAAGTCGGGTTACTGCTCATCCATCCGAGTCTGCTGGAAGCCGCAAACGCCCCGGGCCTGAGGGGCCTCGGGGCGTTCTGTGGACCGCGAAGAACAACTACCCCAAACAGAGTGCGTGGAGTAGAGGGAGAACGCGGCAGCAGGCACCAGGACCGGGACCATCGTCGGCGGGTCAACGGCAGCTGCGAGGCTACCGTCCGCGCGCGGCAGAACCGGCCGTGTCCTTGCTGGGCAGAAGCGGTCGTGTTCTTTCGGCCGGGTGCGGCCTCTGGGCGGTTCTGACGCGTTCGGGCTCGGTCGGGGCCGGCTGGGTCCAAGATGGAGTTGGCAGGTTGTCAGCGGTGACGCGTTGTCGGTGGCGGCGATCTCCGCGGCTTGGCGTGCGGTGACGGTCCTGCTTCAGGGAGTGATGTGGGATGAGATTCAACCCAGCGCCCGGGTGGCCGGTGCCGCCGCTTGGTTGGCTTCCACCCGCAGGGTGGCAGCCCCCGCCTTCGTGGCCTCCCGCGCCGCCGGGCTGGCAGTTCTGGGTGTCCGGGGAGGCTGGGCGCGACGGTGGTGTTCCAGGTGCCGGCGGGCACAACCCGGCCAGCAATGGGGTGCACCCGGACGCGCAGCCGGCAGATTTGGACCAGGCTCGGGTGTGGGTCGCGGAAATCACGCGGCTTGCCGAACGCCGCCGGACCAACGCGATGACGCGGGTCACTTTGATCGCGCCACCGGTCAAGGGGGGCCTGCTCGGCAAGATCGTGACGATCGGAATCGGTGCCGCGCTGGGCGGCGGGATCAACGATGCCGCCCTCGACGCCGCGGATCAGGCCCAAGACGCCCACGGCGCGGTCCGCCTGCCCGACACCTGCCTGCTGTGCGGACTCCTTCCCGGCGCGGTCACCGAGACCGCCGACATCACCATCGATGCGAGCACCCTGGGCTTCTTCCTGGGCGGGGAGCTCCTCTCCCAACAGAAGGTCACCCTGTCGTTCCATCGGTGCGGCGAATGCGCCAACGCGAAGATACGGTCCCTTGAACCTCTGGTGATCGAGAGCTATCGCAAGGTTGCAGACGCCTGGCTCGTGTCGCTGCTCTTCCTCAACGATCGGGTCGCCGAGTCCGTCAGGGTGCTGAACCGTGCGCACCTGATCACCGCCCGCAGGTGCCTGGAGTGTGGCTACACCGACGACGATCAGGCCTGGCTGGCGCGAGAGGACGTCTGCCCGGTCTGCCGCACCCTCTACGCTGGCGGCCGCGCTTGGCTATGCCCTCAGTGCGGCAAGAACCTCCCGATAGCGCTGCTGGGGAAACCCCGAAGGCCCTCGACCCGGAGACAGGCCTTGTGGGGTGGAGTGGACTGCCCACGCTGCGGGGCCGACGTCCCCAAGCCCTGAAACCCAACGAAAGCGGCATGATGGAGGGCTTCCTGAGCGACGGACTGTATCCGCACGCGCGAGCACTGCTGGTCGCTGCGCCGTGACGGATTCACTCCGAAAGTCGGCGGGAGGCAGGGATGCGGCTCAGGCTTAGGCAGGTAGGCAGGACCGCACCAGTCGAGAGGAAGCTATGAAGCGAACCACCCGGATCGTACTGGCGATCTTTGGGCTCGTCGTCTTGGTTGGGATAGTCATCTATCTCAACCGCAGGGGTGTGCTTCCTGATCTCGTGGCGATCCCGATCCAGCTTGCGCTCACAATCTGCGCTGGCTTGCTTGGCGTTCGTGGGAACCGGCCCGATCACTGATCTCCTGGCACAGCCCCAGCTTCGCAAAAGGTCGCCGGTCGCTGTTGCTGGTTGTGTCTTGCTGCGACCCCAACGGCTGGCCGAGAACGGTTGTGAGGGCGGGCTTCTTGCCCATGAATGGCGCGAGGCCTTCGAATGTGCCTCTGACTAGGTGGAGCTAACGGGATTCGAACCCGTGGCCTCTTCCATGCCATGGAAGCGCGCTACCAACTGCGCCATAGCCCCAGCGTCCTGCGGACGAAGACCTACTCTACCCAAGACCGGACAGTGATGTGAAATCAGGGTTCCGCGAGAACCTGGCGGCGTAACAGCAGCCGGTGGACGGTGATCAGCAGGGCCAGCCACCCGAGACCGAAGAGCCAGGCGAAGACCACGTCGGTGAGCCAGTGGTGGCCGAGGAACACCCGGCTCAGGCCCATCGCGAGTGCCCACAGCGTCGCGCCCAGAACGGCAGCGACCCGCATCCAGAGCCGCGGCGCGAGCCAGACCACCAGGTAGGCGAGCATGCCGGCCACCACGGTGCTGTTCAGGGTGTGCCCGGACGGGAACGAGAAGCTGTCCTCGTAGGGCGGGACGGCATCCGCCAACGGCGGCCGGCTGCGTCCCACCAGCGCTTTGCCCACGATCGTGAAGGTGACCCCGCCCGCGGCCGCCACCAACATCAGCACCACGATCGTGCGCCGGCGGAAGGTCAGGTACAGGGCGAGCATCAGGGAGCCCCCGATCGTCACCATCGGAAGGGTGCTGCCGAGGTTCGTGAACGCTGTCACGACCACGTCCGCCAGCGGCGTGCGGACCCCCATCGCCCAGTCCAGGACAGGACGGTCCAGTCCGGCCACGCCTTCGGCCTCGGTCACCGCGTCGTAGACCGACGCCGCGCCGAGCATCAGCGCGACGAACACCACGCCTCCGACCACACCGGTCACCACCAGCGCCGTCGTCGCCGGGACGCTCCGGACGCGGGCCAGCGTGCCCGTCCGCTCCGCGCTCGCCCGATCGTCCGCCATCCGGCGAGCGTACCTGAGCGCGGTCGTCGGCCGGCGCGGGGACCCCGGTGTTCGCAGGGGC
>DehalE1_100127_pt1 | contig 10992 bp, 7 predicted proteins | sample DehspE1_FD_43922 | JGI IMG/M metagenome (IMG submission 43922) | reverse complement strand
TCCGCGACGACGTCCGCGCCTCCTTGCGAGCCAAGATCCGGCGGCTCCTGCGAAGGTACAAGTACCCGCCCGACCAGGCCGAGGGAGCCGTGAAGCAGGTGATCGAGCAGATGGAGCTGCTGGCGCCCGGAGTCGCGGTCTAGATGGACGTCCAGCCCTCACTGACCCTCGCCAATGTGCTGGCCGCGGTGGGCCTCGACCCTTCGACGGTGCTCCTTATCCGACACCCGCTCAGTCACGGGCCCGCAAGGCAAGCACTAGCGGAGGGCCGCATGCGGCCGTACACGAGCAAGCAGAAACCGACCTTCCCGGGAAAGCACGAGCACTGGCTCGTATTCCTGGGTGAGGAGCGCACGAGCGCACGCTTCTTCGCGTGCTACCAGAACCACGGCGCGATCGCGGAGGGCCAGTTTGATCTCGCGGAGACCCAGATTCTGACTGATCTGAGCGAACGACTGGTCATCGACTGGGGGCTTGGCACCAGGAGCTGGTGGCAGAACGGCACGACCGCCTTCAAGAAGCCCGTGCTCACCATTCTGGAACGCGCCGCTGCCCCCTTCCCCGGGTTCGAACGACTGATCCTGACCTACGCGGAACTCGAGGAAGTGGTCTCACAACCTCGGCGATACGCGCAATGGCATGCCGCGATGCGCGCAGTGAACGCCATCTACCTCATCGTCGACAGGCACTCCGGCAGACAGTACGTCGGCTCCGCCTACGGCGAGCAGGGGCTTCTCGGCCGATGGCACACCTATGCGGACACCGTCCACGGCGGAAACAAGCTCCTCGTGGAGGAACTCCGGATCAATCCGGCCGGCCACCAGAACCTGCAGTTCTCGGTACTTCAGATCCTGCCGCGCACCGCCACCGCGGACGAAGTCATCGCAGTCGAGGCTCTGTACAAACGCAAGCTCCTGACGAAGGAGTTCGGCTTGAATGCCAACTGACCGGGGGTTGCAGACAAGCGGGTGTCGCCGGGTCAGCGTGCCGCCTCGAGGGCGAGCGAGACCTCGTTCAGGACGAGAGGGCCACGGTGTCGGTACTGCTTGGACACCGCGAACATCTCGACCACCCGCGTCACACTCTGCAGATTAGGGCCTGACGCCCGTCCGCCGGGCTCAGCGGTAGCGCAGTCCGTGACCGAACCCGAACAGCGGGTCGGTGGTGTCGAAGGGCACGTCGGGCCGGCTGTCCCGGACGGCGTCCATGCTGCGGGGCAGGTCGAAGGGCAGCGAGCCCTTCGGCTCTGAGGCTCCGAACAGCACGTCCAGCAGGGCGGACGGGCCGGCTCCCCAGTTCGCGGTGATCGCAGCGACGTCGTCGACGAACGGGGCGAGGATGGCTGGACGGTCCAGGAAGATGTCCACGACCGTGGGCACCGCCGCTGCGACGGCCTTGAGGTGCGCGACCTGATCGGCGGGGAAGTTGAGCGAGCCCGCGTGGAAGAAGTTCTCGAACCGCGTCTGCCGCTGTTCGAAAGGAGCCGCGATGCGCAGGACGGCGACGTCGGCGGCCTCGGGGGAGTCGACGACGTCGCCGTAGCCGGCAGCGATCCCGGGCTCGATGCCTTCGACGTACAACTTGATCCCGCGCGCCAGGGGCAGGGTCTGTGCGGTGTTCGTGATCAGCGTGATCGAGGCCCGTTGCGCGGCCTCGCCGGCGGCGCGGAACTCGGCGCAACCCACCGTGGCCCTGGCCACGTCCACGTCCACGTACCGCTTCTCGTCGAACAGGCCGAGGACGAACTTCTCCCGGAGCAGTCGCCGCGCCGAGGCGTCCAGCCGCTCCTCGCTGACTCGCCCGGAGCGGACCAGCTCGACCAGCAACTCCGGGCAGGCCTCGCCACCGAACTGGTCGACGCCGGCGTCGAGGACCTTCACCATTCGCTCGGACGGGTCCAGATGCTCCACGCCCCAGGCGCGCGCGGGGAACGGCTCGCCCATGATCTCTGCGTCGTTGATCAGCCCCCAGTCGGTACACACGATGCCGTCGAAGCCGTACCGCTCGCGCAGCAGGCCGGTGATCACGCTCTTGTTGAAGCCGAAGCCGACTTCCTCGTGCTCGGTGTCGACGGGCATGCCGTAGTAGGGCATGATCTGGCTGGTTCCGGCCTCGAAGGCCGCCTCGAACGGCTTCAGGTGCAGGGCGAACTCCCCGCCCGGATACACCTGCTCGCGTCCGTAGGCGAAGTGGGGATCCTCCCCGTCGCGCTGCGGCCCGCCGCCGGGGAAGTGCTTGGTCATGGTCGCCACGGACTCGTGCCCCAGCTCGGCGCCCTGGAAGCCCCGGATGTAGGCGGCCCCGAGCCTGCTGGTCAGCTCGGCGTCCTCGCCGAAGGTCTGCAACTGGCGGGCCCACCGCGGCTCCGTGCACAGATCGACCTGGGGGTGCAGGGCCACCCGAATCCCGACGGCGGTGTACTCCCTGCGGGCGATGTCGCCGAACTGCTCGACCAGCGCCTCGTCCCTGGTGGCGGCCAGCCCCAGCGTCTCGGGCCAGATCGAGAAGGCGCCGGCCAGCAGCGCCGCCAGCGGGTTGTCGCTGTAGGAGTGGCGCGGATCGGTCGACAGCGTCACCGGAATGCCCAATCGGGTGGACGCGGCCAGCTCCTGGAGCCGGTTGTGCCATTCGGCCATGGCCTCGGCGGTCGGCGCGCCCGCCAGGATGTTGAAGTGGCTCATCAGCCGGCCGTGGACGTACTCCTCGGTGCCGGGCAGACCGAAGGCGTCGTCCCCGTCGCTGAGCGTGCCGTCGGGGTTCATGGCGATCATGGTCTGGAAGAACAGGCCGGCCTTCTCTTCCAGGGTCATCTGACCCAGCAGGTTCTCCACCCTGGCCTCGATCGGCAGGCTCGCGTCGGTATAGGTCCGATCGATGTCGGTCATTGCCACTGCACTCCCTTGACTCGATGGCGAGGCGCCTCGCCTGGCAGCACGCTACCTCAACCCTGAACGAGTGGTAACTGAAACCGGCACGATCGGTAACAGTAGGATCAGGCGTCGGAGGAGGACCATGAGCGTGGGCGGTCGGGCAGAGTCGAGCGAGCGGACCCGCGAACTGATCATCGAGGCGGCCACGAGCCGGTTCGCTGCGCGCGGCTACCGTGCCACCTCGCTGCGCGAGATCGCCACGGCCGCGGGGATCAGCCATCCGGGACTGCTTCGCCACTTCACGAGCAAGGCTGATCTGCTCGGGGTCGTCGTTGACCGGCTCAGCCAGCCCGTGATCGCCGAGGGCGGTGAGGACGCACCGCGCCTGCAGTGGTTCGTCGACGCGGCCCGGCGCAATGCGACGGTTCCCGGCTACGTGGAGCTGTTCAGTGGGCTGCTCGGCGTCGGTGTCGGCGCGTCCAGCCCGGTCCACGCCGCCCTGGCCGCGCGCTACGCAGGGGTGCGCACCGCCATTGCCACGGTCCTGGCGGGCACGGGAGCGCAGCTGAACCCCTCCGCCGAGGCGGCCCGTCTTGCGGCTGCGTGGGACGGCCTGCAGCTGATCTCCCTGTACGTGCCGGAGGTGAGCGTCCCCGACGCCCTCGCGGCCGGCCTGGCCGCCCTCGGTGGCGAGGTGGATGCGGCACTCCCGGTTGCGCGGATCGCGCCGTCCGAACCGTCCGAACCGATCGGGACGCCCGGGGGTTACTCGGCGGGACGCCGCCGTCGCGACCAGATCCTCGAGGCGGCCACGTCCGCCTTTGCGCACGCCGGCTTCCACGGCGCCAGCCTGCGGGAGATCGCAGAACTGGCCGACGTGAGCACCTCGGCGTTGCTGCACCACTTCTCGTCGAAGCGGGAGTTGCTGCTCGCCGTGCTCCAGCGCAGGGACGCCGATGCCGCCGCGCTGGCGGGCACGCCCTCCGGCACCGATCCGGTCACTCGCCTGCGCCGAGCCGTCGAGGTGGCCCGCAGGAACCAGTCGGAGCAGGCGGGGCTGGTCGAGCTGTACGTGACGCTGTGCGCGGAGGCTGCGGCCCCCGATCACCCCGCCCACGGCTACTTCGAACGCCGGTACCGCAACACGATCAATGCGTTCGGCAGCGCGTTCGCCGCGGTGGCCGCGGACGGTGTGCTCGCGGAGGGCAGGGATCCGTGGCTGGAGGGGCTGTGGTGGGTGGCCCTGTGGGATGGGCTGCAATTCCAGTGGAGCTTCGACCACGACCAGGTGGACGTCGCGGCGCTGCTGCAGACTCACCTGGATCGGGTGCTGTCGCCGGCGCAGTGACGGCGGCAGTCAGTCGCTGCCGTGCGCCTCGTGGCTGACCAGGGCAAGCTGCAACTCCAGCCGCGACTGCGGGTCGTCGAGGGCGTCGCCGAACAGCACGCGGAGCTGGTTGACCCGGTAGGCGACCGTCTGCGGATGGATCGACAGCTCCGCGGCGACCTGCTGCCGCTGACCCCAATGCCTCAGCCAGGACGCCAGGGTCGCGGTGAGCCGTTCGCGTTGGGCCGGACGCACCGAGCCGAGCGGCTCGAGGGCCAGCTCGCGGAGGGTCTCGGCGACCTCCGGTGCACCGCGGGTGAGCAGGAGCGGGAGTTGGTCCACCGCGTGGACTGGCCTTTCGCCGGTCTCGGGAACGAGCAGCGCGCACACCAGGGAGCGCCGGGCGTCCGTGGGAGGCACGGATGGACCGATCCGCAGCGCCGCGCCGGTGCCGTCGAGCGCCTGGGCCAGGTGGTGAAGGGCGTGGGGGAGCGTGGACGTCGCGTCCAGCACGGCCACGGCGACGTCCTCGCGCTCCAGCACGAAGCCCTGGCCGGCCAGTGCCGCCCGTGCCTGGGTGATCCGCTCGGCCGGGAGGATCGCCACGGCGACCTCCGCCGGCACGGTCCAGCCGACCTGGTGGGCGACCGTACGGATGGCGTCCTCGTCACCCGCGAACAGGGCGTCAGCCAGCCTGCGCAGCCTGCGCTCGCGCTCGCCGGCGTGGGTGGTCACCTCGTGGGCGTAGCCCTCCGTGCTCTCCGACTGCAACGCGTCGCTGAGGGTGAAGACGGCTTCCCCGAGCGCGAGTTGGGCCTCGGGGGACGGGTCGAGGTCGGCCAGCGCGCGGGCGACCTCTGTGTAGAGCACCCGGGTGCCGATCCGGTACGCCGCGAGCAGGTCCTCCAGGCCACGACCCTCCCGGGCCTCGCCCGCGCCGAGCTCGTGGAACTGGGCGCGCTCCGGCGCGGTCAGCGGGGGTTCGGTGGTGCCGATCAGGCGGACGAAGCGCACCAGCACCGTGCGCGTGGCACGACCCAGGTCGGCGCGCACCTTCGCGTCGCCGACCCGCTGCGCCCATTCGGGCCCGGAATCGATCAGCCGCAGGATGTCCGCCTGCAGCCGGTCGACCTCGGGGGCGATGGTGGCGGCGAGCTGCTGCGGAAGGCGCCCCCAGGGCACACCGGGCGTAGAAACTGTCACGCCGAAATAGTATCCGCAGCCTGCTTTCTGTCTACGGGCCAGAGAACTGTCAGCCAGTGATGATGGAGAATGTCGGCATGGAATTCGCCGCCAGTCGTGAGCACGTCCTGTCCATGTGTCGAACCATGCTGGATCGGGGGTTCCTGAAGGCCACCGAGGGCAACGTGTCCGTCCGCGTTCCGGGGCGTGAGCTCTACGCGGTGACGCCCAGCAACTACGGCTACGAGAAGATGCGGGCGGCGGACATCTGCGTCCTTGACTTCGACGGGAAGGTCGTCGCCGTCGAGGGGGCCTCCGAACTCGCCCCGTCCGTGGAGGCGGGGATGCACGCGACGATCTACCGCGAACGGCCCGACGTCCACGCCATCGTGCACACTCACCAGCCCTTCGCCTCGGCGCTGTCCTACCTGCGCAAACCGATCCCCGCGCTGTCGGACGAGCAGAGTCGCTTCCTCGGTGGCGAGGTGCCGATTGTCGACTACGCGCCGGCCGGCACCAGCTTCCTGGCCAGCAACATGCGCAAGAAGCTGGGCTCCGGCGGCAATGCGTTCATCCTCGCCAACCACGGCGTCGTCGTCCTCGGCACCGATCCCGAGCGCGCGGTGTTCGCGATGGGGCTGCTCGAGAAGGTCTCGATCGCCTACCTGATGGCGCTGGTCACCGAACCCGACAAGGTCTACACGGTGCCGGCGCCGATCCGTGAGATCGCGATCTCGAAGCTCCGCTCCGAGCAGAAACGGATCGCCGGGCAGGTGACGAAGTCCATTCCTGCCGAGCCCGTCGGGCCCGCCCCACTGCCCAGCGCGGACGCGGTCGCCGCGCGGGTTTCGACAGGCTCGACCAGCGGTTCGGGCTCGACGATCGACCCGAACCCGACGGACGCGCGGAGCGACCTGCCGGATGCGGCCACGCTCGGCTACGCCATCACCACCTACCCGGACGTCCCCGACGTCTACCGGCGTCTGGATGCGCTCGTCGACCAGCCGGTCCGTGCGCCCCGGCACGACGCGATGCTGGAAGTGCTGGAGCACTTCGAGACGAGGTGCGCGGGCAGCAGGAAGATCACCGACCGTGCGAAGAAGCGGATCCCCGGCGGCGTCCAGCACAACCTCGCCTTCAACTACCCGTTCCCGCTCGCGATCACAAAGGCGGAGGGTGCCCACCTGACCGACGTGGACGGCAACACCTACATCGACTTCCTGCAGGCCGGCGCCCCCACGATCCTGGGCAGCAACTACACGCCCGTCCGCGAGCGGGTGGAGGAACTCGTCCGCGAGTCCGGTCCCGTCACCGGGTTGTTCCACAAGGCCGAACTGGAGCTCGCCGAGCTCATCCACCACTTCATGCCGAGCATCGAGGTGTACCGGTCCCTGGGCTCCGGAACCGAGGGCGTGATGGCCGCCGTGCGCGGCGCCCGGGCGTTCACGGGCAAGCCGATGGTGATCAAGATGGGCGGCGCCTACCACGGCTGGTCCGACACGATGGTGGTCGGGCTGCGTGTGCCCGGCACCTGGCGGATGAACGCCAAGGGCATCCCGCTCGGTGCGACCGCGGACACCCGCGAGGTGTTCCCCGAGTCGCTGGGCGAACTGAAGCGCAAGCTGATCGAGAACCGGCTGCGCGGCGGCACGGCCGCGGTGATCGTCGAGCCGGTCGGGCCCGAGAGCGGGACGCGTCCGGTGCCCCACGACTACAACGAGAAGATCCGCGAGCTCTGCGACGAGTTCAAGGCCCTGCTGATCTTCGACGAGGTCGTCACCGGTTTCCGCCTCGGCATGGGCGGGGCGCAGGGCTACTTCGGCGTCCGGCCCGACCTGACCGTGCTCGGCAAGGCGGTCTCGGGCGGCTACCCGATGGCCGGCGGCGTCGGAGGCCGCGCCGACATCATGGCCGTTTTCGGCTCCGGCCTGGACGGCAAGGCCGGTGCGCACGTCCAGGTCGGCGGGACGCTCTCGGCGAACCCGTTGTCGTGTGCGGCCGGGGTGTTCGCGATCGAGGAGATGGCCCGCACCAACGCTCCGGTGATCGCCGGGAGCGCAGGGGACCGGCTCGCCGAGGGGCTGCGGCGGCTGGTGGCGAAGCACGGCCTGCCTTACGTGGTGTACAACCAGGGTTCGATCGTGCATCTTGAGTCGACGGGAGTGATGATGCTCTCGATGCGCAATCCCGCCAAGCTGCTGAAGGAGAACGGCATTCGCAAGACGGTGATGGAACAGATGGGCGCCGTCTACGCCGCCCACGGAATCATCACGCTCGCCGGCTCCCGGCTGTACACGTCGATGGCCTGCACCGATGCCGTCATCGACGACGCCCTCGAACGGTTCGATCAGTCGTTCGCCCTGGTTGAGGGGGCCTAGGCGTGGAAGTTGGCCCGGGGACGGCGGTGAGTTCACCCGGCGCAATCGCGCCGCAGGTACTCGCGGCTGACCTGGGCACGTCGGGGATGAAGCTGGCCCTGGTCGGCGCGGACGGCCGGCTGGTCGGCTGGGAGAGCGAACCGGTCGACCTGGCCATCCTGCCGGGCGGCGGGGCCGAGCAGGCCCCAGCGCAGTGGTGGGAGGCGTTCGGACGCTGCGCCGCGCGACTCGCGGCAAAGCACCCCGAGCACTACGCGGCCGTGACCACGGTGTGCTGCTCCACGCAGGGCGAGGGCACGATTCCCGTGGACGCGAACGGAGAAGCCCTGACCGACTGCGTGCTCTGGATGGACATGCGCGGCGCGCCGAACCTGCGCCGCCAGTTCGGTGGGCGCCCGGCCATCAACGGCTTGGCCGCCTCCCGCTACGCGGCCTGGATCCGGCTCACCGGCGGCGCCCCGTCCCCGACCGGCAAGGATCCGGCCGCGCACATGCTGTGGGTGCGGGACGAACTGCCCGAGGTGTACGAGCGCACCGCGGTGTTCCTGAACGTGCTCGACTACCTGAACCTGCGGCTGACCGGACGGGCCGTGGCCACGGTCGACTCGATCCTGACCAGCTGGGTGACGGACAACCGGAACCCCGGACGGATCGCCTACGACCCGGGCCTCGTCGCGGGCAGCGGGATCGATGCCGACAAGCTGCCCGAGATCGTCGCCTGCACCGACGTGATCGGCACGCTCACCGGTGCTGCCGCCGAACACCTGGGCCTGCCCGCGTCGGTGCAGGTCGTGGCCGGAGCGATCGACGTCACGGCGGCGGCGATCGGCGCAGGGACGGTGGCGAACGGCGACTGTCACCTGTACCTCGGCACGTCGTCGTGGATTGCGGGGCACGTGCCGGCGAAGAAGACCGATGTGGTGCACAGCATCGCGTCGGTGCCGTGCGCGTTGCCCGACCGGTACCTGATGATCGCCTTGCAGGCCACCGCCGGGGGCAACCTCGACTGGTTGCGCGACAACGTGGTGGGCGCCGGCGACCCGCTGGTCGCTGCCGACCTGAGGGGTGAGTTCTTCGCGGCGTCCGACCAGATCGTGCCCACGGTGCCAGCCGGGTCGAACGGGGTGATCTACACGCCGTGGATCTACGGCGAGCGGGCGCCGGTGGACGATCTGGCCCTGCGTGCTGGGTTGTTCAATGTCTCGCTGCACAACACCCGCGCCGACCTGCTCCGGGCCGTGTTCGAGGGCATCGCCCTGAACACGCGGTGGCTGCTGCGTCCGGTGAACCGCTTCCTGCCCGCATCGGTGACCTCGATCCGCCTGGTCGGAGGGGGAGCCCGGTCGGACTCGTGGACGCAGATCCTCGCCGACGTGCTCGGCGTGCCGGTGCACCGGGTGGCCCAACCGGTGGCTGCGAACGCCCGTGGCGCCGGTCTGATCGGTGCCATCGGCGTGGGCGCGATCACCGCCTCTGACGTTCCGGGCCTGGTCGAGGTCGCGGACGTGCACGAGCCGGACCCCCGCGTACGAGCGGTCTACGACGAGGCGTTCGGCACGTTCGTCGACCTCCACCGCCGGTTGGCGCCGCTGTACCGGAAGCTCGCGAAGCGGGGCTGATCCCGTCCCGAGTTGTCCCGGGCTCGGGCCGTCCAGTGGTCTTTTGAGGTCGGGCGCCGAGGATCGAGCTGGCCGGGCCGACGGGCGATACGACCGGATCTGCCGAGTTGAGTGCGTAGGTCGAATTGGTCGAAGCAAAGCAGAGGCATCGCCAAAGTGACCGCATCGAGGCGCCATGTGGGTGTCCAAGACAGACATGAAACGAAATGGTCAAGCGAGGCGTCTCTTTACCCGAGCACACGCTCTCCTTCCGTACCTCGGCGGCTTCTTGGAGATCGTGCAACCGCGGCAGTGCCGTTCCGGTAGCCTCGGCTCAGTGGTGTACAACGCTGTCTGCCACAATCAGGAGGCCCTGAAAATGAAGAAGTCCATCGGCGTAACCGCCGCCACCCTCATCGCGGTCTTCGCGGTTTCCGGATGCTCGGCGCCAAGTAGTGGAGGCAGTGGGCCTGCGGTCCCTGCTTCGGCACAGTCCGAGACGACGAAGCCAGGCGATGCGAGCGCGCCGGCCACACCGGCGGAGGTCACCTATTACGACAACGGGGACCTCATTGTTGGCACCGACATCAAGCCGGGTGTGTATCGTGCCGAGGTCGAGGAGGGCATCATCGCGCTGTGCACGGCGAGCCAGACCACCGAGTCCGGCAAGGTCATGGACGTCCGAAACGCCAGCGAGGGCTCGGTGATCTTCACCGTGGTCAAGAAGCAAGGCTCTACCGCCACATTCTCTGGATGCGCGAAGATCGCTCTCGCCCAGGACGTCCTCCGCAAGAACGTCAAGCCCGGAAATGGCTACTTCCTCGTGGGGGCCGAACTGGCACCAGGGAAGTACAGCGCCACGGTTGACAAAGAGTCGATGATGAAGCTCGGCACCGTTGTCCAGTACAGCGACAAGGGCAAGGTGATGGACGTTCGGAACGCCAACAGCGGCAAGGTCGTGTTCACTGTGCGGAACTCGAAGGGTTCGGTCGTGTCCTTCTCCGGCTTTAGTAAGGTCACCAAGGTCGGTTGACCGTTGCGTCTAGCAGTCCTTGTCGTTGGTATCACGCCTGTCACCACAGGACTTGTCTCATGGCTCGACGAACGCGCCTCCTTGGCGTATTAGGGGGTCGAGGATAGCCTCTAGCCAGTTGGTGAAATGGGCGAGAGGCACTGGTCGTCAGCGGCGAGGTTGGTCGCGGTACGGAACATCATGGTCGGTCGCCCACTGCTTCACTTGACGTCTTTGCGCGTGTCCCCAGTTCGAGCCGATCAAGGTTCCGTCGGGTTCGATCATGTCTGCCTCAGCCACTCCAAAGTGTTGCAGCAGAGCGGACGCCACATCATGCACGGCAGCCATACGTCCTTGGGATGTGTCACATGAAGCGAGGTCTGCACTCACGATTGCCTTTACTGGGTGGCGGACCAAGCGGGTGTCTGGAACGCGCCGTAACTCGTCACTGCTAGAGACCCACAAGCTCAACGGTGCCTCGAAGGGCCGATCTAGTTCACCGTCATCGACTAGACCAGCTTGGATGTCGACGGGTCTGCTGCACGGATAGGTGACAGTGGTTAGTCACGCAGCCTGATTGGCTGTCGTGGTCATGATGGTCTCGTACTCGATGGGGGTCAATCGG
>DehalE1_100126_pt1 | contig 11005 bp, 11 predicted proteins | sample DehspE1_FD_43922 | JGI IMG/M metagenome (IMG submission 43922) | reverse complement strand
GGAGCAGGATCATCTCGGGCAGGCTGAGGGCGACGGTGGCCATCATGAAGGCGAGCAGGGTGCCCATCGGCATGCCCTTGGCGTACAGCGCGTCGACCAGCGGCAGGATGCCGGCGGCGTTGGAGTACAGCGGAACACCGATCCCAACGGCGATCAGGACGGCGAACGGGTTGTCCGGGCCCGCGTAGGTGGCGAAGAAGTCCTCGGGAGCCCAGCCGTGGATGGCCGCGCCCAGACCGATGCCGATCAGCAGGTAGGGCCAGATCTTGCGAAGGATCGAGCCGACCTCCTCGATGCCCATCTGGATTCGGTCGTCCCAGGTGAGGCCGGCAGTGGAGTCGATGACCTGGCCGCGGAGCTTGGTCTCGAACACGAACGGCTCCACCCAGCGTTCGAGCTTCAGCCGGCCGATGGTGTAGCCGGCCACGATCGCGATGATGAGCCCGGCGGCGACGTACATGAGGGTGGGACCGATCCCGAACAGGCCCAGTAGGAGTGCGATCGCGACCTCGTTCACCAGCGGGCTGGCGATCAGGAAGCTCATCGTGACCCCCAGCGGGATGCCCGAGGCGACGAAGCCGATGAAGGCCGGGACGGCGCTGCAGGAACAGAACGGGGTGACCACGCCGAGGCTTGCGGCGAGGACGTTGCCGATGCCTTCGCGCTTGCCACCCAGCAGGGCACGGGTGCGTTCCACGCTCATGAACGAGCGCGCCACCGTGACGAGGAAGATGATCCCGGCCAGAAGCAGAATGATCTTGACCGTGTCGAGGAAGAAGAACTGCACCCCGCTGCCCAGCCGGGAGGCGAGGTCGAGCCCGAACACGCCACCGATCAGCCAGTTCCAGAACGGCTCATTCAGCAGGTACAGCGTCCACCAGATGACCGTAGCCAGCAGCAGGCCGCCCCACCGCTGGAACGACCTGCGGCGCGTTCCGGTATCAGTTGTGGCGGTCATCGCACCACGGTCAGTTGTCGTGCTACCGATGCCGGATCAGGCAGGGCCGCGTGCAGCCGCTCGAGAGCGCCATCGGTCAACGAGTAGTCGATCCAGCGTCCACGCTTGGTGCCCTCGATCAGGCCGGCCTCACGCAACACCTTCAGGTGGTAGCTCAGCAAGTTGCCCGGAATAGCGGGCTCGGGCTGCAGGTCACAGACACAGCGCGTCCGACCGACGAGCAGGTGGAGCAGTTGCAGGCGAATGGGGTCCGCAACTGCAGCCAACAGCGAGGCAGCCGAAACCGCAGGTTCAGTGGTTCTTGAATCAACCATGATTGAATCGTGCCTCTCCGGCAAGGTGGATGTCAAACCCAGCCGAGCAGGGCGAAGATGCGCTGAACGGCGAGCAGGACGAGCGCGACCGCGAAGATCCGGGTCAGGGTCAGGCTCTTGACCCGGTTCGCCATGAACCTCGAGCCCCACTGTGCCCCGGCAATTGCGGCGATTGTGGTCATCACCAACAACGTCCAGTCGAAACGCGCCTCGGGCAAGTGGGCGATGAACGCCGAGAAGGACGGCAGGGTCACCACAACACTGTTGGTGGCCGCAGCCGTGCGGGCTGCGAATCCGAGCATCACGAGGGTGGGCATCATCAGGAAGCCCGGCCCAACCCCGAGGAGGCCGGCGAACACCCCGATCCCCGAACTCGCTCCGGCCGCCTTCCAGCGCGTGACATCCGTCACCGTCGAAGGCGCTGAGTCGTCTTGGGTGGGTGGAAAAGCCATCCGCCAGGCCAGGAACAGCAGGACTGCCACATACAGCCACCACAACAGGTTCGTGGAGGTGAACTGCAGCAGCCACACCCCAACCGGTGCAGCGATCGTGGTGACGATCAACAGCGGTATCGCTGTCCGCCAGTCGATCATCTTCTTGCGGGCGAACGCCACTGCGCTGGAGATCGCCGTGACCCCGTTAAGCCACAACGACAGCGGCATGATCTGGTTCTTCAGGTCCAGGCCGAACATCGCCAGGACCGGCGTCGCGATGAACGCCACGCCCAAGCCCATCATCCCGGACAGGAACGACAACCCGAACAGCACCACCGACAACACCAGATACAGCGTCCAGCCGTCCATCATCATCCGTGCTTCCCAATCCTGATTGAATCAATATCGATTGAAGCATAGGCCGCCGTGCGTGAGCCCGCTGCCGATCCCATCAGCTGCTCCAGATACGTCCGGAGCGCAGGCCGGCGATTGTCCGGGTGGTAACGACGAGCCAAGCGCAGACCAGACCCAGATAGAGAAACACCCCAAGACCTTCGAGGATCGGGGAGTTCCAGATGCGCGCGATGGTCAGGCTGGCGACCGTGTAGGCCCCCAGGGGGAAGACGAACGCCCACCATCCGAGGTGGAATGGGATCACGTCGTTGCCGTGGTAGCGCACGAGCAGGGCGGCGACCAGCATGAGCCACCAGAGTCCGAAGCCCCAGATGGCGGTGCTCGTGATCTGGGTGACCAGACCCAGTGCGCCCGCCGCCTCGCCCCAGATGGGGGTTCCGGCCTTGACGAGGGCCAACGGAGCCAGCGCGGCCACCCCGACTGGCCCGAGTCCGATCCATACCGAGGGAGCCAGGGCTGCCGGCGGGAGCGGGTGCAGGATCAGCCGGTCGTACACCAGACCGAGCGTGAGCAGGAACAGCAGGACGCCCATCCCGTAGAACGCGTAACCAACGGCGACCAGGAGGCCGGCGGTGCCGGGGTCGGCCTGGGCGGCCAACGGGGCCAGGACCATGGGAATGATGATTGTGACCACGGGTGGGATGAACCAGCCGCCATTCGCCGATGCCGCCGGCGTTTCACCGGTGATCAGCACAAACCCGAAGGCGACCCCCATGACCACGGCGAGCGCTCCTCCGAGAACTGCCAACACGGCGATAACCAGGGTTGCCACCGAGCCGGGGATCAGAGTGGGACTGACCACCGACGTCATCACGGCCAGGACCAGCAGACCACCTGGCAGGGTGGCATGCATGGCGCCCTTGATCGGATGGCGGAAGTCGGCCATCGCCGCACTGGTGTGCCGGACCCAACGGACCGCGTAGCCGCCCAGAAGTACGACACCGAGGACGTAGGCGAGAACGGCGAGGCCCGCACCCACGATGTGGGCAGCGCCGGCGAGCGGCGCCCAACCACCCGGATTGCTGTACGAGGCCACGGCAAGGATCCCGGTGCCCATCACCGACGCGAACCAACCCGGATGCAGGTCCCGAGTCCTGACATCCAGCACCGTTGAGGCCTGCTTCGGGGTCGGGATGGTGTGGGTTGCGCTCATGGGAGGATCGGCTCCTTGCTTGTTGGGACCTGCCCGGGCTCCCGGCTCGGGCTCAGGAAATGTGCATCTTCAAGTTCGAGGGTGACGTTGCTCAGGCCGAAGCGGTCGACCAGTGTTGCCTTGACCAGTTCGGCAACCTGCTGGGCTTCGCTCAAGGTGGGCTGGCCGGCCAGGACGATGTGGGCCGAGCCTGCGGGCACATCGGAGGCGAGGTTCCACAGGTGGAGGTGGTGGACGTCGTCGACGTCCGGCACGCTGAGTATCGCCACTTGCACATCTGACGGGTCGATTCCTGCCGGGGTGCCCTCCATGAGGATGTGGGTCGACTGCAGCAGGAGCCGCACGCCGGCCCAGAGCACCAACACGTTGATGACCAGCGAGGCCACGGGGTCGGCCCAGACCCAGCCGAACGCCCAGATCGCCAACCCGGCCAGCAGCGCAGCGAACGAGCCGGCGGCATCGGTGGCCAGGTGAACCACGGACCCCCGCATGTTCAGGCTCTGCCCCTCAGCCCGATGAACCACGATCGCGCTGATGACGTTGATCGCGATGCCGACCAGTGCGACCACCATCAAGCCGACAGCCGCCACCGGCTGCGGGGAGGGCGAGCTGATCCGTGAGACGGCCTCCACGCTGACCCAGATCCCGCCGCCGATGAGCATGAGTGCGCTCAGCTGGGCGGCGAGCACCTCGGCGCGAGCGAACCCGTAGCTGTGTCCCCGGTTCAGGGGACGCGCGGCGAGGACCAGCCCAGCCATCGCGATGGCCAGGCCGATCACGTCAGCCGTCAAGTGGGCCGCATCGGCAAGCAGCGCCAGCGATCCGAAGGCAAGCCCGGCAACCACCTCGACAACCAGGAAGACGGCATTGAGGCCAAACGCCCAGACCAACGCCCGGCGCTGCCCCTGGGCGACTTCACCCACCTCATGCTCAAACGTGTGACTGCTCATGCAGATCCACTCTCATCAAGCCCTGAACTCAGGGCATTGGGCCAGCAAGCCGGGCGCCGCGACAAATCGCCACAACCCACATCGCTACAACAGTTTTTGAATCAATCAACACTGAACCGTAGCACTCGGACGACGCAACCGTGCGCCGAACGGGACTTGCCCCCCGGGGTATCCGGGGCTAGCCTGCGGAGTAGAACATATCAAATCTTCTTGAGACAATCTCTCTTGAACTGAAGGAGTCCTGATGACCACCCAGCCGGCACCGACCGTCGACCAGATCCTGGCTAACATGACCGTTTCGCTGAACGGCCACATCCCGCCGTCGGTGACGTACGCCGCCACCGTGATGCCGCAGATGGTCGTGCGCCATGTGCAGGACAGCGGGTTCGCCATGCCCAAGGACGGCACCGGTGCGCTGACCGAGGAGACCCGCACCCTGATCTACCTTGGGGTGGCACTGGCCACCGGGAGCCATGCCTGCATCGAAGCAATGACGAACAAGGCCCAGGCGCTGGGGATTGAGCCGGCCAAGCTGCTCGAGACATTCAAGATCGCCCGGTTCGCCGAGGCCACCCGCGTCCTCGGTAACGCCGAGCCGCTGCTCGCCGCCCTCGACGCCCAGAACTGACCCACTCCCGTTTGGATCTGACCTCCCGGGCAGCATCCCGTCCTACCGTGCGCCATGGAGCGCACGATGGGGCGAACAGTGACCGACCTACACAGTTCCTGAATGGAAGACCGATATGGCTCCGAGCGCCGCGGACCAGCCGACAAGCAACATCGAGTCACCCCGAGCTGACACCACCGCTGGCGGCGGCGAGCTGACCGTGCCCACGCTGGGCGAACTGGTGAGAACCACGATCCATCTGGGCGTTATCGGCTACGGCGGCCCCGCGATCCTGGCCCTGATGAAGCAGACGCTCGTGGCCAAGAAGCGCTGGATCAGCGAAAAGGACTTCATGAATGCGCTGAGCCTGGCGCAGGCGCTCCCCGGCGCCACGGGCGTCACCGTTCTGGGCTACGTGGGATTCAAGCTCAAGAAGGTCTGGGGTGGCGTACTGGCCCCACTGGGATTCGTCACCCCGCCCACCATCTTGATGATCGGGTTGTCGTGGGCCTACTTCACCTACGGCCAACTCCCGTTCGTGAAAGCGCTGTTCGCCGGCCTCGGGGCGCTAGTCGTGGCCCTGCTCGTGAACGCCTTCCTGGTGCTCGGCAAGGCCGTGTTCCCCCAGCTCGGCTGGCGGTCATGGAAGGGGCTCCTCATCGCCCTGACCAGCTTCACCCTTGCCTACTTCCTCCACCTCAACGTCATCTGGATCGTCCTCGGCGCGGCAGTGGTGGGCTACCTGCTGTTCTCCCTCGCCTCCGGGGCCGCGCCGGGAGCGGCCGCCGAAACCCCTGCCGCCGCATCCCCCAAGCCCGAGCAGCTGTCGATCCGGGACCTCATTCCTGCCCTCGTGGTTGCGGCGATCGTCGCGGCAGCCCTTCTCATCCCCTACACCCGGGACTTGATGGCCACGTTCCTCGGAATCGGTGCCACCGCCTTCGGCGGCGGCTTCGGCAGCATCCCGCTGATCCAGGCCTCGGTTGTGGATGCTCACGGTTGGTTGACCACCAAGGAGTTCGTTGACGGCATCGCGCTCGGCCAGATCACCCCCGGACCGGTGTTCATCACCGCGACCTTCATCGGCTACCGCGTCGCCGGCGTGATCGGCGCCCTCGTCGCCACGCTGGGAGTCTTCCTGCCATCCCTGGCCGCGATCATCCTGATGGCCGACCTGCATGGCCGGATCCAGGGCCACAAGGCCGTCCAGGCCGTCATCAAGGGACTCCAGGCAGCATTCATCGGATTGATCGCCTCCGTGGCACTGCAATTCGCGCTCAAGTCGTTGTTGACCTGGCAGGAGTGGCTCATCTTCGTGGCCGGGTTCGTCTACATCGCCATCCTGAAGAAGAACTCGGTCTGGGCAATCCTGGCCACGATCGCCTTTTCCTTCCTCTTCCTCCAGTAGACCGTGCGGTCCTGCTCTACTCAGCCAGAGATCAGGCGGGTCGGCGACCCCCGTAGATCACTGAGTCCAGGCGCTTCCAGTAGACGTCGATGCCCTCGAAACCAGCCGCCCGAAGGAACCCGATCTGCGATTCGAGCGCGGTGATGTTCCGGACGTGATCGTCGTGGCCGGCGTGGTCCAGCGCAGTTTGTGGACCATCGCGGTCGCCGCCCTCCGGGTTGCGAGCATGCACTCGTTCCCACGCGGCTGTCACGACTGGATCCGCGGTGTTCACCACGTCGTAGTTGAGATACCAGCCGCCTGGGGCGAGGCGGTCGTGGATCTCCCTGAACAAGCCTTGCTTGCGTCCATCGGGAATGTGATGGATGCACATCGAGGTCACGACCGCGTCCAGCATGTTCGGGACCTGCTGTGGCCATCGGTCAGCTGACATGTCGAACTCGATGTAGCGGAACCGCCCAGCGAACCGCTGCATTTCGTTCTCGCCGGCGAGCATCATGGGGCGGGAGTAGTCGGCAAGAATCGCGGTGCTCAGTGGGTACACATCGAGGATCATGCTCGCCGCCGAGCCCGTGCCGGCACCGAGATCCAGGAAGGTGAATCGCGTCTGGCGGTCAAACGGCAGGAGTTCACCCATGAGGCGCAACTGAGACCGGTGGCGGCTCTCGCGGGCCTCAGCCTCGTCCACCCAGTGGTGAATGAACTCGTCGGAATGCCAGACAGCCGACTCCGGCGAGTTGTCCATGCGAGTGAGGCTATCGCCTGAATCGGTGCGAATGGCGGACTCGCAGCCGGACGGCACCGCTCCGCTTCCACACTTGCGACCGAGACCGCGCGACGCGTCTGCCACCGGTTTCTTGCTGCGCGCGTTGCTGGCCTACGGAGTCACCCGGTTGGCGTCCTTCCCCACCTCAACCCTGTGCGTCAAGACCTTCACCACCCACCAAAGCTCGTACCCCAGTCGGCGGCCAGCCCGAACCCGACTGGGGAGAGTTCGGCCTTCCACCCCTACAGGTTGAGGGACGCCATGAGGCCGCGGACGCGACGTTCGACTTCGTCCCGGATCGGTCGGACATCCTCGACGGTCTGCCCGGCCGGGTCGTCCACGTCCCAGTTCTCATACCTTTTGCCCGGGAAGATCGGGCAGGCATCGCCACAGCCCATCGTCACCACAACGTCGGCTGCCCGGACGGTCTCGTCGGTCCACGGCTTGGGGAACTCCCCAGAGATGTCGATACCACGCTCGGCCATGGCGGCAATTGCTGCCGGGTTGACCTCGATGCCCGGCTCGGAACCACCCGACCAGGCCACCGCGCCGTCACCGGTCAGGGCCTGGAAGAAGCCGAGCGCCATCTGCGAGCGGCCGGCGTTGTGAGTACACAAGAAGAGGACCACCGGCTTGCCGTCATCATGGAGCCCTTCGATCCGGGCGAGTGCCTGGAGTCGCTGGTGGGCGAACCGCTCGGCCAGGAGGGGCAGGAACCTGGTCACCTTGGCGCGGTCAGCGAACTGATCAAAAGAGCTGGCCAGGAAGCGTTCGATGGTCTCCTTGCCGTAGAGGCCGGCGAACTTGTCGGCCAGACGGGCCGAGGCCTGCTTGAGGGCGAGCTTCTCGGGGGTGTGCAGGCTTTCCCAGCTGCGTTCGGAGACAGGATGTGGGGCGGTGGTCATGAGGCTTCTCCTTCGAAGCTGGCGGCCAGGCGGGTGATCCGGCCGGTGATGTCGTCGTAGGCGCCCTCGAAAGCACTCGTGTTCTCGGCGAGGGCAGGGTCGGGGACCGACCAGTGCAGCGGTTGGTTGTCGAGGTCTTCGTAGGCGCGGTCACACACGGCGATGACCAGCTCGTCGCCACTGAGCACATCGGCGACGAGGCGGGGCCGGGCCGAGGTCAGGTCGAGGCCGTGGCGTCGGCCCACCGTGATCGCGCGGGGATGGACGCGGGTTGCGGGATGCGTGCCGGCCGAGACCACCGGGATGTCGCTGACGGTTCGCCAGTAGGACTCCGCGAGCTGGGAGCGGGCGGAGTTCTGCGAGCAGATGAAGGCCACCTTGTGTGGGCGCGGTAGGTGACGGCCTGCGCCGATCAGCTGGTTGCCGGCGGGCGTGCGGGTGACGTAGGTGCGGCGGCCGTCACCCTCGGATCGTCTGCGCCGGATCAGCCCGGCCTCCTCCAGCACACGCAGGTGATGCGCGACCAGGTTGGTAGGGATGTCGAGCCTGTTCCCCAGTTCGCCGGAGGCGAGGTCGGCGTTCGCCAGCAGGTCGATGATCGCCAGCCGGGACGGGTCGCCAAGGGCGGCGTAGGCGCGGGCCCTTTCTTCGAGATTCCAGATTGACATGCCGGTTTGCCTCCATAACAATTGAGGCAATGGTAACTGAGCTACCATGAGTGTCAACCCCGGGCGAGGCACTCGCCGGAGATCAAGGGAGTCAAGGTAGATGAGCAAGCCCACCGTCCTGTTCGTGTGCATTCACAACGCCGGCCGTTCCCAGATGGCCGCCGGCTACCTACGCCACCTCGGTGAGGGCCGGATCGAGGTGCTGTCGGCCGGCTCCACGCCCGCCGATGCGGTCAACCCGATGGCCGTCCTCGCGATGGCCGAAGAGGGCATCGACATCGCCAACGAGCAGCCCAAGATCCTGACCACTGATCAGGTGTTGGCGTCCGACGTGGTGATCACCATGGGCTGCGGCGACGCGTGCCCGTTCTACCCGGGCAAGCGCTACGAGGACTGGGTCCTGGATGACCCCGCCGGGCAGGGCATCGAAGCTGTTCGTCCGATCCGCGACAAGATCCGCGGACGGGTCGAAGCTTTGATCGCCGAACTCGCACCCGCCAGCTAGCCAATCGCGGCCGGCCGGTCACCGCGTGGTTGCCTGCCGGTCACCTTTGCGTCTCATCGTCGTGCCACCGTCTTGTGGAGGTCCCCATGCCCAGCACTACCCCGCCGTCCCAGCCCGCCACCCACCCCGTGCGGCGGCTGGTGATCATCGGCGCGGTCGCCGCCGGCACCTCCGTGGGAGCCAAGGCGCGCCGCAACGACGAACAACTCGAGATCGTCGTCTACGACCGCGACCGTGACATCTCCTACTCCGGTTGCGGAATCCCCTACTACGTCGGCGGCCAGGTCGCCGACGCCGACGAACTCCACCCCCGCGACCCGGCCTGGTTCGCCAAGCGCTACAACATGGACATCCGCACCGGACACGAAGTGCTCTCCGTCGACCACCCCAACCGCACGCTCCGGGTCGTCGACCTGTCCACCGGAACAGAGTTCACCGACACCTACGACACCCTCGTCCTGGCCACCGGAGCCCGCAGTATCCTCCCGCCCATCCCCGGCGTGAACGCCCCCGGGGTGTTCACCGTCCGCAACGTGCAGAACGCTGAGGCCATCCGGGCCTGGATCCTCACCCGCCGGGCAAAGACCGCCGTCGTGGTCGGCTCCGGGTTCATCGGACTCGAGATGGCCGAACAGCTCACCGAGGCCGGCCTCCAGGTCACCATCGTGGAACGCCTGCCACAAGTCATGCCGGCCCTGGACCCCGACATGGCGTTCCGCGTCCAGGAAGAACTCCTCCGCCGCCACGTGACGGTCCACCTGGCCCGCAGCGTGACCGCCGTCGATGCCAATGCCGACAGCGTCACCGGGGTGCAGCTCGACAACGGGGACACCCTCCACGCCGATGTCGTGATCCTGTCGGTCGGCGTCCGGCCCGACACCACCCTCGCCCTCCAGGTCGGCGCCGAAATCGGTCCCACCGGCGCCATCAAGGTCGACCACACCATGCGCACCACCGTGGACGACATCTACGCAGTCGGCGACGTCGCCGAAAGCTTCTCCCTCATCACCGGGAACCCCATCTGGCGACCGCTCGGTTCCACCGCCAACAAGATGGGCCGCATCGCCGGTGACGCGATCACGGGCGGCACCCTGAGCCACCGCGGCATTCTGGGCACCGGCATCGTGCGCGTCTTCGAGCTGAGCGTCGGCCACACCGGCCTCACCGAAACCGAAGCCGAAGCCCAAGGCTTCGACATCGAAGTGGTCCACAACATCAAGCCGGCCCACGCCACCTACCTGGGCGGACGCGAACTGATCATCAAAGCCATCGCAGAACGCGGCACGGGACGACTCCTCGGCGCCCAAGCCATCGGCCCGCAAGGCGTCGACAAACGCATCGACGTCCTGGCCACAGCGATCAGCTTCGGTGCCCACGCCGAGGACCTGTTCCACCTCGACCTGGCCTACTCGCCACCCTTCGCGACCACCAAGGACCCCGTCCACTACACCGGCATGGCCCTGGACAACGCGATCACTGGCAAGGCGCAACTCATCACCCCCGAAGACCTCGATGCGCGCCTCGATGCTGGTGAGACCCTCCAAATCGTCGACGTCCGCTCCGGCCGCGACTACACCAAGAGCCACATCGAAGGCGCCATCAACATCCCCCTGGCCAACCTCCGAGACCGCGTCGGCGAACTCGACCCCGGAACCCCCACCGTCACCTACTGCAACAAAGGCGTCTCCGGAAACGCCGGCCAGAACATCCTGCTCCGCCTCGGGTTCGCCACGGTCTACAACCTCTCCGGCGGCAACAACAACTACCAAACCCACCAACGCTCCAACCTGTAGGCCGGTCGCCACCCGCTTCGCCGCCCGCCTGCACCACGACCACCGACTTCTCGCCTTCCCCGACTTCTCGCCGTCCCCGACTTCTCGCCGTCCCCGACTTCTCGCCGTCCCCCGACTTCTCGCCGTCCCC
>DehalE1_100121_pt1 | contig 11545 bp, 15 predicted proteins | sample DehspE1_FD_43922 | JGI IMG/M metagenome (IMG submission 43922) | reverse complement strand
CGCAGCCGGCCAGCGCGACGGCGATCGCCAGGATCGCCAGCGCCCGTGCCACCGGTCGGCGCGTCATCCGCGGGGCTCCCTGATCAGTTTCTCGGCGACCTTCGGGTCGGTCGGGCCCTCGCCGTAGGCCGGGCAGAGCCGGGCCAGCGGGCAGGCACCGCACGCCGGACGCCGGGAGTGGCAGCGCCGCCGTCCGTGCCAGATCACGTGGTGGTTCAGCATGATCCAGTCCGATTTCGGGAACAGCGCCCCGACCTCCGCCTCGATGGCGGCGGGCTTGTCCGCGTCGGTCCAGCCGAACCGTCGGGTGAGCCGGATCAGGTGGGTGTCGGTGGTGATCCCTGGCACCCCGAAGGCGTCGGTGAGCACGACGTTCGCTGTCTTCCGGCCGACCCCCGGCAAGGTCACGAGCTCGTCGAGAGTGCCGGGCACGACGCCGTCGAAGTGCTCCACGAGGGCGGCGCCCAGCCGGAGCAGGGACTCGGTCTTGGCACGGAAGAAACCGGTCGGCGTGATCAGTTCCTCCAGCTCGGCGCGATCGGCAGCCGCGAGTGCGGCGGCGTCGGGATAGCGGGCGAACAGCACGGGCGTGACCGTGTTCACCCGCCGATCGGTCGACTGGGCGGACAGGACGGTGGCCACCAGGAGCTGTAGCGGGTTCGCGTGGTCGAGCTCGCAGTGGGCGTCCGGGTACAGCTCACCGAGGAGCTTGTTCATCGCCCGCGCGCGGCGCACCAGCGCCGTCCGGGATTCGCTGGGGATCACGATCAGAACGAGGCGGCGTTGGCCTCGACGACGAGTTCGACCTCCACCGGGGAGTCCAGCGGCAGCACGGCCACCCCGACGGCGCTACGGGCGTGGGTGCCGCGCGGCCCGAACACCTGTTGCAGCAGCTCAGAGGCACCGTTGGCCACGCCCGGCTGGCCGGTGAAGGACGGGTCACTGGCGACGAAGACCACCATCTTGACGACCCGTCGGATACCGTCCACCCCGCCCACCACGGAGGCTGCCGCCGCAATCGCGTTCAGGGCGGCGATCCGAGCCAGCTCGGCGGCCCGCTCGGGACTCACCTGCGCGCCGACCTTGCCGACCTCGGCGAGCTTCCCGTCCACAAACGGCAGCTGGCCGGCGGTGAACACCTGGCCGGATGAGGCCAGCGCGGGCAGGTAGGCGGCGACCGGCGTGGGAACCGACGGAAGCTCGAGACCGAGCTCGGCCAGACGGGTGGAGGTAGGCGTCTCGTCCAGTTCCTCGTTCATCCCTCGACCGGCCGCTTCAGGTAGGCCACGAGGTTCTCTGCGTTGGGGCCCGGAACGATCTGCACGAGCTCCCAGCCGTCCGCGCCCCAGTTGTCCAGGATCTGCTTGGTGGCGTGCACCAGCAGGGGCACGGTCACGTACTCCCATTTCGTCATGGGCTCAGTATCGACGATCCGGCGGGCCCGGGACGAACCTCCCGGGGTTGGCGCTCACTCGCAGCGACGGCTCTTCGGGCAGAGGATGGACGTCCAGGACGTGATGTCGGTGCGCTGGCGCAGCAGCTGGCGGCGCTCCCGTTCGGTCATGCCGCCCCACACACCCCACTCGATCCGGTTGTCCAGGGCTTCGGCGAGGCACTCGTTGCGGACCGGACAGGTGAAGCAGACCGACCTCGCCCGCTTCTGGTCGGCACCCTCAGGGAACAGTTCATCCTGCAGTCCACGGCACTTGGCCTGGAGGGTCCAGTCGTCGACTCCGAGCGTCATTGCTCTCATCCTTTCCCTGGGGGCACCCGCAAAAGCGATTAGGCAATTGCTAGGTGTACGGGTCAGGCTATGTCAAGAAGCTGCCCTCGGCTAGGGGTGATCCGGTCGGTTGTGGACGCTGCGCAGGTCGGGTTCGGAGCGTTGCGGGTCGTCACGTACCCTAGAAGCCATGCGCATGGGGAAACGGCTCTACTCGTTGATCATGTTCGTGGTGGTAGCCGTCCTTGGCGGCCTGCTCGCCGCCGGACTGATCGTGCCGATCACGGGCATGGCGACCGGGGCCACGAAGGACGCCGTGGCCAGTCTGGACAGCCTGCCCACGGCGCTGGAGGAGACCCCGCAGCCGGAGCGGTCGAAGCTGCTCACCTCGGACGGCAAGGTGCTCGCCTGGTTCTACGACGAGAATCGCGAGTACGAGCCGCTGAGCAAGATCGCCCCGATCATGCAGCAGGCGCAGGTCGCCATTGAGGATCACCGGTTCTACGAGCACGGAGCGATGGACCTGCAGGGCACGCTGCGCGCACTGGTGTCCACCAGCCAGGGCAACACCCAGGGCGCCTCGAGCCTCACCCAGCAGTACGTCCGGCTCGTCCTGATCGAGCAGGCCGAGGAGAGCAACGACGCGACCGCGAAGGCTGCGGCGACCGAGAACACCATCGCGCGCAAGATCCGCGAGCTCCGCTACGCGATCGCCGTCGAGAAGCAGTTCACCAAGGACGAGATCCTCGAGCGTTACCTGAACATCTCCTACTACGGCGACGGCGCCTACGGCGTCCAGGCCGCTGCCAAGCACTACTTCGGGGTGAGCGCGGCCAAGCTGACGCTGCCGCAGGCGGCGATGCTGGCGGGCCTGGTCCGCAACCCGGTGGCGACCAACCCGGTGACGCACCCGGTGCCGGGCATCCAGCGCCGCAACGACGTGATCAACCGGATGCAGGAACTGAAGCTGATCACTCCGCAGGAGGCGACCGACGCCAAGGCGACGCCGTTCGACAAGTCGAAGGTGCGCGAGTCGCTGAAGGGCTGCGCGAACTCCGACCTGCCGTTCGTCTGCGACTACGCGCTCCAGGTGCTGGCGCAGCAGGCCACCGACCTCGGCGCGACCCAGGAGGAGCGGCTCGACCGGATCTACCGCGGCGGCCTCACGATCACCACCGAGATCGACACCAAGGCGCAGGCCAAGGCACAGAAGGTCGTGAAGAAGAACGTGTCGCCGAAGGACCCGGCGATCGGCGTGATCGTGATGATGGATCCGCAGACAGGGTTGATCAAGGCGATGGCGCAGAGCAGACCGACGATGGGCACGAACTGGAGAAAGGGTGAAACCTTCTACAACTATGCCGTCGGCAGGGGCTACCACGGCGCGGACGGCTTCCAGGGCGGCTCCACCTTCAAGGTCTTCGTCGCCGCAGCCGCGCTTGACAAGGGCTTCGGCGTCAACACCAGCTTCAAGGTGAAGGCCAGTCGGGACTACAAGGACGAGACGTTCACGTCCTGTTCGGGAGCGTTCAAGATCCAGAAGAAGTGGGTTGTGGACGGGCCCGAGGTCGGCATGTACAACATGTGGAACGGCACCGCCCAGTCCGTGAACAACTACTACGTGCCGCTGGAGCAGAAGGTCGGCATCTGCAACGTCACCAAGATGGCCAAGACGGTCGGCCTGCAGCTGGCCAGCGGCAAGGACGTCGTGAAGGAGTACAACAGCATCGCGGCGTTCACCCTCGGCTCAGCCGAGATCACGCCGCTGTCAATGGTCACCGCGTACGGCACCTTCGCCAATCGCGGCGTCCGGTGCAACCCGGTGATCATCAAGTCGATCGTGAGCAAGGAGGGCCACGAGTACGCGCGCCCGAGCGCAGGCTGCAAGCGCGTGATCGACAGTGACCTCGCCGATGCGGTCAACAAGGTGTTCCAGGGCCCGTACCGCAACGGGACGCTGTCGAACGTCCGCATTCCGGGGTACACCCTGGCCGGCAAGACCGGCACGGTGCCGCTGAACAAGGCCGAATGGACGGTCGGCTACACGCCCAACCTCGTCACCGCGGCCGTGATCAGCTACGACAACAGCCCGCACTTCAAGAAGTTCTGGAAGAACAGGCGCAGCTTCCTGCGGTCGGTGACGCTCCCGCACTCGCACACCTGGCTCTCCGGCTACGGCTCGGACGCCGGCCGGAGGATGCTCCAGCCGGCCATGGAGCAGGCGCTGAAGGACATCGACCAGCACGACCACTTCGTGGATCCGCCGCAGTCGATCCTGAACGGGCAGACCGCCGGTATCCCTTCGTGCTCGGGCATGGGCCCCGCGGCCTGCAAGGCAACCCTGTCGAAGGCGGGGTTCGAGGGCTACTACGTCCAGCAGTACTCCGACACCATCCCGAAGGGCGGCCTGATCGGGCTCAACCGCACCGGCGCGATCCCCAAGGGCAGCGCGATCGGCATCCTGGTCTCCAAGGGCCCGCAGCCGGCGCCTCCGCCGGATCCCTCGGGGCCGCCGACGCCGGCCACGCCGCCGCGGAAACGCTGAGGTGACAGGCAGGTTCGTCGGCAGGCTCGCCCTCGCCGGAGTCGCCTGCGTGGCCTACGGCACGTTCGTCGAGGCCCGCTCGTTCCGGGTGCGGCGGGCGACCGTGCCCGTCCTACCGGCGGGCGCGCCGCGGCTGCGGGTGCTGCACGTCTCGGACATCCACCTGGCCGCCTACCAGAAGGACCGGCGCGAGTTCGTGGCAGCCCTGGCCGGCCTGGAGCCTGACCTGGTGGTGAACACCGGCGACAACATCGCGCACGCGAATGCGCTCGTTCCGCTGCTGGATGCTTTCGGTCGGCTGCTCGACGTGCCGGGGGTGTTCGCGTTCGGCTCGAACGACTACACGGCGTCCCGGCTGTCGAATCCGCTGGCCTATCTGGCGTCCTCGACGAGCCGGCACGGCGTGCACGAGGACCGGGAGCTGCTGCCGACCGAGGACCTCCGCGCAGGACTCGTCTCGCGCGCCTGGCGGGATGTCACGGGGCACCGCGCGACGCTCGAGGTTCGGGGCGTGCGGATCGAGTTCCGTGGCACCGACGACGCCCACCTGCACCGGGACGAGTACTCGCTCGTGGCGGGCCCTCCGGCGGACGGTACCGACCTCTCCCTCGGGGTGACGCACGCGCCCTACGCGCGGGTGCTGGACGCGATGGCTGCGGACCGGATCCCGCTGGTGTTCGCCGGCCACACCCACGGCGGCCAGGTGTGCGTGCCGGGCTGGGGTGCGCTGACGACGAATTGTGATCTGCCACCCGCCCAGGCGAAGGGTTTGAGCCGCTACCACGCGCCCGACCACACGATGTGGCTGCACGTCTCGGCCGGGGTTGGCTCGTCCCCGTTCGCGCCGTACCGGTTCGCCTGCCCGCCCGAGGTGACGCTGCTCACGCTCACTCCGGGACCGAATGGCTGAGGCTGCGCAGTTCGGCTAGACTGCCACTCGGCCCTGACCCAGTCAGGGCTGTTCGGGGTGTGGCGCAGCTTGGTAGCGCGCATCGTTCGGGACGATGAGGTCGCAGGTTCAAATCCTGTCACCCCGACCAGCGGGAAGCCGCTCTGGCTAGGAGGAATACTCCAAGTCAGAGCGGCTCTCTTGGTTTCGTGCCCTAACCGTGCCCCAACGAGAGCACCCGTCCGCCCACTCCTGCCTACGCAGGCGCTGGCTGAGCTTGTCGAAGCCCCCCGTAACACGGTCCCTGAGGAGCGCCCGCGAGGAACGAACGGGCGCGTCGCGAAGGGCCGCCGTCACCAACTTGCGTTGACTAGACGCCGATCGAACCGCCTTATCCAGATCAGATAAAGCGTCCTAAAGCCAGTAAAGCGCGGTCGACGCTACCGGCGCCGCTCCTCAACGCGCCGCAAGTAGTGGTCGACCACATCGCGAAGCGGCACATCGATCGCCGGCAGATCACGGCTGTAGAGCTGCCCGGTGGCAAGCTGAGCCGAGAGCTCTTCCAGTAACGAGGCCCACTCCCCCGCGTCACGCTTGTGAGCTCCACTGGAGGACGAGCCAGCCGGCCCGACGGCGTCGGGAGCAATGGCTCGCGCCGTCCTGGCGAGTCTCTCGGCGACGATCCGGCGGACGACTTCGGAGCCGATCGCGCCATCGCTTTCGACCCGCGCGAGCACCTTCATGAGCAGATACGGCTCACGAGCGACCATCTCGACCACGGTGTCCTGGTTGAGCGACTGCTCGATCTCCCGGCGCCGGTCCTTCTCCCACTGGCTCAGCTGCTTCTTGGGCGGAACGACGGTTACAACGCGTGGCTCGACACCTACGAGCCGGTTGCCGCGGCGTTCGATAGATGACTCGACTCGGCATCGGGCCGAGCACCAGATGTTGCCTCAGGGGAGATCGCAAGTTATCTTGGAGTGGTGCTGGACGAGCCGATCATTGCGCCATCGGCTTACAAACACGGCCTGAGCCGTGAGGACATCCTGCATGCGTATAGGAACCCTCTGCGGATCTGGGATCTCGGAGACGGGTTCACCATGATGATCGGCCCGAACCGGGCCGCTCTCATCCTCGAAGTCGGATACGTGGAAGGCGACGTGGCGATGGTGATCGTCCACGCGATGCCGGCACGAGACAAGCACCTCAGGTGATGATGATGCCCCGCACAGTTGACGAGATTCTCCAGCACGCAGACCAGCTCGCGGCCCGGTTCGAGGATTACGAGCCCGACCCCGCCGACGAACTCGACCCTGGAGCCGTCGCGCTTCTACGTGCGGCGATTCAGGAACGGTCGGACGCCGAGCGCCATGTCCTGGACGCGGTCAAGGCCGCCCGAGAAGCGGGCATGTCGTGGTCGTCTATCGGGATCTTCGTTGGCACCTCAGGAGAGGCAGTCCGGCAGCGCTACGGGAGCAAGGTCGCGTGATGGAGCGGGCCACCCCTGCCGAGATTGAGGGAGGGAGGGCCGTGGCTAGCCTCGCATTGGTCCATCCCGGCGAGATCCTCATGGAGGAGTTCCTTCAGCCGCTGGAGGTCTCCCAGAACCGGCTCGCCGTCGCCATCGGCGTCCCACCCCGCCGGATCAACGAGATCGTCCACGGCAAGCGCCGCGTCAACGCCGACACCGCCCTGCGGCTGTCGCGCTACTTCGGCACCACCGATCGGTTCTGGCTCAACCTCCAGACCCGCTACGACCTCGAAACCGAAAAGGACCGCCTTGGCGGCGCCCTGGACCGCATCCAGCCACTCCGCACCGCCTGATGACGCATGGGTCCAGTTGCGCGACTGCTCACAGGGGATGTCCTCGTCTGAGGCCACCAAGCACGACTGGGCAGACGAAGTCGATTTGGGCCATGTTCCGGTGCGCCGTGTTTATGGCCTCGGCGTTCGAGCGTTCGGTCGTATGGGCTGAAGCGTAAACGAGTGAGGTGTGGACATTGACTTGCCACACGTCGTCTTCAGGAGCCTCCGAGGAAACCCGGAGCGGTCGTGCCCCAAGGCCACAGGAACTCGCGCTCACCAAACCGCCTAGGCAAGGTGGGGCCGTCCTGCGCGACAGGCAGTGACGGGCACCTCAAGCACTTCGGCCTGCTTCTATGCTAGTCACGGCTATCTTGCGTCGTGCAGGCGGTTCGAGCAGTGCAGAAATGAACGGACCGACACGATCCGTATGGCGTGTCATCCACCGCGCAAGTGGTGACCTCATCATCTCAGCGGCACCGTCGCGCCCGTTTGTGGGGCCAGTGCGACCTCCAAGCGCGAAGAAGGGCCAGCTGAAGGGCCGACGCCGCCGGACCCAGGCACCAGACATGGACACATCACTCCAGACGAATCAAGAGATGCGCCCCTGAGCCGCCAATCTAAGCGTGTATCATGGCGTTGTTCTTTATCGTCCCGCTCCGCGATGTACTCCCAGAGGATGGTCCTATGACGCCAAGTGAACGCGATACCGAGCCCACGATGACCTCTGAACGAGCGCTGGCCGGGATTCTCGCCCTGCTCGCTGCCGACCGCGAAGAGCGGGCCGCCACTCGGGCGATCGACTCAGTGCCGATCAAGCCGCCGGAAGTGGTGCTTGCCTCCGCCGGCATGTCTGCACGCGAGATCGGGGCCGTCCTGGGGAAGCCGCACGAGGCAGTCCGTTCGACCCTCAGGCGAGACGCGGCGAGGAAGACGGGCGGGACTAAGGCGACGCGAGGAAACGGCGGTGATGAGTGAGCCAGAACATCGAGAACGCTGTACTTGAGCGCCTTGACCTGCTGCTAGGCGTCGTCCAGCTTGCGTACGCAGAACAGATCAGTGCCGCTCGGGCGAAACTCCGCTCCGACCCAGTTGTCGCAGCGATCCTCGACTCCTCAGAGGACTGGGTGAAGACAGGCGATCTCGTGACCCAGGTTGTGGCGGCCTCGGGGGCCTCCAAGCGAACCGTGCAGAGGCGAGTCTCCGAGCTCCTCACGAGCAGGGCCTTGGCAGTCCAGGGAGCAGGCTCCGCAACCTCGTACCGGTCCACCGGTCTGATCTAGAGTGCTGGAAAGGAACTCTCGCAATGACTGAACAAGAAGCCGACTATCTCGATGGCGTCTCGCCGACTGGGCAGAACGCCCTACTCACAGCCCTCATTGCACTCCTCGCCGACCAGCGGGAAGCTGACAGCGAGCGTACGGCAAAGCGCAAGACGGAGGTGCTCTTGGCTGATGCAGGCTTGCGCCCCGCACAAATCGGTCCGATCCTAGGCAAGAAGCCCGACACCGTCAGGGTTGCGATCACTCGCGCCCGTCAAGCCGCCGCAAAGGATGGCCGAAAGCGCAACTCGAACTCGGGCGACGATTCCTCAGATGGCTGAGAGCCTGGAGCTTTTCACCGAGATTGCGGCCATGCGGAACCAGCTAGAGGATGTCTCGGCCGTGACCGCGGCCTTGCTTCGCGCGGGTTCGGGCTCCTTTGTCGCGGACACCATGGCCTATCTCATCAAGGATGAAGTTGCCCGACTGATCTTCTTGCTGTCCGACGGCAAAGTCTCGCAGGCCGAAATTGTGGCCACCCTCAAAGAAAGAGGGATTCGGGGAGGGAGTTCCAGAGGAGTGAGTGAACGACTGGGAGTCTTGACGCACGATCATCACCTCCTCTCTCTAGATCATCGCACTGGCAACAGGAAGGTGTACCGCAAGACAGAGGTGGCACGTGTGCTCCAAATTGAGCGCAAGCTGAGTAAGGCTGGTTTGGCTTAGTGATGGGTGACAACTCTCGCCACGCCGTCAGGCACCTCCTCGACAGCTGCAAGTCATTGGGCTACGCGCGCGGCGAAGATCTGGTGCAACTCGTCTTGGCGAGCGAAGGACGACAGTTGTCCCCGCGTGACCTCAAGGCTGATTCTGTCAATCGCTTTGCCGCCACGAACGGACTTACTCGAAAGCAGGTCCTGGAGTTCGTAAATGCTGAGATCGCCAAGACTAGCCCCACCCCTAGTGCTCCTAGCTACGATGAGAGTGAGCGCGTCCCCGTCCTTATCGTGACCGCCCTGCCACTGGAGGCAACCGAGGTCAAGCGGTACCTGAAGGATGTCAGGGAAGTGGTGCATCCCTCCGGGACCGTCTATGTCGTAGGAACTCTCAATCTCTCTGGCAATCGCGCCCTAGTCGCCGTAGTTATCGCCTCGGACGGCAACATCGCCGCATCGGTGGAGACTGAGCGAGCACTGGCGTTCTTTAAGCCGGAGGTCGCGCTATTCGTGGGAGTCGCAGGAGGAATTAAGGACGACGTACAAATTGGTGATGTCGTCGTCGGGACGTACGTATATGACTATTCCAGCGCGAAAGAGGGGAACGATTTTCAACAGGCCCGCATCAAGACTCACAATTCCAGCTACGCTGCCATTCAGCGGGCGTATGCCGTGGAGCAGTCGAACTCCTGGAAGGCTATCGCAAGAGCTAACTCAATTGCGGCCGCCGCGAATGGAGAGTTGCGTGTGTTCGTAAAGCCCCTCGCGGCGGGGCCGAAGCTCCTTGCATCGACGTCAGCGCCCTCGGCCGTGTGGATTAGGGACCACTGCGGAGATGCGTTGGCTGTGGAGATGGAGGGCTTCGGCTTCCTCGAAGCCGCGAACGCGCACCCGAGTGTCAAATCTCTGGTGGTTAGGGGAATCTCGGATCTAGTTGATGGTAAATCCTCCTCCCACGACGCCCTCCGACAGCCAATGGCGGCCAGTCGCGCAGCCGCGTTCGCGCTCACGGTGGCGTCAGAGCTGCTCGCCTCCAAATCGACTCGTGAGACGACAAGACAACAGAAGGATGGAGACCGCATTGCCTAAGGAGTCTATTAATGATGAGTTGCTTCTCCTTTTGAGGGGAATTGATCGCAAGCTGTCGGCACTTGTGGCAATTTCAGTTGACCAAAGCCTTCGATCCTCGGAGGGTTTGGCTAAACCCCGCCCCCGGACTATTGACCGGTTGCTCTCAGACGCTGGGTTGCTAGGCACTGAGATCGCGCGGACCTTAGGAAAGTCTCCACAAGCGGTTTCCCAAGTCCTCGCGAGTGACGCCAAGAATAGGGTCCGCAAACCGTCTGACGCCGAGGTGTCGCCGCACAGCGCTAAGGAGCCGTCAGCTTAGGCACGCTGTTGAGGGCCCCGCCAAGAAGCGGCTGCATCATCCTCGGTGTTCCGGGCGCTTTCTTTCATCTCCTCCGCGAGTAGCGCCATACGATCCGCGATTATCCGATCTCGCCCCTCGGCCACGTGCTGGTAGATCAGCGCCGCCTTGGGAGTCGAGTGCCCCATCCTTGCCATCAGCTCCGCCAGAGTCGCCCCCGCTTGAGCGGCCATCGTGGCGGCGCTGTGGCGAAGGTCGTGAACACGGAGGTCCGGTCGTCCGGCGACCCGGCGGGCACGGTGATAGGTCTTGCTGAGGGTGTTCACGTGGAGGTGTCCGGTTCTAGCCGCGTTGGGGAACAGGAGCCCATCCTCACCGGGGAGCGCGTGCTCTTCGATATGGCGACGTAGCGCGGGGCGCAGGTTGGGTGGCAGGGCGATCGTCCGGACGCCAGCGCGGGACTTGGGGGTTCCGACCGCGGGCTGTCCCTTGCGCCAGACCACGGCCCGCTCGACCCTCACGGTCATTGCCTTCAGGTCCAGGTCCTTGCGTCGCAGTTCGCTCACCTCGCCCCAGCGCAGACCGCACCAAGCGGCGAGCAGGATCAGCGCCCGGTACTTGTCGGGCATGTTCTCCACGATCACGGCGATCTGCTCGGGCGTCGCGGGCTTGGGCTCGAACCGGCGGGTCACCCTGGTGGCGTGCGGGATCTGGCAGGGATTCTCGGCGATCAGTGGATGCCGGCCCGTGCTGGCACTGCGCATGATGCTGGACAGCAGCGCGTAGGTATGGGCGCGACGAGTGGGTGCGTACGGCAGCAACTTGGCGTGCCATTCATCCACGTCGTCGGCCGTGATGTCTGCCAGCTGCATGGCGCCCAGCACCGGCAGGATCTGCTTGTCCAGCAGGACCGTGTAGAGATCCAGCGTGCGCGGCTTGAGGGGCTCACCGCTTCGGGTGCGCCGGGTCAGCAGCCAGCTCGCCGAGTACTCCGACAGCGTCGGTGTCACCGAGCTCACGGCGGGTGCGGGGGGCTTCCACTTGTGCTCGACAATCTCGGCCTGGCGCATTGCCAGCCACTGGTCGGCGTCCTGCTTCGCAAGGAACGTGACAGGACCGTTGTGACGCTGCCCATCGGGGCCGAGGTAGCTCGCTTGGTACCGGCCGGAGGGGTCTGCTGCACGGATAGGTGACAGTGGTTAGTCACGCAGCCTGATTGGCTGTCGTGGTCATGATGG
>DehalE1_100117_pt1 | contig 11756 bp, 10 predicted proteins | sample DehspE1_FD_43922 | JGI IMG/M metagenome (IMG submission 43922) | reverse complement strand
CCTCGAAGGCCTGGCACATCGCCGCCTGCTGGGCCGGGTCCGCGGAGAACGTCGGGCAGGGCACCGAGGCGGCGGCCGCCTGCTTCGCCGCCGTCACCGCTGGGCCCACCACCTGGCTGTTCGAACCGAGCGCAGCCATGCCGGCCTGGTAAGCCTGCAGGCCGGACGAGACGCCGGACGCGCCCTGGCTGAGCTGTTCGACGCCGCTCGCGAGCTGCACCTGCTGGGGCAGCGAGTCGATGGTCTGCTGCGCGAGCTGGTTGGCGCCGTCCACGTAGTCGCTGACGCCGTTCGCGAGCTTGCGGACGTCGGAGGGCATCGACGTGGTCTGGGTCGCCATCTGGCTGAGCCCGGTGGCCAGCTGGAACTGACCGGTGTAGAGCTGCCGGGAGCCGTCGGCGGCGTCGGAGATTCCGTTGGCGAGCTTCCGCGCGCCGTCGGCGAGCTGGTCGGCCCCGTCGGCCATGGTGACGAACTGCTTGCCCATGTCGTTGAAGCCGACGTAGATCTGCGTCAGGTACGCCTCGGTGAGCGTGGAGTTCAGCATGGACGCGGCCTCGCTGGCGACCAGGCGGCCGAGGGTGGCGTCCGCGACCCCGGCGACCGGTGAGGTGTAGACCTGAATCGTCGCCTGTTCCGCCTTGTTGCCGTCGTTCTCGGAGAAGGAGGTGGCGGCGGCGGAGAAGTTCTCCGGGATCACGACCATCGCCGCGTACTCGCCCGTGTTCAGCCCGGCGCGAGCATTCTCCTCGCTCTGCAGCACCCAGGTGAGGTTCTCGGTGCGCTGGGAGTCGACGAGGTTGGCGGTGAGCTGCCGGCCCAGCGGGGTGTACTGCCCGTTGACGGTCACCGGCTCGTCGAGGTTCACGACGGCGGCCTGCACGGTGTGCAGGCGGGAGTCGGAGTTCACTCCGGCCAGCAGGAACCCGCCGGCGACCAGAATGGGCACCAGCACCAGGCCGAGCAGGGTGTACCAGCGCGCCGGCGCCGAGTTCACCTTTTCGACATTCATCGGGTCGCTCCTTCCAGGGCGAGGTGCGAGGGCAGCTTCAGTACCTGGAACGGCACCGGGAGCTGGGACTCGAGTTCAGAGCCGGGCAGGACGCCGAGCACCCACGTGATCGGGGAGTCCGCTCCGGATTCCGCGGACGCGACCAGCGCGCGGCGCAGCGATCGGTCCTGCGTTTCGGAGAGTTCGTCAGCGTCGTCGACGCAGACCAGTCCGCCCACCTGCTTGTTCAGCACCCGGCCGAAGTGGGCGATGGACGGGCCGAGCACGGGTGCCAGTCCACGCACCACCGGCGCCTCCTCGGGCAGGACGTGGCCGAGCACCTTCAGGGTGCCGCCGGTCAGCTTCACGCGTCCGGCGAGCGCCAGCAGGAGCGCGCGGCGCTGGGCGTGCTCTCCCTCGATCACCAGCACGCCGCCGGGTTCGAGGCGCACGTCCACGTCCGCGAACAGCGTCCGCTCCCCCACCCGCGCGGTGAGTCCTTCGCCGACGACCGCTGCGGTGTCCCCCGGCGCCGGCCACTGCGCCAGTCGCACCTGCCGGGTCAGCGATTCACCCTCGATGTCGAGGGTGGGCACCCGCCGGTCCAGCCACGCCGGCAGCCACCAGGCGTGCCGGCCGAGCAGCTTCATCACCGCTGGCACCAGGGTCATCCGGACGACGAACGCGTCCAGGGCGACGCCGACGGCCAGGGAGAACGCGATCGGCTTGATCGGGCCCTCACCGGCAGGGACGAAGAAGGCGAACACGGAGAACATGATCAGGGCGGCGGCGACCACGACCTTGGCCGAGTGGACGAAGCCGTCCTCGACCGAGCGGGTGGTGTTGCCGTGCACGAACTCCTCGCGCATTCGGGAGACCAGGAACACTTCGTAGTCCATGGCCAGTCCGAACAGCAGGCCCATCATGATGATCGGCAGGAAGCTGATCACGGGGCCCGCCTCGGGCAGGTTGATCACCTGCCGGAAGTAGCCCTTGTTGAAGACCAGCACGGTCGCTCCGAACGCGCCGCCGACGCTGAGCAGGTACCCCGCGGCGGCCTTGATCGGCACCCAGATCGAGCGGAACACCATGGTCAGCAGCACCAGGGAGAGCCCGACCACGAAGATGCCGAACGGCAGCAGCGCGCTCTGGAGCCGGTTGGTCACGTCGATCTGGACGGCAGTGAAGCCGGTGATCGCTGTGTTGATGTCGCAGTGCTGTTGCCAGTAGTCGTGCCGGTCCCGCAGGCGCTGCACCAGCCCGGCGGTGGCCGGGTCGTCGGGGCCGGTGGTGGGGACGATCTGAACCATGCCCGTGTCGGCGTTCGAGTTCGGCGTGGCCGCGGCGACCATTCGCACGCCGGCAATCTGGGTGATGTCGTTGCGGAGGCAGTCCATGATCTTGACGGGGTCGTCGGACTCCACGATCGAGCCGGTCACGACCAGGGGGCCGTTGAAGCCGACGCCGAAGATGCGGCTGATCTCGTCGAACGTCTCCCGGTCCTGGGTGCCGGGCAGCGAGCGGCCGGACGTCGGCAGCGCGAGGTAGAGGTCCTTCGTCGGCAGCGCGAGCGCTCCGAGCCCGACCAGCACGACCACGATCGTGACCACCGGCCACTTGGTGACCACGCCCACCCACCAGGCGGACGCATTGAACCGGCGGCGCTCCCCGGTGGCTCCCGCGGCGTCCCGCTCGGTGGCCGCCACGTCGTCCCGGGCCGCTCCCGCGACCGCCGTCTCCTGCCGGGCGGATGCCGCCGCGGCGGCGGCCTTGCGGGACCTCCGCGTCCCGTTCCTGGGACGCAGCCGCTCGCCGGCGAAGCCCATGAACGCGGGCAGCAGGGTGAGCGCCAGCATCACCTCGAAGGCGACCGTGACCGCGCCGAAGACACCCATCACGGTCAGGAACGGGACGTTGGAGATGCTCAGGCCGACCAGCGCGATCACGACGGTGAGGCCGGCGAACACAACGGCCGAACCCGCGGTGCCGACCGAGCGGGCGGCCGACTCCTCGATGTCCATCCCGGTGGCGAGCTGGTCGCGGTGCCTGGAGAGGATGAACAGGGCGTAGTCGATGCCGACGGCGAGGCCGAGCATGATCGCCAGGATCAGCGTGGTGGAGCTGATCGTGATCACCCCGGCGGCGACCTGCACGATCAGGACCCCGGCACCGACGCCGAAGACCGCCGTCCCGATCGGCATCAACGACGCGACGATCGAGCCGAGGGTGAGCAGCAGCACGAGCAGCGCGACCACCAGGCCCAGGGCCTCGACAACACTGATGTGCGGGACGTGGATGGAGAAGACCTCGCCACCGACCAGCACGGTGGCGCCCGGCAGGGTCTCGGTCAGACTGTCCGCGACCTGGGTGAGCTGCTCGCGCTGGGCATCGGTGAAGGTGGATGAGGCACCCTGCACGCGGATGGTCGCCCGTCCACTGCGGGAATCGGCGCTGATCAGGCCGTCGATGTGGTCGTTGTAGGGGCCGATCACCCCGTTGACCCAGGGCAGGTCCTCGATCTTCTTCTCCCAGGCCTCGACGACCTTCCGCACGTCCTTGTCGGGAAGCAGCGAGCCCTCCGGAGCGGTGATCAGGACGGTGGCGGTCGCGTCCGCGGCCTCGGGGAAGGTGACCTTGAGCTGGTTGAGGGCGACGGTGGATTCGGCGCCGGGAATCTCGAAGGTGTCGTCGAACTTCCCGCCGACGGTCGCGGAGAGCAGGCCGAGCAGGGCGAGGACGACCAGCCAGGCGGCCAGCGCCCGGCCGCGACGGCGATAGCACGCTCGTCCGATCCGATACAGGAACGACGACACCGGAAACCCCCTTCGCGACAGCACGCGATACAGAACTGTATCCGATACGGCGACGTATCCGATACACTGCTGTATCGAGCGGGGGAGGACCCACAAGGAGGTGTGGTATGACCACCACGGTGAGCAGCCGCCGGCAACACACCCGTGACCGCCTCATCGATGCCGCCACCGGATTGTTCGCCGAGAAGAGCATCGAAGGCGCCAGCGTCGAGGAGATCAGCGAGCGCGCCGGCTTCACCCGCGGGGCGTTCTACTCCAACTTCGACAGCAAGGAAGAGCTCTGCCTCGAGATCGTGAGGCAGCGCGGCGAACAGCTGCTGGAAACGACCCGTCGTGCCCTGGCCGTGATTCCGGACTCACCGGTCAACGCCCAGTGGCTGGAGGAAATCATCGCCAAGGTGATCACGGTGCTCGACGTGGGCTTCACCTTCGACGACAACTGGGTGTTGGTCCGCCAGGAGTTGCGCCTGTACGCCTTCCGGAACCCGACCTTTCGTCCCGCGCTGATCGAGGTTGAGAAAAATGCGAACGACCTCGCCTCGGAGGCCCTCGCCGCAGCCCTCGCCCGGCACGGCGCAAGCCTGCGAATCCCCCTGGACCAACTCATGGTGACCCTCGACGCGTTCTGCGAGCGGACCAGGGTGGATTCGATCCTGACCGGCGATTCCGACGCGAGCCACTCCTGGCGTGACGGGTTGGAGCGAATCGTGCGCGCCCTGGTGGTGCTACCCGCCGATGAGGACAGGGCATCCGCCGAACCGGTCTGACCATTAGGCTTTCAGATATGAGTTCTGCGTCTGTCGAAAGCACCAACCTCGCCAATTCCAAGCTCACGGTCGTCGGTGCCGGGTCCGTTGGTACGTCCATCGCCTATGCCTCGCTGATCCGCGGCTCCGCCCGCCAGATCGCGCTCTACGACATCGACGCGAAGAAGGTCGAGGCTGAGGTCCGCGACCTCGCCCACGGCACGCAGTTCACGCCCACCCGGATCGTCACCGGCGGCTCCGACATCGAGGTCGTCAAGGACTCGTCGGTAATCATCATCACCGCGGGCGCGCGGCAGAAGCCGGGCCAGACCCGGCTCGACCTGGCCGGAGTGAACGCAGGGATCATGAGCCAGCTCGTGCCCCAGCTGCTCGAGCAGGCGCCGAACGCCGTCCTGGTCCTGGTCACCAACCCGTGCGATGTGCTCACCGTGGTGGCGCACAAGGTGAGCGGGCTGCCGGTCAGTCGCGTCCTGTCGACCGGGACGTTGCTGGACACGTCCCGGCTGCGCTGGGCGATCGCGCAGCACGCGGGGACGTCCCTTTCGAACGTGCACGCGGCCATGTTCGGCGAGCACGGCGACACCGAGTTCCCGATCTGGTCGTCCGCCTCGATCGCGCAGATCCCGATCCGGGACTGGACCGACGAAGCCGGCCAGAAGGTGTTCAGCGAGGAGATCCTCGCCACCATCGCGCACGACACCGTGCACGCGGCGTACTCGATCATCGAGGGCAAGGGCGCCACCAACTACGCGATCGGCCTGGCCGGAGCCCGGCTGGTGGAGGCGATCCTCGGCGACCAGCACAAGATCTGGCCGCTCTCCAGCGTGCTCACCGACTATCGCGGGGTGTCCGGCGTCGCGCTCTCGGTGCCGAGCCTGGTCGGCCCGACCGGGGTCGAGCGGGTCTTCGAGTTCCCCATGGACGCCCACGAGATCGGCATGCTGAACAAGTCCGCGGCCGCCATCCGCGCCACGCTGCAAGCCATCGGCTACTGACCCGTCCCTGAACGGAAAGGGAACCGTCCCCATTCCCGTTCACGGGGACGGTTCCATTACCGTTCACAAGGTCCGTCCCCGTTTCCGTTCACAGCCCGACCGCCGCCTGAGGAGAATCCATGACCGCACTGGCCACCGCACAGGCGGCGTACGACGAACTCGCCGCCCTGGGGCTGAAGCTCAACCTGCAGCGCGGGCAACCTTCGGACGCCGACTTCGACCTGTCCGACGGGCTGCTCACCGCCGTCACCCGCGGCCAGACAACGATGGACGGCATCGACCTGCGCAACTACCCGGGCGGCGTCGCCGGGCTCCCCAGTGCGCGGGCACTGTTCGGTCGCTACCTGGGGCTCGAGGCGGCCAACACCGTGGTCTGGAACAACTCTTCCCTCGAGTTGCAGGCGCTCGTGCTGGGCTTCGCGCTGCTGCACGGCCTCCGGGGGTCGAGCGGCTGGGTGCACGACCGACCGAAGCTGGTCGTCACGACGCCCGGATACGACCGGCACTTCCTGCTGCTGACCACGCTCGGCTTCGAGCTGGTCACCGTCGACATGCAGCCGGACGGACCCGACGTGGCGGCGATCGAGGCGGCCGCCGCCGACCCGTCGGTGAAGGGCGTCCTCTTCGTGCCCACCTACTCCAATCCGGGTGGGGAGACGATCAGCGCAGCGAAGGCGGCGCGTCTCGCGGGGCTGGACGCAGCCGCGTCCGACTTCACGATCTTCGCCGACGACGCCTACCGCGCCCACCACCTCGGCGAGCCGGTGACGACGGTCAACTTCGTCGAGCTGTGCGCGGCGGCCGGCCACGCCGACCGGGCTTTCGTGTTCGGCAGCACCAGCAAGATCACCTTCGCCAGCGGAGGGCTCGGCTTCGTGGGCACGTCGCTCGACAACGTGGCGTGGCTGACGAAACTGCTCGGCGCGCAGAGCATCGGGCCGAACAAGGTCGAGCAGGCACGGCACGTCCGGTTCATCGAGAGCTACCCGGACGGGCTGGACGGGCTCATGCGCGCGCACGCCGCCCTGATCGCCCCAAAGTTCGCAGTGGTTGACGAGGTGCTCACGGCCGAACTCGGGACCGACGGGGCCTACGCCACCTGGACGACGCCCCGCGGCGGCTACTTCAGTTCACTGTTCACCACCGCACCGGTCGCCGCGCGCGTGGTGGACCTGGCGAACGCGGCCGGCGTGAGCCTGACCCCCGCCGGTGCCACTTACCCCGGCGGCGCCGACCCCGAAAACCGCAACATCCGGCTCGCGCCGACGCGTCCGCCGGTCGGGGAGGTGCGTACCGCCATGGAGGTCGCGGCGGCCTGCATCCGACTGGCCACCGAGGAGTACCGCGCCGCCCGGTGAGCCGGCGCCCAGCTGATCGGATGGACACCGTGGAGACAGAAGAACCCCTTGCCGGAGGGAACATGGGCGCGGTCAGCCGGCTGGGCGAGGAGGTGCTGCGTCCGGCCGGGCCGTGGACGCCGAACGTGCACCGGCTGCTCGGGCTCTACGCCGCGGCCGGGATCGCGGAGACTCCGCGCCCGCTCGGGTACACCGCGGACGGGCGCGAGCGGCTCAGCTTCCTTCCCGGAGTCGTCCCGAACTACCCGTTGCCGGCGTGGGTCTGGGCGGACTCGGTGCTCGACGACGCCGCCGTGCTGCTGCGCCGCCTGCACGACGCGTCCCTGCCGCTGGCCGGGCTACGGGACGGCTGGCGCTCGCCGGTCCGCGAACCCGCCGAGGTGGTCTGCCACAACGACTTCGCGCCCTACAACCTGGTCTTCGCCGGAGAGCGCCTCCACGGAGTGATCGACTTCGACTTCTGTTCCCCGGGGCCACGCGTGTGGGATCTCGCCTACCTCGCGTACCGGCTCGCTCCCCTCACGGGCTGGACGGAGGCGGGTGAGCCGGCGGACGACGCGCGTGCGGAGCGGCTGGCCCGCCTGCTGGCGTCCTACGGTTCGGACGTGACACCGGACGGGCTCCTGCCGGTCGTGGCCGAGCGGCTGCGCGCGCTGGCGGACTTCAGCGACGCCGCGTCCGCTGAACTCGGCAAGCCGGAATTGGCTGAGCATGCGCGGATCTACCGCGCGGACGCAGAGCGCCTCGCTGCGGGCCGGATGGCGCCCGGGTCCGACTGAACGGAATGGGAACCGTCCCCGGAACGGGATTGGGGACAGACCCTGCGAACGGGAATGGGGACACACCCTGCGAACGGGAAGGGAACCGTCCCCGCGAACGGGATTGGGAACCGTCCCCGGAACGGATCAGAGCGGGCGGGACGCGAACAGGCCCAGGCCCAATTCGCGGGCGAGCCGTGCAGCGGCACGGACGCCGCGGACGCTGTTGCCGGCCACGTCCAGGCGCGGCGAGAACGACCCCAGGCCGCCCTTGCCGGGCGAGACCGTGACGATGCCGCCGCCGATCCCCGACTTACCGGGCAGACCCACGTCGTAGAGCCAGTCTCCCGAGCGCTCGTACATGCCGGCGGTCGCCATCACGGCGAGCACGTGGTGGCACAGCTCCGCGGGAACCACCTGCGTGCCCGTGACCGGGTTCGTCCCGCCGTCCGCGAGGGTGGCGCCCATCACGGCCAGGTCGTGCGCGGTGACCAGCAGGCTGCTCTGCCGCGTGTACAGCTCCAGCGCGTCGTCGGGCCCGGACGCGAGCGCGCCCTGCGACTCCAGGGCCGCCGCGATCTGGCGGTTGCGCACGTTCGTCGCGGACACATTGGCGTACAGCTCCTCGTCGATCGCCAGTTCACGTCCGGCGAATGCGGACAGGCCCGCCAACAGGTGCGTCCACTGCTCCTCCAGGTCGGCCCCCGGCAGTCGGCTGCACGTCGCGATCGCGCCCGCGTTGACCATCGGGTTCGTCCGGCCGCCGACCGCGGCCAGAACCGGCGCGACCGCGTTGAACGGCTGCCCGGTGGCATTCACCCCGAGCTCGGCCCGGGCCCGCTCAGCGCCCAGGTGCCCGCAGACCAGGGCGAAGGTGAACGGCTTGGCGACACTCATCAACGAGAAACCGGCGTAGGCGTCGCCGGCGTCGAACACCCGGCCGTCCGTGGCGACCACACACAGCCCGAACTGGTCAGGATCGGCGGCGGCGAGGGCCGGGTACACCTCGGAGTTGGAACCGCCGAACTCGGCGGAGACCTCCGCCCAGGTGGCGTCGAGGATCCGCCGCACGTCCGCGGTGGGGGCCAGATGGCCGGTGGAGATGAATGCGTCGGGCACGACTGCCGAGGTTAGTAGTGTTCGAGCCATGGTTCACGTCCTGGTCACCGGAGGGGTGCGCAGCGGCAAGTCCCGCCACGCCGAATCGCTGCTCTCCACGAGCGCACCGGTGAGCTACCTGACCCCCGGCTACCCGGCCGGCCGCGCACCGGCTGCGCCGTCCCCCGGCGTGGCGGACGGTGGAGACGCTCGACCTCGCGACCGCGGTCGCGGACGCGGACGGGCCGGTGCTGATCGACTGCCTCGGCACCTGGCTGACCCGCCTGCTCGACACCTGGCAGGGCTGGGACGACGAGGAGACCGCCTGGGCGCCGCGGCTCGCCGGTGAAACCGCCGCGCTCGCCGACGCCGTCCGCTCCCATCCCGCGGACGTGGTCGTGGTGACCAATGAGGTCGGCTGGGGCCTGGTCTCCGAGTACCGCGCCGGACGCCTCTTCGCCGACCACCTCGGCCGGGTGAACCAGGCCGTCGCCGCCGCGTGCGACCAGGTGGTCCTGATGGTCGCTGGACGCCCTGTGGTGCTCTGAAGGGAGTGAACCTGCGTACTCCCCGACCGGCGCCAAACCCGCTTAACAGCGTTAAAATGTGATGGTGGCCAAGGGCATCAGCCGCGAGCTCATCGTCCAGGCCGCGCTCGACCTTCTCGACGAGGAGGGCATCGACGGAGTGACCGCCAGGGCCCTCGCGAACCGTCTGGGTGTGCGTGCGCCTGCGCTGTACTGGCACATGTCGAACAAGCAGGAGATCCTCGATGAGATGGGCACCGAGATCCGCCGCCGGGTTGCCGCCCGCCTCGAGGCCGAATCGGACGTCCAGGGCTGGCACGACCAGCTGGCGGCCTTCGCGCGGGCCCTGCGCGCGGAGTACCTCGCCCACCGCAACGGTGCCAGGACCTTCGCCGGCACGAAACTGACCGATCCCGACGTGCTGCGGGCACAGGAGCAATGGCTGGCCCGCTGGGTGGATTCCGGGCTCGCCGTGGAGGACGGGGTCGCGGCAGCCCAGCTGGTCACGGCCTTCGTGGTCGGCTTCGTGATCGACGAGCAGGAGCGCGGGCCGGAGCAGCGCTACCTACTCGCGGAGCCGGATCCGAGCAGCGTCGCGGAAGTCCCCCTGGTTCGAGAGGCTGGACAGCACCTGTTCACCGACCGCGACCAGCGCTTCGAGCTCTACCTGGACATGGTGCTGACCGGCATCGGCGTCCGTCTGAGCGGGGAGTCGGCATGAGCCAACCCCACCTCCACCGCCCGATGGCGGAGTCGTTCGGGGTGGACCCGGATCGCTACGACCGCACCCGTCCGGCCTACCCCGCCGAACTGGTCGCCCGGATCGTTGCTGCGCTGCCCGGTACGGACGTGCTGGACGTCGGCAGCGGCACTGGCATCGTCGCAAGGCAGTTCGCCCTCGCCGGCTGCCGGGTGCTGGGCGTCGAACCGGACGCGCGGATGGCCGCGTTCGCCCGCACCAGCGGCGTGGACGTCGAGGTCGCCCGCTTCGAGGACTGGGACGCGTCCGGACGCAGCTTCGACGCTGTCGTGGCCGGCACCGCATGGCACTGGGTCGATCCAGTCGTCGGGGCGGCGAAGGCCGCCGACATACTGCGTCCGGACGGGTTGCTCGCGCCCTTCTGGAACGTGAGCGTGCCGCCGCCCGAGGTGCAGGACATGCTCGCCGACGCCTTTGTCGCCGCAGTGCCCGATGCGCCCTTCGACCTGCGCAGGCGCAACGCTGACGCCGCCGGCCACCAGCCCATCCTCGAGAGGTGGATGGACGGAATGCGCGCGGTCGGTGCCTTCGCCCGACCGGAGCAGTGGACCTTCGCGTGGCAGCAGGAGTACAGCCGGGACGCCTGGCTCGACCAGTTGCCCACCTCGGGAGCCATGACCATGCTCGATCCCGAGCGGCGGGCCGCGGTCCTCGACCGGGTCGGGGACGCCGTGGACGCACTCGGCGGCACCATCACCGTCAGCTGGACCTGTCTTGCGGTCGTGGCCCGGCGGCTCAGGTAGCGGCCGCTCGGGTACCGCGGCCGTTCGTGACGCCGTCCCGAGCCGGCGAAGGATGTCGCGAGGAATCAGCCGACCGCGGCGACCACCAGCAGGACGGACGCGGCCACCTCGACCAGCGCGCCGAGCACGTCGCCGGTGTCGCCGCCGAGCCGGGCGACACAGCGAGCGAGCAGCCACCACACTGCGGCGAGCGCCAGCAGCACTCCGACCAGCGGCAGCCACCACGCCTGACCGGACAGCATCCCCGCCCAGACCGTGGCCGCGGCCAGCACCAGCCAGCCGGTCGCGGCCGTTGCGAGCGGGACACTGTCCGCGACCAGTGCACCGAGCCCGTCCGGGCGCGCGGCGGGAATGCCTCGCATGCAGCCGAGCGCCAGCGCTCCCCGGGACGCGCACACCAGCACCACCAGGTACACCCAACCGAACGGACGGCCGAGCACCGCCCCGGCGGCCAGTGCCTGCGCGCCGAGGACCAGCACGAGCGCCACCACGCCCATCGGGCCGATGTCGCCTCGCCTCATGATCTCGAGCGCGGCGTCCGCCTCCTTGCCCGAGCCGAGCCCGTCGGTGGTGTCGGCCAGCCCGTCCAGGTGCATGGCCCGGGTGCCGAACGCGAGCGCGGCCACTACGACAACCCCGGCGATCGGGGACGGCACGCCCAGCCACACGACGAGCCAGCCGAGCCCGGCAGCGACCAGGGTCACCGGCAGCACGGCCACCGGCGCGAGCAGCATGGCGGCGCGGGCCTGCGGGCGTCCGATTGTCTCGGGGGGCCGCACCGGCACGATCGTCAGTAGCCCGACGGCCAGCCGGAGCCCGGCGAACGCGTTCACGTCAGGTCGGAGAGCTGGGCGATGCCGGTGAGCGCCGCCACAGCGGAGCGGAGCACCGGCACCGCGAGCACCGCGCCACTGCCCTCGCCGAGCCGCATGGAGAAGTCCACCAG
>DehalE1_100116_pt1 | contig 11822 bp, 12 predicted proteins | sample DehspE1_FD_43922 | JGI IMG/M metagenome (IMG submission 43922) | reverse complement strand
GCGGCGGCCGACGTCCCTGGAGCAGGACGACGGCCAGCAGCAGGAACGCGCACAGCGCGGCGTGGGTGGGGTCGAGGATGCCGCCGAACCCGAGCGCAGCACACAGCGCGACCGCGAGCACGCCGCGGATGGCGAGGCCGCGCACCGAGGTGGTCATGGCGAAGCCTCTTCCCGGTGGCTGTCCTGGCCGACGTCGAGCGCCGAGGCGATCCGGGCGAGTGCCCCGCGAGCGCTGCCCACATCCTGCGGCGTGACTGGGCCGGAGGTGAACCTCGCCCGGTGGTAGAGCCGGCGCAGCACCGCGACGGCGTCCGCGGGGGCGGACGTGCGCGCGAGCAGTTCCGTGGTGAACTCGGTCGCGGTCTGGGCGGGATCGCGTCCGGCGCCCTGGAGTTCCGCCTCGTCCTCGAGTGCGACCCAGGCAGCGATCACGGCGTCCCGGGGTTGCCGGGTGCCGGCGAGGTGCGCCTCGGCGCGGGCGACCGCTGTGGCCAGGGAGGTGATGTCGACGCCAACCACCTCGCCGGGCACGTCGGAGCCGTCCAGCCGGTCGGGCTCGGTGAGGTCCTCCTCGGGCCGCCAGGCGGCGCGCAGCCGCCGGACCAGCCAGCCGATCGCGAGTGCGGCCAGTGCAACCACGATCACCGTGAACAGGGCGAGCATGGCCTTCTCGAGCGTCTCGGCGACCGGCAGGTCGCGCTGGGGCGGCTCCTGCGGCGGGAGCGTCATCGGCGTGGTCGTCGGGACGGGCCGGTCGCGGTTGCCGATCGTGAACGGGGGGACGGTAACGACCCACGGTGTGGCGGACGCGGCTCCGAGCACGGTCAGGACGATCGCGGCGATGACGCCGCCACGGATCATCGCACCCGATCGCACCCCCACATTCTTGCCCAGGCCACCCAGCCCCGCCGGCATCGCCGCGGCCGCGAGCCCCACCGGTGCGCCTGCGCAGGTCGATCAGGGCGGCGACGCAGGTCGCCCCCGCCCGTCGAACGGCCGTGGTTTCCCCAGCCCGGGAACCCTTCCGGCAGCTCCCACGGCTGAGGAGATGCTCAACCGGCCTCCCCGACCGCCTCGGGTTCGGGCTGCGGTGCCGGAGTGGACCGGGTCGCGGACTCCAGCGGCGGCAGCACGAGGCTCACCGCGACGGCGACGACGGTGAAGCCGACCGCCCACCAGAAGGCGACGTCGAAGGCGCGCGCGATCTCGGCCGCCGTTCCGGCGGTGGCACCGGCGGTCTCCAGGATCACGGCGAGGATGGCCGTACCGAAGGCCCCGCCGATCTGCTGGGTCAGCCGGGTGATGATGCTGGCGTGGGGCACCTGGTCGTGCGCCAGCCCGACGTAGGCCACCGACATCACCGGGATCATCACCGCGCCGGTGCCGAAGCCGCGGACGAGGAGCACGGCCAGCAGCCACCACTGGCTGGTGCCGGCGTCCGCGAGGGCGAACGGGATCGTGGCCAGTCCGATCAGCGCGAACCCGCCGACGGCGGTCGCGCGGGCGCCGATGGTGGCGGTCAGCTTCCCCGCCATCGTGCGGCTGGCCAGGGCACCGACCCCCTGCGGGATCAGCAGCAGCGCGGCGGTCAGGGCGTCCGTTCCGCGTACGACCTGGAAGTACAGCGGCAGCAGCAGCATCGCGCCGTACAGGGCTGCGCCGGACAGGAACAGCACGACCGAGGACGAGGCCACCGAGCGCAGCCGGAGCAGGCCGATGTCGACCAGCGAGTCACCCGGACGCCGCAGCTGGCTGACCACGAAGGCAGCCACCAGTGCGATCCCGGCGAGGGCGGGCATCCAGACGTCGGTGCGGGCGAAGCCTCCGTCCTGCACGACGTTCGACAGGCCGTAGAGGACGCCGACGAGCCCGGGCGCCACCAGCAGCAGGCCCACCCAGTCGAGTCGCGGTCGCCCGACGGGCTCGTCCGACGGCAGGAACTTCGCCGCAAGGACCAGCCCGGCCAGGCAGAACGGGACGTTCACCCAGAACAGCCAACGCCAGTCGAGCCAGGTCAGGATCAGACCGCCGATGGTCGGTCCGAGGATCGGTCCGAGGGCCGCGGGCAGGCTGACCATCGCCATCAGCCGGCCGAGCTCAGGCCCCCGCGGCACCTGCTGGACGGCGAGGGTCGCCATCAGTGGCAGCATCAGCCCGCCGCCGATGCCCTGCAGGACCCGGAAGGTGATCAGGCTCGACGCGTCCCAGGCGAGGCTGCTCGCGACCGAGCCCAGCAGGAAGATGGCCAGCGCGATCATCCACAGGCGTTTGCCGCCGAGGCGGGCCTGCGCCCAGCCGACCACGGGGATGGCCACGCCGAGCGCGAGCAGGTAGCCGGTGCTCACCCACTGGATGGTGCTCACGGGCACGGCGAGCTCTTCGGACAGCGTGTGCAGGGCGAGGCTGATGATGGTGCTGTCGAAGATGACGGCCAGGCCGCCCACGATGAGTACGAGCGTGGTGATGACGGCACCGCGATCGAGCACCGGTGCAGAACGCCTGGACATATGGTTCTCCTTCATTAGATACAGTCGTGTATCTAATGCCGATGCTACGTCGTCGCGCTAAGATACACAAGTGGATCTTGAAACGACCGGACGTCGGCGCCGCGGCCAGGAGCTCGAGGCGGCGATTCTCGGCGCCGCCTGGGAGCAGCTCGCAGCCCACGGCTACGCGAACTTCACCATCGACGCTGTCGCCCAGGCCGCGGGCACAAGCCGCTCGGTGATCTACCGCCGCTGGCCCGACCGCGACACCCTGCTGATCGCCAGCATCGAGTTCGGCTTGTCCAGCAACCGCCCCGAGATCCCGGACACCGGAAACCTGCGCGACGACGTGATCGCCATCCTCACGGTTGCGAACACCTACCGCGCACAGCAACTCCCGGTGATGAGCGCCCTGATGGGAAGCTACTTCGCGCAGGACGGCATGACCTTCGCCAAGCTGCGAACGAAGGTGATGGGCGGCGAGTCCAGTAACTCGATGGAGGCGATCCTGCAACGTGCGCTCGATCGCGGCGAGATCGACCCCGAACGCCTCACCCCGCGGGTGCGGAACGTGGTCTTCGACCTGTTCCGGCACGACCTGCTGATGACCCTCTCCCCCCTCACCGAGGCCGACATCACCGCGATCGTGGACGAGGTCTTCCTGCCACTGGTCGGCCTCGGAGGCCATCGGTCCAGCTGATCCGCACCGCAGCCGCGGCCGCTGGCCACTCGGCGGCCGAACCTCGAAAGGCTCAAACTGTACGGTTCGGTTTGACAACGATCAAACGGGACCGTACGGTTTGATTCATGCCGACGGCGACGGACAGGCGGCGAGCCGCAAAACGGGAGCAGATCACCTCTGCGGCCCGCAAGCTGTTCCTCAGCCAGGGCTTCAACGGCACCTCGATGGACGCGGTCACCGCAGAGGCCGGGGTGAGCAAGCAGACGCTGTACGCCTACTTCCCCACCAAGCTCGACCTGCTCGCCGACGTGCTCTACGCCGGCATGAAGGAGCTTGTCCTGGTGCCACCGACGCCCAACGAGATCAACAGCCTCGACGACCTCCGCGAGCACCTGATCGCCTTCGCCTCCCGCCTCACCAACAGCCTGCTGCAGCCCGAGACCATCGCGCTGATGCGGCTCGTGCTCGGCGAGGTGTTCCACGTTCCCGAACTGCGCAAGACCTTCCGGGAGGCCCTGCCCGGCCAGGTGCTCGCCCGCACCGAGGCCATGCTGCGCCAGGCGGACGCCCGCGGAATCCTCCGGATCGACGACCCCGAACTGGGTTCGCGGATGTTCGTCGGCCCGGTGATGACCTATGTCGCCCTGGACGGCTTCCTCAGCGCCAACCCCTCCCCGCCGCCCGAGCACGCACGCCTGGTCCGGCTGGTCGACGCCTTCCTCGCCAGCATGGGAGCCCAGCCGTGACCGCCCGACGCTACGCCGCCCTGGCCACCGGTCTCGTCCTGCTCGCCGGCTGCGCGTCCGCCCCGTCCGGGGTGGTCGTCTCCGGCACGGTGGACGACACCCTGACGACGGTCACCGTGCCGAGCCTCGCCGTCCCCGCGGTGAACCTGGACGCCGGCTTCACCGACGTCACCGGCGCCTACAACCCGGTCACCGGGCGGGCGTCGAACCAGTACTCCGGGGTGGGCACCACCTACAGCATCGGCACGACCGCGCGACTGGCTGCCGTGAAGGTCAGCCAGGGCGACACCGTGAAGGCGGGCGACGTGGTCGCCACCATCGACCCCGCACCGCTCCAGGCCCAGCTGGCCGCGGCGAAGGCGGACGCGGCGGTTGCCTCGGCCCAGCCCGACCTGCTCGGCGACGCGATCGACACCACCTACGACAACCAGGCCACCATCGCCGACAACCGGGCGAAGGTTGTCGACGCGATCAGCACGTTGACGAAGACGAAAGCGAAGCTGGTCAAGGCGCGCAGGACCATCGACAAGAACCTGCCCAAGGCGAAGGCCGGGCTCGCGCAGGTCGAAGCCGCGATCGCGCAGATCCCGGCCGGCGTCCCCGTCCCTGATGAGTTGCTCGCCCAGAAGCAGGCGCTCACCGCCGCGATCAAGAAGATGACGGCGGGCCTGAAGCAGATCAAGGCCGCCCTGCCCAAGCTCGACAAGGGACTGCGGCAGGCCCGGGCCGGGCTGAAGAAGCTCGACGACGCCAAGGCCAAGATCGTCGACGCCCGCGGCACCCTGGAGGGGCTGCAGGACGTGGCCACGATCCAGGCGGGTGTGATGCAGGTGCCGATCGACCTCGCACGGGTTCAGCTCGGACTGACGAACCTCGTCGCGCCGGTGAACGGCGTGGTCGTCCAGGCCGCCTCGACCGGAGACGCGCTGGCACCCGGAGCCACCGTGGTGAGCATTCGCGAGTCCGCGCCCAGCACCGTCACCGCCTGGCTGTCGGGCACCCAGCTCGCCCAGATCTGCGACGGCGACTCCGCGTCCATCGCCGGCGACTGGACGACAGCCACCGTTCCGGCCACCGTGACCCGGATCGGCACGAGTTGGCAGTACCCACCGACCTCGGTAGCCACGGACGAGGTCCACCTCACCCGCGCGGTCGAGGTCCAGTTCACAGCCACCGGACAGCTGCCCGCAGGTGTTCCGGTGGAGATCACCATCGCCGGCTGCCGCTCTGCGGCCGGCACCGACAACACGAACGGTTGACGAACATGGCAGGCGATACGAAGCGCAAGCACCCGCCGATCCCGGTGATCGTGGCGGTCCTGCTCCTGGTGATCGGGGGCGGCGCGTGGTGGTGGTGGAGTTCGACCCAGCCCAGCGCCGCAGCGGACAGCAACCGGCTCACCGGCACGGTCGAGGCCGGCCAGTACCAGGTCACCCCCGGAATCGCTGGCCGGATCACCTCGGTCAAGGTCAGCGAGGGCGACCAGGTCACGAAGGACGACGTGCTGGTCACGCTCGACCAGTCCGCGGTGAAGCTTCAGATCCAGCAGGCCCAGCAGGGCGTGGACGCGGCGAAGGCTGCCGTGAAGAACGCGAAGGACGACAAGAAGAAGGGCGACGCGACCGCCGCCGACGTCACCGCAGCGAAGGCCCGGCAGAAGCAGGCCGAGGCGGCCGTCAAGCTGGCGAAGGTGCAGCTCGGCTACACCACCGTCACCTCGCCCGCCACCGGCACGGTCGTGTCGGTGACCAGCAATGTCGGCCAGAACGCTGCTCCCGGCAAGGCGCTGCTGACCATCCTCGACCCCACAGACCTGTTCATCCGGGTGTTCGTGCCCGAGACCGGGATCGGCGAGGTGAAGGTCGGCCAGTCCGCGTCCGTGACCACCGACTCCAGCACCGGGACGTTCACCGGCACCGTCAGCTTCATCGCCAGCGAGTCCGAGTTCACCCCGAACAACGTGCAGACCAAGGACCAGCGCACCAAGCTCGTCTACGAGGTGCGGGTGAAGGTCTCCGACTCCTCCGGCACCCTCAAGGCCGGCATGCCGGTGGACGTGGCTCTGGGCTGAGCCATGACCGCAACCACCACGCCGCAGGGAACCGGCGCGATCCGCGCCCATGCCCTGCGCCGGACCTTCGGTGAGGTCGTCGCCGTCGCGGAGGTCGACCTCGACATCCCCGCCGGCGCCGTGTTCGGCCTGCTCGGCCCGGACGGGGCCGGCAAGTCCACGCTGATCCGGATGCTCGCGACCGTGCTCCGACCCGATTCCGGAACCGCGGAGGTGTTCGGCCACTCCGTGACCGCCGAGCGGGACCAGGTCACCCCGCGGATCGGCTACATGTCCCAACGGTTCTCGATGTATCCCGATCTGTCGGTTGCGGAGAACCTGGAGTTCTTCGCGACCGTCCGCGGCGTGGGCCGGGCCGACCGCCGGACCCGAGCCAAGGCCCTGGTGGAGAGCATGGGGCTGGACGAGTTCACCACCCGACAGGCCCAGTTCCTCTCCGGCGGGATGAAGCAGAAGCTGATGCTCGCCACCACCTTGATGCACGAACCCGACCTGCTCCTGCTCGACGAGCCGACGACCGGCGTCGATCCGGTCTCCCGGCGCGAGTTCTGGCGGATCCTCGCCGGGCTGCACCGCGAGGGCAGGACGGTCCTGGTCGCGACCCCCTACATGGACGAGGCCGAGCGTTGCACCCAGGTCGCCTTCCTCGACCGCGGCCGGATCCAGCGCTCCGGCAGTCCCGACGAGATCAAGGGCCAGGTGCCCGGGCAGCTGCTCGAGGTGTCCCTGCCGGAACCGCGCGCGGCGATGGCAATCCTTGCGGACGTGCCCGGGGTCACCTCGGTGCACCTGCTGGGCGATGTCGTCCGCGTGCTCTGGGACGCCGACGGTGACCCCGAGGCGGCCCTGACCAGCGCGCTGGCCGCCGCGGGGCGGTCGGGTCGCGTCCGCAAGGTTGCCCCCGACATGGAGACGGTGTTCGCCTACCTCGCCGAGGCGTCCGGGGCTGCCGACGAGGAGCAGGCGTCATGAGGAACGCACTGGTCCGGATCGGCGCGATCGTGCGCAAGGAGTTCCGCCACCTCGCCCGGGATCCGCGGATGCTGCTGGCCGTGGTGATCACGCCGGTGATCCAGCTGCTGCTGTTCGCCTACGCGATCAGCTTCGACGTGGAGAACGTCCCGACCATCGTGATCGACCTCGACCAGACCCAGACCAGCCGCACCTACCTCGAGCGGTACGAGGCATCCACCTTCTTCGACGTGGTCGCACACGGCAGCACGATGGCCCAGGTCGACGCCGCGTTCGACGCGAACTCCGCCCGGGTGGCGGTCGTGATCCCGGCCGGCTTCGCCCGCACCCTGGCCAGCGGAGAGGCGGCCCAGGTGGCCGTACTGATCGACGGCAGCGAGCCGACCGCGGCCAAGGTCTCGCAGGCCTACTCGGTGGCGCTCAACCAGCTCTACAGCCAGCAACTCACCCGCCAGTGGGCCGACCAGCAGGGGCTCGACCTGTCCAGCCTGGGCACGCTCGAACCGCGAATCCGCACCTGGTACAACCCCGAGCGCAAGTCGTCGGACTTCCTGATCCCGGGCCTGATGGTGGTCATCCTTGCCATCGTCACCGTGCAGCAGACCGCGGTGACGCTGGTCCGCGAGCGCGACCAGGGCACCCAGGAGCAGCTCGAGGTGAGCCCGATGCGCCAGATCGAACTGATGATCGGCAAGCTGCTGCCCTGGACGCTGATCGCGTTCGCGGACATGGCGCTGATCACGGGGCTGGGGCGCACCATCTTCGGCGTCCCGTTGCGGGGCGACTTCTGGACGCTGGCGCTCGGGTCGGCGCTGTTCGTGTTCGCCTCGCTCGGCATGGGGCTGGTGATCTCGGCGATCGCGCCGAGCCTGGACACGGCGAACATCCTCGCGATGCTGATTGCCTTCCTGCCGGCCTTCCTGCTCTCGGGCTTCGCATTCGCCCTGGACCAGATCCCGGTGTTCCTGCAGTGGGTGAGCTATCTGTTCCCCGCGCGGTTCATGGTGACGATCTCGCGCGGAGTCTTCCTGAAGGGCGCCGGCTTCATGGAGCTGTGGCCCGAACTGGTCGCACTCACCGTGTACGCGCTGGTGATGCTCGTGATCTCTTCAGTCCTCTACGGCAGGAGGTCCGCGCGATGAGTGCCCGGCGAATCCGGCTGCTGATCTGGAAGGAATTCACTCAGCTGCGCCGCGATCCACTCCTGATCCGGTTGCTGCTGGTCATGCCCGTCCTGCAGCTGATCCTGTTCGGTTACGTGGTGGCCGTGGACATCCGCAACCTCGCCACGGCGGTGGTGGACCTCGACCAGACGTCCACCTCGCGCAAGCTCGAGGCCGCCTTCTCCGGCTCGGGCTACTTCACGATCACGCAGACCCCCGCGACCGAGGACGACCTGCGTCCGCTGCTCGACCGCGGCACCGTCAAGGTCGCGCTGGTCATCCCGGAGGGCACCCAGGACCGGCTCAACCGCGGCGAGACCGCGCCGATCGGGATCATCGTCGACGGCTCGGACTCGCAGATCTCCGCCGTCGGTAGCGGGTACGCGTCCCAGATCATCGCGCAGTTCAACGCCGACCGGATGACCGAGCAGGGCGTGAGCGTCACCGCTCCGGGCATCGACGCGCAGGTACGGGTGATGTTCAACCCGACCCTCGATCCGGTGAACACGATGATCCCCGGCCTGATTGCCGCGATCATGATGATCTCGCTGATGGCGATCATGAGTCAGGCGGTGGTGAAGGAGCGGGAGTCGGGGACGCTGGAGCAGATGTTCGTCACGCCGATCCACGCCACCGAGTACCTGATCGGAAAGCTCACCCCGTACGCGGCCCTCGCGACGGCGCAGATGCTGCTGGTCGCCGCCGGCGGACTGTTCTGGTTCCGGGTGCCCTTCAACGGGAACTTCTGGGTCGTGCTGGTGGGGCTGGCCCTGTTCATGCTCACCTGCATCGGGCTGGGCCTGCTGGTCTCGCTGGTGTCGAGAACCCGGCACCAGGCGCAGCAGGCGGTGATGTTCATCATGATCCCGACGATGGTGCTGTCCGGGTTCATCTTCCCGATCCAGTCGATGCCGGCGATCATCCAGCCACTGACGAACCTGATCCCGCTGACCTGGGCGCTGGAAGTGCTGCGTGGCGCCTTCGTGAAGGGCAGCGGGTTCGCGGCGCTGGCCGTCCCCATGATCGTGCTGGCCGGGTTCGCCGTGGTGATCTTCGGCGCGTCCATCGTCGCCACCCGACGCCGGATCGCCGAGTGAGGAGGCACGGATGAGTGAGACGCCCGACAGGGTCCCCGAGGAGCCACGAGGAACGAGCGGCGCCACCTCGGGCCCCGCACCCGACACCGAACCCGCCATCTCCCTGCGCGGCCTGACCAAGACCTTCGGCGACTTCACCGCGGTGGACGGCATCGACCTGGACGTGCCGCGCGGCCAGATCTTCGGCTTCCTCGGCCCGAACGGGTCGGGCAAGACCACGACGATCCGGATGCTGACCGGGACCCTGCGTCCGAAGGCGGGACAGGCTCGCGTCCTCGGCGTCGACGTGGTGCGGCACCCTGACCGGGTGAAGCGGCGGATCGGGTACATGAGCCAGAAGTTCGCCCTGTTCGAGGACATGACGGTCGAGGAGAACCTGAGGTTCTACGCCGGCGTCTACGACCTCGACCCGCAGGTGTTCGCCGCCCAGCGGGAGTACGTGCTGCGGATGGCCGATCTGGTCGGACGCGAGGACGAGCTCACCCGCAACCTCTCCGTCGGCTGGCGGCAGCGGCTGGCGCTGGGGGCCGCGACGATCCACGAGCCCGAACTGCTCTTCCTGGACGAGCCGACCTCCGGCGTCGACCCGGTGGCCCGACGACAGTTCTGGGACCTGCTCTACGACCTGGCCAGCCGGGGCGTGACGCTCTTCGTGACTACGCACTACATGGACGAGGCCGCGCACTGCAACCGGCTGGCGTTCATCTACCGGGGCCGGATCATCGCCGACGGCAGTCCCGCCGAGATCCGCGCCGACCACATGGAGCAGCGGATCTTCGACATCACCACCCGCGACGCGGACGCGGTGCTCCCCCGGCTCGAGAACGACCCCGAGATCGAGGAGGCGTACCTGTCCGGGGCGTCCCTGCACGCGGTGGTGCCCGCGTCCTCGGCGCTCACCGATGCGACCCTTCGCCAGCGCCTGGTCGCCGCCGGATACCCCGACACCGTGGTGGCCGAGATCGACCCGTCCATCGAGGACGTGTTCGTCAACCTCGTCGCCCGGCAGCGCTGAACGGGAAGGGAACCGTCCCCTTCCCGTTCAGGGACGAGGCAGCAGTCCGGCCAGCAGCCAGGTCGCGCCCAGCAGCAGCGCGCCGACGGTGAGCACGAGCCACAGCAGCGTCCACACCAGCCGCGGCACGTGCGTGAGGCCCGCGAGCTGGGCGGCATCCGAACCCGGAGACCGGGAGACCACCAGCTCGACCACCGGCCGCGGTGCTGACAGGAGAAGGAGCCACGCGAGCCCGGTGGCCAGCCAGCCCGCCATGATCGGCGTCGCGTACCAGGAGACGAAGCCGACCAGGACGCCGGTGGCGAGCACGACCAGCGCGCCGTAGAGATTGCGCAGCTTGATCAGCATCAGCGCGAGCAGCAGGACGAGCAGCCACAGCAGTCCGACCGCATAGCCGGCGCCGGCGAGCCACGCGGCGCCCAGTCCCACGACGGACGGGGCGGGGTAGCCGGCGAAGAGCACGGCCACCATGCCGGGCCCGGTCGGACGGCCGCGGCTGAGGGTGAGCCCGGAGGTGTCGGAGTGCAGGCGGATGCCGCTGAGTTTGCGTCCCACCAGCAGCGCGACCACGGCGTGGCCGGCCTCGTGGCAGACCGTCACCAGCATTCGCACCGGGGGCCAGACGAGCAGCACGAGTGCCACTGCGACCGCGGCGATCACCGCGGAGACGGTCGGGGCCGGTGGCGGGTGGGCAGCAAGGGCCCGCGTCCAGAGCTCGCCGAGCACGTCCATGCCCTCGTTCTTACCACGGGGACGCGAGTCGACCGCCGAACCGCCCGGATGTGACGGGCGGGGTGATCGGGACGCGTCGAGTGGCCAGATCGCGTCATGAGCCTGTCGCGGCAGGCAGGATGGGCCTGTGTTGCGAATGGCGATGTGGTGGGCGCTCGACTATCTGTGGGCAGCGCTGGTCTGGGTCAGCACGCTCTTCGCCCCACAGACTCCTGACCGCTACGCCCAGGGCACCGGAAGGACGGTGGTGGTACTCCCCGGGGTCTACGAGAACTGGGCCTTCCTGCGTCCGCTGATCGTGCCGCTTCACCGTCGCGGGTACCGGGTGCACGTGGTCGCCGCGCTGGGCTACAACCGATCCCCGATCGCGGACGGTGCGGCGATGGTGCTCGACCTGCTCGCCGCCCGCGACCTGCGTGACGTGGTGCTGGTCGGCCACAGCAAGGGCGGGCTGATCGGCAAGCTGGCAATGCTGGGCGACACGGACGGACGCATCTCCTCGCTGGTCACGATCTGCACGCCGTTCCACGGCTCGAGCCGTGCCCGGCTGCTGCCGCTGCCGAGTGTCACCCCGTTGGCGCCAGGTCATCCCAGCCTGGTGGCACTGGGCGACCCGGACCCGGTGAACGCCCGGATCACTTCCCTGGGCACCACCTTCGACGAGCATGTCCCCGAAGGCAGCGAACTCCCTGGCGCGAACAACGTGACGCTCGACGTGCCCGGACACTTCCTCCCGATCGGTCACCCGAAGGTGCTGGCCGAGGTGCTCGCCGTGCTGGAGCGGCCCTGACGGGCACCCGGACCGGATTGGGGACGGTTCCGAACTCGGTCCACTACTGAGAATGGACCGAGTTCGGA
>DehalE1_100115_pt1 | contig 11896 bp, 9 predicted proteins | sample DehspE1_FD_43922 | JGI IMG/M metagenome (IMG submission 43922) | reverse complement strand
GTGCTGGCAGCGGTGGCCGCGTCCGTCCGGGTGTCCGGGGTGTTCCTGATCGCGGCGATGGTCGTGCTCGCACTCACCCAGGCCGGTGCGTCCCGCGAACGGGGCCGGCGGCTGGCCTGGCTGGGGTTGCCGGTGGCCGTGGTCGCGGCCTACCTCGGCTACCTGTACGCGATCACCGGCAGCTGGACGGCCTGGCTGGACGCGCAGACGTCCGGCTGGGCGCGAGGCTTCGCCTGGCCCTGGCAGTCGCTGCAGCACACCCTGAACGTGCTCGCGCCGGGGGCGTACGCCGACCACCCGGAATGGCGCTGGGTGTTCGCGGCCGAGATCGTCTCGATGGCCGTCGGGCTGGTGGTCACCATCGTCCAGCTGGCGCAGCGGCGCTGGGCAGAGGCGACCTGGGTGGGGCTGCAACTGGTGGCGTTCGGGACGTCCTACTGGTTCATGAGCGTGAACCGGGCAGTGCTGCTGTGGTTCCCGCTGTGGATTCTGGTCGGCCGCCTCGTGGAAGGCCGCGGCCGTCAGCCCGCGTGGCGGGTCGTGCTGGTCAGCCTGCTGGCGGTGGTCGCACTGGCCGTCCAGGCGGTCTGGGCGTGGCTGTTCTTCACCGGACGCTGGGCGAGCTGAGACCCACCACCGCGCCGGGGCCCGACGCGGGCATGTATCGGTGATTCCTCCGCGGCCTCTGATGCCCGACGAGACCTCCCGGTCTCGCGTGGGAGGAGACCGATATGCCCGGCTGGTACGTGCACCTCGAGGCGGCACACGACACGGCACGCCGATTGCGGGACGGCACCGTCCCCGCAGGCTTCCCGATCACGGCGGCGGAGGCCCGCGCGATCGGAGAGCACTGCCACACCTGGCGCAACTACCTCGCGCTCGGCTCGCTGGGACCTGACCTGTTCTACCTCCTGCCCGACTTCAAGAACACGACCGGACAGGTGATCCGGCAGGTCGTGCAGTGGGCGCTGGACGTGTGGGAAGTGGTGGACGGCGAGTTCGTCGGCAAATGGGAGAAGTGGATCGCCCCGATCTCGACGAACAACGCCCAGTTGGCTTCCCAGCTCACCGGCGGGCTGTCGACCCAGCTCGCGCAGGTGCTCGACGAGCTGACCTCGGCGATCATGTCGGCGTTCAAGGGGTTGCTCGCGGAGATGGGCGACTGGTTCGGCGTGCTCACCTCAGGCGTCCCGCAAGGCTTCGGCGACGACGCCTTCTACTGGTCGGACATGTTCCACTACCGGCGCACCTACCAGTTCCCGTTCGTGCTGTTCCGGCAGGCCATGGACGCCCTCGCTGCCGCGACGACCGATGACGAACGCAAGGACGCCGAGGCGCGGATCGCGTTCGCGGTCGGGTGGATGTCGCACTGCGCCACCGACGTGACCGGCCACCCGTTCACCAACGCGAAGTCCGGTGGCCCCTACCGCGACCACTGGCAGCGCCACCACCTCGTCGAGAACCACATGGACTCCGAGAACTACGAAGCCCGCCATCCCGGTGCCCTGTACGGCGAGTACGGCACATCGGCGCTGCACTTCCGGCTCGCCTTCCGACACCGGAGCGACGCGCCGTACAACGGGCGCGACGACGCCCCCGCCTACGACTACTGGAGCGGCTTCCCCGCCTACGACAACGGCGACGGGCCGACGGCGACGGCGAACCGGCACACCTTCTTCGATCTCGACACGGGCCCCCTGCCCGACCACCTGGTCGAAGGGCTGCTGACTGCCATGCACGACGTGTACGGAGCCGACGGACCGCACATCCTGTTGCAGGACCCCGCCTACTCGGCGAACGACCCGGGCACCAACCAGCCGGACGGGCGTCCGAACGACGCGGCGATGGGTCAGATGTGGGAGATCGTCTACCGGTACCTGAAACTGACCGGCAGCGACGCGATCAGCCTGCGCCTGCCGCCACCGCCCTCGGTGTTCACCGATCACTCGTTCCCTACCCCTCCCGGAGGCGGGGGCTCGGGGATCGATGACGATCCGTCCCGCGGCGCAGACGTCGACGACGACGACTCGTTCACGCTGCTGGACCTGCTGCTCGCCCTGTTCGCCTGGGCGGTCTACCTGGCCCAGGTCGTGATCTGGCTCGCGACCGTCCTGCCCGGCCTGATCCTCGACGTCGCCACCTTCCCGGCCCGCGAGGTCATCTACTGGGCCGTGATCGTGCCCGCGTGGAACCTCTACCTTCTGGCCCGCAGGGCACTGGTGATGTCCGGCTTCGCGATGCCGAAGCCCGCCGAGGTGAGTCCAGGCCTGACCACGCTGGGCAGGGAGGGCAGCTACGACATCGCCTCGGCGCTGGACAACCCGCTGGGGCTGCCCACCACGCCGCCGCCGATCACCGAGCCGTCCGGACGCCTGCACGCCACCGACGCGCAGGGCCTCGACCACGCGTACCCGCGCGGCATCGTGCGGGACCTCCCTTCGGCGATCGGGCGGCCGGACCTCTCCGGCGCGCTCGGCCTGACCGGGCCGCTGCGCTATCGTGCTGACGCCTCGGGCGAGGAGTTCAAGGCTTCGGAGTGGGTGGCGCCGTGGCGTTACCCGCTGACGAACCAGGCCGGCGACGGCGTTGCTCAGGAGGGGGCTGGCACCCACGCGGGCCCGTACCTGGTGGGCTCGAACTCGACCGTCCTGCTGTCCGGACTGGCCGGCGACGACGGGGCTCGGGCCGACCTGGAGAAGGCCGCGACGCCCGCCGACACCGAGAAGGTCCTGGACGTCCGGCTGCCCGCCGACCAGCACCTCGGCGGTCCCGTCGACTACGGCGTCTACCTCGTCGGACGGATGGCAGCTGAGCTGGGCCAGCCGGAGTTCGGCGTCCCTGACTTCAACCTGGACTCCGACCGCGGCTATGCCTGGCACACCTGGGACTGGGACCGCAGCGACCGGACCTGCGTCCCGGATATCGACCCGGTCGGCACCGAGGACTACAGCTACCCGCTGCCGTGCACCTCACCGCAGTTCTTCCACGCCGACCACGACTTCCCCGCCCAGCCCGGGCGCTGGTACGTCGAGGCGCTCGACCTGAACGTGCACTACGTGCCCGGGCCGAACCCGGACCAGTGCATCCGGACGAGGCCGCACGAACCGAACACGGACCCGAAGTGGCGCGAGCGCGCCGACCACCAGGAAGGCTGATCATGCCCATCGACCATGACGAACAGCACCCCGTCCTGCCGGACAAGGAGGACCGCGAGCAGCGTGGCACCAACCCGCCCGGGTCGTTCGGCCACACCGATCCGCCCCACGGCGATCTCGCCCCCGGCTGGCAGTCGAACAACGGGAACCGGGACGAGGCGGAGGGCCTGATCAAGAAGATCGGACGCGAGCACCGGCCCCGCAGGGAGGACGTCTACCCCTACCTGATGATCCGTGCCTACAGCCCTGGCGACCGGGGAGCGCGGCCGACCTGGCCTGGCATCCCGTGCTGGGAGTCGCCGGACATCCTGCTCATCGACGCCTCCTACACGGGCCCGTTCACGACCTCCCAACTGGTCGTGAGCCCGACCGCAGGACGCCGGTACCGGGTGTTCGTGCGGGTCTGGAACCTCGGGCTGCTGCCCGCGATCGGCGTCCACGTCCGGGCGTGGTACGTGAACCCGGGGTTCTTCGGCGGTGACCCGAACAACCCGGCGTACCAGCCCGTCATGATCGGCGGGGCGATGGTGAACCTCGAGGACCGCACGAGGCCGGGCGCGGCGCAGGTCGTCGAGCTGGACCAGACCTGGGACATCCCGGCCGGGCTGACCGGACACGAGTGCCTGATGGCCTCGGCGACCTGCCCGCTCGACCAGTGGGGCGGGGCCCTCGACGCCAACCACGACCGGCACGTGGGCCAGCGCAACCTGACGATCCTCGCCGGGACCGATGACGCCAAGCAGTTGCTGTTCACCCTGGGCGAGCTCGTCACCAGGACCGGGACGCTGGAACTGCGCCACGGCGGGGCGGCGGTCCTGCCGATGCTGCGCGGGGTGGTCGGGCGGGCGAAGGGAGAGATCCGGACCGCCCGGTTGCGCGAGCCACCGCTGAAGGCCTTGCGTCAGGGTGTGACGGTTGGCGACACGCAGCACCTGCTGACGATGTTCCGCACGGAGAAGGGCTGGCTCGTGGCCGACAGTGCGCGGCTGTGGAAGCTGGCGCTGGAGCTGGGCATCGTCAAGGACGACCCCGAACGGCACCCCTTCGCCACCCCGCTCGGCACGCGGCGCGTCATCGAGCGGATCGGCCTCGACCGGTCCCAGGGCTTCGGCGTCCTCATCGAGGGGCATCCGGGCGAGGCGCTGGTCGAGGGGATCGCCCGGCTGTGGCAGCTCGACGGGCTGGACGCGCGCGGGTTGGCCGTGGCGCTGGCCGGCGGCACCCGCTACGCCCACCTGTTGCGGTTCGCGCACACCGAACCCGAGCGCGAGGAGTCCGGCGGCTACTCGCTGGTGGTGCTGGCCCGCTGAGGGCTGGGGGACGCTTCCGAGGGCTCGGGGGCGTCCCGGACCACGGACACCGGGGGAGAGCGGGACCCGAACTACGGCGCCGACCGCGTGCCCGCGTCGGCCGGGTCCCGCTCGCGGCTCGCCTGGAAGCCGTCCAGCTCGGTCGCGATCGCGCGCAGGATCGCCTCGGCGCGGGTGCGGTCGTCCGCGTTACCGAAGAGCCCCGCGGTGAGGGTGAGCCTGTCGAGGTAGCCGCTCACCGCGACTTGGAAGTAGGGCTGGTGCTTGATGGACCCGCAGGCCCAGGCGTGGCTCGGAGTGGTGGCGCCGAAGGCCAGCCGGTCCGGATCGAGGCTGCCGAGGTTCGTCATGCACAGCAGCGGCCAGCTCAGCCGGCTGCGCACCAGGCGGAAGCCGAGGCGCCTGCCGAAGGTGTAGGCGGCGTCCAGCTGAAGGGCGCCCTTCAGTCCGATGTCGTCGGCCTTGAGGGCGCGGGTCATCGCGCAGGTGCGGGCCAGGGTGGCCTCGAACGGCTCGCCGGGCGGCACAGCCAGATGGGTGGCGGTGGTCGAGGAACAGTTGGTCAGGGCGCGAGCGCGCGGGTCGCCCTCGTGGGAGCGGCGCAGGTCGACCATGATCGGCACGTCGATCCCGGCCGCGCCCGCTTCCCCGAGTTGCGCCGCGAGCACCCGGTAGTAGGCGGTCAGGACGGCGTCGTTGAGGGTCGCGCCGCGGGCACGGCAGCGAGCGCGGAGGGCTGCGACTGAGCCGGTCTCGAGGGCGGCGAGGAACGGCGCCGTCTCCTGCCCGGACATCGGCAGGGCTCGCGTCCCCCGGCTCACCGGTGCGGCGGAGAGCAGGCTGGCGAACCGGCTGCCGAGGCCGTGACCGGCGGTGACCCAGTCCGAGGAACGATCGCCGTCCATCGCCGCGGGCCGGTAGCCGGGATCGCGGGACAGGCCGCTGTAGCACTCGGCGAGCAGGTAGAGGTAGTCCTTGAAGCTCGCGCCGTCGGCGACGAAGTGACTGAGGGTGACGGCGATCGCCGACGCCGACGCGTCCACCAGCACGCGCACCTGGGGGCCGTCGGGAAGCTCGAGCAGTCCCGCCTGGAGGGCCTCCTCGTCGGCGACGACCGCGAACGCGTCCTCTAGCCGACCGGACGCGATCGGCGTCCAGTAGCTGCGTCCGCCACGATCGACGAACCGGGTCGCAAGGATCGGTGCCGCGTCCAGGGTGAGCCGGACGGCCCGCGCCAGCAGGTCGGGGTCGACCGGCGGGGATCCGGTGAAGCGAAGCACCGCGTGCAGCCGGGTGTCGTTGAGCCGCAACTGATCGAACATCAACTGAAGCAGGTCGAGACGCTGCGCGGGGTAGTCCATGCCTCGACGGTAGGACGGGCGTGCCGCGAAGTCAATACCGGCGGTATTGAATACCATCAGTATCAGATTCCTGAGGTATTGTACGGGGGTGGAGCAGCAGAGCGAGCCGGTCGCGCGGCAACGCCGGGTGCGCAAGGCCGAGGTCCGGGCACGGATTCTGGCCGCCGCGCGGGAACTGTTCGCCTCCCGTGGCTTCGACAGGGTGAGCCTCGAGCAGATCGCCGAGGCCGCTGGGTTCAGCAAGGGTGCCGTCTACTCCAACTTCGCCGGCAAGGACGAACTCTTCTTCGAACTCGCCGAGTCGATCGTCGATGAGCGGATCGGCGTGTTGCGGAGATCCGCCGCCGCACGGACGGACGACGACGTCCCCCTCGTGCCCCGGCTCAGCGACCTCGCCCGCCGGATCGGTGCCGAGCTGGGGGCGATCGGTCGGGCCGACCCCGCCTGGCAACGCCTGTCACTGGAGTTCTGGCTGCGCGGTCACGGGAACCCAGAGCTCCACCAGCGGCTCACCGACAAGCGTCGGCTGCTGCACGCCCGAATCGCGGAGGTCTTCCAGGCGGAGACCCGCGCGGCCGGCATCGAGTTGTCCGGTGCGGACGCCCACACCCTGGCGCTGGCGGTGGTGGCACTGTCCAACGGGCTCGGGTTCGAGTCGATCATCGACGCCGACGCGGTGCCGCCCGACCTGCTCGGCGAGCTCTTCTCGCGCTTGGTCGGCGGCATGCTCGCGCAGTCCGGCCTCGACGGGGATCCGAAGGCGCAGACCTGACGAAGCGGAGAGGGTTCCCGGCCGACGCCACCGGCCCGCGAGCGACGCAGCTACCGTTGTCGTCCATGGCCGTGGACCGCTCCCGCATCCGGGTGAAGGCGATGCTGATCGCCCCGAACGCCGCGGGCACCGCGCACGCGGTGAGTCTCAACGTCCCGACCGCCGAGAACCCCAGTGGGTACCACCGGTTGATCGGTGGCTCGGTCGAGCTCGGGGAGACGCACCGGGCCGCAATCGAGCGCGAGGTGCGCGAGGAGCTCGGCGCGTCCATCCGTGACCTGACCTTCCTCGCCCCGGTCGAGAACATCTTCCGGATCGACGGCGAGCCGGGTCACGAGATCGTCTTCGTCTACACCGGACGCCTCGATCCGGCGCCCGCGGAGTCCGGCGCCACGATGACCGAGATCGACGGGACCGTGCTCCCCGTCGTCTGGCGGCCGATCGATGACGGGAACGAGTCGCTGCCGCTGTATCCGGCCGCTGTCGCCGCGCTGGTTCGCGGCCTGGCCGGGGCGACGCCGCGCAACTGAGCTGGCCGGCCCGACCCGAATCTGGTGGTGGTTCTGGCGTGTGCTGTTTGGTCGCTGGTTGTCGTGTGCCATCTGGTGGTGGTTGTGGAGTCTGATGGTGGGCTCGCAGCCACCACGAGATGGCACGCTCTCGGTGGCCAGTCCATCCGGGCGTCCAGAACGACCACCAGGTGGCACGCCTGCCCCGACGAACCACCCGCGAGGACCGTGGACTGGTCCCGACCCATACCTTGTGCTGCTATGTACGATCACATACATTGAAGTGCAAGGTATGGATGGAGGGAAAGATGAGGATCGGGAAGGACCTGGTCGCCGCAGCGGCGACTCCCATCGTGCTGGGCATCCTCGCCGAGGGGGAGTCGTACGGCTACGCGATCCTGCAGCGCGTAGCCGAGCTCTCCGACGGCGAACTCGCCTGGAGCGATGGCATGCTCTACCCGCTGCTGCACCGCCTGGAGCGGCTCGGGCAGGTCGAATCGAGCTGGGTGGACGCCCCGTCCGGCCGGCGCCGCAAGCATTACCGGCTCAGCGCCGCCGGCGAGGACGCGTTCGCCGAGCAGCGTCGGCAGTGGGCCGTCGTTACTGACACCCTGCGCCGCGTCTGGACAGACCGAACCCAGCGCGGGCTGGCCCTTCCGGACGGAGCCGGGGCATGAGCGAATCCGCCCAGCTCGACCAGTGGCGCCATTACCTCGCCTCCGACCCGGCGCTGGCCGCGGCCGACCTGGATGAACTCGAGAGCCACCTGCGCGACCAGATCGACGACCTCGAATCGGTCGGGCTCAGCGGTGACGAGGCCTTCCTGATCGCTGTGCGTCGGCTCGGCCGCGTCGACGACCTCTCCCGCGAGTTCGCCCGCGAACACTCCGACCGGCTGTGGAAGCAGCTGGTCCTGGGCAGCGATGCGAGTGGGGCCGCGCCCGACCGCGGCGTCGCGCTGGCCATCGCCTTCGCCGTCCTCGCCGCGGTGCTGGTCAAGGTTCCCTGGCTGTGGGCCGCGCGACCGGATCTGGTGCAGCGCAACATCCCGGTCCTCGTCCTCGGTGTGCTCGCGGCGTACTTCCTCGTCCGGGTCCGGGCCAGCCGCGCGTCGGTGGCGTTCGTCGCCCTCGCCTTCGCCGGTGCCGCCGTCCTGGTCAACGTGTACCCGTTCACGCCGGACGCTGTCACGCTCGTGCTCACCGTGCTGCACCTGGCCGTGGCGCTCTGGCTCGTTGTCGGCGTGGCCTACACGGGTGGCGAGTGGCGCTCGGGTCGCGCCCGGATGGAGTTCGTCCGGTTCACCGGCGAGTGGGTGATCTACCTCACCCTGATCGCCATCGGCGGGGCCGTTCTGACCGGGCTCACCGTCGGTGTCTTCACCGCGATCGGCGTGGACGCCGGCCGGTTCGTCAGCGACTGGCTGCTGCCCTGCGGCGCCGCCGGCGCGGTCGTGATCGCCGCGTGGCTCGTGGAGACGAAGAAGTCCGTGATCGAGAACATGGCACCGGTACTCACCGCAGTGTTCACGCCGCTGTTCACGGCCATGCTGCTCGCCTTCATCGCTGCCGCACTGGTCCAGGCCGTCGGCGGAGGATCGGTCATCGACGCCCAGCGCGAGGTGCTGATCGTGTTCGATGCTGCCCTCGTCGTGGTGCTCGGCCTGCTGCTCTACACGCTGTCCGCGCGGGACGCGTCCACCCGCGCCCGGTGGTTCGACGCCCTCCAGTTGGTGATGATCATCGCTGCCCTGGTCGTCGACGTCGTGGTGCTCTCTGCGATGGTCGGGCGGATCGGTGCCTTCGGCGCGAGTCCCAACAAGGTCGCCTCGCTCGGGCTGAACCTGATCCTGCTGGTGAACCTCGCCTGGGCTGCCTGGCTGCAGTTCGGCTTCCTGCGCGGCCGGCTCACCCACGGCGTCCTCGAGCGCTGGCAGACGGGCTACGTGCCGGTGTACCTCCTGTGGTGCGTGCTCGCCGCGGTGGTCGTGCCGCCGGTGTTCGGCTTCGCCTGACCGGACCGAATCGGGGACGGTTCCGATCTCGGTCCGCTCTCCGCGGATGGACCGAGATCGGAACCGTCCCCATCCTGGTCCTGCATGCCTCACCCCGCCGACTGCAGCTGGTCGTCTGATCTCGGGGTTTCTGTTGACACCTATGGTTACGTAACCGTAAGTTAGTGCATGCCGGAAGCCCCGCTGACCAGGAGAACCCTTGACGCAGTCCGCAGGCAACAACCGCGAACCTTCGGTGGCCGACGTACCGATCCAGCTCCTCGACCCGAGCGGACGGCGCGTCGCGCACCCCGACTTCCACTACGACGGCACGGACGCCGACCTCGCTGCGAGCCTGCGTGACATGGTGCTCGCCCGCCGGATCGACACCGAGGCCACCGCCCTGCAGCGAAAGGGCGAACTCGGCCTGTGGCCGCCGCTGCTGGGCCAGGAGGCCGCCCAGATCGGTTCCGCCCGGGCGGTCCGCGATCCCGACCTGGTCGTGCCGTCCTACCGCGAGCACGGCGTGGCCTGGTGCCGGGGCGTCGACCCGGTCGACCTGCTGACCACGTTCCGCGGCACCGGCATGACCGACTGGCCGTCCCGTCCGGACAGCTTCTACCCGTACGCCTTTGTGATCGGCAGCCAGACCCTGCACGCGGTGGGCATGGCCATGGCCCAGCAGCGGGACGGAGCGGTCGGCAACGACGATCCGGACGCCAACGGCGCGGTGATCGTCTACTTCGGCGACGGTGCCACCAGCCAGGGCGACGTGAACGAGGCCTTCGGCTTCGCCGCGGCCACCTCGGCGCCCGTGGTCTTCTTCTGCCAGAACAACCAGTGGGCGATCAGCGAGCCGGCCACCGTGCAGTCGCGCGTCCCGCTCTACCGGCGCGCGGCCGGGTTCGGCTTCCCGGGCATCCGGGTGGACGGCAACGACGTACTCGCCGTCCAGGCGGTCACCGAGTGGGCGCTCGACCTCGCCCGACGCGGCGGGGGTCCGGTGCTCGTCGAGGCCTTCACCTACCGGATGGGTGCCCACACCACCTCCGACGACCCGACCAAGTACCGCACGTCCGATGAGGTGGCCGAGTGGCGGGCCAAGGACCCGATCGACCGGCTGCGTGCCTACCTGACCGCGGCCGGCGCGATCGACGACGCGTGGGAGGCAGCTCTCGCCGCCGAGGCCGACGCCCTCGCTGCACGGTTGCGCGACGGCTGCGTCAGCCTTCCCGAGCCCGACCTGGCCGACTTCTGGGGCCTGGTCTACGCGAACACCCCCGACCTGCTCGTGCGGCAGCGCGAGGAGTTCCTCGCCTACGAGGCATCCTTCGAGGAGGCGTGATGAGCATGCACGAGACCGCGATCGGGACGGACCCGGCCGCCTCGGCGATCGAGGCGCCGGCGGCGTCCGCCACCGGCGTCCAGCGCCTCACCATGGCCAAGGCGCTCAACGCCGGCCTGCGGGAGGCGCTCTCCAGCGATGACAAGGTGCTGCTCTACGGCGAGGACATCGGAGCGCTCGGCGGCGTGTTCCGGATCACCGAGGGCCTGCAGGCCACCTTCGGCACCGACCGGGTGATCGACAGCCCGCTGGCCGAGTCCGGCATCGTCGGGACGGCGGTGGGTCTCGCGCTGCGCGGCTATCGTCCCGTCGTCGAGATCCAGTTCGACGGCTTCGTCTACCCGGCGTTCGACCAGATCGTCTCCCAGGTCTCCCGGCTGCGGTTCCGCACCCACGGCGCGCTCGGCGTGCCGATGGTGATCCGGATCCCCTACGGCGGCGGCATCGGCGCGATCGAGCACCACAGCGAGTCTCCGGAGGCCTACTTCGCGCACACGCCCGGCCTGAAGGTCGTCACCTGCTCGAACCCGTCGGACGCCTACTGGATGATCCAGCAGGCGATCGCGGACGACGACCCGGTGGTCTTCCTCGAGCCCAAGCGCCGCTACCAGGAGAAGGGCGAGGTCGACGTCTCGGCCCCGCCGCTGCCGCTGTACGCATCGCGCACCGTGAAGCCCGGCACGGACGCCACCCTGCTCAGCTACGGGCCGATGGTGCGCACCTGCGTGCAGGCCGCCGTCGCCGCGGCGGACGAGGGCCGCAACCTCGAGGTGATCGACCTCCGCTCGCTGTCGCCCCTGGACGACGCGGCGGTGTTCGCCTCGGTCCGGCGCACCGGTCGGGCGATCGTCGTGCACGAGGCCGTCGGCACGCTGGGGATCGGCGCCGAACTGGCTGCGCGGATCCAGGCGGAGTGCTTCTATGAGCTTCAGGCGCCGGTGCTGCGGGTCACCGGGTACGACCTGCCCTACCCGCCGAGCCGGGTCGAGGAGGGCTACCTGCCCGACCTGGACCGGGTTCTGGACGCCGTCGACCGGTCACTGGCCTACTGAGGAGCACAGATGCACGAGTTCAAGCTGCCCGACCCGGGCGAGGGCCTGCTCGAGGCCGACATCGTCTCCTGGAAGGTGGCCGTCGGTGACACGGTCGCCGTGAACGACATCCTTCTGGAGATCGAGACCGCGAAGTCGCTGGTCGAGCTGCCCTCGCCGTACGCCGGTGTCGTGGCCGAGATCCTGGTCGGCGAGGGCCAGACCGTCGACGTGGGGACGCCGATCATCCGGATCGCGGACACCCAGGACGAGGCGGCCGCGCCCGCGGCGGACGCCCCCCGCGACGCCACGAACGTTCCTCACGAGCCTGCCCAGGCAGCGCCGAAGGAGGCCACCGAGGCCCTGCTGGTGGGCTACGGCGCGAAGGCCGGTGCGGTGACCCGGCGGGCGCGCAGGGGC
>DehalE1_100113_pt1 | contig 12040 bp, 10 predicted proteins | sample DehspE1_FD_43922 | JGI IMG/M metagenome (IMG submission 43922) | reverse complement strand
GCGCCGCGCGACAACGCGCCGCCTGCGCCCTGGCTGCCCGTCCCCGAGTCGTCCACTCAGACCGCCCCGTCCCCCACGGTGACCTGGGCTCCTCCGTCGGCGAGGGGCCCGCAGCCTGACGACCACCGCCTCGCGCACCGCGCACCGGCCCAGCCGGTCGTCGTGGAGACCCACGACGCGCTCGCGCGGATCAAGGAGGACGCCGTCGAGCAGCTGTTCGAGCGCATGGGAAGTCGCCTGAACGACCCGAACCTCGACGAGACGGCGTTGCAGGGCCTGGTGCAGGCCGAACTGAACTCGATCATCGAGGGCGGCAAGCTCCCCCTGACCGCCCGCGAGCGCCAGCGCCTGATCCGCGAGGTGCACGACGACGTCCTCGGACTCGGGCCGCTGCAGCCTCTGATCGAGGACAAGGCCGTCACCGAGGTCATGGTGAACGGCCCGTTCCGGGTCTACGTGGAGCGCGCCGGCAAGCTGACCCTGAGCCAGGTCCGGTTCAAGGACGAGGCACACGTGCGCAGGATCATCGAGCGGATCGTGACCAAGGTGGGACGCCGCATCGACGAGTCGTCGCCCCTGGTGGACGCCCGGCTCGAGGACGGCTCCCGGGTCAACGCGATCATCCCGCCGCTGGCGGTGAGCGGCTCGACGCTGACCATCCGGAAGTTCTCCAAGGACGCCCTCACGGTGACCGACATGATCGAGAAGCAGTCGCTCACCCCTGAGATCGCCGAACTCCTGAACGCCTGCGTGGTCGCCCGCCTGAACATCATCGTCTCCGGCGGTACCGGCACCGGCAAGACCACCCTGCTCAACGTGCTGTCCGGGTTCATCCCGAACGACGAGCGCATCGTCTCGATCGAGGACGCGGTGGAGCTCCAGTTGCAGCAGGACCACGTGGTGCGCCTGGAGTCCCGCCCGCCGAACGTCGAGGGCAAGGGCGAGGTCACCATTCGTGACCTGGTCAAGAACTCCCTGCGTATGCGGCCCGACCGGATCATCGTCGGCGAGTGTCGAGGCGGAGAAGCCCTGGACATGCTGCAGGCCATGAACACCGGCCACGACGGCTCCCTGTCCACCATTCACGCGAACACCTCGCGCGACGCTCTGGCCCGACTCGAGACCCTGGTGCTGATGGCAGGCATGGACCTGCCGCTGAGGGCGATCCGCGAGCAGGTGAGCAGCGCGATCGACGTGATCGTCCAGCTGACCCGTCTGCGGGACGGCAGCCGCCGGGTCACCTCGGTGACCGAGGTGCACGGCATGGAAGGCCAGACGATCACCATGCAGGACGTCTTCGAGTTCGACTACTCGGCCGGCGTCGGGGCTGATGGACGATTCCTCGGCACGATCCGGCCCACCGGCGTGCGACCCGGCTTCACCCAGAAGTTCGACGACCTCGGGATCAAGCTCTCGCCGAGCGTCTTCGGGACCGGCCAGCTCTGGTCGGGCGGGAGGCACTGATGGGCAGCTTCTTCGCCTCCGGCGCCGCGCTCACCCTGGGCTGGATCCTGCTCGCCACCGCCGGAGTGACGATGACCGTGCTGGTGACGCTGCCGAGCACCCGCCTCCCGCTTGCTCGGCGCCGGGTCGGCAGCGAGCCGCAGGGATCAGGCATCCAGCGGCTCGCGACTGTGACCACCAACACCGTCGACAGGTTCATGCGCGGACGCAGCAGCTCGCTGGACGCGATCCTGGAGGAGGCCGGCGTGGAGACGCCGGCGAAGGACCTGATCGTGATCACTGGCGCAGCGGCGCTGGCGTGCTTCGCCTTCGGGCTCGTTCTCGGCCAGGGCGTGATCGGCGTGCTGCTCGCGCTGCTGTGCCCGATCCTCGGCCGGATGTACCTGTCCATGCTGGCCGACCAGCGCCGCAAGGCCTTCGGCAAGCAGCTCGACGAGACCCTGCAGATGATGGCCGGGAGCCTGCGGGCGGGCTACAGCCTGCCGCAGGCGGTGGGCACGATCGCGCAGGAAGCGGGCAAGCCCGTGTCCCAGGAGTTCGCGCGCGTGACCAACGAGACCCGCGTCGGGCGTCCGATGATCGACTCGCTCAACGACGTCGCCTCCCGGATGCGCAACGAGGATTTCTACTGGATCACCCAGGCGATCGGGATCAACCGCGAGGTCGGCGGCAACCTGGCCGACGTGCTCGACACGGTCAGCAAGACGATCCGCGAACGCACCCAGATGAAGCGTCAGGTCGCCGCACTGGCCGCGGACGGCAAGCTGTCGGCGATCATCCTGATGCTGCTGCCCTTCGTCGTCACGCTGTTCCTGTTCCTGACCAACCGTGAGTACATCATGCGTCTGTTCAGCGACCCGCTCGGCTGGGGCATGCTGGCCGCCGGCGTGATCATGCTCGGCATCGGCGGCTTCTGGCTGACCAAGGTCATCAACCTCAAGTACTGAAGGAGGCGCTGTGCAATCCAACGGATACCTCGCGCTGACTCTGCTCACGATCGGCGTCGGCGTGCTGCTCTGGTTCCTCTTCGGTGGCGCGTCGGTCAACCGCAAGCAGACCCTCGCCAACCTGCGCCGGCAGCTGGACAAGCAGCCCACCGCGCAGGCGCTCAGCAGCAGCGATCGCAAGAACGCGGGCGGCCTGACCGCCTCCGTCGTCAAGGCCGCTCCTGCGCCGCTGATGAAGACTCTCAACAAGTTGTGGGCCGGTGCCGGCCGTCCGGAGAACAACACGCCGGAGCGGATCGTCGCCACCATGGCGCTCCTCGGTCTGGTCGGTGCGGCGGCGGGTGTCCTGATCGCGCGGCAGGTCCAGCCACCGCTGGGGCTGCTGATGGGCGTCGGTGTCACCGCGCTCGCGTTCTTCTTCCCGATGGTCCGGCTGCACAGCGCCGGGGCCACGCGCAAGGAGGCGATCAAGCGGCAGTTGCCCGATACGCTCGACCAGATGAGCATCGCAGTGAACGCCGGCCTCGGCTTCGACGCGGCGATGATGCGGGTGGCCAAGAACGGCAAGGGCGAGCTCGCCAGCGAGCTGGTCCGCACGCTGCAGGACATCCAGGTCGGCCAGACCCGGCGGGCAGCCTACGAGGACCTGGCCGCCCGCACCGGGGTGGAGACGCTGCACCGGTTCGTCCGCTCGATCATCCAGGCGGAGGCCTACGGCATCGCGCTGTCCGACGTGCTGCAGACCCAGGCCGACGAACTGCGCCTCGAGCGTCGCCAGTACGCAGAGCGCAAGGCCATGGAGATCCCGGTCAAGGTCGTCTTCCCGCTGATCCTGTTCATCATGCCGGCCATGTTCATCGTCGTGATGGGTCCGGGCGTGATCGGCATCATCCATGCCTTCGGCGGCATGGGCTGATCAGCCGATGACGATCCTGATCTGCGCGCTGGTGTCCGGTGCCGCCGCCTGGGCCCTGACCAGGTTCATGCGGCACAGCGCCACCTCGGACGCGCCGATCCTGCACAGCTGGCTGCACGTGGCGGTGGCCGCCGTGCTCGGCGGCCTGGCCGGCCTCGCGTCCAGCTGGGCCGAGATGGCCGTCTTCGTGGTGCTCGCGGTCGCCTCCGGTCTGCTCACGGTGATCGACTTCGCCGAGGAGCGGCTGCCGGACGTCATCGTGTTGCCGCTGCTGGGGATCACGGCCGTCCTGCTCACGGTCGCGGCCTGGATCACCGGCGAGTGGGGTTCGCTGCTCCGCGCGGTCATCGCCGCGGCCGCCCTGTTCGTCCTCTACTTCGTGATGATGATCTTCTCCCCCGACCTGGGCTTCGCGGACGTCAAGCTGATCGCCATCGCGGGCCTGTTCATGGGCTGGTTCGGTTGGGGGGCTGTGGTCATGGGCGCGTGCCTGGGATGGGTGAGCTACGCCATCCCCGGGTGGGTGCGCATGTTCCGGGCCGCGAAGGGCGAGCGGGGCTCGCTCCCGCTCGGGCCGTTCATCATCCTCGGCTCCGTGCTCGGCGTGTTCTGGGCCGGCGCCTTCCTGACCTGGTAGCCGGCCCCGGTCAGGGCTCCTCCGGATCGATCGCCTGGTCGAGCCGCAGCAGCCGCGGTGGTGCCGGATCGCCGCTGCGGCGACGGCTGACCAGGACGTCACAGTGGGCGTGCTCGACCAGCTGGCCGGTGACCGACCCCAGCAGCAGGCCCGAGAACCCGCCCAGGCCACGGGTGCCCACCACGATCACGCGGGCGGCCTGCGACGCCCGGAGCAGTTCGCGCCCTGCGGCGCCGTGGGGGACGTCGTAGCCGACCTCCACCTGGGGATACTCCGCCACGGTCGCGGCGGTCGCCTTCTTCAGCTCGTCGAGCACGGCCTCGGCGTAGTCCTCCACCGGTGGCACGAAGCCGGGCTCCCAGGTCTTCGGACGCGGGGCGTTGCTGATCGTCCAGGCCCGGACGATGCGCACGGGCGCCCCGAGCTTCGACGCGAGCCACAGCCCCTTGCGGAGAGCCTCCGCGGAGAAGTCGGACCCGTCGTAGCCGATCACGACCGGAGCGGTTTCCATACCTGACCTTAACCACACCGCTACCTGCCTCGGGGAGAATAGGTACAGGAGGGAGCCGCCATGAAGATCCTGATCGTCGGTACCGCCGGCCGCGATTTCCACGTCTTCAACACCATGTACCGCGACGAGCCAGAGCACCAGGTGGTCGCCTTCACGTCCGCCGACATGGCCGCCGGGCAGTCGGGACGCTATCCGGCCTGTCTCACCGGTCCGCTCTACCCGGAGGGTCTGCCCATTCTTCCGGAGGCGGACCTGGAGCGGATCATCGCCCGCTACGGCGTCACCCACGTCGTCTTCGCCTACTCCGAGATCGGTTGTGCGGGCATAGCCGGCCTCGCCGCCAGGGCACTGGCCGCAGGGGCGGACTTCCAGCTGGTGAACCCGCGCCGGTCGATGCTCGCATCGACCAGCCCCGTGATCGCAGTCACTTCTGCCTCCTCGGGCGCGGGGAAGTCGCCGACCGTCCGCTACCTCGCCGAGCTGCTCGGCTCCTGGGGCCTGCGGGTGGCCGTCATCCGGCATCCCCTGCGCATCCGGGACTTCGCCGAGGACCGCCGCCACGTCACCGCGGTCGTCGACGGGGTCGTCCGGGACGCCTGCGCGGCCCCGGAGCGCGAACCGTACGACGCCGTGCCGGGCTCGATCATGTTCTCCGGGCTGGACTTCGAGGTGATCCTGCGGGCAGCGGAGGCCGAGGCGGACGTCATCCTCTGGGACGGCGCGGGCAGCGACCTGCCCTTCGTCGAGCCGAGCCTGCACATCGTCCTCACCGACCCGCTGCGCGCGGACGAGGCCGAGCTGTTCCCCGGGGAGGTGGGCCTGAGGATGGCGGACGCCGTGCTGGTCAGCAAGTGCGACTCCGCGACGCCCGAGCAGGCGGCGATCGTCGAGCGCGCCGTCGCCAGGGTGAATCCGGACGCCGTGCTGCTGACCGCGGACTCCCCCGTCCTCGTCGAGAACGGCGAGGCGGTGGCCGGACGGACGGTCGTCGTGGTGGAGGAAGAGATCACGCTCAGCCTGGGCGCACTCAAGCCGGGCGCAGGCACGGAAGCCGCCCACCTGGTCGGCGCGTCGGGGATCCTCAGTCCGCTGCCGCAGGCCGCCGGCGCGCTCGCCGACGTGTACGCGCGGCACCCGGAGGCGCAGTCGGTGCTCCCGCTCACCGGCTACGGTCCCGAGGATCTGGCCGAGGTGCGGGCGACCCTCGAGGCGACTCCGAGCGAGGCGGTGATCGACGCCACCCGGCTGGACCTGGCCACGCTGCTCGGGCTCACCCGACCGGTGGCGCGGGCCTCCTACACGATCCGTCCGCACGACCCGGAACGGCTCGCGGGTCTGGTTCGGGCCGCGGTCGGCCTATGATCTCAACTCCGGCACGAGGAGGATCCATGACGAAGGCGCGCAGCGCTGCGCAGCAGCTGTCCATCGAGCAGGTCGAGACCTACACGTCCCACAACTACCACCCGCTGCCGGTGGTCGTGGCGAGCGGGTCGGGAGCCTGGCTGACCGACGTGGACGGCAATCGCTACCTCGACTTCCTCTCCGCCTACTCCGCGGTGAACTTCGGCCACTCCAACCCCGACCTGGTCCGGGTGGCCACCGAACAGCTGAGCCGGGTGTCGATCACCTCCCGCGCGGTGTACTCGGCCACCTACGGCCCGTTCGTCGAGGCGCTCGCGAAGCTGTGCGGCAAGGACATGGTGCTGCCGATGAACACCGGCGTGGAGGCCGTGGAGTCGTCGCTGAAGCTCGCCCGCAAGTGGGGCTACGAGGTGAAGGGCGTGCCCGAGGACCGGGCGAACATCATCGTCATGGAGGGGAACTTCCACGGCCGCACGATCAGCGTGATCTCCTTCTCCTCCGACGAGGACGCCACCAACAGCTACGGGCCGTTCACCCCGGGCTTCGTGAAGGTGCCCTACGGCGACCTGGAGGCGATGGAGCAGGCGGTGGACGCCGACACCGTCGCCATCCTGGTCGAGCCGATCCAGGGCGAGGCGGGCGTGATCACTCCCCCGCCGGGATTCCTGCCCGGCGTCCGGGCCATTGCCGATCGGCACAACCTGCTGATGATCGCCGACGAGATCCAGTCCGGCCTCGGGCGCACCGGAACCACCTTCTACTGCGAGCAGGCCGGCGTGGTGCCCGACCTCTACCTGCTCGGCAAGGCGCTGGGCGGCGGCGTCGTGCCGGTCTCGGCGGTGGTCGGCAACGCAGACATCCTGGGCCTGTTGCGGCCCGGCCAGCACGGCTCGACCTTCGGCGGGAACCCGCTCGGTGCGGCCGTGGGGCTCGCCGTGGTGAAGCTGCTGGAGGCCGGCGAGATGCAGGCCCGCTCGCGTGAGCTGGGCGCCTACCTGCACGGGCGGCTGGCCGAGCTGGTCGGGCAGGGCGTGACCGAGGTGCGCGGCGTCGGGTTGTGGGCGGGAATCGACATCGACCCGGCGCTGGGCACGGGCCGCGAGATCTGCGAGCGGCTCCTGGGCCGGGGCGTCATCGCGAAGGACACCCACGGCCAGACCATCCGGATGGCGCCGCCGCTGGTGATCACGCGCGAGGAGCTCGACCTCGGCCTGGACGCGCTGATCGCGGTGCTGGCCGAGGCGACGGCGGACGCATCCTTGGCCGCTGCCGTCCGCTGACGAGCGGCCACGGACGCAGGCGGGCGGGCCCACCACCCCAGGAGGCGGGCCCGCCCGGCTTAACGGCTCAGGCCTGGACGGCCGAAACCTCGAACTCCAGGGTCACCTTGTCGGAGACCAGCACGCCGCCGGTCTCCAGCGCGGCGTTCCAGGTCAGGCCCCAGTCCTTGCGGTTCACGCTGACCTGGCCCTCGAAGCCGATCCGGTGGTTGCCGAACGGGTCGGTGGCCGCGCCGCCGAACTCGAACGGGACGGTGACGGGCTTGGTCACGTCCTTGATGGTGAGGTTGCCGGTCACCTCGACCGTGTCGTCCCCGGTGACCTCGAAGCCGGTGGCGACGAAGGTGATCGTCGGGTAGGTCGCGACGTCGAAGAAGTCGGGGCTGGCCAGGTGGCCGTCACGGTTGGCGTCGCGAGTGTCGACGCTCCCGGCCTGGATGGTGACCTCGAGGCTCGAGGCGGACGGGTTCGCGCCGTCGATGGTGGCGGTGCCGCTGACCTCGTTGAAGGCGCCGCGGACCTTGGCGATCATCGCGTGGCGGGCGACGAAGCCGATCCGGGAGTGCGACGGGTCGAGCGTGTAGGTGCCGGTCAGGTCCTGCACCCGGGCGATGGTGGCTGTGCTCATTGGGGTTCCTCCGTTAGTTGAAGTCTCAACTAAAAGCATAGGCGCCGACAGTTGATTCGTCAACTACCCCATTCAGCACGTGGCGAAACAACCCTCCCGGGTATGCGGTCGTCGGGGGTAGGGTGACAGCACACTCGCCAGGGCGGCACACGGGAGCGCCGTCCGTCGAAACCCAACGGAGGATGCATTGACCAACGCGACCTTCAGCCACGATGACGTGCGTCTGGACCTGCCCCTCGTGCCCGCCAGCCAGGGCAACAACGGTTACGACATCGCCAAGCTGCTGGGCGCGACGGGCGACACGACGCTCGATGTAGGGTTCGCCAACACCGCGTCCTGCTGCTCGGCGATCACGTTCATCGACGGCGACGCGGGCATCCTGCGCTACCGCGGCTACCCGATCGAACAGCTGGCAGAGCAGACCACCTTCCTCGAGGTCGCCTACCTCGTGCTGCACGGCGAGTTGCCCACGCAGGGCCAGCTGGACGAGTTCTCGGCCAGCATCGCGAAGTACCACGTGATCGACGAGCGGATGCGGGAGATGTTCCGCACCATGCCCCGCAAGTCGCACCCGATGCCGGTCCTGTCCGCGTCGATCAACGCACTGTCCACCTTCGCCGTCTCGCGCTACGGCGAGGACGCCTTCGACCTCGACCGGGCCACCCACATCCTGCTCGGCTCCGTGCCGACCCTGGCCGCCTACGGCTACAAGAACTCCGTCGGCCAGCCGTTCCTGTACGCCGACGAGACCCTGAGCTACATCGAGAACTTCCTGCGGATGTCGTTCGGCCTGCCGACCGGGCCCTACCCGTTCGACGACGACATCACCCGCGCGCTCGACGTGCTGCTGATCCTGCACGCCGACCACGAGCAGAACTGCTCCACCTCCACGGTCCGCATGGTCGGCTCCTCTGGAGCCAACATCTACGTGTCCATCGCCGCGGGAGTGAGCGCGCTTTCCGGCCCGCTGCACGGCGGCGCGAACCAGGCCGTGCTCGAGATGCTGAAGGGGATCCGGGACGAGGGCGGCGACGTCCACTCCTACATCAACAAGGTGAAGGACCGGAAGGACACCACCAAGCTGATGGGCTTCGGCCACCGGATCTACAAGAACTACGACCCGCGCGCCGCGATCGTGAAGAAGCACGCCGACTCCATCCTGCGCACCCGCTCCGGCACCCAGGACGAGCTGCTCGACCTGGCGCTCCAGCTCGAGGACGCGGCGCTGAGCGACCCCTACTTCCAGGAGCGCAAGCTCTACCCGAACGTGGACTTCTACACCGGCCTGATCTACCAGGCGATGGGCTTCCCGCAGAACATGTTCACCGTCCTGTTCGCCCTCGGCCGGCTGCCCGGCTGGATCGCCCACTGGCGTGAGCAGTTCACCGACCCGGCCACCAAGATCAACCGCCCGCGACAGATCTACGTGGGCGAGGTCGAGCGTCCATTCATCCCGATCGATCAGCGCGGCTGATCCTCGGCCGGTATCACCGGCGCGCCCTCCTCCTCAGACGCTCAAACGAACCTGAGGAGGATCGATGCGAATCGTCAGGCTGGCCATCCTGGGCACCGCGCTCACCATCGGTGCAGGGCTCCTGGTGCCCGCGGACGGCGCCGTCGCGGCCGTACCGCACGCGCTGCCGGTAGAGGTCATCGCCGCAGCCGTCCCGCGCGCCCTGCCGATGGATGTGGCCACCCGCGTCGTCTCCATCGACGTGGACGGCGACGCTGTGCCCGACACGGTCACGGTGGAGCAGAACGGCGCGAACACGTTCGTGGTGAACGTGGTGACGTCGGCCGGGCAGGACGACGTGGTGCAGCTCACCTCAACGATCGACGACGACTGGGGGGTCGAGCCCTGGTACGGCGCCGCGAGACTCGACCGGGCGCCCGGGTACGAGCTGCTGCTGCTCACCTCCGGCGGCGACGGCGTGATGTTCCGGGTACTGACCTGGCGCCACGGTGGACTGGTTTTCGAGAAGGCGCCGAAGTCGCTGATCAAGGGCACCTACGACTGGTACCTCGCCAGTCTCGACTGGGCGCGTTTCGGCTACCGGTTCACGACCTGGCACCACCGGCGCTACGTCCGCGACTTCGAACTGTTCCGTAGCGGGAAGCACTGGAAGGGCACCATCGTGAAGTCCGTGTGGAAGTCGGGCAGGTGGACGAAGGTGTCGTCCAGGAAGGTGAAGCTCACCGCCTCGCAGGCGAAGCACTACAACGGCCTGAGCGGCGTGACCGTGGTCGCGCGACCGTGAGCCGCCCGCACCTGCCGGCCGTCATCTAGGGTGTGCGGTGGGAGGCACAGGTGGGACGCGACGGGACGCACACGTGTCGTCGAGTCGCACACCGCGCTCGCGTGACACGGATCATCGGATCGGCCGTCGCCGCATGCCTCATCCTTGCCGGCTGCTCCGGACCCGGTAACGCAGCTCCGGTACCGTCGCCGGCTTCGTCCGTCACGACTGCGGCGACACCCACACCGAGCGCCTCGACGACGGCCCCGGCACAGGCCGCCACCCAGAAGGTGGTCTTCGGCGATCCCTGGTCGCGGAACCAGCACCGCGTCCACGCCGTGGTCGAGTCGGCCCTCTCCATCGTCAACGCGACCACCAAGGGCCAGACGATCCTCGTTGCGATCTTCAGCCTGACCTCTCCCGAAGCGACGGACGCCTTCATCCGGGCGCACCAGCGTGGCGTCCACGTCCAGGTCGTGCTCAACGCGGTGATCGCGAACAAGCCGCAGGTGCGACGGCTCCGGGCTGCGCTGGGCACCCGCAGGTCGGCCCGCTCGTGGGTCGTGGTGCGTGGTGGCGACGTCCGCATGCACTCCAAGTTCCTGCTCACCTCGGGACGCGGCAAGTCGCCGGTGGTCTGGGTGTCGTCGGGCAACTTCACCAACGCCGACGGCCGTGACCAGGCCAACGCCGCGCTGATCACGCGGGGCGACCAGCAGCTGTACGACTTCCTCGCCACCCAGTTCGACCTGCTCAGCCACAGCGTCAACGACCCGGCACAGCTCGGACGCAGCGCCACGACCGCCACCTCGGTGGTGCAGGCCTACCCCCTCCCCGAAGGCGGAGCCGCCAACGACCCCGTGCTCCGGTTCCTCAGCGACGTGTCCTGCCGGCACGGCACGGAGCAAACCACCATCCGGCTCGCCCAGCTGCTGTTCCGCAGCGAGCGGGGCTACCTGGTCCCGAGGCTGCGGCAGTTGCAGGCCGATGGCTGCCGGGTGCTCCTGATCGGCCACATGCGCGGCTTCTCGAAGGACGTCCAGCAGGCGCTGACCAAGCCCGGCTCGGGACGCATCGACCTGCGTTCCACACAGGGAACCATCCTCCACCTGAAGGTCACCACCATCGACGGCTGGGACACGGCCGGCCAGCGCATCCGGACGGCGCTGGTGGGCACCCACAACCTGAGCGGACGCGCCCTCGCCGACATGCCGGGCCAGGGTATGAACGACGAACTGACCCAGGTGACCACGAACGCCGGCGTCGTGCGCTCCTTCAACACCTGGATCGACCACCTGATCCGCGACCACAGCGCGCCGGTCCGCTACCGCTGAGCTGTCGCCGGCGTCGTCGCGAGGACGCGGGGAAGGCGGCCGGGCCGGTTGCCGTCGGGGTTCCCGTGGCCCGGCAGCGCCAGCACCTGCGGTCAGGCCAGCCGCGCCAGTTCCGCGCCGAGCGCGATGAGGAGCCCTTCGAAGTCGGGGACGGCGTCCGCGTCCGCGATCGCCGTGATCGTCAGGTCTCCGGCGTAGGAGAGAACCGCCAGCACCACGGTCAGGTTGCCGGTGGCCGAGGTGAGCGGGACGATGCGCCGCACCGGCCGGCCGGCGACGGACAACGGCTCGACCGGGCCGCGCACGTTGGTCACGACCAGGTTGACCATGCGCTGGGAGTCGATGAACCGGCGGAACAGCCCGAGCCGGACGAGCAGTCCGAAGCCCGGGCGCAGCAGGGTGTTCGACAGGGTGCGCGGACGTCGCTTGGCGGCCCGGGTGACCTCCGCGATGGCGCCGATCCGGGCGGCGAGGTCTCCGGACGCCGGCAGCCGCAGCGGCATCACCGCGCTGGCGTTGCCCGTGACCTGCCCGGGCAGCCGGTAGGCGAACGGCACCGATACCACCAGCTCGTCCACCTCCTCCCCCCGGCCCTCGAGCAGCGCGTGCAGCGCCCCGGTCGCCACCGCCAGCGCTGCATCGTTCACCGTGCCGCCGTGCGCGTGGGCTCCGCGCCGGACGTCCCGGAGATCGGCGGCGACGGTGCCGAGCGTGCGGCGGGTTC
>DehalE1_100112_pt1 | contig 12051 bp, 10 predicted proteins | sample DehspE1_FD_43922 | JGI IMG/M metagenome (IMG submission 43922) | reverse complement strand
TGCTCCCTGGGCCCAGCCAGATCCTGGTCCGGTCGCAGTCCGGGAAGGGCCCGGGACAGTTGCTGGAAGTCGGCGGCGAGCCCGGTCAGCCGACGGGACACATCGTCGAGGTCGGCCTGCACCTTGCGCAGGAGTTCCTGGGGGTGGTCGTCGCTCATCGGGCCTCTCCGGGTCGGTTGCCAGCCATTCTGGCGGCAGCGGGGGCGGCGCGAGGCACGCATCCGGCGGAATTCAGCAAGTCCTTCAGGTCGGCGGCCCCTCACCGCCGGCCCGGTGGGAGGGCCCGCCCCGCCGGCGACAGCTCCCGTCACGGGTTGTCGGCGTACTCCAGTTGCAGGATCGTCGCCATCGTCCCCACCGCGAAGGTCGCCACCAGCACGGCGACGCTCCCCCAGGTCAGCATCGTCGCGTCCTCGGCGGCGAGGAGCACGATCGACCATGGCGTCCACTCGGCCCACCCGGTGTGTCCGAGCAGATCGCCCAGCAGCAGGGTGCCGAAGGCGAACGCCACGGCGCCGAGGGCGCTGCGGGTCGCGACGGTGACCCACGCGGTGAGTGGGACGACCAGGAAGCTGATCCCCGCAGCGAGGAGAGTCGTGCCCACGGCCAGGGCCATCGCGCCGGGCGTGCGGTCAGGCAGGTCGAGGACCCAACCCAGCAGCAGCCCCTCCGCCGCGACGGCCACCACCAGGACCGCCCACCACACCAGGGCGACGGTGAGCTTGCCGAGCACGAACCAGTGGCGTCCGACCGGAAGGGCGAGCATGTTCTTGGCGGTGCCGTCGGCGTACTCGCGTCCGAACAGGTAGGCCAGCACGAACCCGAGGAGCCCGAGTCCGCCGCCACCAGCGACCATCGCGAGGTAGCCGGAGAAGGCCGGCCAGGTGGCTTCCAACCCGGCGAGATTCGCCTTGGTGCCGAGCAGGCCGAGGCTGGCGGCGGTCTCGGGGTGCTGGACGATCCACATGAACAGCGCGATCCCGCAGGGGGCCAGCAGCATTACCCCGAGGGTCACCCAGGGCACCACCGAGCGCTTCAGCTTCAGGAACTCTGCCGCCACGACCTGCCGCCTCATCGGGTCGCCTCCGGCGTCGTGCGGGCCAGGAAGTAGCGTTCGAGGTCCGCCGTGAGCAGCGCGTCCTCGCGTTCCGTCTCCGTGAAGGTGTCCCGGACGTACTCCCGCGCCCGGGCGGCGAGCACGTCCCGTGGCGCCTCCTCGACGAGCCGGCCGGCATCCACGATTCCGATCCGGTCGGCCAGGTGTGCCACCTCGGCGAGGATGTGGGACGACATGAACACCGTGACGCCGTCGTCAGCCAGGCCACGCAGCAGCTCACGGACCTCCACGATCCCGGCCGGGTCGAGGGCGTTCGCCGGCTCGTCCAGGATCAGCACCTCCGGCTGGTGCAGCAGCGCGCGGGCCAGCGACAGCCGCTGCTTGTTGCCGAGCGAGAGCCGGCCGGCGCGCCGGTCGGCGTACGGCCCCAGACCCAGTTGCTCGACGATCTCGGCCACCCGGTCCGGGGCCGCTCCGGTGAGCCGCCGCTGCAGGTCCAGGTTCTCGACCACGGTCAGGTTCGGGTAGGCGGTTGCGGACTCCACCAGGAAGCCCACCCGCCGCAGCCACTCCTGGTTGTGGCCGATCGGCTGTCCGAACACCCGGACGGCACCGGCGGTCGGCCGGATCAGGCCGAGCAGCATCCGGATCGTGGTGGTCTTGCCCGCACCGTTGCGTCCGAGGAAGCCGTACACCTCGCCGCGGCGCACCTCGAGGTCGATCCCGTCCACGGCGCGTACCCGGCCGTAGTGCTTGGCAAGTGCCTGCGTGCTCAGCACGACCTCACCGTCCATCACGCCTCCTCGCTGCCCAGGACCCGTAGGGAGAGCCGCAGGGCCTGTTCGAGTGCCGCGGGCATCTCCTCCAGCGGCGTCCCGGCGAGTTCAACCGCGCGCAGGCCGCCGAGGATGAACCAGGCCGCGGCCCGGGGGTCAGGCACGTCGAAGGAGCCGTCGGCGACGCCGTCACGGATGAGCTTCTCGACGATCGGCAGCAGCCGGGGCACGAACTGCTCCGCGAACCGGTCGTGCAGGCTCACGTTCTCGGGGCGGTGGATGAAGGCAGCGACGTCCGCGACCGACTGGTCCTGGGTGCGATCGGCGAAGCCTCCGACGAGGGCGCGCAGCCGCTCCACGGGCGTGCCAGACGCCTGCATGGCCTGCGCGAACCCGGCCATCATCTGCTCGGCGACGTCCTCCACCACCGCGAGGATGACGTCGTCCTTGCTCTCGAAGTACAGGTAGAAGGTGCCCTGTGCGACTCCGGCCGCCCGCACGATGTCCGAGACGGACGTGTCGCTCACACCCTGCTCGGCGAAGACCCGGGCGGCGGCCGACACCAGTCCTGCCCGCCGCGCGGCCCGGTCGGTGGTGCGTGGGCTCATCTCTCCCCCATTACTGACTGATTGTCAGTCAGTAATCTACCCTGCCGTGGACGAAAAGGGAACCGTCCCCTTTTCGTCCACGGGGACGGTTCCCGTTCCGTCCACGGGGACGGTTCACGTTCCGTTCAGGCGTCGCGCAGCGTGCCCTGGTGGTAGACGGCCTGCCAACCCTGCGGGGTCCGGGTCCAGACGGTGCAGCGGCGGCTCTTGCGTCCGTCCTGGTCGAGGTCGTACGTCACCAGCCAGGTGTCCCCGCCGAGCGGACGCGCGTCGAACTCGGACACCTCGAGGGGCGCCTCGACCGTGCCCGCTGCGTATCGCTGGGTGACGGTCGCAAGGATGAACTCCCGGTCGTAGGCCTGGCCGGAGGCCCCGACCTCCCAGAAGTCGGACGCGAGCATCGCCTCGAACACCTCCCGACCCGAACCCTGCGGCGATCGGTGGAAGATCGGCTCGAGGCTGCGCAACTGCGCGGTGACGCCGGCCTCGCCGGCCACCCGGCGCGCCAGCACGATCGAGTCCTCCAGGACGGCCGGCTGCCCGTCCGGTCCGACCACGTCGCGCTTCCTCACCTCGGCGAGCACGACGTCCCACTCCCCCTCGGCCAGGCCCAGCGCCGCGACCTCCTCCGCCGGGGTGGCCTCGTGGTGGGGATGGTGCCCGTGCCCGCCCCTGGCCCACGGCGGCGGCGCCGCGTGGGAGACCAGCAGGACGTACCCGCCCGGTGCGACACTGGCCGCAGCCCGGTGCAGGATCTCCCGGCGCGGCAGTTCCATCGGCGACTGCAGGAAGAACGCGCTGACCAGGTCGTACTCCTGGTCCGGTTGCCACTCGGTGAGATCGTGGGCTACCCAGCGGATCCGGTCGTCGGGCAGGCCCGCCTCCCGCGCCGCCGTGCGGCCCCGGGCGATCGCCGTCGTCGAGATGTCCACGGCGGTCACCTGCCAGCCCTGCTGTCCGAGCCAGACCGCGTCCCCGCCCTCGCCGCAGCCGAGGTCGAGGGCGCGACCGACCGGCAGGCCCGCAGTCAACTCCACCAGGCCGGGATTCACCCGGCCGGACCACACCTTCGGGCTGCCCGCGTAGCGCTCTTCCCAGAACTCGGCGGCTGTCATGTCTTCCCCCTGCTAGACGGTGGTGAGCGAGTGGTGAGGCCCTGCGGGCAGTTCCACTGTGATCGGATCACCCGCCCGGACCGTGCCGCTCCGCGACACGATGCCCATCACGCCGGCCAGCCGCTCGACCTGACCGTCGTCGTCGCGGTGCAGCACCTGCTTGAGCAGGCCGGGGCGGAACTCCTCGATCTGGTGGCACGGATTGCGCAGCCCGGTGACCGTGACCACAGCGGTGCCGACGTGCAGTCGGGTGCCCACCGGCAGCCCGAGCAGGTCGACGCCGCGAGTGGTGATGTTCTCCCCCAACTGTCCGGGACCGACATCGAGCCCCGCGGCGGTGAGCGCGTCGAGAAGCTCCGCGTGAATCAGGTGCACCTGGCGCAGGTTGGGCCGGTCGGCGTCCTTCCTGACCTGGTGCAGGTGCTGGACGGTGGGGCCGCTGTGCGCGTCCCCTGCGACGCCGACGCCCTCGATGAGTTCGACCGAGGACACCGTGGGCTTGCTGAACGAATGGGTGGCACTGCGGGCCACGGCGACGACTGCGGGCACGGCCGCCATGCTACGTGAGCAGACCCGGCCGGTGCCGTTCCCGCGCCCCGCGGCATCCCCGGGCGTAGGGTGCGAATTGAGTCGAAGGGAGTCGTCCATGCAGCGCTCGATCGTGATCAATCGCGAGTTCGGCAGTGGCGGGCGGGAAATCGGACGCATGATCTGCCAGCGCACCGGCATGGAGTTCTACGACAGCCGAATCCTGCAGGAGGCGGCCAGCAAGCGCGGGCTGCCCCCGGACCTGCTCGAGGGCTTCGACGAGCGGATCGTGACCGGGCAGTTCTTCGACCTGTCGATCATCGGCGGCACCGACCCGGAGACCATTTCGCTGCCCTATCGCATGTACGGCGCGATCGCGGAGGTGATCACCGAGGCCGCGAGAACGAAACCGTCGGTGTTCATCGGCCGCTGCGCGGACAAGATCCTGCGGGACGCGGAGGTGAGTTTCCGCAGCGTGTTCATCTACAGCACGGACACCGACCGCAAGGTCGAGCGGGCCGTCCGGGTGGACGGTGTCGCACCCAAGGACGCCGAGAAGTACATCGCGAAGATGGACAAGACCCGCGACCGCTACCAGCAGTTCTTCACCGGCACCAAGTTCGGCGATCGCCGCGAGTACGACCTGTGCCTGAACAGCGGACGCCTCGGCTACGAGACCTGCGCCGATCTCATCCTTGCATCCCTCGGTTAAGCCGTTCGGGCGCGCGCCAGCGCTGTCCGTCGTAGTCTTGAGAACGCTCCCATAATGACGTTATGGTCGGGCCTGTGGACGGCACCCCCGCCGTCCGCGATCTCTCAATGGAGAGGATGTCGCATGACCCTGACACCCCCAACCCACCGGCTCCGAAGGCTCGCCGCAGCGCTGGCCGGAGCAGTTCTTGTTGCCGGTTCGTTGACCACCATGACGGCGCAGGCCGCCCCGGCGGGCGGCCACGCCGAGCCCGTCGTCGCCAACCCCTTCGGTTCGAACGTGACGATCATCTCGCCCAACATGTCGGTGACCGCGATCACGGACGCGCTCAAGGAGATCTCCGACAAGCAGCTCAACGACGAGATGGGCACCAATCGCTACGCCGTGCTCTTCCGGCCCGGCACCTACGGCACTGCGAGCGAGCCGTTGCACTTCACGCTCGGCTACTACACAGAGGTCGCAGGACTCGGCGCGAACCCGGGTGACGTCACGATCAACGGCAGCATCGACGTCTACAACCGTTGTCTGGGCGACGGCGGCACCTCCAACTGTCTGGCTCTGGACACGTTCTGGCGGACGCTGTCGAACCTCACCCTGAAGATCGACAAGTCCGACGTAACGGACGGCTGCAAGGCGAGCGCGGACTTCTGGGCCGTCTCCCAGGCGGTCTCCATGCGCCGGGTCGACATCAGCGGCGCGAACCTGTCGCTGATGGACTACTGCTCCGCAGGGCCGCAGTACGCCAGCGGTGGCTACATCGCCGACTCGAAGCTGCCGTACGTGATCAGCGGCTCGCAGCAGCAGTGGCTCACCCGCAACAGCGAGGTGGCCGGGTGGAGCAACGGCGTGTGGAACCAGGTGTTCTCCGGCGTGATCGGGGCGCCCGACGACTCCGCTTTCCCCGACCCGCCCTACACCACCCTCGCGAAGACCCCGCTGAGCCGGGAGAAGCCGTACCTCTACGTCGATGACGCCGATACCTGGTTCGTTCGGGTGCCGTCCGCGCAGCGGAACACGTCCGGCATCTCCTGGGCCGACGGGATGACCGCGGGACGGAGCATCCCGCTGTCGAAGTTCTACATCGCGAAGCCGACCGACCCGGTCGGCCGGATCAACGTGGCGCTCGCCCAGGGCAAGAACCTGCTGTTCACTCCGGGGGTCTACAACGTCGACCGGACGATCCTCGTGCAGCGTCCCGACACTGTCGTGCTCGGCCTCGGGCACGCGACCCTGACCGCCAAGAATGGCGCCACGCCGCTCCGGATCGCGGATCGGCCCGGAATCGTGGTGGCGGGGCTCACCATGGATGCAGGGACGAAGCTCTCCCCCGTCCTGCTGCAGGTCGGCCAGGCCCGGGGGCATGCGTGGGGGCGGACGAGCAGCACTCGCGACCCGATCACGCTGAGCGATGTCTACTTCCGGGTCGGTGGCCCGCACGTCGGAAAGGCCGTGACGGCGCTGGAGATCAACGCCGACCACGTCCTGGTCGATCACACCTGGATCTGGCGCGCCGACCACGGCGTCGAGGGCTTCACGCAGGGCGAGTTGGGCGACACGGATCGCTGGAACACGAACATCGGCCGCTACGGGCTCGTCGTGAACGGCAAGGACGTGACCGCAACCGGCCTGTTCTCCGAGCACTTCCAGCGCTACAGCACGCTCTGGAAGGGCAACGGCGGTCGGGTGATCTTCTACCAGAACGAGCTCGCCTACGACGCGCCCACGCAGGCCGACTGGACCCAGCCGGACGGCACGCTCGGCTACCCCGGCTACAAGGTCGCGGCTACCGTGCGCACGCACAGCCTGGTCGGTGGCGGCGTGTACGTGTACAGCCGCAACAACCCGGCCAACATCACCACGAGCGGATTCGAGGTGCCCGACCGGGCCGGCGTCACCCTGCACCACATCCTGACGGTCAACCTGGGCGCGGGCACGATCACCCACGTGGTGAACGACACCGGTGGCCAGGTCGACAACTCGAACACCGGCACGCCGCAGTACGTGGTGGACTACCCCACCCCGTGATCGACGCAGCGTAGGACGGGCAGCCGGTCGCGTCCGCGGATCCTTCCGCGGCCGGCCGGCTGCGCCGTCTCCGGACGGATCGGCCGGCGAGGACCAGGAGTCCGCCCGCGGCGCGAGCCCGTCGCGGCTTCAGAAGCCGCTGTTCGCGATCGCGTGGGTGAGCATGAAGGCCGCGATCGCGAAGTGCTGGTCGGGCCAGGTCCAGGCCCGCTTGGACGGCTTTCCGCGCAACGCCGCGATCGAGCGGTCCCAGTCCCCCGATGCCGCGGCGAAGACCGTCCCGTTGACCGTGGTGGCCGTGGTCAGGTGCGGGGTGCTCGTCGGGACCGGGCTGATCAGCGGCTTCTGCTCCGGCATCGGGCCGTGGTTGTACAGCCGGATGATCGCCGCGTTCGCCGGCACCCCCTTGTACCAGTCCAGGAGGTGCGGCATCAGGTCTGCGAGCACGATGTTGTCCGGATCGAACAGGTAGCACTCCTTGACCGTCCCGGTGAGGAACGGGTGGCCCTTGTTGTTCTTCAGCAGGTTGAGCAGGTGCCAGTGGCTCGAGCTGAACGCACCGACCGCCACCCGGCCGAGCGTTCCCGGTGCCTTGGCACCTCCCCGCGCGGCAGCGAGCGCCTGGATCTCGAGCAGGAGGTCGCGAACGAAGTCGGCGCTGGTCCAGTCGCCGAACTGGGTCGACTTGTTGTTCGGACGCGCTGTCGGACAGGCGACGATCGTGACCACCTTCTTGCCGGAGGCCTCGATCTGGTACGGGATGCCCTGGCTGTAGGGCAGCAGGTCCGGGGAGAACGAGTACCACAGACAGGTGAGCAGGCAGAAGTAGACATAGTCGAAGCCGTAGGGGTAGCCGTCCAGGGTGTTGCTGTACTTGCCGACCATCAGGTCCGTCTCCTGCCGGGGCGCATGCCGGTAGTAGACGTACATCGGCGCGGGCTGGTCGCGCGGCACATCATCCGGCCAGCTCACCGCGATCGTCTTGGGCACGTTCCCGATCCCGGCCACCTCGACCACGAACGTGTCGTTCGCCGGCGCGACAGCCCCGACGTTGAACGTCAGCAGGCCTCCTGAGACGGGCCTGGCGGGGTCGATCGTCGGCAGCGGGGACAGCGGCGGCAGGTGCAGCTTCTTGCCGGCCACCGGACTCGTACCGCTGATCAGGCTCCTCACTGCCAGCTGTCGCTCGGCGTTGGTGTTGGCGATCATCGCGGCGAGTGCCCGGTCTCCCGGCTGGGGCGGGATGATCGGCGGGACCCTGTCCGGAGTCGTCACGGAGGCGACGACCTGGTCGGTGACCACCTTCACCCGGGACAGGCGGACCACCACCTTCGCACCGGCGTAGGCGCCCGTGACGAGCATGACGATGTCCACGGCGGCTGCGTCGCCGCGGTCCTTGACCGACAGCGTGCCACCGGGGCCGACGGTGAGGACCACGTCCGCCCGCCACCACTGGTCCGGCACGGGGAGGACGGTGATCGTGACCTCCGTGGTGTTGTCCGGGATGGTGAACAGGTCCGGCGGCCCGGGTGTCACCGCCAGGTCGACCCCGTCGGGCGTCTCGACGGAGACCAGGGATTCGACCGTGGTGGACGCATCCCACGTCGTGGTGGGGACCAGCACGCTGATCACGCGAACACCCCCTCCTCGTCGTCGGACGGCGGGGGTGGCGAGAGGAACTCGTCCGCAGGCGAGGCAGGCTCCTCGCCATCCTCGACGGAAGCCAGTGGAGTGGCCGGTGGCGCGGCCACGTCGGCGAGGAAGGCGTCGAGGTCCGCCTGCTGGCCGCCCGCCGCGAGGAACGCGTCGCTGAACTCCTGGATCGCGCTCGGCACGACCGCGTCCGGGTCCGCCGGCGCGGGCTCCGGGGAGCCGTCCGCTGTGGGAGCCGGCGCCGGTCCCTTGGCCGGGGCCTTCTGGGACGCGAACGACACCGTCCGGTACTGCGCGGAGTTGGCGACGGACACCTCCACGTCGATCACCGAGGCGAGCAGGGCGATGTTCATCGTCGGCCAGTTGGGATCGCTCTGGTCGGTGTTGCCGGGCGTCATGTCCGCGGCGGTGATGATCAGCGGAACGGTCGTGTCGTCGTCGTCGGTGGAGGTGATCACTGCGCTGCGGGCGGGAAGGACAGTGCCGAAAGCGGTCTTCGCGACCGAGAACACCTCGTCGAAGAAGAAGGTGTCCTTCGTCGAATCGGCCGTCGCGCCGCTCGCCGCAGCGCGGATGGTCGAGCCGGACGCGATGTCGGTGATGTACTTCACGTCGGTCTTGCCGATGAACGTGCTGCGGGTGGTGGGCCAGGCGGCGGGCTTGGTGGCCTCGATCGAGGTCTTGCCCCACAGCACCGACCACGTGCGGGCGAGCCGGTGCTGCACCTTTCCGCCCTTCAGCCGGAAGACCGCCACCCGTATCGGCGCCGACACCTGCGCGGGCGTCCCGAACAGCTCCCCGAGAGCGGTGAGGAACGCCAGGTCGCGGCCGACGTCGCAGCCGTACAGCACGATCCGCGTCTTCGAAGTGATCGCGCCGCTGCCGGGCGGCTGCAGCGATCCGGCCGTCTTCGCCCGGGCGGCGAGGACGGCGTTGCTGAGCGTCCCGCGCATCGTGACGCCGCCCCTTGCCTCGTCGCTCTTCGGCAGCGGCATGTCCATCCCGCCCATGCCGGTGGCGTGGCTGACGATGCTGACCGTGTCGAAGACCACCGGAGGGCTCGCCGCAGCGCGCCGGGTGAGTTCGGCGAAGACGCTCTCCAGGCTGAGCGCGACCTTGCCCGTCGCCGGGCCGACGACAGGGATCGACGCGTCCCGCTGCAGGAAGAACTGCTTGGCCAGCCCGTAGTACTTGTTGGTCGCGGTGGCCGGCTCGGTGCCGGCGAGGAACAGGATCTCGCTCACCACGCGCCGCCTTCCTCGAGCGCGACGTCGAACTCGAGACCGCTGGACGCCGGGCCGCGGCCGGTCCGCACGGCCCGAGCCACCCAGGTGTGCCGCCCGCCATCCGCAGAGCGGGCCAGGAACCAGCGTCGAGACACCACGACGCCGTCCGGGGGCACCTCCTCCTCGTGGACGGGCGCGCCCCGCAGTTCCTGCAGCACGCTGGAGCGCGGCTCGACCGTGAGCAGCTCGCCGGCGGAGTCGGGCCGCGGCAGCACTGCCTCGACGAGGACGACGGCGCGCAGCGACCCCTCGTCGTGCACGGGGACGAACGGAACCCAGTGCGCCGGGACATCGGTCATCAGCCGGTAGAGCAGCTCAGCACCGTCGGGCCAGGCTGCGGTGCTGCCGGCGCCGGCGGTGTACTCGGCGACGAGGTCGTGGGTGTCCCCGACCGGGTCGGTGACGACCTTCTCCAGCCCCCAGACCAGGTTCGCGTTCTCGTCGCGGACGAAGGCGACCTCCTCGACCACCGGGCCGACCAGTGCTGCCGGCGCGGTCGCGGGGAGCACCAGACGCGCCCGGTTCGTGCCGGGCCCGCTCGGGGTGAACATGGCCCAGGCGGACGGGTCGGCCGGTGCGATGAGCTGCTGCACGCCGAAGGTGTCCACCACGACCAGGTCGTCGAGGGCGGCGATCGTCCCGGGCCTCACCGGGGTCGGGAACACGAACCAGTCGTTGCCGTACACCGTGCTGAACTCGACCAGCGCGAGCCGAGAGAGGTCGTGGGTGGACGCGTCGATCCTCGCCAGCGACAGCCGGGCGTCCTCGAACGTCCAGTAGCGGTCATCGGGCATGCCGGGGAACCGGATCGCGGTCGGGATGCGATGGACCACCGGCGCGTCGGCGGACGGCTCGAGCGCCGCGCCGGCATCGGCGAGGTCGAGATCGGGCACGTCCACGGTCTCACTGGTGTGCTCGGGTGCGGTGAGGACCAGTTCCTCCCCGCTGGCCAGCGCGAAGTGCCGCTCGAGGCGCTTCGGGTCCCAGCAGGACGGGCCGATCCCGAAGGTGGTCTCCGCCCACCGGGCGACGGCGCCGAGGGCGTCGCCGGCTTCAGTCCACTGGCCCGCGGTGAGCCCGAGCGCCTGCGCGCCGCCGGCCGGTGGCACGCCGAGCAGAGCGAGGGATACGGCGAGGCCGTCGCAGAACCGGCCGGATGCGCCGGCGAAGAGGATGTCGTCGGTGGCCGAAGTGTCCAGCGGGAAGCGCGTCCGCAGCGCCTCGTTCACGGCAGCGCTCACCGCGGCCGCGATCCTGCGGCCGGCGTCGATCCGGTCCCGCAGACTGTGCGACGGCCCGGCGGACTCGCCTGCGACCACGGCTTCCAGGACCTGTGAGATCGGGTCGTAGGGCAGGACGGTCGCGCCGTCCGCGCTCCAGCCGTCGATGGGGTGGGCGGTGATCCGGAAGTCGACGCGGATCGGGCTGCCCGCGTCCTCACCGGTCAGCTCGCCGTACTGGCGTTGCCGGGCGAGCATCCACAGCGGGTCGGCCACGACGGCGGCCAGCCCCTCGCCCGGGTCGCCCTGCCGGCTGATCGGTTCGACGCGGTGCAGTGCATAGGTGGTCATGACGCTGCTCCCGTCCACCGCCAGCGCGGGGTCTCGAAAGCGCTGGCCGCGATGATGTCGCGCCACGGCCGCCCGTCGTCCTCGTCGTAGTCGGAGATGTAGATCGCCGGGAGCAGCCGCGGGATGCGCCTGGCCGCGTCGAGATCCACCAGCCGGCAGTCGGCGAGCTCCAGCGCTTCGTCGACGAGCCCGAACAGGGCACCTCGCGTCCACTCCCCCGTCCCCGGGACGCCCAGGAGGATCGTGTTCGGGGCGCGCGAGTTGGGCGCCGCCAGGTTTGCGCTCACCGCGCCGGAGGCGACCCGGTCGGGGACGACCTCCGACCAGGCGTCGAGCTCGATCCCGGTGACCTCGCCGTCGAGGACCCCCGACCCGATCGCGACCACGCTGGTCACGGGAGTGCCGCCGAGTGGGAGCGGCTGGACGCCGCCGACCCAGGCGCGTGTCGAGGCGACGGCTTCGCGATACGGGAAGACCGGCTCCTGTGCCGCCGCCAACTGCACGGCCGATGCCCCGCTGAGCTCGTCGAGCAGCAGTGCCTCGTCCAGTTCGCGGGCGGCGTTCCGGACGCGGCCCGAATCCTGCAGCCAGCCGGACAGGCCGGCCCGATCGACGCCGAGCGCGGGCTGGTCTGCTGCGCTGGTCCGGATCGACTCCGGCACAGCCGCGCCCCCTTCGAGCACCGGTGCGTCACCGAACATCGCCGTCGCGGCAGCGACG
>DehalE1_100111_pt1 | contig 12104 bp, 12 predicted proteins | sample DehspE1_FD_43922 | JGI IMG/M metagenome (IMG submission 43922) | reverse complement strand
CCGATCATCAGCTCGATCCGCTTCATCGGGCTCACCTCGAGCTGCTCCTGGGTGCCCAGGTCACGCTCGCGAACCAAGGTCACTGCGGTCTGCTGGACGGTGACGATCGCGATGATCACCGCCATCAGGCCTGGGATCAGGAAGTCCGACGAGCGCCGTTCGGGGTTGTACCAGGTGCGGATCCGGGGCTCCAGCATGCCGAAGCTGGACACGTCGAGCCCCTGCTGGTCCGCCCATTCCCTAGTGAGTTGCTGGCCGTAGAGCTGGTTCAGGGCGACCGAGTAGGCCTGTGAGACCTTGGCGGCGTTGGGTTCGCTGCCATCCACCAGCACCGCCACCTGCCCCTTTTCGCCGGCGGCGAGGCTCCGGCCGAAACCGGCCTGGATGATGATCGCCACCCTGGCGGTGTTCGCGTCGAAGGCTGCGTCCACGTCGTCCAGGGACCGGGCGTGCTCGACGACGTCGAAGAACGGCGAGGCGTCGTACTGCTGTAGGTAGGTGCTGCTGGACGGCGTCTGGTCGAAGTCGATCACGACGGTCGGTACATGGTCCACGTCGAAGCTGATCGCGTAGGCGAACAGCAGCAACTGGATCACCGGCATGAGCACGACGGCGAGCAACATCCGCGGGTCCCGGCTCAGATGCCGGAACTCCTTCTGGATGATCGCGCCGATCCGGATGAGAGCCGATCCCATCACGCCTCCGCAACGGCAGGGTGGGACTCGGCCAGGAAGGCGAACACGGTCTCCATGTCGGCGGCCACCTCCCGGACACCAGCGCTGTTGATGCCCGCCGAGGCCAGGGCGGCGAGCAGTTCGGGAGCCGGGTCACCGGCGTCGTCCCAGAGCACGCGGACGACGTCGCCGAGCAGGTGTACCGAGGCCACGCCGGGCACGTCCCTCAGGGAAGCCATCGCGGCCCGCGGGTTACCCGCGGCCACTTCGAAGAGCCGTCCGGGTACCTTGGCCTTGATCTCCTCCGGCGTGCCGGACTGCTTGATCCTGCCCTGGTCGAGAAAGGCCACGTGGGTACACCGCTCGGCCTCGTCCATGTAGGGAGTGGCCACCAGCACGGTCTTGCCCTCCCGGTGCAGGCCGGCCAGGATCCGCCAGAACTCCCGGCGTGAGACCGGATCGACGCCGGTGGTCGGCTCGTCGAGAAGCAGCAGGTCGGGTTCGTGCATCAGGGTGGTGGCCAGCATCAGCTTCTGCTTCATGCCGCCGGAGAGGTACTGCGCCTGGCGCCTGGTGAACTCTGCCAGGCCCATGCTCTCCAGCAGGCTGGCGGCCCGGCTTCGCCGGTCGGCCCGGCTCACTCCGCGGACGGTGGCGAAGAACTCCAGGTTCTCGGCCACGGAAAGGTCGGGGTACATCGAGAAGCGCTGCGACATGTAGCCGATCCGCGGCGTGACAGCACCGCGCTCGTGCACCACCGAGTGCCCGAACACCGTCGCGTCCCCCGCGGTCGGGGTGAGCACCGTGGCGAGCATCCGGATCAGCGTCGACTTGCCGGCACCATCCGGTCCGAGCAGCCCGAAGACGGCACCGGCGGCCACTTCCAGGTCGAGGTCCTCGATGGCCAGGGTGTCGCCGAAGCTGCGGCGCAGACCGCTGGCGCGGATGGCGTCGCCGGCCCGGGTGGGGGAGTGGGTCATGGTCAACGGAAAGTGATATCCACCGGCATGCCGGCCTTGAGCGAACCGGAGGGGTCGCTGATCCTGACCCGAACCTCGAAGACCAGCTTCACCCGCTGATCCTTGGTCTGCACTGTGTTGGGCGTGAATTCCGACTGGCTGGCGATGAAGCTCACCGTGCCCTGGTAAGTGGTGGTGCTGGAATCGGTGGCCAGCGTCGACGCCTGGCCGATCTTGACCTTGCCGATCTCTGTTTCGGGCACGAAGACGCGCACGAACAGGTCGGTGGGATCGATCATGGTCAGCAGGGTCTTGCCAGGCCCGGCGTTCTGGCCTGTGTTGGTCGTGACGGAAACGACGGTGCCATCCCGGGGGGCCGTGACCACGGTGTAGACGAGCTGTACCTTTGCGAGCTTGACGGCGGCCTCGGCCTGCTTGAGCCGTGCCCGTGCGGCTGTGATGTCGGCCTTTGTCGAACCGCTATCGTCCTTGGCGTTGGTGAGCGCAGCCTTGGCGGCGGTGACGCCCTGGTTGGCCTGGTCGACCACCAGCTTCGGCGACGCGTTGTCGAGCTGGATGAGTTCCTGGCCCTTGGTGACCTGGTCGCCCTCGGCAACGTGCACAGCGGTCACCCGTCCGCTCAGGGCCGCGGCGATCTGGTATTCGTTCGCCTCCACCGACCCGGTGACCTGCTCCTGCGCGGTCTCGGTCGTCGGATGGGTGGAGCTCCACCACCACCAAGTGCCACCGCCGATGAGCAGCACCAAGACGACAACGATCACCAGGATCGGGGGGTGCCTGCGCTTCTCGCCTGCCATGTTCGTCACCTGTCCGTATCGGAGTTGGCTGCTGCCTGATGGCAGCTGTTGATGGTGAGCTCCACCGGCATGCCGGCAGGGAGCTGTTCGGTTGCAGTGAATTCCACTTCGACCGCACGAGTGAGGTGGACCTCGTCGGTGGCCACGGAAGTCGGTGGGTAGTCGGCCCTGGTGCCGATCCGGGTCAGTTGCGACTGGACACCGGTGCCCGCGGGCATCCAGTCGCCGGTGATGGTTGCCGGGTCACTTCGGCAGACCTGCGCCAACTGGCTGGACGACAGCCAGGCGGTGACGCGGCTCGGGCCGGTCTCTCGGATGCTGACGACGGTCGCACCGGGGGCAAGGGTCGCACCCGGGGAAGCCACCCAGACCACGATCCCGTCCACCGGGGAGGTGAGTTCCGCGAGGGCGAGTTCCGTCCTGGCAAGCGTCACCGGCACCTGGCTGGTCTTTGCCGCGATCCGGGCGAGGTCCTGCAGGCCGCGCAACACGGCCCGGGCGTCGACGATCGTTGGGCCGGCGTCCTCCAGTTTCCGCAGCCCGTCCCTTGCCTTCTTCAGGCCCGCCTCAAGCTTGGGGAGGTTCTTCTTGATCTGGGCAAGTCCGTCGTCGATCTGCTTGATGCCGGCCTTGAGCTGCTTGATGATTGCCAGCAGCTCCCCAAGGTTGGGGGACACCCCCGGTGGGGGGTTCGGCGGGAAGTTGGCGAGTGCCCGCTCCGCATTCTGGAGCATGACCACCAGTTGAGGCCTGGCCTTGGTCAGTTTCGTGCGGGCTGCGAGGGCCTTCGCCTTCGCGGTGGTGAGCTTTGTGATCGCGTCCGACACCGTCTTCTTGTTGTCGGCCACCGTCGCGGCCTTGTCATAGGTGTCGTCGATGGCGTTGCCGAGGAGATCGACGTTGGCCGCCATCACCTGGGCATCCGCTTTGGTCGCGGCCAGTTGAGCGGTGAGGGCGCTGGTGTCCGGCAGTGCGAGCGACTGGCCGGCGTGGACCGTGTCGCCCACCGCCACACGCACCTCGGCAAGACGCACGAACGTACCGAAGCCGTAGGTGGAGCCGACGGTGCTGGTCTTGGGATAGGTGCGGCCGCTGACCGGGTCCGTCCTCCCGGTGAGATCGGCGAAACCCGCGTCGAGGTTCACACCGGGAACCGACAGGGCCGGGACGACCACGCTCTGGAGCCGGTCCTCGACGGTGCCGGGGATCACCAGGGCCGCAGGCGCCGCTGAGCAGCCGGCCAGCACCACCACAAGGGACGTTGCGGTGAGCGATGGGGAGACCCGCCTCACTGGTCCACCCTCACGCCGGCGAGAAAGGCGTCGATTACCGCCTCCAGCTCGATCCGGGTCGGCGGCGGCGACGGCTCGATGCTCAGGAAGCCGTCGAGCGCGACGTAGGTCATCAACGGGCCGACGAACATCCGAGCTGTCAGTGCAGGGTCCTGCGTGGCGATCAAGCCCTTGTCAGCGGCGTGGCGGATCAGGAGTTCGGTGCGGGCCAGCATCTGGCCGGGCAGCGCGTCGCGAAAGGCCCTTCTGATCTCGGCAACGCGGAACGCCTCGCCCAACACCAGCCGAACCAAGGCGATCGCCTCGGGCCGCATCAGGCTGTGGGTGACGGTCACCGCGAAATCGACCATCGAGCTCCGCAGTTCGGCAAGCGTGTTCAGCTTGCTGAGGTCCGGCGGCAGCAGAACCAGTGAGTTCAGCCCACCGTAGAGAATGTCGCCGAGGAGGGCCACCTTGGTGGGGAAATAGCGGTAAACGGTCTGCTTGCTCACGCCGGCTTCCGCGGTCACAGCGTCCATCGAGGTGCCGGCGAACCCGTGGGCGAGGAACAGCTTCCGGGCAGCCGACGCGATCTGCTCGCGCTTGACGACCTGGCGCACGGAGAGGAGGCTGGCGGTCATGGGTCACACTGTACGGTCCAGTTTGATTCACCGCAAGTAGGGGCGTTCAGGGCGCCGATGGATGGTGGGGCAGGCGGCGACCTTCACCTTCAGCCGCCCGATTTGAACCTGTAGTGGACCGCAACAGATCCCTAGCTCGACGGCCAACCGCTCAGCCTCGACGGCGGTATCTGTCGATGGGGAACGCGCGTGTGCCGCACCCGGGTAGTGATGAGCTTGCGTCCCGGGCAGTCGGGCGAACTGCCCGGTCCGGCGGCGGCCCTGTGGGTTCGTTGCCGTGGTTCCCGGCGACGGGTCTCCCCTAGACCGCCTGGGAGGTGTATTGCTCCTCGAGCCAGGCTTCGACGTCGCGTCGGAGGTAGGCGACCTTGCGGGCGCCGAGCTTGAAGCTCTTGGGGCCTTGTCCGATGTGGCGCCACCACCGGATGGTCGTGGCGGGGGTCTTGAGGTACTCGGCGACCTGCGCGGTGAACCAGATCTCGGCTTCGTCGATCATCGCTCGCTCCATAACAGGGTGATGGGATACCAACATCCTGATGGTATGTTGCTGACCCCACGGTTGTCAAGCACCATATTGGCAACGCAACATGGTGTTGTTATGGTTCATGTATGCGTGCACACGGGTTGTCCCCAAAGAGCAATCGGCCCGACCATGACGGCGGCGCCGACGTCGGCCCCCTGGGCCAAACCTTCGCGCGCGAGGTACGGCGCCTACGTGAACTTCGCGGCTTGTCCCAAACCGATCTGGCGGCGCAACTGCGGGAGCGGCACGGCCTGAAGTTCCACCAGGCAACGATCGACCGGGTCGAGAAGAGTGTCCGGCCCTGCCGGCTGGACGAGGTGTACGCACTTGCCGAGGTCCTGGGGTCCACGGTGGACGACATGCTGGCGGACTGGTCGAGTGCCGACAGTGCGTTCCGCGAGCTGACCAATATCGCGAGACGGGCAGGCGAGACGGAATACCGGATCGCCATGGGCATTCAGCAGGAACTGGCAGCGATCGACGGCGACCGCGAACGCGTAGTGGCAGGCCTGGCCCGAAGCAGCGACTCACCCGACGGCGACCAGGTACGCACCTGGGCCGAAGAGGTGCTGGAACTACTCGACGCTCTCTCCGCCAGCGCGGAGCGCATTCTCGAAGGCATCACGGCTCACCTTCCGCTCAGGCCGGGTGGCGTGATGGAGCAGGTGAACCGCCAGTACTTCGGCGGGATCCTGGCTGCCCATGAGGCGGCGGTCACCGCCCGCCGTGCAGAGGCCGAAGCCGCAGCCGTGGACGCCCAGGACCGAACGGATGCGGGGCCGAGCTGATGGCGGGCAAGAACATCGTGAACAGACAGGCTGCCCCGGCGCGGGTGGCCGAAGTCCTGAACAACTTCCGGCCCGGAGCCTTTGTCAGTGAAAGGGGGGCGTGATGGCGTCAATCACTCGAAGGTCGGACGGGGTTTGGCGGGCTCGGTACCGTGACCAGAACGATAAGGAGCATGCCCGACACTTCGGCCGCAAGGTGGATGCCCAGCGGTGGCTCGACGAGGTGACCGCGGCGATCCTGACCGGCCTGTACGCGGACCCGAAGGCCGGCAAGGTGACCTTTGCCTCCTACTACCAGGGCTGGTCCTCCCGTCAGGTGTGGGTGCGGAGCACCCGGCTGTCGTTTGACCGGGCGGTCGAAACTGCATCCTTCAAAGAGCTGTCGATCCGGTCGATCCGCACCTCCCAGATCGAGGCGTGGGTTCAGCTGCAGGTCTCCGACGGTCTGGCGCCCTCCACGATCGGCGTCCGGTTCCAGCAGGTGCGCTCGGTTTTCCGCGCCGCCATCCGTGACAAGGTGATCGCCGTCGACCCGTGCATCGGCGTCCGACTGCCTCGCAAGCGGCGCGCCGACGCAGCCATGGAGATCCCTTCGACGGACCAGGTGGCGCTGCTACTGGGCGTACGCACCCGGTTCCGCGCGTTCGTTGCGCTGTGCGCGTTCGCGGGGCTCCGCCGGGGCGAGGCCTCCGGCGTCCAGGTCGGCGACATCGACTTCCTGCGGCGCACCCTGACCGTGTCGCGTCAGCTGCAGCGGGCCGACGACGGCCAGATGGTGGCCGTGCCGCCGAAGTACGGTTCGGAGCGGGTGGTCTACCTGGCCGAGAGCCTTGTCGAGATGCTTGCCGACCATGTCGCGCGATGGTGTCCCGGGAAGGACCCGGCGCGCTGGCTGTTCTCCGACGCCGGGACGCCGTGGCACGACAACCGCGCCACCTACTTATGGCGACGAGCGTCCGGCGGTGCGGGCATCGAGGGCGTCAGCCTGCACAATCTGCGCCACTTCTATGCTTCGGGGCTGATCGCCGCCGGGTGCGACGTGGTCACCGTCCAGCGGGCTCTTGGTCACGCGTCAGCGACCACGACGCTGAACACCTACGCCCATCTGTGGCCTTCCGCCGAGGACCGGACGAGGGCCGCTGCCGGCGGCCTGATGGCCACCGTTCTCGGACTTCCTGCGGACTCTGTGCGGACTAGCGAGGCCTGATTTCGCTCTGACTAGGCCTTATAGGCTTGATTCAGTAGTAGTAGGGGAACCTCGACCAGTCCGGCGGACGCTTCTCCAGGAACGAGTCCCTGCCCTCGACGGCCTCGTCGGTCATGTAGGCCAGCCGGGTGGTCTCGCCGGCGAACACCTGCTGGCCGACCAGCCCGTCGTCGATCGCGTTGAACGCGAACTTCAGCATCCGCTGCGCGGTCGGGCTCTTCGCGCAGATCTTCGCCGCCCACTCCAGTCCCTCGGTCTCGAGGTCGGCGTGCGGTACGACCTTGTTCACCGTGCCCATCTCGTAGGCACGCTGCGCGTCGTAGGTCTCACCGAGGAAGAAGATCTCCCTGGCCACCTTCTGCCCCACCTGACGGGCCAGGTACGCCGAGCCGAAACCGGCGTCGAAGGAGCCCACGTCGGCGTCGGTCTGCTTGAACCTGGCGTGCTCGGCGCTGGCGAGGGTGAGGTCGCAGACCACATGCAGCGAGTGCCCGCCACCGGCGGCCCAGCCGTTGACCAGGGCGACCACCACCTTGGGCATGAACCGGATCAGCCGCTGCACCTCGAGGATGTGCAGGCGTCCGCCCTCGGCCGCCGCGCGCCGCGCGTCCACCGTGTCGGCCGTCTCGCCGTCCGCGTACTGGTAGCCGGAGCGGCCCCGGATCCGCTGATCGCCGCCGGAGCAGAACGCCCAGCCACCGTCCTTCGGGGACGGTCCGTTGCCGGTGAGCAGGACGCAGCCCACGTCCGGGCTCATCCGGGCATGGTCGAGCGCGGTGTACAGCTCGTCCACCGTGTGCGGGCGGAAGGCGTTGCGCACCTCGGGACGGTCGAACGCGATCCGCACCGCCGGCACGTCGACCGCACGGTGGTAGGTGATGTCGGTGAACTCGAAGCCGTCGACGGGCTGCCAGCGCTCCGGCTGCCAGGGGTTGGTCATGCGCTCAGGTTAGTGCGCGGAAGCCCACCCGCCCTGGTCGTACAGGCGCCGCGCGACACCGGGGACGTCGGTGAACACCGCGTCCACACCCCACTCGAACATGCGGGTCAGCCGGGCGTCCGCGTTCACCACCCAGGGACGCACCGCCAGACCCGAGGCGTGCGCCTTGCGGACGTAGCGGCCGGTGAACAGGTAGCGGGCCGGCGGGTGCAGGGCGCCCACCCCCAACCGGGCGGCGTACCGCCACGGCTTGTACAGCGGGTCGGTGTAGAGCATGCCCAGTTCGCTGGTCGCACCCAGGTGTTGCAGCTTCTTCAGCGAGTAGTGGTTGAAGCTGGACAGCACCACGCGATCGGCGATGTCGTGCGCGGCCAGTGCGGCGAGCACCTGCTCCTCCAGGCCCGGGTACTCCTCCTCGGAGTTCTTCAGCTCGATGTTCAGGGTGAGCCCGGTCGGGACGAGGAGCTCCAGCACCTCCTCGAGGGTCGGGATGCGCGAGCCGGCGAAGCCCTCCCGGCCACCGGACGCGTCCAGCCGCTGCAGGTCGGCCAGGCTGAATCCGACCACCGGTCCGGTGCCGTCACAGGTCCGGTCGACCGTCTCGTCGTGGATCACCACCACCGTCCCGTCGGCGGTCAGCTGCACGTCGAACTCGACCCCGTCCGCACCCTGCTCGACGGCGAGTTCGAAGGCGGGCAACGTGTTCTCCGGCGCGTCGCGCCGCGCCCCGCGATGGGCCCAGATCCGGGTCATGGCACTCCTGGTGGCTGAGGGTTAGGGTCGGGCTTGTGACTGTACGCCAGCCGACTGCCATCGACGCCATAGCGGACTCCTACACCAACCGGTTCGCCGAACTCGACCCCCTGGATGCCACCAGCATGGGGATCGCGGGCCATGACCACCTGATGACCGACCTCTCCCCGGACGGCCACGCCGAACGCGCCCACCTGGACCGCGTCACCCTCGCCGAGCTCGCGAAGGCCGAGCCCACCGATGACGTGGATCGCGTCACCCTCGCCGCCATGACCGACCGGCTGCGACTGGGCCTGGAGCTGGAGGAGTCCGGCGAGCTGCTGGCCTCCCTCAACGTGATCGCGTCCCCGGTGCAGGGCCTGCGTGACGTGCTCGACATCATGCCGACCGCCACCACCGACGACTGGGCGAACATCGCCTCCCGGGTCAGCCGGGTGCCGTGGGCCGTGCACGGCTACATCGAGTCGCTGCGGGCCGCGGCCGCGCGCGGGCTGGTGGCCGCCGAATTGCAGGTGGAGGAGTGCATCAAGCAGGCCTCGGACCTGGCCGACCCCGAGTCGTCGTTCTTCGTCACGTTCCTGGCCGGGGCACGTCCGGACGGGCAGCCCGCCGGCGGAGCGCTCGCCAACGACCTCGCGATGGCCGGACGCAAGGCCGCGGCGGCATACGGCGAACTGGTCACCTTCCTCGAGGACGAGTTGATCGCCCGGGCGCCCGCCGAGGACGCCGTCGGACCCGACCGGTACGGGCTGTGGTCCCGGATGTTCGTCGGCGCGGCGGTCGACCTGGACGAGACGTACGAGTGGGGTCTGGAGGAGCTCGCCCGGATGGCAGCGGAGCAGGACGCGATCGTCGCGGAGATCGCCGGGCCCGGGGCGTCCATCGCCGAGGCGATCGAGAAGCTGGAGCGCGATCCGGCCCTCGTCCTGAACGGCGCCGATGCACTGCAGCGCTGGATGCAGGAGACCGCCGACGCCGCGATCGCCGCGCTGGATGGCGTGCACTTCGACATTCCCGAACAGATGCGCACGATCGAGTGCCGGATCGCACCGACTGAGAACGGCGGCATCTACTACACCGGCCCATCGGACGACTTCAGCCGTCCGGGACGGATGTGGTGGTCGGTGCCCAAGGGTGTCACCGAGTTCAGCACCTGGCGGGAGAAGACGACCGTCTACCACGAGGGCGTCCCCGGCCATCACCTGCAGATCGCGCAGGCCGTGCTGAACCGGGACGAACTGAACTCGTGGCGCCGCCTGGCCAGCTGGAACTCCGGGCACGGCGAGGGCTGGGCCCTGTACGCCGAACGGCTGATGGAGGAGTTCGGGTTCATGGACAACCCCGGCGACCGCCTCGGTCTCGTGGACGGGCAGCGGCTGCGGGCCACGCGCGTGGTCGTCGACATCGGCGTCCACCTGCGCAAGAAGGCGCCGGAGCGCTGGGGCGGGGGCACCTGGAACGCGGAGAAGGCCTGGGACTGCCTGAAGGCCAACGTGAACATGGACGACGCGTTCCTGCGCTTCGAGTTGAACCGCTACCTGGGCTGGCCCGGCCAGGCGCCGTCCTACAAGATCGGGCAGCGGCTCTGGCAGAACTACCGGGCCGACGCCCAGCGTCGCGCGGGCGCGGCGTTCAGCCTCAAGGACTTCCACACCCGCGCCCTGAACCTCGGCTCGGTACCCCTCTCGGTGCTCCCGCTGGCGCTCGGCCTGGAGGCCTGACTCTCGGCGGGAGCGCGCCCGTCACGACGGGATCGATCCGGACGGTTCCGATTCGGGTCAGGGCAGGTGCGTGCGAGGGGCCAGCCGGGGGCCGCGACGGGGTGGGGCGATCCGGGCCATCCCGACCAGGCGCTGCACGCGCAGGCGGTGCGGACGGTAGGGCTCCAGCACCTCGGCCAGGCCGGCGTCGTCGAGCGGTTCGCCGAGCAGCGCCCAGCCGATGTCGCGGGCGATGTTGTAGTCGCCGAAGCTCACCGCGTCCGCGTCCCCGAGGGCGCGTGCCCGCACCTCCGCGCTGGTCCAGATGCCGACTCCGGGCAGGCTGCGAAGCCGCGCGTCCGCTGAGGCCGGGTCGGCGGGCAGGACGCGCTCGAGCGTGGCGGCAACCCTTGCCGCACCGACGAGGGTGCGCGAACGGGCCGGGTCGATGTGTAGCGCGAGCCACTCCCACGACGGAATCTGCCGGACCACCTCGGGTGTCGGGAACGCCCTCAGTCCGAGGTCGGCGCCCGGCCCCGGGGCGGGCTGCCCGTGCCGGGCGAGCAGCGCACGGATCCCGAAGGTGGCCTCCTGACCGGTGACCTTCTGCTCGATCACGACCGGGACGAGGGCGTCCCAGACGCTCGCCGTGCGGGCCAGCCGCCAGTGCGGTCGTCGCCGGTGAAGGTCGGCCACCAGCGGGTGCAACGGGCGGAAGCCGGACGGGTCGTCCTCGGCGCCGAGCATCGTCGGCGTCGCGGCGAGTGCCCACTCCGCACCAGGGCCCCACGCCTCGGCCGCGATCACACCGCGCGGGTCCAGCGGACGGACCGCCAGCGTCGCCACGCCCTGCGGGGTGTTCAGCGCGCGCCAGTGGCGTCCGTCCTGCACCCGGTAGGTCGGGTCGGCCACGCCGCGCTTGAACGTGCCCCACACCTGCTCCACCGGACACGGCCAGCCGGGTCGCCAGTCGCGGGTGCGGGCGGATTCCATGCCCGCAACCTAGCCCGCCACACCCACACCGAGAGCCAGCCGCTGCGCCGAACGCCAGCCGTGAGTGCTGGCGTTCGCGCGCAGTGGGTGGCCCTCGACGTCGGGCTTCCGGGATGTCAGTGCCGGCGCCCATAGTGGACCCATGCTGTTCGACCAGGTGGTGCAGGCCTCGGCGAGGGTGGCCGCAACGAGTTCCCGGACGGCCAAGGTGGCTGCGCTCGCCGAGACCCTGGCTGGGGCGGCGACCGACGAACTGGAGATCGTCGCGCACTACCTGTCCGGCTCGCTGCGCCAGCGGCGTACCGGGGTCGGTTGGCGTGCACTGGTGTCGCGTCCCGACCCGGCGTCGGCGCCCACCCTGACGATCACTGCGGTCGACGAGGCGTTCGCCGAGCTGGCGATGCTGTCCGGCGAGGGCTCGCAGGGGGTACGGCAGGGGCTGCTGGCGGAGCTCCTCGGCGCGACCACCGGGCCCGAGCAGGCCTTCCTGGCCGGGCTGGTCACGGGCGAGACCCGCCAGGGCGCGCTCGAGGGACTGCTGTTGCCCGCGATCGCCGCAGCGTTCGCGGTACCGGTGGACGCGGTGCGCAGGGCCGCCATGTTCGCGGGTTCGATCCCGGTGGTTGCGGTGGCCGCGAAGGCGGGCGGCGAGCCGGCGCTGGCCGTGATCACGCTGCAGGTCGGACGCCCGGTGCTGCCCATGCTGGCCTCGAGCGCGGCCACGATCCGGGAGGCTTTCGAGCGCTTCGGCGACGCCCCGGTGGCGGTCGAGTCGAAGCTGGACGGGATCCGCATCCAGGTGCACCGCGACGGGGACGACGTCGCGGTGTACAGCCG
>DehalE1_100108_pt1 | contig 12157 bp, 10 predicted proteins | sample DehspE1_FD_43922 | JGI IMG/M metagenome (IMG submission 43922) | reverse complement strand
GTGGACCGAGTTCGGAACCGTCCCCAACCTGGTCCACGTTGTCGGAGTGGACCGAGTTCGGAACCGTCCCCAACCTGGTCCGCTAGGTGGTGATGTCGGCGAGGTAGCTGTCGGAGTAGTCGGTCTGGACCTGCACCCAGAGCGGACTGTGGTCCGACATCTGCCAGGTGCGCCAGCGCTGGAAGCGCGCCAGGGGGCTCGACCCCTTCACGGTGTCCGGGATCTCGGGCAGGTAGAGGTCCAGGTCGTCGTCGGTGAACACGTCGGCGTAGACGTCCACGATGCCGCCGTCGGTGGTGAGGAACCGGGGATCCTTCACCCGCACGGCAACCTGGTCGTAGAAGTGGTTGCGGTCGGGCAGGTGCTCCGCGTCGATCTGCTCGGGCACCCGGAACCCCTTGCGGAGCAGGGCCGCCATGGTCTCGTGCTGCGGGCTGACCACGTTGAAGTCGCCCAGCAGGATGTAGTTCTGGGCCGACTGGGGCCTGGCCAGCCCGCGGTTCTCGGCGTCCTGCCGGCGGGCGAGGAAGTCCACCAGCGCCCTGATCTCGCCGATCCGGCGCTGCAGCCCCGCACCGCTCTCCGTGCCGTAGTAGATGTGCACCGTGCAGAGGTTGAACCGGAACCAGCCGGCCTGGAACGCCACCAGGAACGGAGTCCGGGCGAATTGCTGGCCGGTGTCCGCCCCGCTCGCATCGGAGGCGGGGTCGTTCGGGTCGGCCTGGTCGGGCGGCATCACCTTCTCGCCGGAGACGATGGTCTGGCCCTGCGGCAGCACGATCTCGCCGGCGATCCTGGCGAAGCGGACCTTGTCCCTGCGGTACAGGAACGCCATTCGTTCGCCGTTGCCGGAGGTTCCCTCTGTGGTGTCGGTCAGGAGGTAGTCCCAGCCGGGCCCGAGGATGTCGACCAGCCGCTCGAAGTCGTCCAGCTTCCGGTTCACCTCCTGCAGCGCGACCAGGTCGAAACAGGACACGATCTCGGCCAGGTAGAAGAAGGTCTCCGGGAGCCGCGGGCTGGGGTTCAACCGCCCCGCGCCGAAGTCGCGGATGTTCCACGTCGCCAGGAGCAGCGTGGAGTCCGATCGACGGGCCCGCAGCGAGGCCAGCCGCTGCCGCATCGCGAGCAGGCGCTGCGCGCAGCGGTCCCGCTGGGCCTGGTCCTGGATCCTGCGGATCCCCGAATACAGGTTCGACATCGTGCCCCCTCACGGTCGCCGAGGTACCACCTCCAGCCAACACCCGCGGGAGCCGACGGAACAGGCTCACGGGCTCGGCACAACTTCGCGTTCGCGCGGCATTGCGTGGCCCGGGGGCCGGGTTCAGGGCCGGGCGTGCTTCGCTTCCGCGAGCCACTCCGTGTCGAGGGCGAGGTCGAGCTTCTCCAGCCGGGCGATGTCGGCTGCGATGTGGTCGCAGATTCTGCGCACGTCGGGCTGGCCGGCGGCGAGTTCGTTCAGCTCGTGCCAGACGCCCTGCAACTCCGCGATCAGGCTCCGGTTGGCCTCGATGGCGCCCACCCGGAGCTGGGCCGCCTGGGCCTTCAGTTCCTCGACTCGGCCGTTCGGTTCGTCCATGTGCTCATGCTAGGCGTCGCTCGCGCGCGGCGACGGCGAACGGAGACGTCCGAGCCTCCCGGTGCGGACCGCGTGGAAGTACCAGGCGTAGAACAGCGTCCAGCTGACGGCGTGGACGACCTTCTCCGCGCGCTCGGGAGTGCCGAGGACGCGGGCGAGGCCACGGCCCGGACGGCTCACACCAGTCCGCCGCGACGCTGCCGCCAGCCCGCCGACCATGCCGGTGACCAGGACGAATCGGACGATCCGTGCCGGCCCGGTCCAGGCGAGCAGCCCGCCCAGCGGCAGGCCCTGGGCGCCCGCAGCGCGCGCGTACAGCTTGTAGGGGACGCCCCGGGTCGGACCGGTGAGCATCGCCCGGTAGCCGGAGCGGGCGACCTGCTCGTCGACCGCCTCCACCATGGCGGCGTCGATCGCCGGGACCTTCGCGATCAGCCGCGCCGTGTCGGCGGAGGGCGTCCGGGCAGCCCACCGATGGACGATCGCGCCGCCCACGATCGCTCCGGCGGTGGCCGAAAGGGTCGACGCGAATGCCCGTCGCGGGTACCGCAGCGCCACCCGCGACGTCCAGACGTCCGGCACGATGAAGAAGGCCGTCGCCTCCGCGACGCCCCACCCGAACGCGACGGCGTGATCGCGAATCGTCCCGGGAATCCTGCTGGCCATGCGTGCAGCATCGCACCTCGGCGGCCAGGAATTCATATGCTGACGTCCAGCACCCAGGCAGGAGGCACCGTTGCCCGTCCAGGAACCCGACATCCGCTCGATGCGACGCGAGATCCCCCAGCGAACGACGGGCTGGGCCCGTCGGCTCGCGAGGGGTGCGCAGAAGCTCGGCCTCACCCCCAACGGCGTGTCGATCACCTCGGTCGTCCTGGCCGCGATCGGCTGCGCCGCCTTCGTCGGCGCGGGCGTGGCGACCGCGTCCGGCAACACCAGCTGGCGGATCGGGCTCCTGCTCGTTGCCGCTGCCGCCCCGCCGCTACGACTGTTCTGCAACATGCTCGACGGCATGCTGGCCGTGGAGGGCGGCATGCAGTCCGCGGTCGGAGATCTCTACAACGAGCTGCCCGACCGCATCTCCGATGTGCTCTTCCTCGCCGGCGCGGGCTACGCGGCCGCGGCGGTGCCCGGCGGCGTCGCCGTCGGCTGGGTGGCGGCCACGCTGGCGTTGCTCACCGCCTACGTCCGTTCGCTGGGCGCGGCGCAGGGCCTGTCGAACCACTTCGAGGGCCCGATGCCGAAGCCACGGCGGATGTGGATCCTGGTTGTCGGCACCCTGCTGGCGCTGCTCGAGCCGGTCACGACCGTGCCGCTCGGGGTACCCGCGGGCACCGTCCTGGTGGCGGCGCTGGGGGTGATCGCTGTCGGCTCGCTGGTGACCGTCGTCGTGCGATTGCGCCTCGTGGCCGAAGAACTCAACCGCCGCGCCGCCTCGTGATCGGGCTGATCGGGCTGATCGGCGGGGCGGCGGCCAGCCTGCTGCTCGGCACCGCCGCAGTACTCGTCGTCGCGACGCTGGTGGTGCTACTGGTGTCCTGGCGGCTCTCGGACGAGCAGCACGAGTCCCTCACCCGCAACCTCAAGCAGCGCACGTGGGCCTGGTGGATCATGATCGGCGTCCTCGGTGCGGGGCTGGCACTGGGTGAGACCGCGCTGGTTGCGCTGTTTGCGGCGCTGTCGTTCGTCGGCCTGCGCGAGATGCTGCGGCTGATCCCTGAGGAGGACCGCGACCCCGGCCTGCTGCCGTCGCTGATGGTGATCACGCTGATGCACTACCTGTTCCTGTGGCGCCACTGGTACGGGCTCTACTCGATCTTCATCCCCGTCTACGCGTTCCTGTTCCTGCCCGCGGTCTCGGCCTTGCGCGCCCGCGTCCACGGGTTCGGACGCAGGGCCGCGTCCGTGCAGTGGTCCTTGATGGTGAGCGTGTACGCGATCTCCTACGTGCCGGCTTTGCTGCAACTGCCGGTGGCGATCGAGCAGGGCCGCGCGACCGCAGAGGGTTCGGCACCGGGAAGCGGCGGGACGGAGGCTGCGGCGCTGCTGCTGTTCATGGTGATCGTCGTGCAGGGTTCGGACGTTCTGCAGTATGTGTGGGGCAAGACCTTGGGCAGGCACCCGATCGCGCCGACGGTCAGCCCGAACAAGACCTGGGAGGGGTTCGTCGGCGGCGTGCTGTCGGCGACGGCACTCGGCGCGGCACTGTGGTGGGCCACGCCGTTCACGCCGTGGGAGGCGGCGGCGATCTCACTGCTCTCGTGCGGGATGGGCTTCGTCGGTGGCCTGGTGATGAGCGCGATCAAGCGGGACGCGGGCATCAAGGACTTCGGCACGCTGATCCCGGGTCACGGCGGGATCATGGACCGGTTCGACTCGCTCGCCTTCGCCGCGCCGATCTTCTTCCACGTGACGAGGTTCTTCTTCAGCTGATCCGCTGCGGTCGAACGACGCGGCCGACCGAAGGTGCTACCCCGCACTAGTGGAAGTCCCGCGACCTGTGCACGACCATGATCGGCAGTGGCTCGAGATGGTCGGCAACCACGTTCACCACGCCCTCCTCGGAGCGTTCGAGCTTGCCGCGCACCACCAACGCCGGGGAGGAGCGGGCGACCCGGCGGAACCGCTGCCACACCCCCACCGAGCAGACCACGTTCACCAGACCGTGCTCGTCCTCGAGGCTGAGGAAGGTAATCCCGGACGCGGTCGCCGGACGTTGCCGGTGGGTGACCAGGCCGCCCACCTCCACCCGGCGGTCCGGCTCGGCCGTGGCGAGATCGGCCGTGCTCAGCACGCCCCGCGCCGAGAGCTCCTCGCGCAACTGGCCGATCGGGTGGTCGCCGGTGCTCACCCCGGTGGCCCACAGGTCGTCGGCGAGCACCTCGACCGGGGACGGGTCGTCGAACAACAACGGCTGTGACTCCATCAGCGTGCCCGGCAACGAGCCCGGCTGGTCCAGCGCCGCGCTCCCCGCCCGCCACAGCGCCTGCCGCCGGGTCAGGCCCAGGCACTCCAGCGCCCCGGACGCCGCCAGCGCCTCCAGGTGCTCCGCGGTCAGCCCGGTACGGCGGACCAGGTTCTCCATCGACGCGTAGGCGCCGTGCGCCTCCCGCTCGGTGACGATCCGGCCCGCCACGTCCCTTCCGATCCCCCGGACGCCGGCCAGCCCCAGCCGGACGGCGAAGCTGCCGTCCCTGCGATGGGTGGCGGAGGTGTCGGGAGCGGACGCATCGAACTCCCCGACGGGTGGCTGCTGGCGCTCGAGGCAGGAGTCGAGGCCGGTCGGCCCTTCGGCTGGTCGTTCGCGATCCCCGTCGGATCGAACGTCTCGGGATCCGGCAGTGGGTTCGAGCTCCAGCCCGGCGTCCACCCCGGACCAGACCAGGTCGGGACGCAGCACGTTCACGCCGTGTCGCTTCGCATCGGTGACCAGGGTGGCCGGGGAGTAGAAGCCCATCGGCTGCGCGCGCAACAGCCCGGCGAGGAATGCTGCGGGGTAGTGCAGCTTCAGCCAGCTGGACGCGTAGACCAGCAGCGCGAAGCTCAGCGAGTGCGACTCGGCGAAACCGAAGTTCGAGAACGCCTGGATCTGGGCATAGAGGTGGTCGGCCTCCGCACCGACCAGGCCGTTGCGGGCCATGCCCTCGTACAGCTTGGCCTTCAACGACTCGATCCGCTCCAGGCCGCGCTTGGAGCCCATCGCGCGGCGCAGCAGGTCGGCGTCCTCGCCGCTGCAGTCGCCCACCGCCATCGCCATCTGCATCAGCTGTTCCTGGAACACCGGCACGCCCAGTGTTCGCTTCAGCACCGGTTCCAGCCTCGGGTGCGGGTAGGTGACCGGTTCGCGACCCAGCTTGCGGCGCACGAACGGATGCACGGCGCCGCCCTGGATCGGGCCGGGACGGATCAGCGCGATCTGGATCACCAGGTCGTAGAACCGCCTCGGCTGGAGCCTCGGCAGCAGCCCCATCTGGGCGCGCGACTCCACCTGGAACACCCCGATCGAGTCGGCCCGGCAGAGCATGTCGTAGACGCCCGGCTCCTCCTTCGGCAGCGTCGCCAGCTCCCATTCCTCACCGGTCGCGCGGCGAATCGCGTCGAAGCTGTGCTGCATCGCGGCGAGCATGCCGAGCCCGAGCAGGTCGAACTTCACCAGGCCCATCCAGGCGGCGTCGTCCTTGTCCCACTGGATCACCGTGCGGTTCTCCATCCGGGCGTGCTCGATCGGCACCACCTCCCCCACCGGGCGTTCGGTGAGCACCATGCCGGCGGAGTGGATGCCCAGGTGCCGGGGGGCCTTCAGCAGTTGGGTGGCCAGGTCGGCCACCGGCCCGGGTAGCTCGTGCGCGTCCGCGGCCAGCGACGACCCCCACCGTTCCACCTGCTTGGCGAAGGCATCCCCCTGGCCGGGGCTGTAGCCGAGCGCCCGGGCGATGTCGCGGACGGCGTTCTTCGGCCGGTACTGGATCACGTTGCAGACCTGCGCGGCCCGCTCGCGTCCGTACCTGGCGAACACCCACTGGATGATCTCCTCGCGCCGGTCGGCGTCGAAGTCCACGTCGATGTCGGGCTCCTCGTCGCGCAACGCCGACAGGAACCGCTCGAACGGCAGGTCGAAGGCGATCGAGTCGACGGCCGTGATGTTCAGCAGGTAGCAGACCGCCGAGTTGGCGGCCGACCCGCGTCCCTGGCAGAGGATGCCGCGGCGGCGGGCCTCGGCGACGATGTCGTGCACGATCAGGAAGTACCCGGGGAAGTCCTTGGCCTCGATCACCGCCAGCTCCCGTTCGATCCGCTCGGCGTTCGCCGACGTCAGGTCGGGATAGCGCGACGGCACGGCCTCCCAGACCAGGTGCCGCAGCCAGCTCATCGGGGTGTGCCCGTCGGGCACCTCCTGCTTCGGCAGGGCTGGCTTCGCCCTGCGCAGCGGGAACGCCAGCTCGTCGGCCAGCGCAACGGTGCGGGCGACCGCGCCGGGATAGCGGGCGAACCGAGCATCCATCTCCGCCCCCGAGCGCAGAAAGGCGGTCCCGGCGGCCGGCAGCCATCCGTCCAGGGCGTCCATGCTGCGGTTGGCCCGGACGGCGGCCACCGCCTGTGCGAGTGGGTGTTGTGCCGGCGTGGCGTAGTGGACGTTGCCGGTGGCCAGCGTCGGCAGACCGTGGACGGCGGCCAACGCGGCCAGCGCGTCGTTGTGGGTGGAGTCGAGCGGCGCGCCGTGGTCGTTGAGCTCGACGAACACCCGCTCGGGGCCGAACAACGCGACCAGCTCGTCCAGCTCGCGGCCGGCGCTCTCGGCGCCGTCCCTGCGCAACGCCTGCCGCACCGCGCCCTTGCGGCAGCCGGTCAGCACCACCCAGTGCCCGTCGGCGCGGGCGGCGAGATCGTCCAGGTCGTAGGTGGGTCGCCCCTTCTCACCGCCGGCGAGCTGGGCGTGCGTGATCGCCGCGGCCAGCCGGTGGTAGCCCTCCTCCCCTGCCGCCAGCACCAGCAGGTGCGAACCGGCCGGGTCGGGCTGCCCGGCCTGCGGCGCGGGCAGGTCGAGCGAGAGCTCGGCGCCGAACACGGTCTTCAACTGCATGGTCTCGGCGGCCTCGGCGAACCGGACGATGCCGTAGAGGCCGTCATGGTCGGTGATCGCCAGGGCGTGCAGGCCGAGCCGCTCGGCCTCCTCGGCCAGTTCGGCCGGACCGGACGCACCGTCCAGAAAGGAGAAGGACGAGTGGGCGTGCAGTTCGGCGTAGGGCACCGCGTCGTCCGGACGCTCGATGGGCGGCGGCACATAGGGGCCGCGCCGCCAGGAGACCGGGACGTCCTGCGCCGGTACCCGGTTGAGCCGGTCCGGGCTGCTCAGCGTGCGTTCCAGCGTGCGCCACGTCATCGGCGGGTTGTTGAACCCCATCAGTCGTACCGCCCCTCGGCCCACCAGTGGGAGCCCTGCAGCACCAGCAGCCACGCCGTACCGGTTCCGTCGACCACCTGGCACCGGCTCGCCCGCCGGTGCCGGACCGGATCCCAGGACCGCTCGTCGATCGGCCACGGACCGGCCCAGCCGATCACCGTGCGCCGCTCCTCCCCGTCCCGCAACTGGGTGGGCACGCCGTGCAGCATGCCGCGGTCGTCGACGGCCACCCCGCGTCCGTCCGCGGTGAGCAGGTCCACCGGCCTCGGCTCGGCGAACACCGTCGTCGGCAGCGGGTCGGGCAGGCTGCCCGGCCAGGGAGCGGAGGGTGAGGCCGGCGAAGGCCGGTCGCCCCACGGCACCAGCTCCTGGCGCTCGGCGAGCCAGCGTCCGCCGCCGATCCGGGGGGTGAGCACCCCGTCATGGCCGAGCATGCCCTGCACCCGGGACAGCACGTGGTGCACCCGTTCGTCGGTCCCGGTGCCGAATAGCCCGGGAACGTGGTTGGCCAGGGCGTCGACCACCACCGGCTCCAGCCGCATGCCGGTGACCGCGCTGCCCAGCTGGTCGCCCGCCGCCGCCTGCAGCTGCCAGCGGATCCGGTCGACCACTGCCGGGGCGTCGAACATGCCCGGGGTGCCCCAGGTGCGGGCGACGAACTCGTCCAGGTCGCCGGTGAACTCGATCCGCAGTTCGGTGCAGGCCAGCCCGGCTGCGGACAGGGCGGCGATGAACTGCTCCACGGTCGAGCGCGCCGTGAACGCCACCTGGTCGATCCGGGACAGCGGCGGCTCGAACGCGATCTGCCGGACCAGTTCGGGCGGTGGGACGCGCGGTTGCACGACCCGTGGGTCCGCACCGGACGCCAGCGTGTGCAGGCGCAGTCCGTGCTGTCCGAACCGGTCCCGGACCGCGGCCGGCCCCAGTGCTGCGAAGCCGCCGAGGGTGTGCACGCCGAGCCGCGGCAACAGCGTGGTCAGCGTCTCGTCGCCGAGCCGGCTGACCGGTAGCGGGGCGAGGAACGCCGCCGACTCCCCGGACGGCACGACGCACACCGGGTCACCGGTGTAGGCGGCCTGCAGCGCGGCGAACAGGCCGTCGGCGACCCCCGCCCGTCCGGTGGCGATGCCCAGGGTCGTGACGACGGACTCCAGCAACACCTCCGCGGCCTCCGCCTCGCTGCCCACGTAACTGGCGAACCCGCGCGAGCGCAGCGCACACACGCCCGGGCGGACCACCTGCACCCCGGGAACCAGCTGCTCGACGCAGTCGAGGACCGCGGCGAACTCCCGGTTGTCCGTGGCCTCGTCGGCGGGCAGCACCCGCAGGGTCGGGCACCGCGACTGCGCCTCCCTGCGCCGCTGGCCGGTCACCACGCCCTCCGCGGACGCCTCCGGCGAGCAGGCCACCACCCGGTTCGCCACCATCACCGCGAGCGGCTGGTGGACGTCCGCCCCCTCGGACAGCGCCCACGCCGTCACCGGCCAGCCGGGGAACCACAGCACCAGGCACCGGTCGCCGCCGGCTTCACGAAGGGTCTGGAGAGACTCGACAACCCGGGGTGTCGGCTCGACCACCCGGGTGTTCATCAGCCCACCGCCCGCAGGACGGCCGCGGGCTCTGCCACGACGGGACGATCGATCGGTGCCAGCCGTCCGTCGGGCGAAGGCAGCACGAGCCGGACGCTGCGGGCCGCAGGGAGACGGCGCGAACTCACCGTCACCGTCACCTCACGACTGTTCAGGTAGCCGTGCCCCGGCCCGACCCCCGACCAGCACGCCTCGCCCAGCGTCACCCGGGCCTCCGCGCGCGGCCAGGCACCGTCGATCAGCAGGACGGAGCCCCGGTCGCGTAGCCGGGACGCGAGCCGGGACGCATCCGCCTCCCGCACCCGCCCGAACGGGCGGACGGCCACCACCGGCACCGCCTCGACCAGAGCCGCGGTGACGGCCAGCCACTGGTCCGCGGGGTCGGGCACCAGCACCAGCCGGTCGAGCACCACCCCGGCGTGCCCTGCGGCCTCCGCACCGAACTCGGGGACGCCCACCACTGCGCACCAGTGACCCTCCGCGGACGGGCCGGCCAGCAGCGCCGACAGCAGTGCCCCGGAGGTGTCGAGGGAGTAGGCAGCACCGGGCTTCAGGCCACCGTCCAGCAGCCCGGCGAGTTCCGCCGGCGCCGGGTACGGGGACGGCCGCAGGCGCGCCTCCCGCGAGGTCACCTGGGCGCGCAGCCGCTCCAGGAGTTCACCCTTGGAGAGGTCCGCGTCCGTCACCTATCGATGATCGAACACCCGTTCGATTTCGTCAAGCGGCAGGATCACCGATAGCCGGGCCGCGGCGGCAGCTCGCGTCCGGTTTGCAGGGCGACGAGCATCGCGTCCACGTGCAGGTCCACGACACGGGAGTCGTAGCCGCCACGCCTGGCCAGGCCGAACCGCGCGGAGTGGGTCAGTTCCAGCGCCTCCGCCCTGCCCTCCTCGCTCGCCACGAGGCCGTAGACCCGGTCCATCAGGGCATCAACATCGGTGGAGTCGTAGCCGTTGCGCCGCACCGAGGGAAAGCCGTTCCGCAGGTCGATCCGCAGGGTCGGACCCAGGGAGAACCTCCGCGTCCGCGCCCAGAAAACGATCAGGACGAGGATCAGCGCCGCCACCATGACCACGCCGAGGGCCCCGAGCTGCATGGCTCGACCCTAGCCGGACGGTCAGCCGGTCAGCCGGCCCGCGCGGCCGTGTCGTCGCTGACCGCTCGGATCCGGTGCCGCAGTTCGACCGCCCAGGCTGCCTGCTCGGAGCGGCCCCGGACGGCACTGATCACGTTCATCGATTCGCTGTCGGAGCGGTAGCGGATCATCGTGCGCCGGGCCTCCTGCGGGGCGAAGCCCGCACCGGCAAGGGCCGCAGCCAGCTCGGCCTCGTCCGGGTGAACCCCGGCGTCGAGCCACTGCTGCACCTCCGGGGCGGTCAGTCCGCTCGCCCGCCAGGGCGCGGCCAGCTCGTCGACGTACTCCAGGGTCGCGCCCTCGGAGAAGAACACGCGCTCGTAGGCATCCAGCTTCGCCCAGATCGCGGGCGTGGAGGACATCCTGCCCACACCGCGTTGCCGCGCAGACCCGGACACGTCGGACCGCGGTTCCGGAGCGGGCACATACCCCTCCAGCAATTTGCGCAGCAGGTACTCCTGTTCGGCGTCCACGCCACCCCCCGTTTCGTGGCCGTCCCCCCGAACGGTCACAACAGAAAAGCTCTCATTCCTCGCGGCGAGTCTGGTGGAGACGCGCCGATGGCGTTCCAGGATCGTTGTTCTGGCTACTCCGCGGCCATGTGCGGGTACTCGATGATCCTGGGCGGGAGCAGGTTCTCCTTGATCGAACGCGGGCTCACCCACCGCATCAGGTTCCACAGCGAGCCGGCCTTGTCGTTGGTGCCGGAGGCACGGCTGCCACCGAACGGCTGCTGCCCGACCACGGCACCGGTCGGCTTGTCGTTCACGTAGAAGTTGCCGGCCGCGTGCCGCAGCGTCCTCGACGCCGCTTCGACCGCGGTTCGATCGGTCGCGAACACCGCGCCGGTCAGCGCGTAGGCCGACGTCTCGTCCACCATCTGTAGTACTTCGTCATACTTGCGGTCCTCATAGACGAAGATCCCGAGGATCGGCCCGAAGTACTCCGTCGTCAACACGTCCTGGCGCGGGTTGTCCGTGGTGACCAGCGTCGGACGGACGTACCAGCCCTCGCTGCGGTCGTAGCTGCCGCCGGCGACGATCTCCGCGTCCGACGACGCCCGCGCGCGCTCGATCGCCCCGGAGAGCTTGTCGAACGCGCGCTCGTCGATCACCGCGGAGGTGAAGTTCGAGAAGTCGCGCACATCGCCCACGGCCAGGCCCTCCACCTCGGCCACCAGCGGATCGCGGATCGCATCCCACATGCTCTTCGGCAGGTAGCACCGCGACGCCGCGGAGCACTTCTGGCCCGAGTACTCGAAGGCGCCGCGGACCAGCGCCGCAACCACCGCGGTCGGGTCAGCGGAGGGGTGGGCGACCACGAAGTCCTTGCCACCGGTCTCCCCTACCAGCCGCGGGTAGGCGTGGTAGCCGGAGATGTTCGCCCCGACCTCGGCCCACAAGCCCTGGAAGACCCGGGTCGAGCCGGTGAAGTGGATCCCCGCAAGGTCGGGGTGCTTCAACGCCACCTCGGACACCTCGGCCCCGTGCCCGGGCAGCATGTTGATCACGCCGGCGGGCAGTCCCGCCTCGGTGAGCAGGTCCATCCAGAACTGCGCCGAAAGGGACTGGGTCAGCGCAGGCTTCCAGATCACCGTGTTGCCCATCAGGGCGGGTGCTGTCGGCAGGTTGCCGGCGATCGAGGTGAAGTTGAAGGGAGTGATCGCGTACACGAAACCGTCCAGCGGCCGGTAGTCCATCCGGTTCCACATGCCCGGCGCCGACATCGGCTGGTTCGCGTACAGGTCGCGGGCGAAGGCCACGTTGAACCGAAGGAAGTCGATCAGCTCGCACGCGGCGTCGATCTCCGCCTGCTGTGGTGTCTTGCCCTGGCCCAGCATGGTCGCGGCGTTGAGCAGGTCGCGGCGTGGTCCCGCCAGCAGGTCGGCAGCCCGCAGGAACACCGCGGCACGCTCATCGAACGGCAGGGCCGCCCAGCCGGCCCGCGCGGCCTGC
>DehalE1_100109_pt1 | contig 12162 bp, 12 predicted proteins | sample DehspE1_FD_43922 | JGI IMG/M metagenome (IMG submission 43922) | reverse complement strand
CGGGGACGGACCAAGTGAACGGGAAGGGAACCGTCCCCGCAGCGTGACTGAACGGGAACGGGGACGCACCCTGTGAACGGAAAGGGAACCGTCCCCGTGAACGGAAACGGAACCGTCCCCGGTTCTCCCGAGGCCGGGGGCCAACAGCACGCGCAGCCGGGACCGGAGCGGGAGTCAGCGGCCGAGGCCGTAGACCTGGCTGTAGCCGGTGTCGAGGTCGGTCAGCCGGACGCTGACGATGCCGTGGGGATCGATGCGGTACGACTCCTCGACCATCGGACCGTGGTCCCAGCGCTCGACCGGGACCGCGTCCAGCACGTAGCGGCCCTGCAACGACGGGTCGAACGGGAACCGCACCTCGGCGATCGGAGCGAGGTCGCCGCGCGGCTCGCCGTCCGCGTCCACCCCGGCGTACTCGACGAACCGGAACCAGCCCACGTTGTGCGCGGCCCGGTAGCGCCGGGTAACGGTGAGCTCGCCGTGGTCGGGCAGCGCGGTGTTGCGGTCGACGAGCTGGTCGAAGCCGACCGCGCGTCCCGCGTCCAGCTCCCGGAACACGCCGAAGCCGCGCCAGAGCCGGTCGACCAGCGAGAAGCCGGACGCCGGGTCCGCCGCGATCGCCAACCCGATCGCCGTGGACGCAGCCGGGTACGGCGAGCGGTACACACGTCGGCCGAACCGCTCACGCAGCAGCCGCGGCACCAGCGGCAACGCACTGCCGCCACCGACCAGGTAGATTCCTGCGACCTGCCCGCCGATCGTGTCGACCTCGTCGTTGAGGTTCTGAACCAGCGGTGCCATCGCGTCGAGACTGGCCTCCACGAGCCCGGACGCCGCGGCGTAGAAGGCGTCGACAGCCACCGTCACCGGCTGCCCGGCAACCTCGACCGTGATCCGCTTCGACTGCGGGCTGAGTCGTTCCTTCGCCTCCCGGCACTCCTCCAGCAGCTGCCGCAGCTCGCCCTCGTCCAGCTCGGGGCTGCCGGCCGCGTCCCGTGCCAGCGCGCTCAGCACCTCGTCGAAGTCATCCCCGCCGAGCCGGTTCACCCCTACCGAGCCGACGACGTCGTGGCGGACGCCCGCCACCTCGACCAGGGACGCGTCGAACGTCCCGCCCCCGAGGTCGTAGACCAGCACCTGGTTGCGCCGGGAGTTCAGCGTTCGCCCCTGCCTGTGGGTGTACTCGAACCCGGCCGCGGATGGCTCGTTGACCAGCCCGGACACCTCGAAGCCCGCCTGCCGGAACGCCTCCAGGGTCAGGAACCGCTGCGCGCCCAGCGCGTGCGCGGGCACCGACACCACCGTCGTCCGGGCCTTCGCGGCCACGAACTCCGGACCGATGTTGGACGCGGAACCGAGCGCGACCCGCAGCGCGGACAGGAAGCCGGTGAGCACCGACAGCAGCGGGAAGGTGGCGTCCCCGACCCGCACCGGGGTGTCGGCGCTGACCGCCGGCTCACCGAGCAGCCGCTTCACCGAACGCAGGTAGGCCGCGCCCTGCCTGGCCGCGGCGAGGGCCTCGAAGCCGTAGACGAGCCGGGTGCCCTGCAGCGCAACCAGGGACGGGTAGTAGTCGTGGCTGTCGCCCGCCGCGTCCAGGAAGCTCACCACCGGGTAGTTGCCCCGGTCGGCGTGGGCGACGATGGTGCGAGTGGTTCCGAAGTCGACCCCGAGCTGCATGCCGCCAACCTAACCCGACCGGAACCGTACCGGTGACCGCGCCCGCGCTCCGGGAGCCTCCGCCGGCGAACCCCACCCGAGCCCACGTGGACCCACGCAGTCCCACAGGTAACAATCTGTGGCTTTTCCGGACGCAGCCACCGACGGGGGTGGAGGATGGATCGCATGCTTCCGGTGATCGAGGGTTCGGATGCGCCCTGCCGTGTCTGCCACCAGGTGCACCGCGGCCTCACCCGGATCCTGGGTACTTCGGCGCCGGATGCATGGCTGGCTGTGAGCGAGGGCGAGCGGCTCGAGGCCGAACTCACTCCGGACGTCTGCATCCTCCCCCATCAGGGCGTGACAAGGCATTTCATCCGCGGGCACATCCAGTTGCCCGTGGTCGAGCCGGAGCCCGACGTGTTTGTCTGGTCGGTCTGGGTCGAGGTGGACGAGGAGTCGATGGCCACGATCGCCCGTACCTGGAGCGACCCGAACCGGGCCGCGATGGCCCCCCTGAGCGGTCGCCTGGCCACGGAGCTCCCCTACGAGCAGCCGACCCGGGGGCTGCAGATCACCATCTACACCCGCGATCCCGGCATGGCTCCGCTGCTGATGCTCTCGTCTGGCTCCGGCCACACTCTCGGCGCTGAACAGCGCAACGGCGTCTCGCTGCACCGGGTCGTGGAGTTCTCCGAGCTCGTCCGGCGTTGATCCGGGCATGAGCGATTTCTTCGAGATCTTCAACCCCGGCCTGAGGCACACGCGCGAGCAGCTCGACCTCGAGAAGATGCTCGTCGTTGAGGCGGACAAGGGCGGTTCCGGACCGAAGCCACTCGATCTCGACTCGGGCTCGGTCGTGCTGCGGATGCCGGCAGGTGCCTATCCTGAGCCGATGCAGACCCCGCAGGCCCCCGAGCCCGACGACAAGGACTGGACGTTCGTGCTGGAGCGTCCCTGCCCCGAGTGCGGCTACCTCGCCGCGAACGTGGACGCGCACGACCTGCCCGCGCTGGTCCGTGCCGCCGCCGCACCGTGGGCGGAGGTGCTGTCGGGCCCGGACGCGTCGGTGCGCCCGGCGCCGCAGGTGTGGTCCCCGCTGGAGTACGGCTGCCACGTTCGCGACGTGCTGCGCATCTTCACCGTCCGCAACCAGCTGATCCGTACCGAGGACAACCCGGTGTTCCCCAACTGGGACCAGGACGCGACCGCGCTCGACGAGCGCTACTGGGAGCAGGACCCGGACACGGTCACCGCCGAACTCACGGCGGCCGGCGAGGCGAACGCCGCCGCCTGGGTGGACGTCGCGGAGTCGGAGTGGGAGCGTCCCGGCACCCGCAGCAACGGCTCGGAGTTCACCCTGGACACGCTCGGTCGCTACATGCTGCACGACCTCGTCCACCACCTCCACGACGTGGGCGTCCAGCCCCGCGTCGCCTGATCGTTCCTGACGCGCGGCGCCCGGGCCCGCGAAGGGACGCCAGCAAGGACTGCCCGCGAAGAACTCGTTAGTCGTCGAGGGTGGCCTCGTCGAGAGCGGCCTCGGTGAGGGTGCGACCCAGGGCGATCAGTTCCTCGGCGCGGTGGAAGTCCATCGCCTTCGCCGCGTCGCCGGGGACGGTGACCAGCACGTCCGGGGGCAGGGTGGCGAGGCGGAAGCGCGTGATCAGCGAGCCCATCGTGTCCAGCGACATCGACGTCACGTCCGTGATGCCCAAGCCGGGCGGCGGCGGCTCGAACGCCGGCGGGGTGTGCCCCTCGTCGTCGTGCCCGTTCCGGGAGAACCGCGCCAGGATCGACGCCACGAAGTCGTTCTCCCAGACCCCCGCAGCCCCCTTGATGAACCGGTCCAGCCACTCGTTCGGCGGACGCTGCTCCGAGCTCTCCTTGGTCGGCGTGGCGTCGCGGTGCGGGGCCCTCGCCCCACCCAGCGAGACCGCCATGGTGAAGTCCGCGTCCGCCCCGATCACCGGGTCCATCGGGACGGGGTTCAGCACACCCCCGTCCACCAGCAGCCGGCCGTTCACCATGATTGGCGTGATCAGCCCCGGGATCGAGATGGACGCCCGGATCGCGACGTCCAGCGGGCCGGAGGTGAACCACACCTCGCGCCGCGCCCCGATGTCGGTCGCGACCGCCGTGTACGGGATCGGCAACTTCTCGATCAGCGCGCCGTCGAGGATCTCGCTCATCCGGGCCAGCACCCGCTCGAGCCGGATCGCGCCCGGTCCGGACAGCGTCGGGTCGAGCAGCCGGAGCACGTCCCGCTGCGAGAGTCCGGTGACCCAGTCGGTGTAGTCGCCGAGCTTGCCTGCGGCGAACAGCCCGCCGACCAGTGCGCCCATCGAGCTGCCCGCCACCGCGACCACCTCGTGGCCCCGTTCGGCGAGGACCTGGATTGCGCCGATGTGGGCGTAGCCGCGCGCTCCGCCGGAACCGAGAACGAGTGCCACCCGCTTGCCTGCCATGCGTCCATTATCCGCACCTCACGCCGAGGGCCGGCCTTCTCGCCGAGGGCTCGTCCCCGGGGTGGAGCGCGTGGCGCGAAGGGTGGCCCTCGACGGCCTGTTCCGCGTGCGGTCCGCGGCGTGGCGCCGGGTATCGTGCAGGGCATGACCCAGCCGCAGCAGCCCGTCGCCTACGGTTGCTACCGCCATCCCGACCGCGCCACCTACATCCGCTGCCAGCGCTGCGGACGCCCGATCTGCGGCGACTGCATGATCAGTGCAGCGGTCGGGTTCCAGTGCCCCGAGTGCGTGGCCACCTTCGCGAAGCAGACCCGGCAGCACGAGGGCCCCTTCGGCGGGACGCGCAGCACGAACCCCCGCCTCACCACCATCGTGCTGATCGGCATCAATGTGGCGGTCTGGGCGCTGATCCTGATCGGTGGCGACGCCATCGCCAACCTGCTGGCGCTGCAACCGGGGGGCTTCTGCCTGAGTGCCACCGATCCGACCCAGTGGTTCCCCGGCGCCACCACGGCGACGCGCTGCGCCATCGTGGGCGGCGCGTGGCAGGCCGGTGTGGCCAGCGGGGCGTGGTGGCAGGTGCTCACCTCCGCCTTCACCCACGTCCAGGTGTGGCACATCGGCATGAACATGCTCTCGCTGTGGTTCCTGGGCCCGCCGATGGAGACCGCCCTCGGCCGCACCCGGTTTCTCGCGGTGTACCTGCTCTCGGCGCTGGCGGGCTCTGCGGCCGTGATGTGGTTCGCCGAGCCGACCACCCAGACGCTGGGCGCGTCCGGGGCGGTGTTCGGCCTGATCGGAGCGCTGATCGTGGTCGGGCTGAAGATCAAGGCCGACCTGCGGGTCGCGTTCACCTGGCTGGCGATCAACCTGGTCTTCACGTTCGTCAACGCCGGGATCTCCTGGCAGGGGCACATCGGGGGCCTGCTGGGCGGCATGGCCGCCACCGCGATCATCGTCTACGCGCCCCGCGAGAACCGCTCCCGCGTGCAGTGGCTCGGACTCGTCGGCCTCGCCGTTGTCACGATCGCAGCGATCGTCGTCCGGGCCGCGCAGCTCGCCTGAGGCGGGCTCAGCCCGGCACGCCCTCCAGCGGCCCGGGCTGGGCGCGGCTCGCCCGGTGCTGCAGCAGCTTCACCGAGCCCTCGCTCTTCCCGATGATCCGGGCGGTCTCCTCGACGGAGAACTGCTGCACCACCCGCAACACCAGCACCATCCGCTGGTCGGCGGTAAGGGTGGAAAGCACCTCCTCGACCGAGCTGCGCGCGAGCAGCCCCTGGTCCGCGGCGTCCGCCACGTGCCGCGGGACGTAGGCGTCCTCGGGGTCGGCCATCGGGACGCTGGGACGAATGCCCGCGCTGCGCCACGCGTCCACGAGCCTGCTCCGCGCGACGGTGAACGCCCACGCGCGGAACTCCGCCTCGCCGCCGGAGAAGTTCGGCAGACCCCGGACGAGGTGGACGAAGGTCTCCCCCAGCCAGTCCTCGGGCTCCGGGCAGCCCTGGCTGCGCAGGAAGCTCAGCAGGCTCGGTGCGATGTCCCGGTAGAGCTCGGCCCACGCCCAATCGGCCCCCTCGCTGGCGGCCGAGAGGACTGGGTCGAATCGCATTCCGAGTGTCATCTGCAAGCATCTCTCGGGACTTGGTCGCGCCAAGGATAAGCGCCGGGCTGGTGAGGGGAAACCAGCCCGGCGCTGCTGCGCCTTCGACTCTCAACCTGCACGGGAGGGGATCCGCGGTTGAGCGTCGGTGCGCTCCTTACTCGTGCAGGCGGGGTGCCTGCGCCTTCAGCGGAAAGACGGCCATTAGGGGGAGGTCGTCTTCTTCTTTCCGCTGGTGTGCTTGTCCGACGGGACCTTCTTCGCCTTCTTCTCCTTCTTGGGCTTCTTGGTCTTCTCCACCTTGGTCGGCTTGGCGGATTCGCCCGTGGTCGGCACCACGCTGCCCCCGTCGGTGGGCCTGTGGGTCGGAGCCGGCGGCGTCGCCGGAGTGTGGTTTGTGGGCCGGCCCCCGTCCGGGGCGGAGGGGTTGCCTCCGGACGTCGGGGCCGGCGCGGGGGTGATCGTCACTGGCGGGTCGATTCGGGGGGCGACCAGCTGGGCGATCGGATTGATCCCCATGGCTGCGGCAGCCCCGACCCCTGCGGTGAGCAGGACGGTGGCTCCGGCCACGGTGGAGACCAGGATGCGACGGAATCGCGTCCGCCGCAGGCTGAGCACGTTGGCACCGGATGCCGCCCGGCCCGCTGCCATGATCCGGGACTCCCGAGCCATGGCGGCGAGGTGCTCGGCCTCGACCGCTGCGGTCGGCCCCGGGGGGTAGGCCGACCGCAGTTCGCCGAGGAAGGCGGCAACGCCGCTCCAGGCAGCATCGTCAACAGGGGCCTCGCCGGCTGAGAGCCGGTCGAAGGTGCCGTCGTCGATGCCCATGAATGTGCCTTTCCGACCGAGTTACCGATGAGCGACGACGTTTGGTTACGGGTAGCGGCGAGAAATTTCTAGGTACTATTGCCACGCCCGGCGCCACGCTCTCAAAAGTCGGTGTTTGCCCTTGCCATGCGCCGGTTCGAGAGCAAGCTCGTGACCACGACGGTGGCAAGGATCGCCACGATCACACCCAGCGAGGCCAGGGTATCGATCTGGGGCACCCAGCTCCACAGGCCGTGTGCCCAGTGCAGCACAAGCTTGGCACCGATGAACGCCAGGATCGCCGCCAGGCCGTAGCCGAGGTGCACGAGGGCACCCAGCGCGCCCTCCAGCACGAAGTAGAGGGCGCGCAGCCCGAGCAGGGCGAAGGCGTTGGTGACGAAGACCAGGTAGGCGTCGCCGGTGATGCCGTAGACCGCGGGCACAGAGTCGACGGCAAAGACGATGTCGGTGCCGAGGATGGCGAGCGTGGCGAGAGCGAGCGGGGTGAGCGCCCTGCGTCCGCCCACCCGCTCGGTGAGGCGCGGGCCGCGGTAGCCATCCGTCACCGGCCAGAACCGGCGGACGAGACGGACGATCGGCAGCGCACCGGGGTCGATCTCATGCTCGGCGGGAGCCAGGGTGTCGCGCAGCACCTTCACCGCTGTGACCAGCAGGATCACGCCGAACAGCAAGAAGGTCCAGGCGAAGTGGGCGAGCATCGCCGCGCCCAGCGCGATGAACACGCCGCGCAGGACGAGCGCGCCCGCCACCCCGATCAGCAGGACGCGCTGCTGCAGTTCGCGGGGTACGGCGAAGGACGCCAGCAGCAGCATGAACACGAAAAGGTTGTCCACGCTGAGCGACTTCTCGACGAGGTAGCCGGCGTAGAACTCCAGGCCCCGCTCGGGGCCGAAGGCCGTCCACACCCAGACCCCGAAGGCCAGGGGCAGTGCGATGTAGAACGCGGACCAGCCGAGGGCTTCCTTCATGGAGACCTCGTGCGGGCGGCGGGTGATCAGGAAGTCGAGGCCGAAGAGGGCAAGGACCGCGGCGATACTGATCGCCCACAGCTCGGGCGAGCCGATAGCGATCTCGAGGACAGGAAGGTTCACGAGGGACCTCTCTCACAGCATTGATGCGGTGAGGTCTCCTTCGCCGCTGCCGGCGCACCCGCGGGGGCACGATCGCGCGCCCGAACTGACCAACGGATGACTTGGGAAGTACTCCCCTCGTCCAGGAGCTTACAGGTCCACCCAGAATGTCGACAATTCCGCCTCGGGCCTCCGGGGACGGTTCCCTTCCCGTTCACCTCCACGCGGGTTCAGACTCCGGGGACGGTTCCCTTCCCGTTCATTTCGCCCTTCCCCGGTCGAAAGTGAACGGGAAGGGTCAGCCCGGACGCGGGCCGGTGCCTGCGACGGCTGCGCGGACCAGCGGACGGCAGGCCTCACCGGCGGCCCAGACCAGCGCGATCCCCGCGGCGAGCGCGCCGGGGAAGCCGAGCAGGCCGAACTGGCTCCCACCCGCCTTCGGCAGCAGGCCGAAGAAGAACACCGCCAGGAACCCCGAGCCGAGCGCGGCCAGCGCGGCGGGTACGACCACCTCCACGAGCCGGGTGCGGTCGTGCAGCACCACCGGGACGCCGAGGTTGCCGAGCTGCTGCAGCTCCCGGCGCCGGTCGAGCACCGCGGACGCCTGGTTCAGCAGCGTGGACGCGGCCGCCACCAGGAACGCGATCGCCAGGGTCAGGTACGTGCCCGTGCGCAGGTCGTCCAGCAGGATCCGGACCAGCGGGTCCGCATTCGGCGTCCCGAAGTCCGGCAGCGAGGCCAGCGCTCCGCCGGTGAAGCCGACGAACGCCAGCCCCGACACCGAGCGCCACGCGCCCTTCGGGTCGGCGAGCAGCCGGCGTCCGGCGAGCAGCGTGGACGCCCGTCCCGAGCGCGCCAGCAGATGCCCGACGAGCTGCAGCAGCCACGGGCCGACCAGGTTGATCACGCCCATGAACACCGCCAGGGACACCAGCACCACGGCCGCACCGAAGGCGAACGCACGGCTCAGCTGCAGCGTCGGCGCCACCAACACCCAGGCCACCACGATCACGGGCAGGGCCAGGAAGCGCCACAGCCTCAACGCCGGCCGCGGCTGCCGCCGGGCCACCCCGAGCGGCGAGATCCGCAGCCGCATCAGGCCGCTCACCGAGCTGATCGCGGCGAGCACGACCACCAGCCCGACGATGGAGGCCAGCGCCCAGCCGGGCAGCAGCATCTCCGCCGCCGACAGCGGCGTGGCCTGGAAGCTGATCGCGGCCCACGCGGGCAGCGTGACGAGGTAGCCCACGAGCCCGAGCACGGCACCGACGGACGCGGCGAGCATGGTCTCGAGCGCACTCAGCGCCACCACCTGACCGCCCGAGACTCCCAACAGCCGGAGCGTGGCCAGCCTCCGGTCGCGACCCAGCGCACCCATCCGGGCGGCCGCCGCGCCGAGGGTGAGCACGGGGACCAGCAGCAGGACGCTCGCGCACGCGGCGATCAGCGTCCACACCGGCAGCTGGGCCGCCCCGTCGGCAGCGCCCTGGCCGAGCGCGGCCAGGAACGTCGCCGGTGGCGCGTCCTGGCGCTGGACGAACACGTTCAGTCCGGCCAGCACGGTGAACAACAGCCAGCTGCTCACGGTGAAGGCTGCGACGGTCATCAGGTCGATCAGCCCCTGTCCTGCCGAGATCCGTCCGCGCAACAGCATCGGGGCAACCCGGGTGACCCGCCGCATCAGGCGGCCCACCGGGCGGCGACGTCGTTGATCACGCGGCCGTCCACGATCTCGACGTGCCGCTCGCACCACTGCGCGACCCCGGCATCGTGGGTGACGACCACCAGGCTCGCCCCGCCGTCCCTGGTCGCCGCAGTGAGGACCCGCATCACCTCGGCGCCGGTGGCCTGGTCGAGGGCGCCGGTGGGCTCGTCGGCCAGCACGACGGCCGGATCGGCGACCATCGCACGAGCGATCGCGACCCGGTGCTCCTGCCCGCCGGACAACTGTCCGGGACGCCGCTTCTCCAATCCGGCCAGGCCCAGGCGGGACAGCCAGTCGGCAGCCCGGCCCAGCGCCTCTGCACGCGGACGCCCGAGCAGGAGCAGCGGAAGGGCGACGTTCTCCAGCGCCGGGAGCTCGGGCAGGAGCTGCCCGTCCTGGAAGACGAAGCCCATGTGCTGCAGGCGCAGCCGGCTGCGGGCCGCGTCCGATGACAGCGAGATCGGCTCGTCGCCGAGGCTGACGTCACCCGCGTCCGGACGCAGGATGCCGGCCAGGCAGTGCAGCAGGGTGGACTTCCCCGAACCGGACGGGCCCATCACCGACACCGACTGACCCGAGGGGATGTCGATGCTGACGCCGTCGAGCGCATGGACGTCGCCGAAGGACTTCGAGATGCTGCGAGCGCTGAGCATGCGCCCCGGGATGTTGTTCATGCCTCCAGCCAACCGCACCGGTACGGCAGGCTCACGGGCGCTGACCGGCGTCCTGCGGGTAGTGCCAGCACTACCGGTCACTCGCCCACGCACCCTCCCTTGCGGGGCCCACCACCCCTAGGGTGGCGGGGTGACCACGCAGAGCCCGCTCGCTGACGCCGAGTTCCGGAGCCGGCTCGCGGCGCCCCACAACCCGCTGCGGATGCTGATCAGCCCGATCGGCTGGCGGGCTGTGCTGTACTGCTTCACCTCGATCGTCGGCGGAGTGCTCGCGCTCCTCGCTGCGATCCTCGGGGTGCTGGTGCTGCCGCTGGTGACCTGGGCGACGGCGAATGCGGAGCGGGGTCGCCTTGTCGTCCTCGGTCTGCCGCGACTCACCCCGCTGCCCCGTACCCGCGTCCGGCACCCGTGGGATCCGCGCGGCTTCAGCGACGGCAATCTCGCCGTGTGGGGGATCACCGTCCTGTTCGGTCTTGTGGACGCGATCCCCGGGGCGGCGCTGGCGATACTGATCCTCGGCCTGGCCTACACCCTGGCCCGCCAGCTCAATGCCTTCCGCTGGAGCATCGACATCGTGCTGGTCGGGGGCGAACTGGCGGTCGCCCTCGTCATCGGGCTGTACGTGGCCTGGGCGCTCGCGGCGGCGCAGGCGATCATCGTCGACATCCAGTTGCGACCGCACTCCGAGCTCAGCCAGCAGGTGGACGAGCTGACCGTCTCCCGGCGCAACCTCGTGGACGTGTTCGCCGCCGAGCGCCGTCGGATCGAACACGACCTGCACGACGGCGCCCAGCAACACCTGGTGTTGACCAGCATGCAGCTCGGCGAAGCCGAGTATGCGCTCGGGCGGGGTGACCTGGACGGGGCGCGCCGAGCACTGCAGGCCGCGCAGGGCTCGGTCGAGGCCGCGACGACGTCGCTGCGGGACACGATCCGCGGCATCCACCCCCAACTCCTCACCGACCGGGGACTCGTCGCCGCCGTCCGTGAACTGGCCGGACGCCAGTCCCTTCCTGTGCACGTGGAGGTCAGCGGCGGCCAGACCCCAGGGGAAGACGTGTCGCTGGCGGTGTACTACCTGGTCAGCGAGGCATTCACCAACCAGGCCCGGCACGCGCGAGCCACCACGTCCACGGTCCGGCTGCAGCTGGCCGACCCGCTGGTGCTGGAGGTCTATGACGACGGCGTGGGTGGTGCGCAGGTGCGTCCGGGCCACGGCCTCAGCGGTCTGGTCGAGTGGACCCGAGCCCTCGGCGGTGGCTTCTGGCTGTCCAGCCCGCCGGGCGGCCCGACCCTGCTGCGGGCGATCTTCCCGAACCGCTGAACGAGCGCGGGGCAGCCTCCAGTTCGAGGTCGGACCAGGGGGCTCGGCCAGCCTTCGGCGCGGATGACCGGAGGCGGTACTGTTCGCCGAAGGAGGCGGGATGCGACTGCTGGTGGCCGACGATGCGGCGCTGATCCGGGCCGGACTGGTGGGCCTGCTGGAGCGGGCCGGACACGAGGTGGTGGCCGAGGCGGCAGACGCGCCGGAGCTGGTCGCCCGGTGCAGCCGGCTCGCCGCCACCGGGGAGCTGCCCGATCTGGTCATCGCCGACGTGCGGATGCCGCCGTCGATGACGGACGACGGGCTGCGGGCGGCCGTCCAGCTCCGCGACGCCTATCCGGAGTTGCCCGTGCTGATGCTCAGCCAATACGTTGCGCCGGCCTACGCCGCCACGCTGCTGGAGGCACGCGCGTCCGCCGGGCTCGGCTACCTGCTGAAGGAGCGGGTGGGGCGGGTGGCCGACTTCCTGCGCTCGGTCGAACTCGTCGCGGCTGGTGGCGTCGTGGTCGACCCGGAGGTTGTCGGCCAGCTGCTCAACGCGCGCCGCGGCGACCCGGTACTGAGCCGGCTCACGCCGCGCGAGCTCGAGGTGCTCTCGCTGATGGCCAACGGCGCGTCCAACGCCCAGATCGCCGATCAGCTGGTGGTCACGCAGGCAGCCGTCGCCAAGCATGTCGCAAACATCTTCGCCAAGCTCGACCTCGGCCCGAACGAGGACAATCGCCGCGTCCGGGCCGTCCTGGCCTACCTCAACCGCTGAGCTTCCGTGGCACCCGGGGAGTTCCGGGGAGTTCGGGGACGGTTCCCTTCCCGTTCACGGGGACGGTTCCCTTC
>DehalE1_100107_pt1 | contig 12377 bp, 12 predicted proteins | sample DehspE1_FD_43922 | JGI IMG/M metagenome (IMG submission 43922) | reverse complement strand
GCGCCTTCGGCGTCGAGCGCGCCGGGGACAACCTCGGCGCCATCGCCGGGCCCCTGCTCGCGTCCGTGCTCGTCGGCGTCCTCGGCGTGCGGTGGACGATCCTGCTCGCGATCGTGCCCGGCGCGCTCGCCGCCGTCGCCATCACCATCGCCGTGCGGGAGACGCGCGTCACCTTCTCGAGCACCGAGGCACGCGCGAAGGCCACGCTGAACCTCCGGGCCCTGCGCCGCGAGGGGCTCCCCCGACTCCTCGCCCCGGTCGCCGCCTTCGAACTCGGCAACCTCGCCACCACCCTGCTGATCCTGCGGGCGACGGACGTGCTCGCCGCCTCCGGGTGGGACGCGTCCGCCGCGGCCAGCGTCGCCATCCTCGCCTATGCCGGCCACAACGCGGTCGCGGCGGCGTCCTCCCTCGTCGCGGGTCAGTTCACCGACCGGCGCGGCCCCCGGCTCACCTTCGCGCTCGGCGCCACGGTCTATGTCGGCGCCTACGCGCTGTTCGCCGTCGGCGGCGTGGCCGGCGTGATGGCGGGCTTCGCCCTGGCCGGGCTGGGCATCGGGCTCGCTGAGACGGCCGAATCCTCGCTCGTCGCGCTCGGCATCTCCGGAGAGGCGCGCAGCCATGCCTTCGGCGTCCTCGGCCTCACCCAGTCGGTCGGCGACCTCGGCGCCACCGTCGTCGCCGGCATCCTGTGGACCCTGTTCTCCCCACAGGTGGCGTTCGCCTACGCGGCCGGCTGGATGGTGCTCAGCGTGGTGGCGTCACGGGTGTTCCCGCCGAAGTCGTGAGGGCGTCCAACCAGGAGCGACCCGATGCCGGGCGCGCCACGTCCGTGACGGGGTCAGGACCACGCACAGCCCCTCTGCCCAGAGGGCCTCAGTCCTCCACGGGGACGGTGCCCGGCAGGTCGTCGATCCCACCGGGTCCGGGCCTTCGGCCGTCGGGGGCGTCGGCGTGCTTCGGGGACGCGCCACCGGCGCGCCTGAGGACCCGGAGAAGGGGCTTCCACCCGTCGTTGCCGGTGACCACACCGGTGATGATCGCGAGACCGCCGACGACGCTGGACGCGGTCACCTGCTCGCCGAGGACGAACGCCCCTGCGACGACGCCGACCAGCGGGACGAGGTAGGTGACGGTCGAGGCGCGCACCGCGCCCCAGTTGTTCACCACGGTGGTGTTCCAGATGTAGGCCAGCCCGGTGCCGAGCACGCCCAGGCCGAGCATCGACCCGACGACCCGTGGGGTCAGCGTGAACGGAGCGGCAGCCAGCCACGGTGTCAGCGGGAGCAGGATGAGCGTGCCGAGCCCGACCTGGACGAACGCGGTCGGGATCGCCGGTAGACCGCGCGGGGCGACGAACCGGCGCAACCACGTGAACGCCATGCCGTAGCAGAGCGCGGCGCCCAGGCAGGCGCCCTTGGCGAGCAGGTCGCCGCCGAGCAGCACGCCGGCGGCGTCCCCGCCCCACGGGACGAAGACGATGATGACTCCGGCGAAGCCGACGACCAGGCCGAGGGCCCGGGACAGTCCCAGGCGCTCGGTCCTCAGCGCGACGCTGGACACGAGAATCGTCATCAGCGGAGTGGTGGCGTTGAGAACGCTCGCCAGGCCCGAGGGGATACGCAGCTCGGCCCAGGAGAACAACAGGAACGGCACGACGCACAGCAGCAGCCCGACGACGGCGAGATGACCCCAGACCACCGGATCCCGGGGAAGGCGCTGCCGCCTGACCGCCACCACCACGGCCAGGGTGATCGTCCCCAGCGCCATGCGGGCGAGCACGACCTGGCCCGGCGCCAGCCCCTCGAGGCCGATCTTGATGAACAGGAAACTCATGCCCCAGGTGAGCGCGAGCGCCAGGTACTGGGCCAGGATGGCACCGGTTCGAGCTTCGATCCGGTTCGAGGGCGTCGGCATGGCGTCGGTCTCCTTCGCGGGTGTGCGTCCATTCCACCCTGATCGGGCGACCGCGACCAAGCGGGTTTCGGACCTGGCTACCGGATGCCCCCGGCCCGCGCACAGCCGCAGAGCGGCGCTTCGGTCCGTGCACGCCCGGAGGCGAGGGCAGGCATTGTCCCGGGTCGGCTAGAGTCGAGTCGGGCGGTGGGGCTCGCCCAGTCAGAACCGTCGCCCAGCGACCAACAGTCCCTACCTCGTGCACAGCCCGGCTGGACGCGGAGGTGGGACGTTCCCCGAACTTCCCGTAGCTGCCACCGGCCGGTCCGCGCACACTCCCGAGCTCCAGGGTGGAGCCGGTGGATGCGAAAGGGGCCAGGAATGGCTTTCGAGATCAGTGGTGTGCAGGCGATCGAGGTGCTGGACTCCCGCGGGCGCCCGACCCTCACCGTGACAGTGAGCCTGGCCGACGGCACCGTGGCGGAGGCCGGAGTGCCGTCCGGCGCGTCCACCGGTACCCGTGAGGCGGTCGAACTGCGGGACGGCGACGCCTCCCGCTTCGGCGGCGCAGGCGTGACGAGGGCCGTCGGGAACGTGAACGGCGAGCTCAACGCCGCACTGTCGGGACGCTCGTGGGGCAGCCTCGCCGAGGTCGACAAGGCCATGTGCGACCTCGACGGGACGCCGAACAAGGCCCGGCTCGGGGCGAACGCCCTGATCGGCACCTCGATGGCACTGGCGCGGGCGCTCTCCGTGGCTGCGGGCACGCCGCTCTACGAGTCGCTCCCCGGCATCACCGGGCAGGCCCGGCGGATGCCCGTCCCGTGCTTCAACGTGCTCAACGGCGGCGCCCACGCGGCCAACCCGCTCGACTTCCAGGAGTTCATGGTCTGCCCGCTGGGTGCCCCGTCGATGGCCGAGGCCGTGCGCGCCGGCGCCGAGGTGTACCAGGCGCTGAAGAAGCGGCTCGCCGCCGGCGGCCACGCCACCGGGCTGGGCGACGAGGGCGGCTTCGCGCCCAATCTGGCCGCTCCCGAGGAGGTGCTGGAGCTGATCGTCGCGGCCATCGGCGACGCGGGCTACGCGACCGGCGCCGCAGGCGTCGGGATCGCGCTCGATCCGGCGGCCTCGGAGTTCTACTCCGACGGCGGCTACGTCGTAAACGGCGTCACGCTGTCCAGCGAGGAGATGATCGCCCGCTACACCGAGATGGTCGACCGCTTCCCGATCTGGAGCATCGAGGACGGGTTGGGCGAGCAGGACCCGGAGGGCTGGAAGAAGCTCACCGCCGCGCTCGGCGGGCGCATCCAGCTGGTCGGCGACGACAACTTCTGCACCAACCCCGCGATCATCACCGCGGCGATCGCCGACGGGATCGCCAACGCCGCCCTGATCAAGGTGAACCAGATCGGCACGGTGTCGGAGACGCTCGAGGCGATGCAGATCTGTCATGACGCCGGCTACGGCCAGATGGTGTCCCACCGTTCCGGTGAAACCCCGGACACCTTCATCGCCGACCTCGTGGTGTCCACCGGCAGCGGCCAGATCAAGACCGGCGCCCCGGCCCGAGGCGAGCGGGTCGCGAAGTACAACCGACTGATCCAGATCTCGGCCCAGGACAGCGTGCTGCCCTACGGCCTGAACCGCTGAACCCAGGCCGGTGCGTGACGTCCCCGCCGATCGGTGGGGACGTCACGCACCATCGTGTCGACGCCTACGTGGCGGGGAGGCCGGCGGCGAAGACCGGGTCGTGGTGCACCGAGCGGACGGCGAGGGCGGTCTCGACCGGATCGTCCTTGCTGTCGGCCATGACCAGTTCCCAACCCGTCCCGTCGTGGCGCAGCAGGCTCCAGCAGCCCGTGCGAGGCTGTACGTGCTCGGTGTGCATCGGGGTCGGCGTGAGCGCGTCCAGCACCCGCCGGATCACCGCATCGTGGCTGACCACGACGATCGGGCCGTCGACCGGGTGCGCGACGAGCTCGTCGAGGACGGCGCGGCCGCGCGCGACCACCTCGGTGGCGGGCTCGACGCCGGGCACCTCGTCCAGCGAACCGTACTGCTCGATCAGGTCGTCGCCCGCGGCGCCGTCGAACTCGCCGTAGGCGCGGTCGAGCAGGCGCTCGTCGGTCTCCGCCTCCAGCCCGGCCCGCTCGGCGATCGGCTTGGCGGTCTCCACCGCCCGCCGCAGCGGACTCGCGATCACCCGGGCCGGACCGATCCCTCCGAGCAGCTTGCCGAGTTCCCTCGCCTCGGCGTACCCGACCAGGTCCAGATCCGGGTCCAGACGTCCGCGGAGCAACCCGGCGACGTTCATGGTCGTGCGGCCGTGCCGGCACAGGTAGATGTCGGTCATCTCCTCATCCTCTCTCGGAATGGGCCCTGGTGGGCGGGCGTCCAGCGAGCTCGTCGCCGAACACCTGGTCGTGGATGTCCATGCCGTGACTGGTGGCCAGCGGGGAGCCGGCCAGGACACGGTGGCTGCGGGTGCCGTCGTCGCGACGTTCGGCCATCAGGAACGTCGTGCCGGCCCGGTCGCGGTACCGGCGGGCGAGCCGGAAGAAGTGGGTGACCGCGAGCACCCGTACCCCGTGGCCGACCAGCGCGTCGATGATGTCTCCCGCGATGTAGCTGCCCTCGACCTCGTCGGTGGACGAGAACGACTCGTTCATCAGGACGAGGTCCCCGGGACGGCAGCGGTCGACGATCCCGCTCATCCGCACCAGCTCCTCCTCCAGCTTGCCGCTGGTCAGGTCGTCGTCCTCGGCCCGCCGGAAGTGGGTGTGGATCGCCGGGCTGAGCCCGGAGGTGTAGCTGGTGGCCGGCACGAACACCCCGGCCTGGAGCAGCAGCTGGGCGCATCCCACGCTGCGCAGGAAGGTGGTCTTGCCGCCCTGGTTCGCGCCGGTGATGATGCCGAGTTCCAGGTCGGGCCCGGGCAGGTCGCTGGGCACCGGCGCGGTCAGAGAGCGGACGGCCAGGCTCAGGCAGCTCAGGGCGGACGCCTCCAGCGCGGTCTCGGACGCGGCCGGTACCGGCCAGCACACTCCCACCCCGGCCTCGGCGAGCGCGTCGCGCAGGTTCAGGCAGCCGACGAGGAAGCCCGCCTCCCAGCGCAACTGGTGGAAGAAGCCCACCACGTGGTCGTTGGCGCGCGCCGCGGTGGCCGCGACGTCATGGATGGCGTCGTCGCGCAACTCGGACAGCGCGCGGGCGCCGGCCTCGTCCCGGTCGGCGATCGTGAACCGGAACCGGCCCTGCTGCCCGAACCCGAGCACCGACCGCCACGGACGGCGGCCGCCGCGCGGCTCGACGAGTTCGAGCGAGCCGACCAGCCCGGAGGCGTCCAGCCGGGCGCGGCTGACCACGCCCTGCGGGAACTGCAACTCGGACAGCAGGGTGGCCAGCTGGCCGAGGTAGGCCGGGTCGAGTTCCTCGACGAGGCGCCGGTAGAGCCCCGACAAGCCCTGCGATCGGGCGGCGGGCAGCCGTTCGGCGGCGAACGCGGACAGCTCGCGCAGCAGCGGCAGCAGGGCCCGCAGGCCGTGGATCGCGCGCGACAGCAGCGAGTCGGCGGTGCGTCCGCCGTACATCCAGATCGAGTGCTGGCTCGTCAGGGCACGTCCGGCAAGGTCGAACAGGGCCCGCACGCCCTCGGGGTCGGCGATCGCGTCGGCGAGTACGTGCTGGCGCCACGCGATCTGGTCGGGTTCGACCAGCGGGCTGAGCAGCACGGCGCGGGGCAGCTTCTCCAGCCGGCGCTCCGGCACCATCACCTGCAGGACGGGTTCGAGGTCGAGGTCGGCGATCAGGTCGTCGGCGCCGAGGGGCGGGACGGCGGCCCGGTCGGCGTCACGGTCGGAGAAGAGCAGGTGGACCTTCACGGCAGCCTCCGGGCGAGGTCGTCGGCCGAGAGCCCGTGGCGGGCGGCCAGGGCTGCCGCGTGCGAGCGTCCGTCCGGCGGCTGGGAGCGGAACCGGAAGGTCGGCCTGGTCGGGTCGTCGGCAGCGACCTGTCCGACCAGGCTGACCGCTCGATCCACGCTCGTGACGAGCTCTTCGAGGAAGGTCACCCAGACCACGCGGCAGTCGGACGCGACGAGCCTGGGCAGGACCACCTCGGACAGTTCCAGCGCGTCCTCCACCGACGTGGCCGAGAACAGCTCGTTCAGCACTACGAGGGCGGACGGGCCGAGGGCGTCGACCACCCCGCGCAGCCGCACCATCTCCTCGGCGAGACCGCCGCGCTCGTGCTCCGGGTCGTCGGGGTGCGGGAAGTGGGTGAGCACAGGGTTGGCCAGCGGCAGGGACGCCGAGCGCGCGGGCACCGGCAGCCCTAGCGAGGTCAGGTAGGCGAGTTGCCCGATCGCACGGGCCAGCGTGGTCTTGCCGCCCTGGTTGGGGCCGGTGATGAACACCACCCGTTCGTCGCCGCCGAGCACCACGTCGTTGGGCACGGTGGCAGGCACGTCGGTGCGCGGCTTCAGGGCCAGCGCCAGGTCGACCACGCCGTGCAGCGCCACCGGTCCGGCACCACCGCGGACGAGGCGGGGCACGCACCACTCGACGCCGTCGCCGGTGAGCCGGTCGACCAGCGCGAGGAAGCCGAGGAAGAACCGCAGTTCCTCCGCGAGCCGGGCCAGGTCGGCAGGCAGGAAGTCGGCGTGGGCCGCAGCGAACCGGTGGGTGGCCTCGAACACCTCCGGACGCAGGTTCGCGATCAGCCCGATTGTCTGGGCCTCGACATGGTTCAGGTAGCGCTTCGGCCGCGCCGGCACCGCCGTGGCGTCCGCCTGGCTGGCGAACCGGGCGAAGAAGGACGCGATCTGCGGCGCCCAGGCGGCCCGTCCGCCGTCCTCGGCGACCCACACCGTGCCGGCCCGGATACCCAGTTCGACCGGCGTGCCGCGCAGGTCTGCCAGCAGCGCGTCCGCCCCGTCCGCGAGTTCGCGAAAACCGGCGCCGCGCACGTAGCCGTCGAGGTGGGCGGCGACGCCGCGCAGCGCGCCCGACTGTGGCGACTGCTCGGCCAGCCCGGAGGAGAACGCCTCCACGGCGGTCGTGAACCGTCCGATCGCGCTCAGCAGGTTCAACTCAGCGGGCACGGGGTAGTGGGCCTGCGCGCGTGCGGCGATCGCGGTGCGCGCGCTCTCGACCGCGGTCGCGAAGCCCTCCGCCGCACGCCGGACGCCGGCCCGGCGCAGATCCTGCACGACCTCCTGGCGGTGTTCGACGATGCGCTCGTCGGCCAGCGGGGAGTGCCACACGTTCCGCTGGAACGCTCCGGGCGCGGCAGCGGCGATCACCTCGTCGAGGTGCAGGTCGGCCAGGCACGACGGCGGGCTCGCCTTCGGGAGTTCGCCGAGGGTGTCGCCGAGGAGGCTCGGGCAGGTGGTGGGGGGCTGTGGGCCGGCGCGGCCGTCGCCGCGTGCCGGCGACTCCGTGATCATCGGTGCGCCCATGCGAGGTCCTCTGGTGTCGTCCAGTAGGGACCGTCAGCGTCAGCATTTTGGGCGAGCCCCATCGCCGTTACCCCGACTCTACCCACCTTCCCCGAACGTCGCGGTGGTGAAGGTGCGTACCCTCACCGTGCGGCGGCGCTACTCCGCGGCCAGGGAACGCACCCGGCGCACGGCGTCCGCAACGCCTCCGGTCCAGGGCGAGCCGTGTCCCGGGAGCACCCAGGTTGCGCTCACCTGCGCGAGTTCTCCGAGTGAGGCGAGCGCGCGGTCGGGCTCGTCGGTGAACGGCGCGGGGCCGGGTCCGTGCACGCCGGTGAGCACGTGGCGGGTGGTCAGGGCATCCCCCACGAACAGCGCGCCGACGACGGGCAGGTGGAAGGCGACGCTTCCCGGTGAGTGCCCGGGCAGGGGAATCACGCGGGGGGAGCCCGGCAGGTCCAGGACGTCCGCGTCGTCGGCGAACGTTCGGACCTCCGCGAGGTAGCGGGTCCGCAGGCCGCCCCGGAGGGTCGCGTAGGCCAGGAAGCGCAGCAGGGGCAGCACGCGGAAACGTCCCCAGGAGGTCTCGGGCTTGCCTTCGCCCCGGGCCCGCCCCGCGTCCGCCTCGTGCACCCAGACCGGGACGCCGTAGGTGCTGCGCAGCCTCTCCGCGAACCCGATGTGGTCCTCGTCGCCATGGGTGAGCAGGACCGCCCGGACGTCGCTGACGGAGCGTCCCATCGCCTTCAGTTCACGCAGGAACGGACGCCACAGGCCTGCCATGCCTGCATCGATGAGGACGACCCCGGTGCCGTCGTCGACGAGGTAGCAGGCCACGACGTCGTTCCCGATGCGGTGCAGTCCTTCGGCCAGCTTCACCGGGTCACCTCCACTGCCGGCACCCCCGGGTGTCCGAGCACGGTCAGCACCACGGTGTTGGCGATCACCAACCCCGCGAACGCCGTGCCGAGCCAGGGCTGCCCGGCCAGGGCGAGGCCACCGGCGACCGCGACCAACAGCGCGGAGCCGATCAGCTCCCGAGTCGGGAGCGGGACGCCGTTCGACGCGTTGGGGGCGACCACCAGCGCCCAGAACGCGGCCAGGGCGAGTGGAGCGAGGATCGCGGCGACCCAGCGGAACGGTCCGCCGGCCGCCTGCCAGCCCGAGTAGCCGACGGCGGCCAGGCCGAAGAGCTCGAGCAGGAACCGGAGTGCGAGGTTGGCGCCGATCATGGTGCCCCTGCCTTTCTTGTTGTGCGTTGCGATGGCTAATATAATTAGCTATGATGGCTAGTGTCAATAGCCATGAAGGAGCAGCTGATGCCGACCCCCGCCCGCACATCGACGCAGGCGATCATCGCCGCCGGCCGGATGATCCTCGCCAGGGAAGGCCTCGACGGCCTCACCATGGAGAAGGTGGCAGCGGCAACCGGCGTGCGCGCGCCGTCGCTCTACAAGCGGGTGTCGGGTCGGCCGGAACTCGTCCGGCTGGTGGCCGGTGACGTGGTCGCCGAAGTCGCCGCCGACCTGGCCTCCGCAGCGTCCAGCGGCGATCCGGCGAGCGACCTCCGGGCGATGGCGTACGCACTGCGCAGCCTCGCCGCGCGCGATCCGCACGGCTTCGGGCTGCTGTTCCAGCCGCTGCCGGCCCACAGTGCGCCCGACCCGGCCACCTATGCGGCCGCGGTCGGACCCCTGCTTCGTGTGACCGGCGAACTCGCCGGCCCCGCGCACGCACTGGCGGCAGCCCGCACCGTGACGGCCTGGGCCTCCGGCTTTCTCCGGATGGAACTGGCAGGCGGGTTCCAGCTGGGCGAGGACGTGACGGACGCGTTCGCCTACGGCATCACGCTGCTCACCGAGGCCATCGCCCGGCAGGGCGAGAAGTCCGCGAGCGGGGCGGAGCCGATCCGGGCCTGACCGAGCGGTCGCCCCCGGGTTCAGAGGTCGAGCGAGGCCATGAGCGTGCGCACGCGTCGTTCGACGTCGTCGCGGACGCGGCGAACCGTGTTGAGGTCCTGGCCGTGCGGGTCATCGACGTCCCAGTTCTCGTAGCGCTTGCCGGGGAAGACGGGGCAGGCGTCCCCACAACCCATCGTGACAACCACGTCGGCGGCACGGACGGTCTCGTCGGTCCAGGGCTTCGGGAACTCGCCGGAGATGTCGATACCGCGTTCGGCCATGGCCACGACGGCGACGGGGTTGACCGCGAGGCCGGGTTCAGAGCCACCGGACCAGGCGACGGCTGTGTCGCCGGTGAGGGCCTGGAAGAAGCCCAGGGCCATCTGGGAGCGGCCGGCGTTGTGAGTGCACAGGAACAGGACGACGGGCCGGCCGTCCGCGTGCAGCCCTTCGACGCGGGCGAGGGCGTGCAGGCGCTGCCGGGCGAATCGCTCGGCGAGCAGCGGCAGGAACTTGGTGACGGTGGCCCGGTCGGCGAACTGGTCGAAGGAGCCGGCCAGGAACCGTTCGATGGTCTCGGTGCCGTACAGGCCCGCGAACTCCCCGCCGAGCCGGGCCGCGGCCTGCCTGAGGGCGAGCTTCTCGTCGGGGTGCAGGCTCTCCCAGGTGCGCTCGGAGACGGGGTGGATGGTCATGATGCCTCTCCTTCGAAGCGGGACGTGAGTTGGTCGATCCGGTCGGCGATGTCGGTGAAGGCCGACTCGAACGCCCGCGAGTCGTCCGATCGGGCGGGGTCGGGGATCGACCAGTGCGCCGACGGCGCCCGCAGGCCCTCGTAGGCGCGGTCGCAGACCGTGATCAGCAGTTCGTCACCGGTGAGCACGTCGTCGACGAGCTTTGGTGTGGCGCCTGCCAGGTCGAGGCCGTGGTGGCGGGCCACCGTGATCGCACGCGGGTGCACGCGCCGGGCGGGGTGCGTGCCGGCCGAGACCACGGGGATGTCGCTGACGGTGCGCCAATAGGCCTCGGCGAGCTGGGAGCGCGCGGAGTTGGCCGAACAGACGAACGCCACCCGGTGCGGCCGCGGGGTGGCGTCGCTGCCGAGCAGGCGGTTGCACGTCGCGGTGCGGCGGACGTACGCGCGCCGCCCGGCCTGCTCGAGCACCTGCAGGTGGTGGGCCATCAGGTTGGTGGGCAGGCCCAACTCGGCGGCAAGTTCGCCGGAGGCCAGGTCACCGTGCGCGAGCCGGTCGATGATCGCCAGCCGGGACGGCTCGCCCAGCGCGGCATACGCTCGTGCCCGCTCTTCCAGATCGTTTGACATTTCGGCATTACCTCCACGACTATTGACTCAATACTAGCTGAGCTATCCGGCCCGTCAAGCCCGGGCGGAGAAGTGAGGAGCCTCGATGAGCAAGCCGTCCGTCCTGTTCGTGTGCATCCACAACGCAGGCCGTTCCCAAATGGCCGCCGGCTACCTGCGCCACCTCGGCGGCGACCGGGTCGAGGTGCGCTCGGCCGGTTCGGCACCCGCCGCGGAGATCAACCCCGCTGCCGTGGCGGCGATGGCGGAGGAGGGTATCGACATCGCGTCCGAGCAGCCCAAGGTGCTGACCACCGACGCCGTCCAGCTCTCCGACGTCGTGATCACCATGGGCTGTGGCGACACCTGTCCGTTCTACCCCGGCAAGCGGTACGAGGACTGGGTCCTGGACGACCCGGCCGGCCAGGGCATCGAGGCCGTCCGTCCGATCCGTGACGAGATCCGCCGCCGCATCGAGGATCTCCTGGCCGAGTTGCTTCCGGCGGGCTGATCCGAGCTATACTTCAACCGTGGTTGAATCAAACCCGGTTGAAATGTCAGTAGGCCTGCTGGCCGCCGTCGCCGACCCGATCCGCTTCCAGCTGATCTCCCAGCTGTCCCGGGACGACAAGCGCTGTGTGTGCCAGTTGCGCACCGAGCCCGAGATCCCGGCCAACCTGCTCAGCTACCACCTGAAGGTGCTCCGCGAAGCCGGCCTGGTGGTGGGCATCCGCCGCGGTCGCTGGATCGACTACCAGCTCACCGACGACGCCCTCGACCGCCTGCACGCCGCCCTGCCCGTCCCGGCCTCCGCCGCGTGCGGCTGCGCCACCGAGCCGGTCCTGCTCCAGGTCGGCCGATGACCAGCCAGCTCGCCGAGGACCGCCGCGTCACGGTGCGCCGCTGGGGCCTGGTCGGCGCAGCCGTTCTCGGCTGGGTCGGGCTCTACGCGCTGAACGAGTGGCTGTGGACCTGGCTGTACGGCACGGTGCTCGGCTGGAACCTCGCCTCCGGGTGGGGCTCGATCGTCCACTTCTTCACCTACGACACGATCAAGATCACCCTGCTGTTGGGCGGGATCATCTTCGTGGTCACCGTGCTGCGCAGCTTCATGAGCATCGAGCGCACCCGCGCCCTGCTCGGCGGCAGGCGCGAGGGCATCGGCAACGTGCTGGCAGCCTCGCTGGGCGTCGTCACCCCGTTCTGCTCGTGCAGCGCCGTGCCCGCCTTCATCGGCTTCGTCGCCGCCGGCGTCCCGCTCGGGGTCACGATGAGCTTCCTGATCGCCAGCCCGCTGGTGAACGAGATCGCGATCGCCCTGCTGCTCGGCCTGTTCGGCGTCGGCCCGACCGCGCTCTACATCGGTGCCGGGCTGCTGATCGCGATCGTGGCCGGGTTCGTGATCGGCCGGCTGAAGCTGGAGCGGTTCGTCGAGCCGTTCGTGTACGAGACGAAGCTGCGCGGCCAGGCGATCGACCCCAGTGCGGGCCTGACCTGGGACGACCGGCTCACCATGGGTCGCGAGGAGGTGGCGTCCATCCTGCGCCGGATCTGGCCGTACCTGCTGATCGGCATCGGGCTCGGCGCCCTGATCCACGGCTGGGCGCCGGCGGACTTCTTCGCCACCTGGGCCGGGGCCGACAACCCGTTCGGCGTCCTGGTGGCGGTACTGCTCGGCGTCCCGCTGTACTCGAACGCGGCCGGCATCCTGCCGCTGGTGGACGCGCTGTACTCGAAGGGCATGCCGATGGGCACGCTGCTCGCCTTCATGATGGCCACCGTCGCGCTCAGCCTGCCCGAGATGATCCTGCTCCGCCGCGTGCTCAAGCCGAAGTTGATC
>DehalE1_100106_pt1 | contig 12661 bp, 10 predicted proteins | sample DehspE1_FD_43922 | JGI IMG/M metagenome (IMG submission 43922) | reverse complement strand
GGCTCGCCGGCTTCACCCCGGAGCGGCGCCAGGCGTTCCTCACCGGGCGGGCTGTGCTGGGCCGGCTGCTCGGCTCGCTGTTCCCGGGATCCGTGGCGTGGACGGTGGATACTGCGCGCGCGGTGGGCGGATCGGTCGGGCCGCTGGCCGTCCGGGGCGTCCCCGCGCTGGCGTCGGTCGCCTACAGCGGGGGAATGGTGGTCGTCGCCGCGGCTGCGACGACCCAGGCCTCCCGGATCGGTGTGGACGTGGAACGGCTCGATCCGGTCCGGGCCGCGGAACTGGCGAAGGAACTGGGTGTATCCGCCACGGAGGCCTTGCCTCGCTGGACGCTGTCCCACGCCGTGCTGAAGGCGGGCCGACACGGGCGCCACGCGGACGTCGCCCTGGTCCGGATCGGTGCGGGGACGGGCCGGGTCGAAGGCGCGTCCACCGTCTTCCGGGTCGCGGAGGTCGAGGGCCCGCGGGGCTACGCGGTGGGCGTCGCCTGGCAGCCGACCGCCCGCACGCGGTAGGGCTCGCGGTTCAGCGCGGCGAGCTGGTCTCGGGGACGTACTGCCGCAGCGCGGCGGTGATCCTGTCGACCCGGTCGGGTGCGGCACGTCGCGGTACCGCGATGGCGCTCTCCCCCCAGGGCTTGATGTAGAGCCGGTCCCGGGTCGCGGCGAAGGTGGCGATCGCGTCCCAGCGGAAATCGCAGCGGTAGCCGGGCCGCTGGACGGTGAGTCCGTACGCGGTGCGCCAGACCCGGGTGACCTGGAGGGCCCTGGTCTCGACCTGGACCCGCCGGCGCGCGGTCCCGTCGACAAGTCGTTTCAGGCGGACCGGCTGGATACCGATCCAGACGGCCATCACGACCAGCACCAGCAGGGTGATGCCGGCCAGTTCCGGGACGATCCTGCCGTAGCGCAGGTACGCGTCGATGACCAGGAAGCACCCTGCCGCCGCGGGCGGCCCTCCAGTCATCAGTGTGGACCGGACTGCTCGCCCCAGCAGGAGGTCGGGGACGTGGCCCAGGTCGTAGGTCCACGACAGCGCGGCCGCGGCCTCCTCGGGCGCAGGGCTGTACGCCACCGCATCCAGCGCGTCGGGTGGAGCGTCCGGGAGTGCCGGCTCCGCCTGTGCGGAGAACTCGCCCGGGATCCTCGCCCGGATCGTCTGCGCGAATTCCGACACCGCGGTGGCGCCGATCCGCCGGGGGACGAGGATGACCGCGAGCGGGGAGACTGCCAGCGCGAGGTGAGTGGACGACTCCTCGACGCCCTTGATCGCTGCCCAGGCCCACCGCTCGAGTGATCGGACTGACCGCACGACGAGTCCGTCGGCGTCGAGCCAGAACTGGAAGGCCCGGTCGTGGCCGTGGCAGGCCACCGTGACGTCCTCCCGGTAGGCCCGGGCCCACCGCCGTTCCGCCCACCGTCTGCTGAGCAGCCAGGTCAGCACCGCGGGCACGAGCGCCCACACCAGTCCCCGCGGAGCGTCCACGCCCAGGTCGAGGAGGATGGTGGAGATGACGGTCCAGGCGGAGAAGGCGACCAGGGTCACCGTCTGGGTGAGGCGGACGCGTTCGGAGTGGATCGCGCGGCGCGTCAGTGCCCTCGCGGTCGGGGTACCGGTGGCGGTCTCCATCAGGTCGTCGTCGGTGAGCTGGAACTCCAGCACACCCGTGAAGCCAGGGACGCCCGCCGATCCGGTCGGCGCGGGCACACCACAGCCGAGCGGCCAGGGACCAGTCGGGGGCGAAGTCACGGGTCAGTTCGGGTTGCGAGGGCTGGCCGTCATCGGGGTTGTGAACAGATCCACGACGGCGGTGCTCCTCGGTGCGGGGTCCGGATGGGGATGGCGGACAGGGCGCCGGGTGCCCACCTGCCTGGCTTCAGGCTAGGGCGCGTCCAGCCTGTTCCCACAGACCCCGACCGGGTGACTCGGGGGTCGGTCGTCCCGGCACAGGGCACCGGCGGCGGCACGACGGAAGCGGCCGCCCCCGTGGCAGGAGAGCGGCCGCCATCATCGACCAGTCGGCTTGCGCCCGGGCCTCACCCGCGAAGGTTGAGCGGCCGGAGCACCCTGGTGATGCCGTGCGCGACCTGAAGGTTGCCTTCATTGATGTCGGTCTGCCACGGGTTCACCCGCGGGTTCGGGCTGTTGTAGTCGCGATCGCGCAGGATGATCTGCGGAACGTTCATGCCCTTGACCTGCACCTTGATCGACGCGCCGGGCAGGGCCGTGGCGAGCGTGGCGCCGTCGGCCTGGAGGGCGTCCTTGGCCAGGATCGTGGCACCGGGCACCACGTGGTAGAGAAGGACGCTCTCGATGGCGTCGACGCCCAGCTTCTGGACCAGAGTGTTGAACACCTGTTCCTCGGTGCGGGGCCACTTGTGGGTGATCCTGTGGGCCAGATCCCGGAACGCGCGGTCGTTCGGGATGAAGGCGGTCAGTGCCACGCTTCCGTCGGTGAGTACGGACACATTGCTGGCCGGCTTCGCCGCGAGAACGGCGAGCACCGCCTGGGTGACGATGTCGTAGTCGTACCAGTTGTTGTCGAAGGTGCCGTTGCCGTCGGCTGTCAGGACGGCGGCCAGGCTCTGCTCGCCGAGGGCGGGGGCGGCCTGCGCGGGCGCGACCACCGGACCGGCGAGCAAGGCTCCACCGAACAACACGGCGACCACGCTGGCCAGAGAGCGTCGGAGCTTCATCATCGGAGTTCCTTTCGTAGAAGGTTTGTGCAATGAGTGTGAATGGTATGTAGTGGGTCTGTCAAGACGTCGGGGCTGCGGATCGGGCTCCTGTGCTGCTCGACTCACAGCCGTCGCTGATCGAGGTCAGGCGGGTCAGGGCGGCCGTGTGCTGCGCCGGGCCGGACCTCGCGCGTCACTGGTTCACGACCGGGCAGAGCGCGTGCGAAGACCAGCGGGACGGCTGCCGCAGTGGTGAGGAACCTGGCGGTGCAGGCCACCAGCCCGCTGGACTCGCCCGGCGCCCGGTCAGGCTGCCGGCTTTCCCGCAGTCGGCCGGGTGTCCGGGGCCGCGGAGGCCGGATCGCCGACCGGGAGTACGACCTCGTTGCGGCGCAGGAACCACGGCGTCCAGGGCGGGTCGAAGCGCGCGAAGCGGGGGGTCGCCGTCACCTCGAAGCCCGCCGCCTGCGCGGCGGTGCGGAGCGCGGCGAGCTGCTCCCGATAGGACTCCTCCGTCCAGCGTCCGGTGAAGGTCCGTGCGGCCGCGAGCTGGGTTGGGACCTCCCGGACGGTGATTCGCCGGTCGGTGGGCTTCGGCAGGGTGTCGATGGTGTAGCCCGCCGGCATCACGAAGGAGACGACGTGTCGGCCCGGGGCGTCGGCCTGCTGCTGCAGGACCGGTGACGTCATGGCGATCCGTCGGGGGGCCGGTTCCTGCACCACCGGCGCGGTCATCGCGACCTTCGCCCGGGCCGTGTTGCGTCCGGAGATGAACCCGACCAGCAGCCCGAACGCCCGGTTGCCGGCATCGGTGAACGAGCCGTCCACCTCCACCTCCGCGATCAGGTGGGCGGGGTAGCGGCGCAGTTCGAAGTCGGGAAGACGCGCCAGCATGTCGTAGGGCTGCTGCTCGGTCATGGGATCACTCCTTCACGAGCGGCCCGCCCGGCGCGGCGCGAAGATCGGGGGACACGGTTCGGCCCGTCCCGGTCAGGCGCCGACGGCGCGGACCGCCGGAGTGGAGAGGCTGTCCTCGAGCCAGTCCGCCGATGCGGCGAGGGTGGTGCCGGTGAGTTCATGTCCCGGGGTCGCGCCGGGCCCGCCGGCGTAGACCCTCGTGTGGGGTGCCGCTTCGAGGAGTGCGTGGACGACCTCGCTCGCAGCGCCGGAGTCGGCGACGCGCGGTGCGCCGACCACCAGGGCCTCGGGCCGGGCCTCGCCGGCGGCGCGTACCCAGCTGGCGACGGGGAGGTCCGGGCCGAGGTAGGTGACCCGGAGGCCCCGGCGTCTCAGCATGATCGCGAAGGCGAGGGTGGCGATCTCGTGGGTGGCGCCGGGGGCGAGTCCGATCACCACGTGACGGCCGGCCCGGGCGTTCCCGGCCGCATCGAACGCGGCGGCGAGGCGGCGCATCACGCCTGCGCTGATGAAGTGCTCCTGCGCCACGTCGAGGCGACCGGCAGCCCATCCCTGCCCGATCGAGTCCAGCGCTCCGGTCAGCCACTCGTCCACGACGTACTCGAACCCGGCCGAGGCGAACGCCCGGTCGAGGATGTCGTCGAGTGCGCGGGCGTCGTAGGCACGCGACGCCGCGATCAGCGCCGCCGGGTCGGGCAGCCCGGTCGGCGGATCGGCCTCCGCCCCTCGGACGGACACGATCCGGTCCGATCGGACCTGTTCCGCGGCCTGGGCCGGCTGCATCCCGTCCTCGACCAGAGCCACCATCGCCCGCAGCGCCGCGACGTCGTCGTCGTCATAGAGACGGTAGCCGCCCTCCGACCGGGTGGGATGCACCACCCCGTAACGCTGTTCCCAGGCGCGGAGGGTGCCGGGAGCCAACCCGAGCTGCTCCGCCACCCACCTGACCGTATGCATCCGTCCTCCTTCGATACGGCATTCTACAAACCTTATGCACTCTCTTGACAAGTCCCCCGCCATCCCCGCACAATCCTTATACAAACTCTGCACGAAAGGTGAATACCATGAGCACTGACCAGCAGGCCCCTGCGGCCGTTCTGGATATCGTCGACACGGCTGTGGGCGCGGGTTCGTTCAACACCCTCGCCGCGGCCCTCACCGCTGCCGGCCTGGTCGACACCCTCAAGGGCCCCGGCCCCTTCACCGTGTTCGCGCCCACAGACGACGCCTTCGCGAAGCTTCCCGAAGGAACGGTGGAGGAACTCCTCAAGGACCCCTCCGGCACACTGACCCAGATCCTGACCTGTCACGTGGTGCTCGGCGCGGTCATGGCAGCGACCGTCGCCACTCTGGACGGCCAGAAGGTCGCCACCGTCCAGGGCACCGAGCTCACCGTTGAGGTCAGCGAGGCAGGCGTGACCCTCGTCGACGGGACGGGCGCTCGGGTGAAGGTGGTGACCACCGACGTCGCTGCCAGCAACGGCGTCATCCACGTCATCGACGGGGTACTGCTCCCCGCCTGAGGGCCCGCAGCGAACCCCATCCCGACCCTCCCGAGTCGGGCGGCCAGCTGACCGCCCGGCCCGGGAGGGCGGCCTGGACGGGGAGGGCGGCCGGATCAGTTCAACAGGAGGAACGAGAATGTCGGACAGGTTCGCCTCCGCAGCGGACGCAAGGCGTTGGTGGGGGCTGGTGGCAATCAGCGTGGCGGTCTCGCTGATCATCGTCGACTCGACGATCGTGAACGTGGCCGTCCCCTACCTGGTGGACGACCTGGCGCTCACCTCGTCCGAAGTGCAGTGGGTGCAGGAGTCCTACACCCTGGTCTTCGCCGCCACCCTCCTGGTGTGGGGAACGGTCGCCGACCGGATCGGGCGACGCCGGATGCTGCTGATCGGGCTGGCGGTGTTCGTCGCCGCGTCGGTGCTCGCCGCGCTGGCCGGGTCCGGCGGGGCACTCATCGCCACCCGGATCGTGCAGGGGTTCGGCGGCGCGATGATCCTCCCCACCACGCTGTCGCTGATCAACGCCGGGTTCACCGGCCGCGAGCGCGGGATCGCGTTCGCGGTGTGGGGTTCCACCATCGGCGGCGTCGTCGCGCTCGGCCCGCTCCTGGGCGGCTGGCTCACCTCCTCGTTCTCCTGGCGATGGGCCTTCGGGATCAACCTGCCGATCGGCCTGCTCGTCGTGGCGGGCGTGCTGCTCTTCGTCACCGAGTCGAGGGCGCCCAGGGTGCACGGGGTCGACGTGGTCGGTGCGCTGCTCTCCGCGGCCACCTTCGCCGCCCTCGCGTTCGGGCTGATCGAGGGGCGCACCTACGGATGGTGGACAGCGACCCGGCCCTTCGAGGTGGGGCAGTGGCAGTGGTCGGCGACACTCTCGCCGGTCCCGTTCGCGCTGGCCCTCTCGGTGACCCTCGGCGCCGTCTTCGTGGTCCGAACCCTGCGCAGGACGAGGGCGGGGCGGCCGACGCTGCTCCGGTTCGACCTCTTCGGCATTCCCTCGTTCCGCAACGGAAACCTCGCCGCCATGATCGTCAGCCTCGGCGAGTTCGGCATCGTGTTGTCCCTGCCACTGTGGCTGCAGAACGTTCTCGGCTACACCGCCTTCCAGACCGGGCTCGTGCTGCTCGGTCTCGCGGGCGGGTCGTTCGCAGCCAGCGGAGTGTCCGCGGCTCTCGCCGGACGCCTGAGCCCGGCCAGCATCGTCCGGACCGGCCTGGCAGCCGAAATCGCCGGAGTGAGCCTGCTCGGGGTGCTGATCAGCCCGGCCGCGACCTGGCCGGTCGTGGTCGCACCCCTGGTCGTGTACGGGTTCGGGGTGGGTCTGGCCACCGCACAGCTGACCGGCGTGGTCCTGGTCGACGTGCCCGTGCGGCGAAGCGGCGAGGCCTCCGGCGTGCAGAGTACGTCCCGGCAGATCGGGTCGGCGCTCGGCATCGCCGTCCTGGGCACCGTCCTGTTCACCTCGATCGGAGCACAACTCGATGCGTCGCTCAGCAAGGACAACGTGCCCGAGGCCGCCCGGACCACGATCGTGCAGGCCGTCGTGGACAGCGCCGGCGGCGCTATCCCGGCCCTCGCGAACGACCCGCGCGCCGCGGTCGCTTATGAGCCCGCCCGCCAGGCCTTCTCCGACGGCACGCGCTACGCCGCCTTCACCGCCGCCGGCTTCCTGATGGTCGGACTGGTCGCCTCGTTCTCCCTCGGCACCGGGCGGCGCCGCAGCGAGTCCGATGAGGCCGACCCCGCCCCGCGCGAGATCCAGCCCACGGCGGCCCCCTGAGCCCAGGGCAATGGCGACCCCAGCAAGATTCGAACTTGCGACACAAGGTGGTTTAGGAATCGCGTTCCATTAAGGCCGTGACTAGCACATATAGCACGCCCAACAGGGGTCGTGCGATGGCCGTGCCATAGTGAATTTCGAAAAGTTGAGCACCCCTCGCGGGCGGCGGATCGGCTCGTTCCGGGGGTCGCCTGCGCCCCATCGCTATCCTGCCACGGACCGTGTCCCGGGCTCACTCGTAGTGGGTCCACATGCGCAGGACGTGGACGGTGTGTTCCTCGGCGAGCACTTCGTAGACGAGGCGGTGTTGGATGTTGATCCGCCGGGAGTAGCACCCGGCCAGGTCGCCGACCAGCTTCTCGTAGCGAGGCGGGTTCGCGAAGGGGTCTTCGCCGATGATGGCCAGGAGTTCCTGGGCCTTCGGCTTCAGTCCTGAGGAGGCGAGCTTCCTGGCGTCCTTCTGGGCCGCCTTCGAGAACACCAGCCGCCAGGCGGTCACCAGTCGAGTTCCTCCGAGCCCTCATCGAGCCCCTCGGCGCGTGCCTGCCGGATCGACTCGGTGAAGCCCGGGACGTTCGCCAGGAGCAGGGTCTCCTGAATGGCGCGCCAGTCGTCCTCGCCGACCAGCACGGCGTTGCCCCGCTGGCCGGTGATGGTCAGCGGCTCGGACTCCTCGTTGACCTGATCGATCAGGCGGTACAGGTTCGCCCGGGCAGCGGTCGCACTCACAGCAGTCATCTCTCCACCTCCCCAGCCAGCGTACGTGATCACGTACGAGAATCCAAGGTGGGTTGACTGCGATGTCACGAGGCCCACCAGGTTGCGTTCGGGACGGGCGTGAAGAGCTGCTCCAGCGCCGGCGCCGGGATCCGGATCAGCCGGGCGCCGCTGTGGACGGCGGGCAGGGCACCGGAGCGGATGCGGCGACGCAGGGTCATGACGCTGACGTGGTAGCGCTCGGCGGCCTCCTGCAGCGTGAGGTACTCGATGGGCTGGGTGGCGACATGGCGGACGCTCATGGCCGTTCTCCTCTGGTGGTCGGATTTCAGATGTGGATGCCTCGGTCGGGCCGGTGGTCGATGCCGGGGATGGGTTCGGGTGGTCGGCGTGGGGTGGTGATCTGGGGGGCGGGTGGCCAGCGTTCGGTGGTGGGGTCGTGGCGGTGGAGCCGGTAATCGAGCGTGGCGGCGATCCGGTTGACGGGGACGGGTCCGTCGTGGAGGGCCTGGTCGAGGATGGCGGCGGCGTCTCCGCCGAGTCCTTGGATGTCTTCGAGGTGTGCGGCGAGCTGGGGGAGTGTGGGGTCGCCGGCGAGGTGGCGGGCGAGGTGTTGGAGTTGTGGCCACCAAGGGGTGATGTCGGGCACGCCGGCGTCGGCGAGCTGGCGGTCGAGCTGGTGTTGCCAGCGGGTGGCGGCGGTGGTGGTGGCGGGTGGTCCGGTGGGGCGGAGGTCGTGGTCGGGGACGTTGTTGGCGACCCTCCAGGTGCGGAGGTCGGCGGCGAGCTCGTCGGGGAGGTGGAGGCGGGTCTGCCAGGCGGCGGTGTGTTCGGGGTCGGTGTGCTGCAGCTTCCCGGCGAGCTGGGTGACCTGGTCGGTGCGGGCGTGGAGGTAGGGGCCCCAGGTGGGGTCGTGGGTGAGTGCTGAGGGGATGCCGGGGAGCCAGGGGAGTGGCCCGGTGGGGAGGTGTCGGGTGGTGTCGATGCGCCAGTCGAGGACGGCTGCGGCGTCGTGGGCGCCATCGAGGCTGTCGGTGTTGGCGGCGGCGTGGAGGACGGCGATCGGGTCGGTGCCGGTGGCGGCGATCTGGAGGAGGTGGCTGCGCAGCGTGGGCCAGGCGGGTTCGCTGGTGAGCCACAGCACGACCTGGTCGGCCTGCTCGTCCAGCTGTGCGACCTTCTCGGGGCCGAGGTGGTGTTCGCAGGCTGCGCCGAGCCCGTCGAGGTACTTGGCGACGGCGGGTGCGAGCTGGGTCGCGGGGTCGTGGGCGTGGCGTTGGTGGCTGCCGGCCGACAGGGCTTGTTCGTCGTGGGCCAGGACGTGCTCGAGGACGTCTTCGGCGGCCCGGGTGGTGAGGGTGTCGTAGTCGATGGGGTCGGGTTGCCCATCGCCGGCGACGGTGATGTGGAGGTGGTTGGCGTGCCGTCCGCGGCTGGCGGCGGTGTAGAGCTGTTGGCGGGTTTCGTCGCCGGTGATGAGGGTGTGGCTGGTGTCGGCGGTGACGCCTTGGGCGGTGTGGATGGTGGTGGCGTAGCCGAGTTCGGTCCAGGCCTCGACGTAGTCGGCGGGTAGCCGGACGCTGCGGCGGTGGTGAAGGTCGGTGGCGGTGATGGCGCCGTCGGGGTGGATGCGCTGGATGGTCCAGCGGTCGCCGTTGGTGACCCAGTGGCCGTTCCGGGTGCGTAGGGCCCGGTTGTTGCGGCGGGTGATGATCACGTCCCCTGTGCTGGCGCGGTTGCCGTCGGCGAGACCGACCTCCCGACCCGGCTCTGCCCCGTTGAGGCGGAGGGTGCGGGCGTGGTGGTTGAGCTGGGCGACGAGGTCGCGGGTGGGGGCGAGCATGATCGCGTCCAGACCGGCCTGCCGGTCGTGGGTCCAGGAGTCGAGGATCTGGCCGGTGATGCTGGCGGCGTCGGCGGGGTGGAGGCGGCCGTTGTCGGCGTAGAACGCGATCGCGGCGGGGTTGCCGGTGCGCAGGGCGAGGCTGGCGGCGGCTTCGGCGGGGTCGCTGAACCGGAGGACTTCTTCGAGGCGGATGGTGCCCTCGGTGTGGGCGAGGTCGGTGAGGACGCCGCCGGCGGCGACGGCGGTGAGTTGCTGGTCGTCCCCGATCAGCCGGACGCTGCCACCAAGAGCGGTGACGTGGGTGACGATCCGGTCCAGGGTCGGGGTGTCGGCCATCCCGGCCTCATCGATCAACACCAACGTGCCGGGTCCGATCCGGGTGGCCCAGTCCGGGGCCCGGTCGGGATGGTCGAGGCTGTCGACCAGCTTCGCCATGGTGTCGCAGGGCGCGGTGTCGAGGTGCTCGGCGAGGACGTGAGCGGCCGCGGCGGAGGGGGCGAGCCCGATGATGGTGCCGCCGCTGCCGGTCCAAGCGTCCGCGAGCACTTCGAGGGCGGTGGTCTTGCCGGTTCCAGCGGGGGCGATGGCGAGCTGGAGTTGGCGTCCGGAGGTGGCGAGTTCGCGGACGAGCCGGGCCTGCCCGTCGTTGAGGGCGGTGCCGTTGGCGACCGATTCGAGCAGGGCCAGCTCGACCAGTGCGGGGTCGATGCGGCGTCCGGTGGTGAGTTGGGCGGTGGCGAGGAGGTGCTTCTCGGCCGCGATGATGCGTCCGGAGCTGTAGGTGGTGGCCCCGGCCAGCTGATAGACGCTGTGCCCGTCGCGGCGGCGCAGCACCTCGGGTGCGGTGACCGGGTCGTCGGGATCGAGCTGGAACGAGTTCGTGTGTAGGACGAGGTTGACGATGTGGTCGACGACCGGCTCGATCTGCTCCGGTGCCAGGTTCAGCCCGGCGAGTTGGCGCAGGGTTTCGGCGCGGACGTGCCAGCCCTGCCATGTCGCCCGGCTGGCCTCGACCTCGGCGGTCACCGAGGCCGCGAGCTGCTCCAGCCATTCGGGGTTCGGGATCATCGCCGGCCGGGGGTGGGGCGTGAGTGCTTGGCGGACCGTCTGGTCGACAGCTTGCGGGCCGAGGTGCTGGTTGGCCTGGGTGCGCCAGGTGGTGCGTTGCTCGGTGAGGGTGCGGGGTTCGTGCTTGGCCTGCCGGGTGGCGAGGTTGGCCTGCTGGGCGAGGTGGATCATCTCCAGCCCGGTGGGTGGGCGTCCGTGTTCGGCCCCGAACTTGGTGGCCAGGCTCGCGGCCTCAGCCTCGATGTCGACCCTCCTACTCGACCACCGGGCGCACAGGGAGGGGTCGATGCCGTCGATCTCCCACACCGGACGGTGGCCGTTCCGGGAGGGGCGGGCGACCCAGCCGACGCCGAGGGTTTCGGTCAGGTGCGCACGCAGGAGTGCGTCGTAGGTTTCGGAGGTGGCGACGTGCGACTTGAACAGGGTCCGTCCGTCGATCGCCAACCATTTCCCGTCAAGGGACTGGACCTTGTTCGCGACCGCGACGTGGGTATGCAGGTCCGGGTCTCCGGCGCGGGAGTCGCGGTGCACGAACGCGGCGGCGATCATGCCGCGGGCATCGACCTGCCGGACCCCGTCGGTCCCGGTCCGGGTGAACAACGCATCCCGCTCCTGATACGCCAAAGCGCCCCGGACGGCGGCCTGGTGGCAGCGCTCGATCAGCGCGTCGACCTGCGGGTCCGCCAACGCCCACAACACCGACACCGACTTCGGTGGGGAGAACACCTGGTCGTAGCCGGCCACCGTCACCGGAGACTTCTTCGACCAGCGCGCGATCTCGCCGAGCAGTTCGGTCTCACCCACCGGCTCCCGGCCGTAGGCCCGCACGAAACACTCCCTTCCCACCTGGGTCCGCAGCGCAGCCTTCACCTCTTCGGGCAGCTTCGCCCGGACCGGACGCCCCGCAGCCGCGTTCCACGCCCGGCAGCGGGCGCTGAACTCCTCGGCGAACTCGTTACGGACCGGCTCCCGTTTCCGGAACGTCGCCCCCAACCTGCCCGCGGCCTCGACCTCGGCCGGGGAGAGGCCCGCGGCGGCAGCGGCCGCCCGCAGCTGGTCGGCGTTGGGGTGCTCGCCGGTGCCGAACAGGTGGTTCATCTGAGCCTCGGTCACGATCTCGCCCGCGCTCATGCCCAGACCGTCCAACCCGGCCCCGACCCACGTCCCGGGCGCCTCGCCCCGCTCGGAGTAGTACGAGGTCAGCCCGCCGGCCGGCACCCGGGCGTCCTGCACCGCGACCTGCCGGATCAGGTAGTCATACACCGGCCCGCCCGCCAGCTTCTTCACCGTCATCACCACCGACCACCTCCTCTGCCTTCCCTAAGCCCCGCCCGGCGCCGAACGGGACGCCCACCCGCCGGGTTCTTCCCGACTTCTCACCCCACTAAGCCGAAAACGGCACCCCGACCCGGACAAACAGGTCCGATTCACCACTTCTCCGCCCGAGCCCTGCTGCCTCCTTAAGCCGTCCACGTGGCCCGATCCGGACACCGAACTGGTCGACAACTTCGCCCCCTCTCGGGTGCGGAACCTCCTACCTTCCCTAGGCCAAACCGGACGCCGATCGGGACGCGACCACGGTCAACTTCTGCGCAAAGCTGAACAGGCCAGCGTTACCAAGAACGTTCCCCCGCCCGCCACAGCGCCGGGCGTTACCGCCGGCGGTCGGATGTCAGGCCTTGCCAACGGGACGTTCCCGCGCGCTTCTCCGCTCGCCACGGGCCAGGCCCGCCGACAGGGCCGGCGGTAGAGACGTGCGCCCCTCGGTGTGTTGAGAAGGAGGCGACAATGAAGATCCAGCTGGGTGACGGCAACACCGCCGTCTGCTTCGAGGGTCGGCGGCCACGGAGGCCAAGGCCATCGCCTGTGACATCGCCGCCCGACACGGACGCAAGGGCGGACGGCCGCGGCTCGCCGCCGACACCGTCGGATCAGGCTGCCCCGCGGCCTCCGCGACCGGCTCCACAGAGCCGCCCAGGCCGCCGGAGTCAGCGAATCCGAACTCGCCCGCGAAGCCATCGACGACCTACCTCGCCAAAGGCGCCTGAGCCCGCCGTCGGCGACGTCCCCCACCGGCAATGCACATTGTGTATTGCGCTTTGGGGTGCGAGCGGGACGGCGAGAAGTCGGGGACGGCGAGAAGTCGGGG
>DehalE1_100102_pt1 | contig 13057 bp, 8 predicted proteins | sample DehspE1_FD_43922 | JGI IMG/M metagenome (IMG submission 43922) | reverse complement strand
CCGTTCGCAGCCGCGCCGCCGGCCGAGCCGTCGCCGGTCCTGGTCGAGGCGTCGCCGGAGGAGGAGCCGTACCCCGGCGAGTTCCACTACACGAACGCCGAGCTCTACGGCGAGGACGATCCCGGGGACGAGACCCAGCCGTTCGTGGACGAGGCGCTGCGCCGCAGCGAGTCGTTCACCCCTGTGCCCCCGCCGGCAGGGATCCGGCCGTCGTCAGGGCCGGAGCAGCCGGCGCGGCGCGGACGCCTGATGCCGCTGCTGTTCGGCGTGCTGGCCCTCGTGGTCGTGGTCGGGATCGTCGCCGTCGTGGCGATGAACGTCCGTGAGCCGGCCGGACCCACCACGCCGGCCGCGGGAGCGGTCCAGATCGAGGCGGCGACGGCCTTCGACCCCAAGACCGACGGCGGGGACGCGTCCGAGAACAGCAAGCGCACCCAGCGAGCCATCGACGGGGACCCGAGCACCGTCTGGCGCACGGAGAAGTACGGCTCGGCGAAGTTCAACGGACGCAAGCCCGGCGTCGGGCTCGTGCTCGACCTCGGCGTGACCCGCACTGTGTCGAGCGTCCAGATCACCATGGAGGACGCCGGAGCCACGGTCGAACTGCGGGTGCCGGCCAAGCCGGCGAAGACCGCACCGATGAAGTCCGTCGAGCAGTGGGAGTCCATGGCGGCGGCGAAGGATGCGCCGAAGACGTTCACGCTCACCCCCGTGCAACCGGTGGAGACGCGCTTCCTGCTGGTCTACCTCTCCGAGCTCCCCTCCGTCGCCAAAGGGGTCTACCGGGGCGGCGTCGCCGAGGTCGTGGTGAACGCCCGCTGAGCGCTGCGGATGAGGAATCTGACGCACAACACGCGGGAACGGGTGAGGATCGCCTAAACTTTGCCGAAGTAGTTTCCAGCGCTTCGGGGGGGAGCCTTGACGAAACTGCACGGGGGGGCACTCGTCTGCGGGCTGACGCTTGCGATGCTCAGCGTTGTGCAACCGGTTCCGGCGTACGCCGAGACCGCTGTCTCGCCTGCCCCCGCGTCCGCTCCCGCGACACCGGCTGCCGAGCCCTCCCCCGCCACCCCCGACGACACCGCCACTCCGGCTGCGGAGGCCACTCCGTCGCCATCCGCAACGACCGAACCCGCGCCGGAGCCCACCGCCGCGGCCCCGGACCTGCCCGCCACGCCCACGGACGCCGCGTCCACCTACATCGTCGGGTTCCGCAAGGACGCCGGCCAGGCGCCCGCGGTGCTGGGTGAGCGCGCCTACCGGGCGATGAACGAGCTCGACGCCGCGGTCACGCAGCTCACCACCGCCGAAGCGAAGGCCCTGGCGACGGACCCGTCGGTCGCCTACGTGCAGAAGGACACCCGGGTCCGCGTCGCGGACGCCCAGGCCTACCCGCCGTGGGGGCTGGACCGGATCGACCAGGCCGATCTCCCCCTCGACGACCGCTACACCCCGAACCAGACCGGGGCCGGCGTCACCGTCTACGTCATCGACACCGGCATCGTCGCCGGGAACTCCGAGTTCAGCGGCCGTCTCGCCGACGGCGCGTCCTTCGTGTCGGACGGGCTGGGCACCACCGACTGCAACGGTCACGGCACCCACGTGGCCGGGATCGTGGGTGGCACCACCTACGGAGTGGCCAAGCGGGTGACCCTCGTCCCCGTCCGTGTGCTCGAGTGCACCGGCAGCGGCTACGCCTCGACGGTCGCCAAGGGCCTGGACTGGGTGCTCAAGCAGCACCACCGTGGCGACCCCGCTGTCGTCAACATCAGCATCGAGGGCGCCTACGACAAGACCGAGAACGATGCGGTGAAGCGCCTCACCGCCGAGGGTGTGACCGTCGTCGTCGCCGCAGGCAACCACAGCCAGAACGCCTGCGACACGTCCCCGGCGTCGGCGAAGACCGCCATCACGGTCGCCGCCTCCAACAGCGCCGACGCCCGCTGGGCGAGCTCCAACAACGGGCCCTGCGTGGACATGTACGCGCCAGGGGTGTCGATCCCTTCCGCCAACGCCTTCGGCGCCAATCCGGTGACGATGACCGGCACGTCGATGGCGAGCCCGCACGTTGCCGGGGTGGCGGCGCTGGTGCTCTCCGCCCACCGCTCGTGGAGCGCGGCGAAGGTGACCTCCCGGATCCTCGGGCTGAGCGAGCCCAACCGGATCACCGGAAACCCCGCGGGCACCGCCAACCGGCTGCTGGGGATCGCCCCCGCCGTGACTTCGGTGAGCCCCGCGGTCGGCGGCACGTCCGGCAACCAGCGGATCACCATCACCGGCAACAACTTCCTCGGGGTGCAGAAGGTGCTGATCGGTGGGGTCGCAGCGACGAAGCTGGACGTCGTCTCGTCCACCACGATCAGGGTGACCACGCCCGCACGGGCCGAGATCGGCGCCGTCCCGCTGGAGGTTGTCACCGAGCTGGCCGCCTCCAACCACAACATCACCTTCGACTACCAGCCCTCGCCCGTGGTCGACTCCCTGTCCATGACCGCGGGACAGACACGCGGCGGCACCCCCGTCACGATCACGGGAAGCCACTTCAGCGCCGCCAGCACCGTCTGGTTCGGCGGCAGCAAGGGGCGCGGGCTCACCGTCGTCTCCGACACCGAACTTCAGGTGGTCACACCGCCGCACTCCCGTGGCACCGTCCCGGTCCGGGTTTCCGGGCCGACCGGCACCAGCGCGGACGCGGCCTCCACCCGGTTCAGCTACGGCTACGCCCCGTGGGTGAAGAGTCTCTCCTCCGGGCACGGCCTGACCCTCGGCGGCGCGCGGGTGCGGATCAGCGGCAGCCACTTCAGCGCGGCGACGACGGTCGACTTCGGCGGCATGGCCGGCATCGGCGTCAACGTGACCTCGTCCAAGCGGCTCTACGTCACCGTTCCGGCCCACGTCGAGGGACGGGTCGACGTCCGGCTGACCAATCCCTATGGCACCTCTGCGGTGAAGTCGAAGGCGCGCTACTCCTTCGGCCTGGCGCCGGCGCCACAGGTCACCAAGGCGACGCCGACCACCGGCTACGGCGTCGGCGGCGCCACAGTCACCATCTCGGGCCGGAACTTCTACGGCATCACCGGGGTCAGCTTCGGCAACCGGGCGGCGCAGATCGTCTCGGTGGGTGCCACGAAGCTCGTCGTGACCGCACCGCCGGGAACGACCGGCGCGGTGGGCATCCAGGTCGCCGGCGCGTACGGGACGTCGCTGGCTCCGGGCCTGACCTACACCTACCTGGACACCCCGGCACCCGTCGTGGCGGCAGTGACCCCCGCGGGCGGAGGCGTCGCCGGGGGCGCGCGCGTCACGATCACCGGGCAGAACTTCTTCGTGATCAGCGCGGTCTACTTCGGCAGCCTCGCCGCGACCGAACTGGAGGTCATCTCGACCACGAAACTCCAGGTCACCGCGCCCGCCCAGTCGGCCGGCACGGTCGACATCGTCGTGGCCGCGACCCCTTACCTGACCTCGGCACGGTCCGTGGCGGCCACCTACACCTACAGCTACTGATCCCGCTCCGGGACCCGGGTCACACGGGCGCCGGTCCGGATGGCCCGGGGAATCTCGGCGAACTCGTCGACACGGCGCAGGAGACGCGCCAGCGCCCGGGGGTCGAGCGCGGCATCCAGTTCGACCCGGTACTCGATCCCGGTGGACGCCCACGCCTCGTCGAAGCCGCCCTGGGCCGTCACCCGCACGCCCGCGAGCAGGAGGCCCAGCGCCGACGCCTCGCGGTACAGGTCGTTGAGCACGCAGCCCGCGACAGCGGTGTGCAGCAGGTGTGCGCCCGTGAAGGCCGTGGACACCTCCACGCCACCGTCGGTCCAGCGATGCGGGAAGTGGACGGTGCCTGCGTCGTCCACGGCCCGAAGGGTCCCGGCCGCACACACGACCGTGTAGGTCTCCATGCCGGCCAGCGTGCCGGACGCCGCCCGGAGCCCGACACGCGAACTGTTGCTGAGTCCCTGGAGCAGACACGGCGACGCCGCCGGTCCCTGTGGGGCCCGGCGGCGTCGTTCGCGTCAGCGAGTCGTTACTTCTCGACGTCCTCGTCGACCCAGTCGAAGGTCTTGGTGACGGCCTTCTTCCAGTTGCGGTAGAGGCGGTCGCGCTCGGCCGGATCGGCCTTGGGCTCCCACCGCTTGTCCTCGGCCCAGTTGGCGATGACGTCAGCCTCGCCCTGCCAGTAGCCGGTCGCGATGCCGGCCGCGTAGGCCGCACCGAGAGCGGTCGTCTCGGCGACGACCGGACGCACCACCGGCACGCCCAGCTGATCGGCCTGGAACTGCATCAGCAGCTCGTTCTGGGTCATGCCGCCGTCGACCTTCAGCTCGGCGAGCTTCACGCCGGAGTCGGCCTCCATGGCGTCCAGCACCTCACGGGTCTGGAAGGCCGTGGCCTCCAGGACCGCGCGGGCGATGTGGCCACGGTTGACGTACCGGGTGAGTCCGACGATCGCGCCGCGGGCGTCAGCCTTCCAGTACGGCGCGAACAGACCGGAGAACGCCGGCACGAAGTAGGCGCCACCGTTGTCCTCAACGGACGCGGCGAGCTCCTCGATCTCCGGGGCGGAGGAGAACATCTTCAGGTTGTCGCGCAGCCACTGCACCAGGGCGCCGGTGATCGCGATCGAACCCTCGAGGGCGTAGATCGGCTTGTCGTCGCCGATCTTGTAGCACACGGTGGTGAGCAGGCCGTTCTTGGAAGGAACGATCTCCTCGCCGGTGTTCATGATCATGAAGCAGCCGGTGCCGTAGGTGTTCTTCGCCATGCCGGGCTCGAAAGCAGCCTGGCCGAAGGTGGCAGCCTGCTGGTCGCCCAGGTCGCCTGCGACCGGGACGCCACCGAGCAGACCCTGCTCGCGCCCGTAGCCGTAGACCTGAGAGGACGACTTGATCTCGGGCAGCATGCTCATCGGGATGCCCATGTCGGCCGCGATCTCCGGATCCCAGGACAGGGTCGTCAGATCCATCAGCATGGTGCGGGACGCGTTGGTCACGTCAGTGACGTGCACGCCGCCGTCGACGCCGCCGGTCAGGTTCCAGATGACCCAGGTGTCCATGTTGCCCATGATCAGCTTGCCGGCCTCGGCGTCAGCGCGAGCACCCTCGACGTTGTCGAGGATCCACTTGACCTTGGGGCCGGAGAAGTAGGTCGCCAGCGGCAGACCGACGCGGGCCTTGTACTTGTCCTGGTCGCCACCACCGAGTTCCTCGATGATCTTGGCCGTGCGGGTGTCCTGCCAGACGATCGCGTTGTAGACCGGCTCGCCGGTCTCCTTGTTCCAGACCAGGGTGGTCTCGCGCTGGTTGGTGACGCCCACGGCCTGGATGTTCTCCTTGTTGAGGCTGGCCTTGGCCAGGGCCTCGGCGACGACCTCGCGCACGGCGTCCCAGACCTCGATGGCGTTGTGCTCGACCCAGCCGGCCCGCGGGAAGATCTGCTCGTGTTCCTTCTGGCCTACGGACACGATCTTGCCTTCGTGGTTGAAGACGATCGCGCGCGAACTGGTCGTTCCCTGGTCAATCGCGAGGATGTACTTGTCGGCCATGGATAATTCCTTCCACGTCATTATTCGAGAGGATGATGATTGATACGACAGCGGGTCGGCGGCCACCGGCCCGCTGTCCTGTGTCTGGGGGCGGGTATCTGGGCCGGGTGGACGGGCCGGGCGTGCCGGCTCGTCCACCCGCTCCACTCAGACCGTCGGAAGCAGGAACGCGGCGCTCACGCCGGCGAGCATGCCACCCACGATCGGGCCAACCACCGGGACCCAGGCGTAGGACCAGTCGGACGAACCCTTGTTCGGGATCGGCAGAACGGCATGGGCGATACGCGGGCCGAGGTCACGGTTGGGGTTGATGGCGTATCCGGTCGGGCCACCGAGCGAGGTGCCGATGCCGACGACCAGGAGCGCGACGGGCAGGGCGCCGAGCCAGCCGAGCTGACCAGCGGTGACCGCACCGTTCCAGTGACCGAGCGCCAGGATGAACAGCACCAGCACGAAGGTGCCGATGATCTCGGTGATGAGGTTCCACGCGTAGTTGCGGATCTCAGGGCCGGTCGAGAAGACGCCGAGCTTCATGCCGTCGGGAGCGTCCTCATCGAAGTGCTGCTTGTAAGCCAGCCAGCAGAGGACGGCACCGATGAACGAGCCGACCATCTGGCCACCCAGGTAGGTGAAGATCGACGCGGCGTCGACCGGGATACCGGGAGCGAACTCCTTGGCGCCCGAGGCGACGACGCCCAGGGTGACCGCGAAGTTGATGTGCGCACCAGAGGCGTAGGAGACCATGACGCCAGCGAACACTGCGAGACCCCACCCCCAGTTGATATGGAGGGTGCCGGACCCATGTCCCTTGGTCTTGGAGAGCAGGTTGTTGGCTACCACGCCACAACCCAGGAGGATCAGAAACGCACTTCCGACAGTTTCCGAGAGGAAAATCGTGCCGAGAGTCACGATGGCTCACTTTCCGACACCACTGCTGGTGTCAGTCTTGGGCGTCCCGGAGGACGCAGGCGATGTTCGATGTCTTGTGAGACGGAAGGAATGTGAAACAGACGCCCCGCTCGGGGTGCTGCGCCCCTATCGCCCACCGGGGGCGTCGAGCGCCGGACGGGTGTACTGCACGACAGTCGGCGCAACAGCGCGCCGCACTGACTTGGCGGCGACCCACGCTGGCCACCGGAGCCTCACACTGGCCACGTCCGCCGAGGCTCGTCGGCGCGGACGCGGATCTGGACAGTGCCCAGCGGGATCGGAACTCGTCTCACTGTCCGCGGCGAACGCAACGGCGCCGACCGGACGGTCGACCACAGTGAGGCTCATCTGACTCCTTCGTACCGCTGAACCACAACATTGGGGGCACGGCTGTGTCTAACGTTAACCCCGTCCCGCACCGCCCATCTTGCTAACGCTTGAACGCATGCGCTAGACCTGTGCACGAACGTGCACGGGAAGGGTGCAAGCTTGAACGAGCGCTACGAGGACATGTACCAAGCGGCCTCCCGCTACTACATTCAGGGCGAAACCATGGAGAGCATCGCCCACCAGTTGAAGCTCTCCCGATCGTCGGTGTCGCGCCTGCTGAAAGATGCACGGGAGTCCGGGCTTGTCCGGATCAGCCTTGCCGACCACAGCGGCTCGCAGTCGCCACTGGCGTCGACGATCAGCCGGCACTTCGGCGTTCGCGTACACATGGTCTCCGTGCGCGAGAACGCCAACGAGAACGTCCGCTTCGACCAGGTGGCCCGGCTCGCGGGCCGGCTGTTCACCGAAGCCGTCGACGACCACCAGCTGATCGGGGTGGCGTGGGGGGTGACCCTCTCCCACGTGGTGAAGCACCTGGGCCGGCGTCCCCTGGTCGGCTCCACCGTCGTCCAGATCAACGGCGGCGCCAACCAGCGCAGCTCCGGCATCCCCTACATCGGCGAGATCCTGCAGGCGATCGGGGACGCCTTCGACGCGCGCGTCGTGCTGTTCCCCGTCCCTGCGTTCTTCGACTACGCCGCCACCAAGCAGGCCATGTGGCGGGAGCGCTCGGTGCAGAACGTCCTGAAGCTGCACCAGAAGCTCGATCTGGCCGTGTTCGGCGTCGGCTGCCTCGAGGGACGGGTGCCCTCGCACGTCTACACCGCCGGCTACATGGACGCCGCGGACATGCGCCAGCTCGCCGCGGACGGCGTGGTCGGCGACGTGTGCACCGTGCTGCTGCGCGAGGACGGCTCCTACGCCGACATCTCCTACAACGACCGTGCCACCGGCCTCACGCCCGCCGAACTGCAGCGGGTGCCGCGACGGATCTGCGTGGTCGCCGACCCGTCCCGGGCCCCGGCGGTGATCGGCGCGCTGCGCGCCGGCACTGCCACCGACCTCGTGCTGGACGAGGGCACCGCGCGCGCCATCCTGGACCGCGCGCGGCTCTGAGCCTCCCTTCCGGCCCCTCGACCGGCCTACCGCCCTTCAGTCCTCCGTCGCGGGACCGGAGCGCATGCCTGTCGATTTCCCATGTGTGCGGATCGTGCGTGCACATCTGGGCGACCTTGCGTCCTGATGGTGAATCCCCCACCTGCGTCTGATTAGCCTGAACACAAGAGGCGCGCTGCGCGTTGCCTGGACGCGACGAGGAGTCCCGGGCCGCGGGCGTCGCACGACTTCAGGGAGGTCTACGTGAGGAAGCTGGCGGTTGACGTCGTCGTCATCGGTGGCGGCTCGACGGGCGCCGGGGTGGTTCGGGACGTCGCGATGCGGGGCTACAGCACCGTGCTGCTGGAGCGCGCCGACCTGGGCCAAGGCACCACCGGACGGTTCCACGGCCTGTTGCACTCGGGCGGACGCTATGTGGTCAGTGACCCGCTCTCTGCGACGGAGTGCGCCCAGGAGAACGCGATCCTCTCCAGGATCCAGTCCGAGGCGATCGAGACCACGGGCGGCTATTTCGTCACCGGGCCGGACGACGACCCGGCCTTCGCGGACAAGTTCCTCGAAGGTGCGAAGGCCACCGGCGTCCCCGCCCGGGAGATCAGCGTCGCCGAGGCCTTGCGCAACGAGCCGCGGCTGAACCCCCGGATCCTGCGCGCGATCGAGGTGCAGGACGGGTCGGTCGACGGCTGGCAGCTGGTCTGGGGCGCGGCGAACTCGGCGAAGGCCTACGGCGCGGAGATCCTCACCTACCACAGCGTGACCAAGATCGACACCGCGGACGGGAAGGTCACCGCCGTCCATTGCACCGACCTCAAGAGCGGCGAGGACGTCGTGATCGAGTGCGGCTTCGTGCTCAACTGCGCGGGCCCGTGGGCCGGCCAGATCGCCGCGATGGCCGGCGCCCACCCGGTGGACGTCATTCCCGGGCGCGGCATCATGGTCGCGATGAACCACCGGCTGGTGAACCGGGTGGTCAACCGCTGCATCTATCCCGCGGACGGCGACATCCTGGTCCCGGTGCACACCGTCAGCATCATCGGCACCACGGACGTGAAGGTCGACGATCCCGACAACCTCGCGATCGAGCCCAGAGAGGTGCAGCAGATGCTGGACGCAGGCGAGGTGCTGATCCCCGGCTTCCGGCAGTCCCGCGCTCTGCACGCGTGGGCCGGTGCGCGTCCGCTGATCAAGGACAACCGGGTCGCCGCCGCCGACACCCGGCACATGAGCCGTGGCATGGCGGTGATCGACCACACCACCCGCGACGGCCTGGACGGAATGCTCACCATCGGCGGCGGCAAGCTCACCACCTACCGGCTGATGGCCGAGCACATCGTCGACGCGATGTGCGAGAAGCTCGGCGAGAAGCGGTCCTGCCGCACCGCCGACGAGGCGATCCCGGGCTCCGAATCGGGCAGGACCTACCTGGTCACCCACCGGCTGGAGGACCGCGAGCACGACCGGCTGGACGACCAGATCATCTGTGAGTGCGAACTGATGAGCCGCAAGATGTTCACCGACGCGCTCGCCACCCAGCCGAAGGGCACCTTCGACGACCTGCGCCGCCAGCTCCGGCTCGGCATGGGCCCCTGCCAGGGCGGCTTCTGCTCGATGCGGGCCACCGGCATCGCGCTGGAGAGCGACCACATCGACATCGAGCGGGCCACCGGCCTGCTGCGCCTGTTCCTGAAGAACCGCTGGATCGGGTTGTGGCCGATCCTCTACGGCGACCAGGTGCGCCAGACGGCCCTCGACAACTGGATCTTCCAGGGCACGCTCGACGTCGAGCACCTGCCCCAGCCCGAGAGTGAGGTGGCGCTGTGAGCCGCGTGATCGTCATCGGCGCCGGCCTGTCCGGCCTGGTCGCCGCCAACCGCCTCGCCGGCAAGGGCGTGGATGTCACCCTGCTCACCAAGGGCATCGGCGGGCTCCAGCTCGGCCAGGGCAGCATCGACGTGCTCGGCTACGCACCGGACAGGGTCACCAACCCCGTCCTGACCCTGTCGGCGATCGCCTCAGCCCGTCCCGCACACCCCTACGCAGCGATCGGTGCGGAGGCCGTGCACACCGGCATCGAGTACCTCAAGGCGCTGCTGGGCGACTTGCTGGTGGGCGACGCGGAGGCGAACTACCAACTGCCCACCGCCGTGGGTGCGATCCGCCCGACCTGCCTGGTCCAGCCGAGCATGGTCGCGGGGAACGTGACCGACGGCGCCCGGTTCGCGATCGTCGGGCTGCGCCGGCTGAAGGACTTCCACCCGAAGCTGGTGGCGGAGAACCTGTCCCGCACCCCGCTGCCCGACGGCGGACGGCTGGAGGCCCGTCCGGTGCTGATCGACGTGCCGGCCCGCGACGGCGAGGTGGACTCCTCCGGCCTGACCTACGCCCGCGCTTTCGACGACCCCGCGTTCCGGGATCGGTTCGCGGCCACGCTGAAGCCGCAGCTGAACGAGGGCGAGACCGTCGGCCTGCCCGCGGTACTCGGGCTGAAGGACCGCGGCGCCTGGAAGGACCTGTCCGAGAAGCTGGGGCACCCGGTCTTCGAGATCCCGCTGCCGCCGCCGTCCGTACCCGGAATGCGGCTGAACGAGGCACTGACGGCGCTCGCGAAGGCTGCCGGCGTCCGGATCGTGAACGGGACCCGCGTGGTCTCGGCCCGGGTCGAGGACGGCGTGGTCAAGGGCGTCACGATGGCAACGGCCGGCGCGCCCCGGGAGTTCACCGGTGAGGCGTTCGTGCTGGCCACCGGCGGGTTCGAGTCCGGCGCGCTGGCGATGGACTCCTACGGGACCGTCACCGAGACACTGTTCGGGCTGCCACTGCAGGGACTGGACGACGGCCCGCTGGTGCACGGCGACTACTGGAGCGCAGAGCAGCCGCTGTTCAGCGTCGGCGTCCGCGTCGGCAAGGACATGCGGGTCCTGGACGCCGCGGGAGCGGCCGTCCATCCGAACCTGTTCGCTGCGGGTGGCATCATTGGCGGCTCATCGCGGTGGGCAGAGAAGTCCGGGGACGGCATCGCGCTCGGCAGCGCGGTGCGGGCCGCCGATTCGATCGTGGAGGAGCTGGCATGAGTGACGAGACGAAGCCCGGCCTGGAGTTCGCCGGCCACGAGTTCGCGCGGGCCAGCCTGGACGCCTGCGTGAAGTGCACGATCTGCGAGACGCAGTGTCCGGTGGCTGCGGTCACGCCGTTGTTCTCCGGGCCGAAGTTCGTCGGGCCACAGGCCGAGCGCTACCGCAACGGCGACAGCGTCGACCACTCGCTGGACTACTGCTCCAGTTGCGGCACCTGCACGCTGGTCTGCCCGCAGGGCGTCCAGATCGCCGAACTGAACAGCCAGGCGCGTGCGGTGATGAAGGCCGACCACATGCCGTTGCGGGACCGGCTGATCGGGCAGACCACCCTGATGGGCACCATGATGACGCCGGTGGCGCCGATCGCAAGGGCAGCCCTCCACAACAAGCCGATCCGCACGATCATGGAGAAGGTCGTCGGCGTGCACAGGGACGCCCCGATGCCGCCGCCACAAGGGCAGACGTTCGCGAGCTGGTGGGCGAAGCGGCCGAAGCCGGCCAAGGCGGCGACGCGCGGAACTCTGGTGTTCTTCCACGGCTGCGCGGGCGGCTACTTCGAGGTGGAGACGTCGAAGAAGTCGGTCGAGGTGCTGGAGTACCTGGGGTACGAGGTGATCGTGCCGAAGCAGGGCTGCTGCGGTCTGGCCCAGCAGTCCAACGGGCTGTTCGAGCAGGCGTCCGCGTCCGTCCTGAAGCTGTGCGACGACCTGCGCAATGCCGGCAAGGACCTGACGATCATCTCGTCGTCCGGCTCGTGCACGGGCATGCTCAAGCATGAGGCGCACGAGATCATGGGCGTCGACGACGAGCGGCTGAAGGACGTCGGGACGCGGATCCGCGACATCATGGAGTTCCTGCTCGACCTGCACGAGGCGGGCGAGCTGCCGACGGACTTCGCCACCATCGAGATGACCGTCCCGTACCACGCACCGTGCCAGCTGAAGAGCCAGGGCATGGGCATGCCGGCGGTCGAGGTGCTGGGCCTGATCCCGGGCCTGACCGTGGTGGAGTCGGGCGCGGTCTGCTGCGGCATCGCCGGAACCTACGGGCTGAAGAAGGAGAAGTACGAGATCGCCCAGGCGGTCGGCAAGCCGCTGTTCGAGATGGTCAAGAAGACCAACCCGAACCTCGCCCTGTGCGACACCGAGACCTGCCGCTGGCAGATCGAGCAGTCCTCGGGCGTGAAGACCGAGCACCCGATCTGGATGGTCCACCGCGCCTACGGCCTGTCGTAGGCGCCCTGGGCCCGCGCAGCTTCTGGGCGGTTGTGTCCGTGGTGGCCCACCCGCGCCCGGACCGAGTTGGGGACGGTACCGAACTCGGTCCACCACCGCTCTCTTTGACCTGCCCACAACCGCGCCGCCGAGGTGACGCTCAGCGGACCGAGTTAGGGACGGTTCCGAACTCGGTCCACCACCGCTCTCTTCGGCCTGCCCACAACCGCGCCGCCGAGGTGGCGGTCAGCGGCGCGGCGGACGTCCTCGCCGATGCAGGAACCAGGCGGCCAGGACTCCGCCGATCACGCCGCCCAGATGGCCCTGCCAGGACACGCCGGCCCGCAGCGGCAGGACGCCGAGCAGCAGCGATCCGTAGCCGACCGCGACGACCAGTCCGATCGCGATGTGTGCGAGGTTGCGGCTGAGGACGCCGCGCACGAGCAGGTAGGCCGTCCATCCCATGACCACTCCGGACGCACCGATCACCAGGGAGCCGGGCGGGGTGAGCAGCCACGCCACGGCGCCCGAGCTCACCCACGCGAAGGCGGTGGCCCAGGCGAACTCGCGCCGATCGCTCGCCCACAACACTGTGCCGAGAACGAACAGCGGCACCGAGTTGGCCGCCAGATGCGCGAACCCGAAGTGCAGCAGGGGCGCGAACAGGATGCCGACGAGCCCGGGCAGCGTCCACGGCCGGACGCCGAACAGGTCGAGCGAGTGGTGCAGCACCAGGTCGGCCAGCTCGATCACCCACAGCGCGGCCACCGCGACCGCCATCACGATGGCGCCCTGCCGAACCCGCGCCCAGTCCGCTGTCTTCACGCCGTCCAGCATGGCAGGCG
>DehalE1_100101_pt1 | contig 13097 bp, 10 predicted proteins | sample DehspE1_FD_43922 | JGI IMG/M metagenome (IMG submission 43922) | reverse complement strand
GGGTCGGCGGCGATGCCGCCGAAGGAACGACTGGACACAGCCGTCACCGTACCGCTGGGCGAGCAGTACTCGGCGTGGTTACGCTCGAGCGCGTCCATGAGCCAGGACCAACCGACCTCCGTGAGCAGGGGGTCGGTGACCATTTCGGGATCCACGTCGGCCCGCGCGTAGGTGACGCAGCGGAAGTCGCCGTCCCACGACGCGTTGCCGGCCGGGTCGTGCAGGAGCACCAGCCGGCCGCTGCCCAACTCGACCTCGTTCAGCTCGAGGTCGGCGCTGATCGCGACGGCGAAAGGTGCGATCTTCTGCGGCGCAGGGATCTCCTCGACCTTGAGTTCCGAACGCCAGGTCATGCCGAGAATCGCCTGCACCGCTGTCTCGAACAGCGGCGGGGTACTGGGTTCACGCCGGGCGGCCACGAGGCGAGCGTACTCATCAGGCGTGGTCACCCGGCGGTTGGCGCGCCGTCAGGGGCGCCCGGGTTCGAACTCGAGGCTGACCGAGTTGATGCACCAGCGCTGGTCGGTGGGGGTGTCGTAGCCCTCGCCGGAGAAGACGTGTCCGAGGTGGGAGTCGCAGGCTGCGCAGCGGACTTCGGTGCGGGGGTGCCCGGGCAGGCTGTCGTCCTGCAGCAGCCGGACGCGGTCCTGTGCGGCGGCGGTGTAGAAGGACGGCCAGCCGCAGTGGGAGGAGAACTTGTGCTCGCTGCGGAACAACTCGGTACCACAGGCGCGACATTTGTACACACCGACGCCGGTGTGGTCGGTGTACTCGCCGGTGAAGGGTGCCTCGGTGCCGGACTCGCGCAGCACCCGGTACTCCAGCGGGGTGAGCTGGGCGCGCCACTCCTGTGGGGTTTTGATCACCTTGAGTTCCATCTGTCCTCCTCTTGGGCAGTTCTACGCGTCGGGCCCGGCCCGCCCACCGTAGCGCCGGGACGGGACAGTAGCCTGACGGCCATGGCGACGGCGGCGGCAGTCCTGGACATCGATGGACGCGAGCTGCGCATCTCGAGTCCGGACAAGCCGTACTTCCCCGACCTGGGAGTCAACAAGCTGGGTGTGGTCGGTTATTTCCGGGCGGTCGGCCCGGGCATCGTCGCCGCGCTGAAGGATCGTCCGACGGCGATGGAACGCTGGCCGGGCGGGGTGCGGGACGACGTGGTGGTCGCCACCCGCGCGGACGGCAGGGGAGAGGCGTTCTACCAGAAGCGGGCGCCGGCGAACACGCCGGAGTGGGTGCAGACCGCGCAGGTTCGCTTCCCGTCCGGACGGACCGCGACCGAGGTCGCGCCGGCTGATCTCGCGAGCGTGCTGTGGATGGTGAACCTGGGCACCGTCCGATTCCACCCGTGGCCGGTGCGCGCGGCGGACACCGATGCGGTGGACCAGCTGCGGATCGACCTCGACCCCCAGCCCGGTGTGGAGTTCGCGACCACCGTGCGAGCCGCCCAAGAGCTGCGGGGCGTGCTCGCCGATGCGGGCCTGACCGGGTTCTGCAAGACCAGCGGCGGAAGGGGCGTCCATGTCTTCGCCCCGATCGTCGGCTCGGACTTCGTCGACGCCCGGCACGCGGCGATCGCGGTCGGTCGTGAACTGGCCCGGCGGCTGCCGGAGGACGTCACCGTGAACTGGTGGAAGGAGGAGCGCGGCGAACGGGTGTTCGTGGACTTCAACCAGATGGCGCGGGACCGGCTGATGACCTCCGCCTACTCGATCCGGCCCACCCCGCGCGGGCTGGTGTCCGCGCCGCTGGAGTGGGACGAACTGCCCCGGATCGCACCCGCGGACTTCACGATCCTGACGATGCCGGAGCGATTCGCCGCGCGCGGTGACCTCTGGGCGGCGATGGACACCACGGAGCCGGGACGCCTGGACGTCGCGCTGGAGTGGTACGTCCGCGACGCGGCGCACGGGGAGGGCGAGCTGCCGTATCCGCCGGAGTACCCCAAGATGCCCGGCGAGCCGCCGCGCGTGCAGCCGTCCCGGAAGAACCCGGCGAACTGGGAGTGAGCCGTGGTGGCGCAGCGGGGGACGATGGTCGCGATCGTGGTCGCGCGTGCCGCAATGGCGGCCGGGATCGTGGCGGCTGTCATCGCCACCCATGTCGACGTCGCGTCCCGCGGGCCGGTCAACCCGTTCAACCTGTACGGCTACTTCACGGTGCAGTCGAACCTGATCGGCGCCGTGGCACTGCTGGCGGCGGCGGTGGTGGGAGTGTCGCGTCGCCGGCGGAGTGAGCCGCTCGGCCTGCTGCGTGCGCTCGCCGTGACCTGCCTGGTGATCGTGGGGCTCGTCTACGCCGTCCTGCTCGCGCCGCTGGGCGTTGCGGGCGGCGTCCCGGTGCCCTGGGCGAACACCGTCCTGCACATCGTCTCGCCGGTCTTCGTGCTCGCGGACTGGCTCCTGGTCGGCGACCGGCCCGGCCTGCCACTGAGGCGGGTATGGGTGGTCCTGCTCTACCCGGCGGTGTGGACGTCGGTGGTGCTGGTTCGCGGCGCCACGGACGGCTGGGTGCCCTATCCCTTCCTGGACCCGGCGCAGGGCTACGGCGTGGTCACGCTGTACTGCCTGGCCATCCTGGTGTTGTTCGTGGGCGTCGGCCTGCTCGTGCTGCGCACCTCACGGATCGCCGGGGTGCTGCGGGCGTCGTAGCCGCCCGGCTGCCCCCGCGCAGACTCAGCGCACGACTAATGGCGAACAGTCCTGGCGGCACCTGCCGGCACACGGCGGAGCGGGCCCGGGATCCGGTCAGGAGTTGCCGGCGAGGACCTCCGCGAGGTCGTAGCCGACCACTTCCTCGAGCTGCGCGAACGTGCACGACTCCGGCTCCCGGTCGGGGCGCCAGCGACGGAACTGGGCCGTGTGCCGGAATCGGGTGCCCTCCATGTGCTCGTAGCCGACCTCGGCCACGAGCATCGGCTGGATCAGGTTGGTCTGCCGGATCTCCGCGCTCCACCGGCTCACCATGCCGGGACGGCGTCCCTCCACCTCGAAGGCGCGCCACGGGTGCTCGCCGGAGCCCTCCGGGAGCGTGACGGGCGCGAACTGGGCGGCCAGCTCGGCCCGGCGCGCGTCCGGGAAGGCTGCGGCCACGCCGACGAAGTGCAGGACGCCGGCCTCGTCGTACAGGCCCAACTGCAGCGAGCCCAGCAGGGGCCGCTGCGGCGTCGAGTTCTTGTGCTCGCGCCAGCCGGCGACCACCACGTCCGCCTCCCTGGCGTGCTTGATCTTCACCATCGCGCGCTTGCCGGGCTGGTAGGTGCCCTCGAGCGGCTTCGCGACCACTCCGTCCAGCCCCGCGCCCTCGAACCGGGTGAACCACACCTTGGCCTGCTCGAGATCGAGCGTGAGGGGAGTGATGTGGATGGGTGGCTCGGCGTTCACGAGGGCCCGCTCCAGCAACTGGCGGCGCTCGGCGAAAGGACGTTCGAGCAGGGGGGTGTCGTCGAGGGCGAGCAGGTCCCAGCAGACCAGGGACGCCGGGGTCGTGGCCGAGAGCAGGTCGATCCGCTTCTGCGCGGGGTGGATCCGCTCGCTGAGCCGGACGAAGTCGAGCCGGTCGCCGGCGACCACGACGAGCTCGCCGTCGAGGATGCAGCGTGGCGGCGTGTTTGCCAGGACGGCCTGCACGACCTCGGGGAAGTACACCGACAGGTCGCGGCCGTTCCGGCTGGTGAGCACGACGTCGTCGTTGTCTCGGAAGACCAGGCAGCGGAACCCGTCCCACTTGGGCTCGTAGGCCATGCCGGGCGGGATGGTCGCCTGCGAGCGGGCGAGCATCGGTTCCAGCGTGGGAGGCAACGGGAGCGACATTGGCCCATCTTGGCACCATTCCCGCCGGGTGGGTCCAGACTGTGGCAATGACCAAGCACAAGGATGCGATCGACCTGGACGCGGTTCCGCTGTCGGACCGGCTGAGGCTGCCGCTGGGCCCGGTGTCGATGGCCGGGCTCGACCCGTCCGCGACCCCCGGCTACCCGGGTGACGGCAAGGACGACGCCGAGCGGTACACCGAGGATCTCGGGGCGCGCCTGTCCGACCTGCAGGAGATGCTGTACGCGAGCGGGCGCAGCGTGCCGGAGAAGGCTCCTCGCGTCCTGGTCGTGTTGCAGGGCATGGACACCTCGGGAAAGGGCGGGGTGATCCGGCACGCGATCGGCCTGGTCGACCCGCAGGGGGTCGAGTTGACCGCGTTCAAGGCGCCGACCGCGGAGGAGCGCAGGCACCACTACCTGTGGCGCATCCGCAATGCTCTGCCCAGCCCCGGCAAGATCGGGATCTTCGACCGCTCACACTACGAGGACGTGCTGGTCGTCCGCGTGGACAGCCTCGTGCCCGAGGATGTGTGGAGCAAGCGCTACGACGAGATCAACGAGTTCGAGGCGGGTCTGGTGGCGGACGGCTACCGGCTGATCAAGTGCCTGCTGAACGTCTCCTTCGACGAGCAGCGCAAGCGGCTTGCCGAGCGCCTGGCCGACCCGAGCAAGTACTGGAAGTACAACCCCGGAGACGTGGACGCCCGGCTGAAGTGGCCCGCCTACATGGAGGCGTACGAGGCGGCCCTGGAGAAGTGCAACACCGAGGCGGCGCCGTGGTACGTGATCCCTTCGGATCGCAAGTGGTACCGCAACTGGGCGGTGGCGGAGTTGTTGCGCGAGGCGCTCTCCGGCATGGGGCTGGCGTGGCCCGGGGCCGAGTTCGACGTCGCTACCGAGCAGCAGCGCGTGGCAGGGAGCTGAGTGGGGCTGCTGCCGCCCGCCGGACAGCGAAGCTCCCGATCCGCGTGGGGTCGGGAGCTTCGGTGTGTTCAGGGGTTCAGGCGCTGACGACGCTGAGGTGCCGCTCGGGCTCGGCCAGCTCCTCGTCCATGCCGAAGTCGAGCAGGTCCATCGCGGCGAAGGCGTAGCGGGCGAGCACGAGGTCAAGCACCTCGCGGCAGGCTCCGATCGGATCGCTCACGGAGACCGCGCCGTACCGGTAGGCGACGTCGGACTGGGTGTGGTACGCCTCGTCCGCGCCGAGGAAGAACGATCCGACGGCGATGTGGCGGCGGCCCTGGGCGCGCAGCCCCATGATCGCCTGGGCGACGGACGGACCGGAATCGTCGGCGACAGCGGTGAGGCAGGGCAGGCGGTGGTGGGTCGACCACTGGCGCGCACGGCGGGCGAGCAGCGCGCTACCGCGGACGTCGCCGGCGCAGGCGGCGGAGAGCACCAGCCCGTCCAGTTCGAGGCATCGGGCCTGGCTGAGCGAGGCCCGCAAGCGCTGGTCGAGAATGGTGAGCAGGCTGATCTCGGGCCCGATCGGGCGGGACAGGGTGAACCGGAGGCCGGGGTAGTTCCCGCGGGCCCGGTTGAGCAGGTCGCCCATGCCGGGTTCGCATTCGACGGCGTGGGTCAGCTCGAGCGGAACCAACACGACCTCATCGGCTCCGGAGGCGGCGAGCTGGTCGATCACCTGGCTCGCACTGGGCGGGCTGGCCTGGAGGAACGCGCCGTGCACCGTCATCTCCGGACGCATCTGCTGCAAGCCACGGACGAGTTGGTGGGTGACCTGCGCCACCATGGGGTCGGAGCTGCCTCGAGCCACCATCACGAGTGCTGGGGCGGTCATGGGCGTGCCTTCCTGTCCGAAGGAGCCGGCTCCGTTGCCGTATTTGTCACGCAGAACTCTTGCCGTTACCAACTCGTGATGCAATTTTGCTTATCGGATGGCGAGACGAATGTCCAAATACTGGGATTTCGGGTTACCGCCGGGTTACGCAGGCGGGGGAGTCACGCGCGAGAGGGACCATCTGTCTCGCCTAGTGAGAATTGTTGTTCCGAAATCTGAGATCTCGGCTGATGCGGGTGGTGGGCGATACTGGGTTCGAACCAGTGACCTCTTCGGTGTGAACGAAGCGCGCTACCACTGCGCCAATCGCCCGCGGAGACCAACCATAGCCGAGAGGTGGCGAGCCCGTCACATCGAGAGCGGTAGCCTCAGGGGAGACGAGGAGGCCTGGTGGAGCAGGAACGCACGCAGCCCGGGACGCCGGGCGGCGGTTCCGCTTTGGTGACCCGCGCACCGGTGGGAGCCGAACTGCCGGTGGCCCTCGGGATTGCGAATGTCGGGTTCTATGTCGCGAGCATCGGCGTGGTGCTCGTCGTGCTCGCGGACGACCTCGGCATCGCACCGGAGCGGTTGTCCTGGCTCGGCTCAGCGTTCGGCTACGGGCTGATCATGATGGCGGTCGCAGGACCCTTCGCGCTGCGGGCGGGGGAGCGCCTGGTGCTCACCGTGTCTGCGGTGATGCTGGGGGTGGGCACCCTGCTGGTCGTGATCGCCCCCGGAGAGCTCGCACTGTATTCCGGCGCGATGCTCCAGGGGCTCGGCGCCGCGGGCATGGTGCTGGTCGCCCCGGGCCTGCTGCACGGTCCGGACGCCGCGATCAGGCTGACCCGGGTGAACGCCGTGGCGAGCGTGGTTGCGGTGTCGGCGCCGATCCTGCTCGGGCTCGCCGCAACGGTGGGGCTGGGCGCGCGGGTGCCCCTGCTCCTGATCCCGGTCTCGATGGTGGTGCTGATCGTCGTCACGCGACGGCTCCCGGCGGGTAGACCGGACGCGGCTGCCCGGGCGAAGGGCCGCTCGTCCGCGTCCTGGCCACAGACGCTGCGACGCTGGCTCGCGTTGGTGTGTTCAGTTTCGGTCGAGTTCGCCTTCGTGGTCTGGGGAGTGGCCCGGCTCACCGCCGCCGGGCTGGAACCCGGCCTGGCTGCGGTCGTGGGTGCCTCCTTCCAGGTCGGGATGGCGCTGGGCCGCGTGGCCGGACCCCGGTTGATCACCCGGCTGCCGATGGTGCTGGTCGGGTCGCTGGTGGCCGCGGGGGGATCGTTGCTCGTCGTGCTTGCGTCCGTCTGGCCGCTGGTAGGACTCGGGGAGTTGCTGGCGGGCTTCGGTGTGGCCACGCTGTATCCGCTCACCCTCGCCGCCCTGATGGCGACCCCCGGGCTGCGTCCGGAGCTGGGCGCCTCGCTCGGCGCCCTGGCCTCGGGGACGGCCATCACGCTGGCGCCGGCGGCGCTGGCCGGTCTCGCCCTGGTCATGGACCTGCGGGTGGCATTCCTGGTTCCGCTGCCCATCCTGACCGCGCTTCTGCTGCTGCACTACGAACGCCGTCGTCCTCGCGCCTAGCTGTTCCTGGCCGGGTCGCCGTTCGCGTCCGGCTCGTTTTGCGGGTGGGTCCGCGGCTGGGTTATGGTTGCTCTCGCACTCGCGCCGGGAACGGGGTGGGACATGCTGCGGACGTGGCTCAGTTGGTAGAGCATCACCTTGCCAAGGTGAGGGTCGCGGGTTCGAATCCCGTCGTCCGCTCGGAGAAGGTCTCAACGATCGACTTCGAGACCGGCTCTGGCCGGTGGAGTGGCCGAGAGGCGAGGCAACGGACTGCAAATCCGTGTACACGGGTTCAAATCCCGTCTCCACCTCGGGCGGCTGGCGCAGCGGTAGCGCGCTTCCCTGACACGGAAGAGGTCACTGGTTCGATCCCAGTGTCGCCCACCGAAACCTCTAGTCACAGCGTGGCTAGAGGGTTTCGTTGCCCCGAACTCCGACCCTCATAACTGCCGTAGGCGGGTCGACTACTCCTCGTCTTGCGCCTCTGCGGTGTCGCCCGGCACGAGATTGTGGGCGCGGAGGTGGTCGAGTGCACGGTCGATCGCGGTGAGCTTTCGTTCCAGCTCTTTGAGGACCGGCGCCGATTCGTCGCAGAGTGGTCGGAGACGAGCCTGTTGCCGCTGGACCTCGATCCGGGTCTCCACCAGGTTGCTCCATGTGGTCGGATCTTGTTCGATGCCCTGGAGTTCGCGCAGTATGGCCGCCGTCAACTGTGATCCGACTACGGCTTCGACAGTTTCTGCTGAGGTGCCGGGACTGGCCAGACCGACGGCGATGCTGCCCCCGCCCGCGCTCAGCAGAGTTCCTGCAGTGAGCAGTCCGCCGATCATCCCGCCCGGGCCGAACGCGGCCAACGCGCTGGTGATCGCAGCGGCACCGACGAGCCCAGGCGCGGCAGCGAGGACTAGTCCACCCGTCGCTGCGATGAGGGCCGCCGCACCGAGACCGATGGCCGCCCACTTGAGCCAGCTCTTCCCAGTGCCCGCGAGGACTTTCTGGGCGCGTTCGCCGGCCTGGACGACGTCTTTCCCGAGCTGACTTCCCAGCCCCATTCCCAGGGTGAGGTTCGCCATCGCGTTCCGCTGGGTGTCCTTCGGGACAGCGATCTCGAAGGGTCGAAGGATATTCGCCGTTGCCAGCGTCACCAACGGAACGACCGCTTCCTCCTTGGAAAGGTGACTGATCGAGGTCGGCTCGGGAGCCTCGGATTCCGGGTCGGACAGGTCGACGGCGAGTCTGGCGATCGCGGCCGGCATTGGGCGATCCTGCAGATCGTTCCGCTTCCTGATCAGCTCAACCGTCGATGCCTGCACCTGCCGGAGTGCGCCGCCGTACCGGTCCTGCTGGTCGTCGTTCAGCAGCGACTTCGTGAGGTATCCGTAGCGGAGCGCCATCACTGCGAGCGTCTCGGCATAGTCGAGCCGAATGTCGACCCCGCGGTCCTGGACCACGAGCTCTTTCGATCTGGACCCGAAGAGAGCAAAGCCAATGGCCTTTGCCACGTCCTCGTTGATCAGGTAGGTCCCGGCGTCATGGACGTGAGGGCCAAGGTCCGTCTGGATCCGGTGATCGATCATCCAGGGGAAGATCGAGGAGACACCGCGGTGGGTGGTTACGGGATCGGCGGCATTCCAGAAGTTCACCCACCAGTCGAGGTTCGTGGGCGGTTCTTTGAGGGTCGATCGAAGCTTGTCGACGTCGAAGCGTGGATGGGCCAGAGGACTTCCGATGGTGACCATGCCGACGACCTTGAGGTCTCGAGGTAGGCGTCGAACGAGGTCTGCGGCAATGACCGACCCGAGGCTGTGGCCGACAATGACGAGCCGCCCCGATTCTGGAAGCCGCCTGAGAACACGGTTGAGTACTTGGGCGCGGATCTGGCGGTTTGAGATGTAGTGCTTGGCCCTGGCGAAGACGAGAGGGGTCGTCACGACTGCGTCCACGACGGCGTCGCCGCCGAACCAGCCATCCCCTCGATCGTTCCGCCCGAGCATGACCTCGACGGCTGCCATGCGGCGCTCGAAAGCGCGGCGGTTCTGTCTGGCGGCGTCACCGGACGGTGAATCGACGGACAGTTCAGGCAGCGGATCCTCGTCGTCCGACCCTCGAAGCGAGTGGGGATACTTGGGCGCGATCACGCGGGCCGCATCCAACCCTGGGTAGCCGAGAGTGACCAACGCCCCGTCCAGGGCAGCCTTCCAGTCGTCATTCTGCTTGGTTCCCACCCCATGCAGGAACAGCAAGATCGGTCTATCGGGCATGAGGCCTCCCGGTTATTCAGGTGGACCGACCGATCACTCGTCGAAGACGACCCTGACGGTCACGGTGGGGTCGACGGCGGCGATGATGCCGGCGTAAAAGGTGGTGGCCTGCTCCCTCAGCGTCTCCTGATTGGCGGTGATGTATTGGGCCTGAGCTTCGTCGTTGAGGATGTTGTTGATCATCTCGACGGTGTCGATCTCGGGTGTGGCCCAACTGAGCACGCCGTTGCCCTCTGCGGCAACCTGGAAGGCTTCGTTGGAGTGTCCGAGGAAGGCGAACCGGGGGATCGAGACGAGATACTCCTTGTCTGCGGTCTGTTCGATCTTGACGTCCTTGCCGTCGATGCCGATCTTCGCGTTGAAGGAGTACTGCAGGAAGGTAGCTCGCTCAGTTCCTGGGACCTGCTGGCCCATGAAGGTTGCATTCGCGTTCTTGGTGGAGATGCCCTGAATGGCAAGGCTGAGCAGGACGACCTGCTCCTCGCGAGTGACCGAGTTCACGATCTGGGTGTTGCTGCCCTCGGATTCCATCCCGAAGATCGCCATGCCGGGGAGTGCGCGCATCGCCACAACGGAGGCCGCAGCCCCCGCGGTGACCAGGCACACAGCGAGCAGTGCGACGAGCCAGCGTGGGGCTCTTCTTCGGGGGGACGTATTCACGGCAGTCAGGGCCTTCTTTTGTGCGGATCTTCTTGGCGAACGACGGCTACGGCCCGGTGGACTGGTCAGGGTCGAAGGCTCGGCCATACGGAGGCTATCGGCGACACGGCGCCCACGCTGCCGAACCGGGGATCGAAGGAGTTGGTGGGCAGGTCATTGTGCGCCGTGGCTCGAGTGGGGGAGTGGGGCCGGCTCCCCTCGGCACGCGGCCCCACTCCGACTGGTGTTCGTCTAGTCGGTGCTGCCGTAGACGGAGATGGAGTCGACCTGGAAGAGGGGGACGGTGGTGTTGCCGCCGGCCTGCGTGTCGTAGGAGAAGGAGCCGAGGACGGTGACCTTGGCCTTGAAGCAGTCGCCCTCGACGAGCTTCTTGAGCTTGGATTCGGTTCCCTGGAGGAACGAGTTCTGCGAGTAGTCGACGAACCCGTAGGAGATGCGGAGCTTCTTGGGCCCTGTGTCGGCGCGGAACGTGTCGGTGCCGGTGGCGGAGTCGAACTGGGTGATCTCGCCGTAAAGCACGTAGGTCTTGCCGCTGTAGGCGTCGGGGTCCTTCACCATCAGCTTGAACTGCCGACTGGACAGAGTCTTGTAGGTCTTCTTCTCCGGTGCCGGCGGTGCCGCGCTCTCAGTGGGTTCGTCGGACGTCTCAGCGCTCGGCTCCTCAGAGGGTTCGTCTTCGGCGGTCGGTTCGGGCTCCACGGGCGCTGTCGCCGTGACGGTGACGGTGGGTGCAGCTCCGGTGCTCGCTGTGCTGTGCGTCCCGCCCGCAGAGCCCGCGCCCAGAGCGATGCCGACCAGGAAGGCGGCGATGCCGATGACGGGCTTGGACGTGAGGATGTTGCCGCGCTTGCCAGCCGGGGGTGGGGGAGCGGCCGGCTGACCGGACGGGATGGACGGCTCCCAGCCAGCCTGTGGTGCCATGGGCGAGCCCGGGACGGGCTGGCTGGCGGGAGGGAAGTTCTGGGGGTCGTTCGCCGGATGCTGCGGATCTGTCATCGTGACTCCTTTCGAGGGGTGCGGCTGAGAGCAACGGTCTCGCCTCGCACTGACTGCCGTGTACCGAAGGGCTGATAATGGGTGTTATCGGTGGTATCGGACGCGATGTGTCAGCGTCGCGTGGTGGAATCGCCTCGAAGAGGAGGCTGTCGTGTCTGACCTGATGACGATGCGGGACATTGCCGGGCTCGCGCACGTGCAGCGTCCTGTCGTGACGGTCTGGCGGCGGCGGTCTCGCGCGAGCGCGCACCCCTTCCCAGCAGCGCATCAGCGTCGCGGCAATCAGGAGTTGTTCCTGCGTGAGGAGGTCGTCGCCTGGCTGGAAGACACCCAGCGGGGCAACAACCCCGACGTGCGCGCCGACGCCGCGGCTCACTCCCTCCTCGACTCTGCAGACAACCGGGACGCCAGGGCGCTGAGCGCACTCCTGACCCTCCGGCACCTCATTTCCGAGCCGATCGGGCAGGCAACCGCCGATGCCCTGCTCGACGCAGCTGATCAACACGACCCGGACGACCGCTGCCTGTTCACAGAGCTCGAACGCGCAGATGACCTCGAAGGGCTTGCTCGCACAGCGGAAGCCTTGGTGGAGGCTTCGTGGAACACCGATGCCGCCCACAGGCGGCTCGTGGACACCCGACTGCGGACGCCGGGGAGCGCGTTGGCGCAGGTCGCTGTCACCGAACCTGCGCGGCGCGCCTTGCTGGCCCTCTTCGGCCCGCTCACCCGGGAGTTGGGGCAGCCGTCGGTGATGGACCCCACCGGTTGCGCAGTCGACGTCCTTCCCGACGTCGCGGCCGCCCTGGAACTGCCCGCGATGATCATGGACGGAGCGAGGTCCGCCCACCGACTGCTCCGCCGCCAGCTGCTTCTGGCCGATGTCCCGTATCGGGAGGTGCGGCGGGGGAGCGGCGACTGGTCGGTGACCGGCCCGGTGGCGCACCTGGTCGTCCTCCCTGCTCCTACCGCGCCGAACACGGCCGCCGCTGAGCACCTCGACCTGCTCGACGAGATCGCCCTGCAACTGGACGAGGAGCAGCTCGTCCTGTGTGTGGCGCCTGCCGCCACGCTGGCTGACCCGCTGGACGGCGCCGCTCTCACACGCCGCGACCAACTGCTCCGCGACGGTCTGGTGCGTGCGATCGTCCGGCTTCCGGCTGGGCTGCGGCCGGCCCAGGCCCGCGAACATTCCGCGCTGTGGCTTCTCGGACCCGCCGACCTCACCCCGCCGGCCGAGCGCCGGACCATGGTCGCTGACCTCGGTGGGCTGACCCTTCGAGAGAGTGATGGGCTCGCGGACGATCTCCTCGCCGCCTGGCAGGGTGCGGACGGAGCCCGCCGCCGCGCGTGGACCCACCTGCACCCGGTGCTCACCCGCGACCTGATCTCCGCGAGCGCGACACTGGTGCCCACGCGTCCCGTCCGTGCGGGAGCCACGGGTCGTACCGGTGCGGACTGGGTCGTGGATCTGCGCGCTGCCGACACGGCTGGTCGTCTGGACGGCTACGGGCTCGCTGTCGGGCACGACGCAGCCGAGGAGGTGACCCTCGCCCGAGCGAACGAGCGCGGCTGGGTGCGGATGGTGCCCGGACGCAAGGTGGATCTCCACGGGCTTCCCGCCGGCTCGATCAGGGTGATCGACGCCCCGGCTGGGCAGCCCTCCCTCACGGTCGATCGACTCGCGCTGATGGCCCGCGCGGAGGTCGACCTCACCGAGCCCGGGGACGTGGTGTTCACCGTCCGGCCCACCCCCCGAGCCGTGGTGGACACCGAGGGCGGAGCGCTCGTCCGCTTCCCGGCCCGGATCCTTCGCCTGCGTGCCGACGCGCCGCTGGTTCCCGCCGCCGTCGTTGCCCGGATCAACGCGGCCACCAGCCCTGTCTGGCAGAACTGGACGCTGGCCGTCGTCCCCGATCCGGATCGTGCCGCCCTCGGCGAGGCGCTCACCGAGCTGGCCGCCGAACGGGCACGGTTGGTGGCGGAGCTCGCCACGCTGGACGCCCTCAGCACTGACCTCACCACG
>DehalE1_100100_pt1 | contig 13214 bp, 9 predicted proteins | sample DehspE1_FD_43922 | JGI IMG/M metagenome (IMG submission 43922) | reverse complement strand
TGGCCGGCTGCAGCGAACGTGGCGACAGCTTCGACTACGTCGTGACGGTGACCGTGGAGCAGCCGGTGTCCGTGCGGTCGCCGGTACTGCCGGATTCGGTGGCCGCGACAGCCCACGCCGGAAAGCTGGGGCTGCTGTGAAGCGTGCCCCGGCCGGCGCGGCGCGCTCAACCCAGCACGAGCTCCAGCAGCCGGGCCGCAGCGTCCTTGGCCAGCGGCTGGTTGCCGTTGCCGCACTTCGGCGAGACGACGCAGGACGGGCAGCCCGACGCGCACGGGCAGGTGAGCAGTCGTTCGAGCGTGGCGGCGAGCCAGGCCTCCGCCTGCTCGTAGCCGCGCTCGGCGAAACCGGCGCCACCGGGGTGCCCGTCGTGCACGAACACGGTCAGCTCGCCGGTGTCGGGGTGGCAGGTGGTGGAGAGCCCGCCAATGTCCCAGCGGTCGCACGGCGCGAAGGCGGGCAGCAGGCCGATCGCGCAGTGCTCGGCGGCGTGGGCGGCACCCGGCAGATCCCGGGTCGCAATGCCGCCGAGGCGACCCTCGGGCACCGTGAACCACAACGATTGCGTACGCAGCACGTGCCGGGGCAGGTCGAGCGGGTGGCTGTCCCAGACCCGACCGCTGGCCTCGTCCCGGCGCAGGAAGCCCGTCACCTGGCTGCTCAGTTCGACCGTGCCGAAGCACAGCCGGGCGGCACCCAGGTCGCGGCTGCGCAGTTCGCTGATCACCCGTACGTCCGAGGTTCCCAGCGGGTGGGTGAAGTAGCCGGGGCGGTCGGGCACGGCGACGGCGTGGTGGTCGCCGGGCTGGTAGCCCACCACCCGCCACTGCTCGCCTTGGTGCAGGTAGATCGCTCCGTTGTGCAGGGTGCGGTCGGCGGCGGACGGATCGACCTGGCCGATTACCCGCCCGGTCGCCTCCTCGACCACTTCGACCGAGCGGCCGCCGGCGGCGCGCAGGTCGATCGAGTCCACGGCACGGTCCGGACGCGTCCAGTACCACCCGGACGCACGCCGCCGGAGGTGGCCCGCGGCGGTGAGCCCGTCCAGCAGTCCGGGCAGGGTGTCGCCGAACCAGGCGGCGTCCGCCGCCGTGACGGGAAGCTCCTGCGCGGCAGCGGCGACATGCAGGGCGAGCACGTGCGGATTCTCCGGGTGCAGCACCGTCCGCTCCACCGGACGGTCGAAGATCAGCTCGGGGTGCTCGCACAGGTAGGCGTCCAGTGGCTCCGGACGGGCGATCAGCACGCCGAGCGCATCCCGGCCCGCGCGCCCGGCCCGGCCCACCTGCTGCCAGAGGGCTGCGACAGTGCCGGGGAAGCCGCAGGTGATCACCGCATCCACCCCGGAGATATCCACCCCGAGCTCGAGGGCATTCGTGCAGGCCACGCCCTGCAGGCGGCCGGACTGCAGGCCCGACTCGAGTTCCCGGCGGTCCTCGGCCAGGTAGCCGCCCCGGTAGGACGCGATCGAGGAGGCCGCCGGCACCTGGCGCTGCGCGCGCAGGGCGACCAGTTCGGCCTGCACCCGGGACGTCGTGAAGGCGAGGCTCTGGCGTCCCTCCGACACCAACCGGGCGAGCAGGTCGGCCGCCTCGTGGTGCGGGTCCTCGGTGGGCTGCCAGAGCAGGTAGTCCAGCGCGGGCCGCTGCGAGGTGTCCGTGTCCACCTCGACCACGTCGTCCACCCCGGCCAGCCGGGTGAGCAGGTCGCCCGCGTCCGCGACGGTCGCCGACGCACTGATGAACACGGGGTCCGAGCCGTAGTGGTGGGCGAGTCGGCGGAGCCGGCGCAGCACGGCCGCCACGTGGGCGCCGAACACGCCCCGGTAGCGGTGCGCCTCGTCGACCACCACGTAGCGCAGCGTGGACAGCAGCCGCACCCACTGCTGGTGGCGCGGCAGCACCGAGCGGTGCAGCATGTCCGGGTTGGTCAGCACGTAGCGGGCGAAATCTCGCGCGTAGCGGCGCTCCACGGCGTCGGAGTCGCCGTCGAGGGCGCTCACCCGCGCGCCGTCCAGGCCGAGCGAGTCCACCACCCGCAGCTGGTCGTGGGCGAGGGCCTTCGTCGGCGCCAGGTAGAGGGCGCTGTGGCCGCGGCCCAGTTCGAGCGGCCCCCGCGGCGCGACGTCGAACCCGACCCGAGAATCGACGGACGCGGTGAGCACCGGCAGCAGGTACCCGAAGGTCTTGCCCGAGGCGGTGCCGGTGGCCAGCGCCACATGACGCCCGGCGAAGGCGGCCTCGGCGGCGATCGCCTGGTGCTCCCAGAGTTGCTCGACGCCCAGCCGGGCCAGTGCCTCACGGACGGGTTCGCCCACCCAGTCGGGCAGGTCCGTGCGCACGCCAGCGGCGGCGGGACGGTGGTAGCGATGGCGCACCCGCTCGTCCGTCGACAACCACTCCGGTACCGCCACGGGCCAAGCCTGCCACCCCGCGCCGACGGCATTGCCGCCGACCCGCGCCGTCCGGTGATCCGGCCCGCCGGCGCGCTGTGCCGGATCGGCTCGTGGAAGCGAGCGAAGCGCTCAGCCCTTCTCGACCCGGGTGTTCACGGTGAGGCCGAACCGGGCCAGCTCGGCCAGGAACGGTTCGGGCGCAACCAGTTGCCCCTGAAGGTGCAGGCCGACCCGGCGGTCGCTGCCGTCGAGCACCCGCCGCAGGCAGGCCACCACCGGCGCGGCCGTCAGCAGATAGGCGTCGGTTCCGGCCACCGACACCGAAGCGGTCGCCGGCGAGCCGTCGAGCTGCCCGGTGGCGTCCAGCTGCACCACGAGCCGGTGCGGCGGCCGGGGGCTGGCCAGGTGGCGCATCGACCACCGGGTCAGTGCCACGGCGGGACCACGCAGCGCCCGCACCTTCGCCATCGCCATCAGCAGGGGCAGCACGGCGTAGTCCATCGGCGGGCTGAAACCGCAGACGTAGAAGCCGCACCGGCGCAGGCTGGTGAACTGTCGGGGCAGGTCGTCCATCTCGGCCAGCGCCATCGGCACCACGGCCTTGCGGCCGATCGGTTCGCCGAAATCGATCGTCGGGCATTCACGCCAGCTGAGGCTGCGCCTGCTGCCGTCGATCCAGGTGGCCAGGTCGAAGTCGGCCAGCTCGGTCAGCATCTCCTCGACGGTCGACTCCGCCAGCGTCTCGGTGCGCCAGTCGATCCGCAGGCCCGCCATCACGTCGGCCTCGACCAGATCGTCGAGTTGGGCACCGGCCCAGCGAACCAGCACCGCGGGAAGGCCGGGGTGGAAGCCGCAGTCGGTGATGAAGCACCGTCCAGCCGCCTCGATCTCGGGCTCGAGCGTCCGCAACGCGGCCAGCTTCGAGGGGGAGGAGAGCATGGTGTCGCACCAGTCGGCGCCCGCGTCGAGGACGATCCGGGCCAGGTCGCCGACGAGGTCGGGACGGCTCACGGCGACCACGACGAGGTCGCTGCCGGTGACCAGTTGCCGGATTCCGGGCAGGTCCTGGACGTCGGCGGGAGCGAGAAGCACGTGTGCCGGGCCCTGCACCGCGATCCGCGCCGCGGCCAGCTTGCGCTGGTTACGACCGGCCAGGACGAGTTCGTCGTCCGCGCTCAGCCCCGGTGCCAGCAGGGCAGCGATCCGGCCGCCCGCGTTGCCGGACGCTCCCAGTACGACGATCTTCATGCGTGCTCCTGGCTTCAGCCTCTCACGCGTCGACCCCGTGGCTGAGCAGTTCGCCTGTGGTCACGTAGTGGTTCATCGCGCGCTCCCACCAGACCATTCCCGGGTCGCGGTCGGCACCCCAGCGCCGCACCAGCGCGGTCTCGTCAGCGCCGGGCAGGCCCACGACGGTGTGCCGGATGTCCACCCGGCTGCCGGCGTCCTCGCTCCGGACGGTGATGGTGAGCGTGACCACCTCTTCGCCTGGCCAGACCCGGATGTACTCGACGAGTTCATCCGGCTCATAGCGGCTGCACACCCAGGTCACATCGGGCAGTCCGGGGTCTCGGGTGAGCAACACGCAGCCCAGCTCCGCGATGCCGGACGCAGACTGCACCATCGTGCAGACGTCGGCCCAGCCATCGAGCCAGTCGTCCTCGCGCACCGGACACAGCAGCGGGAACACCTCGGCCGGTGCTCCGGCGATCCGGTGCACGTCCTCGCGAACCAGCGTTCGCCCGATGGCAGTCACGGCAGGTCCTCGACCAGGTGGTGGCTCGCGTCGGCGGTGAGGTCGAGCCCGAACACCGCCTTCAGCTCCGCGATCTTCGCCAGACCCTGCTCATCGAAGGGCAGCCTGCCCTCAAAGGCGTGCAGCACGATCCCCTCGAGCAGGTCGCCCAGGGTGAGGTCGTGCAGATCGGCCACAGCCTTCAGCACCTTGAGCAGCCGCTTCTCGATCCGGACGCCCGTCTGCACCCGTTCCACCCGAATTCCATCAACCATGTTACCAATGTACCACGGTATGCAGAGCGTCAGGTCGACTCCGGTCATGACAGGCTGTGCGCATGCTCGACGACTCCGCCATCGACCGCCTGCGTGAGGACCTGCTCGCGTCCGACTACACCCTGGAGGCCGTCAGCGCCCGTCTCGGGGACGCCGCCCTGGCCGGGCTGGGCCGGAACACCACCGTCGCCGCCCTGCGTGCGATCGGGAGCGCCGATGACCCGCAGGCCAACGCGATCCGGCTGTGGCTGCTGCAGCGGCCGGTGCCGGCCGAGCACCTGCGTGGCTGGGCCAGCCTGCCCGCGCTGCAGGAGGCCGGCCTCGTCGAGGGCACCGAGGGGCTGCGCGCCACGATCGAGCTCAAGCCGCACGGATCGGATCGGCGCGACGGCTGGATCTGCTCCGACCCGACGCCACTGGACGGACGGGTCGGCCGGCCGCGGCCCGACTTCGTGCTGGGCGCCTCGCCGGCGTCCACGACCCTCACCCAGCTGGTGCCGCCGCGCCGCTACGGACGCGTCCTCGACCTGGGCACGGGCTGCGGCATCCAGGCACTGCACCTCGACGCAGAAGAGATCGTCGCCACCGACCTGAACCCGCGCGCCCTCGAGCTTGCCCGGATCAGCCTCGGGCTGTCCGGTGTGGTCGCGGACCTGCGCGAGGGTTCGCTCTACGAGCCCGTCGCCAGGGAGCGGTTCGACCTGATCGTGACCAACCCTCCGTACGTGATCAGCCCGCCCTCACCGGACCGGCTCGTCTATCGCGAGGGCGGCTTCGCCGGGGACGGACTGATGCGGCAGGTGGTCGCCGGCGCGGGCGAGCACCTGGCCGACGACGGCCTGCTGATCGTGCTCGGCAACTGGGCGGTCACCGACGAGCCGTGGGAGGACCGCCTCGCGGGCTGGGTGCCGCAGGGCTGCGATGCGCTGGTGCTGCAGCGGGAACTGCTCGACCCGTACGAGTACATCGAGATCTGGCTGGCGGACGCGGGCCTGGCCGGCAGCAGGGAGTACGCGCATCGCTACGCCGAGTGGCTGGACTACTTCGCGTCCACGGGCATCGAGGCGGTGGGCCTCGGCTGGCTCGCGCTGCACAGGTCCGGACGCGCGGCGCCGGAGTTGCGGATCGAGGAGTGGCCGCACGCCGTCCACCATCCGGTCGGGAAGGCGATCGGCGACTTCCTGGACGCGGTCGGGCCCGCACGGCTGCCGGACTCCGACTTCCTGGCTGCCCGCTGGCGCGTCCACCCCGGCGTGGTCCAGGAGACGATCGGGACGCCGGGCGCCGCCGACCCGCAACATCTCGTGCTGCGCCAGCAGTTCGGCCTGGGCCGGGCGGTCGAGGCGGGGACGGCGCTCGCCGCGGTCGTGGGCGCGTGCGACGGCGTACTGCCCGCAGGGGTGCTGGTCGGCGCGGTCGCCGGGCTGCTCGATGCCGATCCGCAGGCGCTCCGTGACGAGGTGTTGCCACAGCTTCGTAGGCTGGTACTGGACGGGTACCTGTTGCCCGGCTGAGGTTCACAGGTTCTCACAGGAACCGGACAGGCTCCCCATGGGAGGCGCTCCTTAACTGGACCGCAGCGAAGAACCAGGAGTCAGGATGATTGATCCGAACGAGGGCACCCAGCCGGGTGCGGCGGACGAGGCGTCCGCCAACGAGCCGACTCAGGCCCTGCCGACCCCGGGCTGGCCCGAGCCGACCCGGGTCCTGCCGACGAGTGGCCAGCCTGAGCCCACCCAGCAGCTCCCCACGTCGGCCTGGGCCCGCCCGGCCGAGACCAATTGGGCGGCCGGCCAGTCCACCGCTCAGGCCGGCCAGGCCGTCCCCCAGGGTGGGGCATACCCGGGCGCCGCGCAGCCTCCGACCTACCCCCAACCGACCCCGAACGGCACGATCCCCGCTGCGAGCCCCCAGGCCCAGCAGCACGGCGCCTATCCGCAGGGTTTCGGTCAGTACGGCGAGCAGCCCTACGGCCAGTACGGGACGGCGCAGGGCCAGCAGCCCTACCGCCCCTACGGCCAGCAGCCCTACGGCCAGCAGGCGTACGGCCAGTATGGGTCGGCGCAGGGCCAGCAGCCCTACGGCCAGGCCTACCAGCAGGGTTATGGCCAGCAGGGTTACCCGCAACACCCGGGCTACTACCCGCCGAACCAGTACTACTACCAGCCGCAGGCAGCCCCCACGCGGACGAAGAAGCGCTGGCCGCTGGCGATCGTCGCGCTGCTGGTCGCGGTCGTCCTGGGTGGCAGCGGCATGCTGTGGGCTGCCAACCAGTTCGGCGCCACCGAGAGCCCGACCATCACCACCCAGCCGGACACCGGTCAGGGCCAGCAGGGCCAGAACGACCCCCAGCAGGGCCAGCAGGGTCAGCAGGGCAGCGGCACTACCACCAGCAACGGCGTCTCCGCCGCGCAGTCGGCCGGGATCGTCCTGATCGAAGCGCAGACCAGCTCGGGGGTCGCCGCCGGTACCGGCATGATCCTCAGCTCCGACGGAAAGGTCCTGACCAACTACCACGTGGTCGCGGGCTCGGAGAAGCTGGCCGTGACCATCGCCGACACCGGTGACACCTACGCCGCGACGGTCCTCGGCTTCGACCAGACCAGGGACGTGGCGCTGCTCCAGTTGAAGAACGCCAGCGGCCTGACCACCGTGAAGACCGACACCACGGTCCCCGCGGAGGGCACCGCCATCGCGGCGGTCGGCAACGCGGAGGGCGGTGGCGAGCTGGTGAAGGCCGCCGGCAAGGTCACCGGAACCGACCAGAGCCTCACCGTCTCCTCCGATTCTCCCTGGGGGAGCACCGAGGACCTGTCCGGGCTGATCGAGACCAGTGCGCGTGCGGTTCCCGGCGACTCCGGCGGGCCGATGTACGACACCCAGAACGAGGTGGTCGGCATGACCACCGCTGGCTCCACCCGCGACCACACCAGCTATGCGGTGCCGATCGCGACGGCCCTCGCGGTCGTCCAGCAGGTCGAGACCGGGCAGGACGCGGGCACCGTCCGGGTCGGGCCGGCCGGCTACCTCGGTATCAAGGTCGCCGACAGCGGCCAGACCGGCTCCGGCAAGACCATCACAGCAGTCGTCTCGGGGAGCCCAGCTGCCAAGGCGGGCGTGGTCGCAGGGAGCCGTCTGACCAAGGTCGGGACCACCCCGATCAAGGCCAGCACCAACCTGGCCACCGTCATCCGGGCCATGGAGCCGGGTCAGCAGGTGGCCATCGAGTGGATCGCGCCGAACGGCACCAGCCACACCGCAACGGTCACCCTCGGCAGCAGTCCGGTGAACTGACCCGAACCGGTCCTGGGCCACAGGGTTCGCCACCTCAACGGCCCAGCCACCAATGCCCCGCACCGTCCCTCGCCGGTGCGGGGCATTGTTTCGCGGACGCCAGGTGGGGCCCGTGCGGCTACCATGCGCAACGTCGCTATAGAGTGAGCGACCGATCGTCCCCGAACGGAAGAAGCCCGTGGCCACTGCTAACAAACGCCGGCTCGTGATCGTCGAGTCGCCGACGAAGGCGGTCAGCCTGTCCAAGTTTCTCGGTGCGGGCTACATCGTGGAGTCCAGCCGCGGCCACGTCCGCGACCTGCCCACGGGCGCTGCGGAGGTGCCGGCCAAGTACAAGGGCGAGAAGTGGGCGCGCACCGGCGTCAACATCGACGCCGACTTCGAACCGCTCTACGTCGTTGCCGCGGACAAGAAGGGCACCATCCGCGACCTCAAGGCCAAGCTGAAGGACGCGGACGAGCTCTACCTCGCCACTGATGAGGACCGCGAGGGGGAGGCCATCGCCTGGCACCTGCTCGACGAGCTGAAGCCGAAGATCCCGGTGAAGCGGATGGTCTTCCACGAGATCACCCCCGAGGCCATCCACGCGGCGGTCGAGGCCACCCGCGAACTCGACACCGACCTCGTGGACGCCCAGGAGACCCGGCGCATCCTCGACCGCCTCTACGGCTACGAGGTCTCACCGGTGCTCTGGAAGAAGGTCATGCCGCGGTTGTCGGCGGGCCGCGTCCAGTCCGTGGCCACCCGGCTCGTGGTCGACCGGGAGCGGGAGCGGATCGCCTTCCGCGCGGCCGCCTACGCCGACATCGAGGCCCTTCTGGACGCCGGCGAGGGCGCGGAGCCGCGCACCTTCACCGCCCGGCTGGCCAGCTTCGACAGCCGAAGGGTGGCCTCCGGCCGCGACTTCGACTCCGTCGGGAAACTGGTTGGCAAGGACCTGCTGCAGCTCAGCCTGGCCTCGGCCGAACAGCTCGCCGACGAGCTGGCGAAGGCCTCCTATGCCGTGGCCGGGGTGGAGGCCAAGGGCTACACCCGCCGTCCCTATCCGCCCTTCCGCACCACCACGCTGCAGCAGGAGGCGGGACGCAAGCTCGGCTTCTCCGCGCAGCGCACGATGAGCGTCGCCCAGGAGCTGTACGAGCGCGGCTTCATCACCTATATGCGAACCGACTCGGTAACCCTTTCGACCACGGCGATCGCCGCGGCGCGCGAGCAGGTGAAGCACCTGTTCGGCGGCCAGTTCCTGCCCGCAGGTCCGCGCGTCTACACCTCGAAGGTGAAGAACGCGCAGGAGGCGCACGAGGCGATCCGTCCGGCGGGGGAGTCGTTCCGCACCCCGCAGCAGACCGGGCTGAACGGTGACCACCTGCGGCTCTACGAACTGGTTTGGAAGCGCACCATCGCCTCCCAGATGAAGGACGCGGAGGGCGAGACGGTCAGCGTCCGGGTCGGCGCCACCCTGCCCGACCGGGTCGCAGTGACCGACGCCGCCACCGGCGAGGTGATCGAATCCGGACGGGCCGGCTTCACCGCGTCCGGCCGCACGATCACGTTCCTCGGCTTCCTGAAGGCCTACGTCGAGAGCACCGACGACGACGAAGCCGGCGACGACGCCCAGGCGCGACTGCCGCAGCTGGCCACCGGCCAGCACCTGGCGGCGGAGAAGGTGACCGCTTCCGCCCACGAGACCCGGCCGCCGGCCCGCTACACCGAGCCGTCCCTGGTGGCGAAGCTGGAGGAGCTCGAGATCGGGCGGCCGTCCACCTACGCCGCGATCATCCGCACGATCACCTCGCGCGACTACGTGTTCAAGAAGGGCTCCGCGCTGGTGCCCACCTGGCTGGCGTTCGCGGTGACCCGGCTGCTGGAGGAGCACTTCGCCAAGCTCGTCGACTACAAGTTCACCGCCGACATGGAGGAGACCCTCGACGAGATCGCCAGCGGCGACGCGGCGCGGGTGGCCGTCCTGAAGGACTTCTACTTCGGACCGCACGGTCTGCCGCACGAGGGCCTGCAGAAGCTGGTCACCGAACTCGGCGAGATCGACGCGAAGGCACTGTCCACCTTCAGCCTCGGCGAGGGCGTCGACGTGCGGGTGGGCCGCTACGGCACCTACGTCGAGGACGCCGACGGGCGCCGGGCGAACGTCGATCCCGACCTGCCGCCGGACGGATTGACCCTCGAGGTCGCCCGGGAACTGCTGGAGCGGCCGGCGGCGGAGGAGCGCGAGGTCGGCGTCGATCCGGCATCGGGGCTGAAGGTCGTGGCGAAGGCCGGACGCTACGGGCCCTACGTCACCGAAGTACTCCCCGAGGATGCGCCGAAGACGTCCAAGCCGCGGACCGGGTCGCTGTTCGCGTCCATGAGCATCGAGACCATCACGCTCGAGGACGCCCTCAAGGTGCTCAGCCTGCCGCGGGTCGTGGGCACGGCGGCCGACGGTGAGGAGATCACCGCCCAGAACGGCCGCTACGGGCCATACCTGAAGAAGGGGTCCGACTCGCGTTCGCTGACGAGCGAGGAGCAGATCTTCGACATCACGCTGGAGGAGGCCGAGGCGATCTACGCCCAGCCGAAGACCCGCGGACGGGGTGCCGCGCGGGCCGCAGCCGGACCGCTGAAGGAGCTCGGCGCCGACCCGGCGTCCGGCAAGCCCGTGGTGGTGAAGGACGGCCGCTTCGGGCCCTACGTCACCGACGGCGAGACCAACGCCACCCTGCGCCGCACCGACTCGGTCGAGGAGATCACCCTCGAGCGCGCCGCCGAACTGCTCGCGGAGAAGCGCGCCAAGGGCCCGGCCCCGAAGCGCACCAGCACCCCCCGCCGCACCGCGTCCAGGAAGACCACCACCCGCAAGAAGTAGCGCTGGCCCTCGCCGGGGGCAAGTGGCATCCCGGCGAGGAATGCGGTTCGATGGGGCCGACACCACGCACCAGGACAGGAGCCGCCGATGACCGAGGGCGTCTTCATCGTCTTCGAGGGCGGCGACGGGGTGGGCAAGTCCACCCAGGCGCGGAAGCTGGCCGACTGGATCGCGTCCCGGGGACGCGAGGTCGTGCTCACCCACGAACCGGGCGACACCGAGATCGGTGCGATCCTGCGTGACCTCGTCCTGAACCCGAAGTGGGGGGACGTCTCGCCGCGCGCCGAAGCCCTGATGTACGCCGCCGACAAGGCCCAGCACATCCACGAGGTCGTCCTTCCCGCGCTGCGACGGGGCGCGGTGGTGATCTCCGACCGCTACGTCGACTCGATGCTGGCCTACCAGGGCGCGGGACGCGTGCTCGCGGAGCGGGTCGAGCAGATCGCTCGCTGGGCGACGCAGGACCTGCTGCCCGACCTCACCGTCCTGCTCGACCTCGAGCCAGACCGCGGCCTGGCCACGATCGCGGAGAAGGACCGGGTCGAGGGCGCGGGGGAGGAGTTCCACGCCCGGGCCCGGCAGTTCTTCCTCGACCTGGCCGCCGAGGACCCCGAGCACTACCTGGTACTGCCGGCGCGGACCGGCGTGAACCCCCTGGCGGGCCGGATTCGCGAGCGGGTGGCGCCCCTGCTGTCGGCGCCGACTGGCACAGTAGAGCCGTGACCGCGCCGCTCGCCACCACCGGGGTCTGGTCCGACCTGATCGGCCAGGACAGGGTGGTGGCCACCCTGCAGCGGGCCGTGCGCGGCGCGGCGTCCACCACGAACCGGCACGCGATGACTCACGCCTGGCTGTTCACCGGGCCGCCCGGTTCTGGCCGCTCCAACGCCGCCCGTGCCTTCGCCGCCGCGCTGGAGTGCGCAGCGGGCGGCTGCGGGGAGTGCAACACCTGTGTCACTGTGCTGAGCGGCGCGCATCCCGACGTGACGCTGGTCCGCACCGAGCAGCTCAGCATCGGTGTCGACGAGGTGCGCGACCTGGTCCGCAGGGCGGTGATGTCACCCACTCTGGCGCGATTCCAGGTGCTGGTGGTCGAGGACGCCGACCGGATCACCGAACGCGGCGCCGACGCGCTGCTGAAGAGCATCGAGGAGCCTGCCCCTCGCACGGTGTGGCTGCTCTGCGCACCGACGGCCGACGATGTGGTGGCCACGATCCGGTCGCGCTGCCGCCGGGTGGAGCTGAGTACGCCGAGCACGGCGGCGATCGCCGAGCTCCTGCAGCGCAGGGACGGCGTCGGTCCCGAGCTGGCCGGGTTCGCTGCCAGGGTCGCGCAGGGCCACATTGGACGGGCGAGGGCGCTCGCCCGCAGCGAGGATGCGCGGGAGCGGCGCCTCGCGGTGCTGCACCTCCCGGCCCGGCTGACCACTCTCGGTGCCTGCCTCGACGCCGCGGCGAAGCTGGTTGAGGGCGCGTCTGCGGAGGCGGGGCAGGTCACCGGTGAGCTGGACGAGCGGGAGCGGACGGAGCTCTCCGAGGCGCTCGGATTCGGCGCGAAGGGTGCGCGTCCGCGGAACGCCCAGGCGGCGCTGCGCGACCTGGAGGACCAGCAGAAGGCCAGGGCGAAGCGGCTGCAGCGGGATGCGCTGGACCGTGTCCTGACCGAACTCACGTCCTTCTACCGCGATGTGCTGGCCGTCCAGACCGGGTCGGGTGCGCCCCTGATCAACGCCGAGCTGGGTGAGGTGATCGCCGGTCAGGCCCGCAACACCACGCCGGAGGCGACGGTGACCAGGCTCGACGCCATCCTCGCCTGCCGCACCGCGCTCGAGACGAACGTGGCGCCGCTATTGGCGATGGAGTCCCTCATGCTCAGCCTGGGTGGCCTCGCCTGAGCCCTCGGCGTCCCGGTTCGCCGTGTCGCTGAGCGGGTAATGCGTACCGCGATGCAAGCATGGACGCTGACGAGTGCTGCAAGGAAAGGACTTCCCCGGTGACCGAGCCACGCGAACCCGACGCCGTCCCGGAGGGTGAACCCGTCCTGGAAGAGCAGCCCACCGAGCCCATCCCGTTCAGTTCCGGCAACTGGGTCCCTGTCAGTGCGCAGCCCAGTGCCGAGTCCGGGCCGGGGGAGCACGCGCCCGAGCCGCCGGCCGAACCCCCCGAGCCGCCGGCCGAACCTCCCGAGGCTGCGCCGGAGCCGGTTGAGGCTGTTCCCGAGGTGACGCCGGAAGCGCCCGTTGAGCCTGTGGAGGAGGCGCTCGAGCCGGTTGAGGCGACGCCGGAGCCGGTTGAGGCGACGCCCGAGCCGCCCGAGGTGACGCCGGAGCCGACAGCCGAGGTGCCGGAGGAGACGCCCGAGCCGATCGCCGAGACGCCGAAGGAGGTCTCGACCGACGACGTGGAGGAGGACCCCACGGTCTCGCTGCCAGCTGCGGAGTTCGCGGCCCCGGTGGCGGTGGCCGCCACCGAGCGACTCAGCATTCCGGACGAGCCGACCAGCGCACCCACGCTGCCGGCGGACGCGATCTTCCGTCCGCCGAGCCCCACACCCAGCCCGACGCCCGAGCCCACCACGATGGAGCCCTTGTCGGCGGAGGAGCAGAAGCTCGCCGCCGAACGTGCGGCCCGCCGCGACGCCCGCGCCGCGGC
>DehalE1_100097_pt1 | contig 13506 bp, 12 predicted proteins | sample DehspE1_FD_43922 | JGI IMG/M metagenome (IMG submission 43922) | reverse complement strand
GGCCGACGGCAGCCAGCAGCTGGCCGGCGGCGCCAAGAAGCTGTCCAAGGTGCAGAAGATCATCGACAAGGCCGTCAACAAGGCCCTGCCCGACGCCTACGACAAGGCATTGCAGCAGGTTGCGCTGGAGCGTGGCCTCAGCGTCAAGGACGGCCAGCTGGTCGTCGACTGGTCCGATCCGGTGCAGCGCTGGGCGATGGTGGACGAGCTGGCACCCACGATGGTTCAGACGATCAAGAACGGCGACGCCAGCGACAGCAACGTGAACACCGACAGCAGCACCTCCGACACGTCGTTCCTCACCGGCGCAGACCCGCGGCTGACCAAGCCGTTCATGACCGGCTTCAACGACTCGGTCGTGACCATCTACTGGGTCGGGTTCGGCGTGATGCTGGTGGCGTTCGTGATCGCCTGCTTCTACCGGGTTCCGCCGCTGCGCACGCGCTCGGCCCTGCAGGAGAAGTCGGACCTGCAGGAGAGCGCCGCGCTGGAGGCCCTGGCATGAGCGCCGACGCAACCACCGAGCCGGCCTGCACCTCGCTGCGGGAGCGCAAGAAGACGGCCACGCGCAACGCGATCCACGAGACCGCGCTACGCCTGATCGCCGAGCGGGGGCCGAACGACGTGACTGTCGAGGAGATCTGCGCAGAGGTGGGAGTCTCGCCCCGGACGTTCTTCAACTACTACTCCAGCAAGGTCGCGGCCGCCTTCGATCTGCTCGTCGCCGACATCAACGACGAGGAACGCGACCGGTTCCTCGCCGCACCCGGGAGCCTGATCGGGGACGCCTGCGTACTCGTCGCCCGCAGCGTGAACCTGCCCGGGGACTACCCGCGCGTCAAGACGCTGCTGCGCGATCGGCCCGAGCTCGCGATGGACTTCTGGACCCAGACCATCACGCGCCTGCGACCGCTGTACCAGCTGGTCGAGCAGCGCATGGGCGACCAGCACCGGGCCAAGGTCGCCTTCGGGGTGATCCTTGGCGCGGTCAGCTCGGCCATGTCGAACTCCGAAGGCGCGACGGATTCGGCGATCGGCGAGCGGCTGCTCACCGAGATCCGGATCATGCGCGACCTGATCGCGGATGCCGCGCCCGAGCTGGGCTGAGCCGGCCCGGTTCTCCCTCGGCCTCAGCGTTCGGTGATTCGCGCCAGCGGGGCATACGTGTCGGGCCGCCGGGTGGTCAGGAACGGGAACAGGTCCAGCCAGTCATCGCGCTGGGCGAGATCGAGGGACGCGACCAGCGCGACGTCGCCCGAACGGGGCGCCCGGACCAGCACCCGTCCGTACGGATCGCAGATGAACGAAGAACCGTAGAAGCTGATCAGGCCCTCGTCGCCCCAGCGGTTGGGCACCACCATGAACAACCCGTTCGCGATCGCATTGCCGATGATCGTCTGGCGCCACAACGGCTCGGTGTCGAAGGCCGGGTGGTCGGGCTCGGAGCCGATCGCGGTCGGGTAGGCGAGCACCTCCGCGCCGGCCAGGCTGTACGCGCGGGCGAGTTCGGGGAACCACTCGTCCCAGCAGGTCGGCAGGCCCACCCGCGCCGCGGACGGCGTCTCCAGCGTCGTCACCGGGTAGGCGTCGTCGGCCGGCCCGGGACGGAAGTAGTGGTCCTCGTAGTAGCCGGCCGTGACCGGGATGTGCAGCTTCCGCGTCCGCGCGAGCAGGAACCCGTCGGGGGAGACCAGGATCGCGGTGTTGAAGCCGCGCCCGTCCGGCCCGTCCGCGCGTTCGTAGAGCGAGGCGTGCACGATCACCCCGTTCGCCGCGGCGCAGCGGGCCGCGAACCGGAACGTCGGCCCGTCCTCGAGCGGTTCGGCGAGCGCGGCCGGCCGGGCGTCCGGCTTCACGTCGGCGGGGTAGCGCAACAGGGTCAATTCGGGCAGGAACACGACTTCGGCGCCCGCTGCGGCCGCGGAAGCGACGCCATCGGCCAGCACCGCTGCGTGCTCGTCGGCGTCCGCGTGCCAGCGGGTCTGGACGAGGCCCACGACCAGCGGCGGACGGGCACTCTCGCGCACCCGGCCGGGCGAGTCGAGCGACTCCGCGACGATCGTGTCCATGGCGTCTCCTATCGGCCCGCGCGCGGCTGTTGCTGGGTGATGCAGTGGATGCCGCCGCCCCGGCTGAACAGCGGCCGGGCGTGGACGGACACGACCTCGCGTCCGGGGTAGGCGGCGGCAAGGATCTCGCGCGCCTCGGCGTCCGCCGGGTCATCGAACGCGCAGGCGACCACGACACCATTGGCCACGTAGTGGTTCACGTAGCTGTAGTCGACGAAACCCTCCGCGTCGCGCAGGACGGACGGGGCGGGCAGGCTCACCACCTCGAGGTTCGCCCCCTCGAGCAGCCCGCGCAGCCGTGCGGTCACGGGGTGGTCGGGGTGGGCGGGGTCGCGCTGGTCGTGCAGCAGCACGGTGCCCGGCGCAGGGAAGGTGGCGACGATGTCCACGTGCCCGCGCGTGCCGTAGGTCCGGGAGTCGCGGGTGAGCCCCTGCGGCAGCCAGATCACCCTGCGGGCGCCGACCGTCCGGGCCAGTTCGGCCTCGACATCTGCCCTCGTCAGGCCCGGGTTGCGGAACGGGTCGAGCTGGACGGTCTGGGTGACCAGGAACGTGCCGGCGCCGTCGGTGTGGATCCCGCCGCCCTCGTTCACCAGGGGCGAGCCGATCCGCCGCGCCCCGGTGGCGGCGATCGCCACGGCGGCAGCGTGCTGGTCGGCGTCCCAGCGCGCCCAGTCCTGCTGCCCCCAGCCGTTGAACACCCAGTCCACCGCGCCGAGGGTGCCGTCGGCGTCCAGCACGAACGTGGGGCCGGTGTCGCGGTACCAGGCGTCGTCGAGTGGGCACTCGTGGAGCTCGATGGCGCCGTCCAGCCGGCGGCGCGCCTCGGCGCGTCCGTGCGGCGTGACCAGCATCGACACCGGCTCGAACGCGGCGATCGCGTTCGCCACCGCAGCCCAGGTGCGCCACGCCTCTTCCGCGTCGCCGGGGCCGTCACCGAGCGTGTACGGAGCCGACGGCCACGCCATCCAGGTGCGCTCGTGCGGCGCGGTCTCGGCCGGCATCACCCACGCGCTCATGGGCAGACTGTATTGGAGACCGCATCGGGCAGATGTCGTACCCACCCGATCTGGCGAACGGTGACGCGGACGAACGCATGCAGATGTCAGATCCGCGTAAGGAGCGGGTAAGCCCCAGGTCATGGAGCCGCTCCGGCGTCGCGCGTTGACTGACCGGTGTCCACGCAACCTTCCTAAGGAGCGCCACCGATGAAGTTCCCACGCTTGTCCATCGTGCTGACAGCCGCAGCGGCAGCCGTCACCCTGTCCCTCGGCGCGGCACCGGCCGTCGCCGCCGGATCCGTTCCCACCAAGTCCACGGTCGGGGCCGTCTTCGTCCTGACCAACGACGTCGCCCACAACTCCGTGATCACCTACAACCGCGCCCCCGACGGCTCGCTGACCAGGACCGGCACCGTCGGGACGGGCGGCTCCGGCGCGATCGTGGACGGTGCGGTCGTCGACCCGCTCGCGTCCCAGGGCGCGCTCACCCTGGACCGCCCGCACCGGCTGCTGTTCGCCGTGAACGGCGGCAATGACACCGTCACCGTCTTCGGCGTCGATGGCAGCAGCCTCACGCGCCGTCAGGTGCTGCCCACCCACGGTGACCTGCCGGTCTCGGTGAGCGTCGTCGGTGACCTCGCCTACGTGCTGAACGCCCGTGGCGGCGGCTCGATCACCGGTTACCGGATCGTCGCAGGACGCGTCGTGCCGCTGCCGGGCAGCACCCGCTCCCTCGGGCTGACCCCGAACGACAAGCCGGAGTTCCTGCAGTCGCCGTCGCAGGTGGCGATCACGCCCAACCAGCGCGCGGTCGTGGTGGCCACCAAGACCCATGGGACGCTGCTGAGCTACCCGCTCGACCGCAGCGGACGGCCCGCCGCGGCCCCGGTCACGACGGCCTCCGGCGCGGTGCCGTTCGCCCTGTCGTTCGACCGCGGCGGTCACCTGCTGGTCGTGGACGCCACCGGACTCGCGTCCAGCTACCGCGTCGCCCGTGACGGCAGCCTCACCGAGCTGTCCTCGGTCGGGCCGACGGGACAGGCCGCCGCCTGCTGGTCGGTCGTGGTGCGCGGCACCCTGTACGCGGCCAACGCCGGTTCGAACAGCATCTCCGCCTTCGCCGATCGGCACGGCCGGCTGCGCCTGTCCGACGCCACCGCGGCGCACACCGACGGCGGGCCGATCGACCTGGCCGCGTCCAGGGACGGCCGGTACGTGTTCCAGCTCAGCGGCGCCGACGGCACCGTCGAGACCTTCCGCGTCGGCCACGGCGGCTCGCTGACCTCGCTCGGGTCGGTCGCCACCGGCCTGGGCTCGGCAGCCGGGCATCCGCTGGAGGGGATCGCAGCCAGCTGAACGCTGGTGGGCAGTGGTGGGCCGGTGTCCGCGTTCGGGCACCGGCCCCACCGCGCTGTGAACGGAAAAGGGACGGTTCCTTTCCCGTTCACGCGGAGGCGCGGACCACGTTCTCCAGCGGCTCGCCGGCGAGCAGGTGCTCGAGCTGGCGGCGGAGCAGCGCGGCGACCCTCGGGTAGGTGGCGTCGCTGTTGCCACCCTGGTGAGCGGTGATCAGGGTGTTCGGCGCGTGCCACAGCGGGTGATCGGACGGCAGCGGCTCGGGATCAGTGACGTCGAGCGCGGCCCGGAGGCGGCCGGACTGCAGCTCGGCGAGCAGCGCGGCCTGGTCGACGATGCGTCCGCGGGCGACGTTGACCACCAGGGCACCGTCAGGCAGTGCCGCCAGCGCGGCCGCGTCCAGCAGATGGTGGGTGGCGGGGGAGTAGGGCACGGCGAGCACCACGATGTCGGTGCGGCGCAGGAGTGCCGGCAACTCGTCGACGCCGTGTACGCCGCGCCTCGCCGTGCGACCGACCAGGCTGATCTCCACCTCGAACGGACGCAGGCGCTCGACGATCGCCTCAGCCACCGACCCCGCACCCACCACGAGGATGCGGCGGTCGGCCAGCGACGGCAGCTCGGGATTCGACCAGCGGCCCTCCTGCTGCGCCACCACGGCGTCCGCCAGACCACGCTGGGAGGCCAGGACCAGTGCCACAGCAAGCTCGGCCGTGCCGGTCGAGTGAACACCGCGCCCGTTGCACAGGGTGACGTGCTCCGGGATCAGCGGCAGCGCGTGCTCGAAGCCCGCCGACGGCAGTAGCACGTGGCGCAGGTTCGGCAGGTCGTGGAGTCGCTTCCAGCGGTCGGGCTGAACCCAGTAGTGGCCGATCTGAACGACGCCGACCCGGGCGGCAACCGCCTCCGGCAGTGGCTCGAGGAGATCCCACAGCACGAGCTCGACGCGTCCGGACAGATCGGACACCCGGGCCAGCAGGTCCTCGTCAGGAACGGTCACGGTCAGCACGCGGTCGAGTCTGCCAGAGGTCTTCGGGGTGTCCGGCGCAGGACCAGCCCGCGACGGCACCGCAGGGAACCCTCAACCAGACGCGAGGCAAAGTCTCAACCAAAGCTGCCTCAACGGGACCCTCGTGCGAGACTCGACAACGGCGGCCGAAATGGTCGCGGATTTGGCGTTGCCGCTCGTATTCGGGGGCGGGTGTGACGCCCAACAATGCGTGCCCAGGTGTCATTGGCGTGCCCGGGAACAGAATACGAAAGGCTTTTCAAATGGTCAGGACGGCTCGCGCACTGGTCGCGGCACTCGTCGCGACCGTCTTCCTCGCCTTCAGCAGCGGGGTCGTCGTGGAACCGGTCTCGCACGCAGCAGAGGCCGCCTCGGTCGCCCAGCTCAAGGCGCAGGCGATCTACTTCCAGCAGGACCGCGACGCCGAACGGCGCGACCTCGCGGTGAGCACGATGGCTGCCTCCTCGACCTGGGAGGCCGAGCTGTGGGCCGGGTTCGTGGCGTCCTGGTCTTCGATCAACAACGCGATGACGATGAACTCCTCGGTGCCCTCGGGCCTGCCGACGAAGGGCCACGTGTTCGTGGTGCTGGGCTCCGGGCTGACGTCGTCCGGAAAGCTGAGTACGAAGTTCGCGCGCCGGCTCAAGCTTGCGGTGAAAGCAGCGAAGAAATACCCGAAGGCGAAGGTGCTGGTCACCGGTGGCAAACCGAAGAAGGGCCACACTGAAGCCGAGGTCGGATACAAGTGGCTGGTCGCGAACGGCGTGTCGAAGTCGCGAATCCTGGTGGAGAAGAAGGCGTCCGACACGATCGACAACGCCAGGAACTCCATGGCCATACTCGCCAAGTCCTCGACGTACACCAGCTACAGCCTGATCTCCGATTCCTCCCACCTTCGCCGCGCGTCCATCCTGTTCGACGCCGCGAAAGTTCGGGTGCAGGAGCAGAGCGGCAAGGCCTGGTCGATCTCGCGTGAGGCCAACGTCGCCTACATGGACATGAAGAACGCGGGCCAGGTCCCGCTCGCAGACTGGTCGGTGTCCTACACCGCCGGCAACGTGGCCAGCCTGTTCGGCGTCACGACGTCGTACAAGAAGCTGCTCGCCTCGCCGCCGTCCGACGCGGTCCTGACCGGGGTCAGCGTGACCGCGCCCGCGAAGGTGACCTACGCGGTCGGGGAGAAACTGAGCACCAAGGGCCTGGTCGTCAAGGCGGTCTACAACAAGGGTGTCTACACCGCGATCGTCACCGGCGCCGCGAAGGTCTCGGGTTTCTCCTCCGCCGCGGTGGGGACGGGGACGGCCACGGCGTCCTACACCGACGGATCGGTGACGAAGACGTCATCCTTCGGCTACACGATCGTCAAGGCGTCCAGCACGACGAAGGCCACCCCGTCCACCACCAAGGTGAAGCGCAAGAAGACCCGGGTCGTGATGAAGGTCGTCGTGGCGTCCGCGGCGAGCGGGGTGATACCGACAGGGAAGGTGCGGTTCTACCTCGACGGCAAGTGGCTGAAGACCGTCACCCTCGACAAGGACGACAAGGGCCGGGTGTCGCTCACCTACCCGAAGCTGGGCTGGAAGGGGAAGCGGACGCTCACGGTGAAGTACGCCGGGAACTCCACGCTGGCTGGCTCGAGCAGGTCCGTCGCGGTGACCGTCAGCTGACACCTCGGCAGCTTCGCTGCGGGGGGTGAGTCCTGCGCAGTGCCTCTGGTGAGGAGGCTCCGGTGAGGGTAGACCTGAACGTGGGGACCACCAGCGTCAGCGGAGGAGGAACCATGTCGGACAGGGCGAACGGGAACGACCCCGGATCGGACAGCACCCAGGCAGATCGTCCGCTGCCGCCGCGTGGCTCCGGACGCGGTGTCGAGCACGGACCGGGACCCACGGAAGGGCCGTACCTCGGTGAGGCCGCCGAGGATGAGGAGGTCGTGACGTTCCGGCACGGCCCGGACGCGACCCAGGACGACCCGCCCGCCTGAGCGGCGGCACCCGAACCTGCTCGGCACGGGCGGCAGATGGCTGGGGGACGCGGCCGGTTGGCCGCGCCCCCCAAACCCCGTGGGGCCCCGGGGCCGTCGCCGGGACGAGGTGTCAGTAGCGGATGTAGACGACCTGGGACTGCAGGTACTCGTAGAGGCCGTGCTTGCCGTCCGCGCCGCCGATGCCCGACTTGCGCCAACCAGCGTGGAAGCCCTGGATGCCCTCGAAGTGCTCCCGGTTCACGTAGGTTTCGCCGAAGTTCAGGTCCTTGACGGCCTGCATCACGGTGTTGACGTTCGTGGTGAAGATCGAGGACGTGAGGCCGTACTCGCAATCGTTGGCGTCCTTGATCACCTGGTCGTAGTCGTCCCACTTCACGATCGGCAGTACCGGCCCGAAGACCTCCTTCTGGAGGATCTCGGAGTCCTGAGTCGCGCCGGCGATCAGGGTCGGCTCGTAGAAGTAGCCGGTACCCACGTCCGCGGGCCTGCCACCGGTGACCACCTCGGCGCCCGCTGCCACAGCGCGCTGCACCATGGCGTCGATCTTCTCCAGCTGCGCGGCATCGATCTGTGAGCTGTAGACCGGCGTCGGGTCGCCGAACGGGTCGCCGAATGCCGCGGCCTCGAAGGATGCCTTCAGTTTCGCGACGAACTCGTCGTAGATGCTGGCGTGTACGTACACCCGCTCCGCGCAGTTGCAGACCTGGCCGCCGAAGATCAGCCGGGAATCCGTGACGCCCTTCGCGGCGATGTCGAGGTCAGCGTCCCCGAACACGATCGCCGGCGCCTTGCCGCCCAGTTCGAGCGAGGTCTTCATCACCTTGTCGGCCGCGTCGCGCAGGATCTCCTGGCCTGCCTCGACCGAGCCCGTGAGCGAGACCATGTCGACCTCGGGGTGCTTGACCAGGGCCTTGCCGAGGGTCGCCCCACCGCCGGAGACGAAGTTCAGCACACCCGGAGGCAGGTCGAGGGACGCCACCAGCCTCGCGAACTCGAACGTGGTGGCCGGGGTGTTCGAGGACGGCTTGATGATCGTGGTGCAGCCGGCCAGAAGGGACGGGGCCACCTTGCGTGCCATCACGAAGAACGGGAAGTTCCACGGGCAGATGCCGGCCACCACACCGATCGGCTTCTGGAACAGCAGGATGTTCTCGCGCGGGTCGTCGGAGTTGATGATCTCGCCCTCGTAAATCCGGGCCCAGCCGGCGTAGTAGTCGAAGTATTCGGCGGTCACGTCGATCTCGACCTGGGCGAGCGGCAGGACCTTCGCCTGCTCACTGGCCAGCGTCCTCGCCAGCTCGACGCGGTGCGCCCGGATCGCATCGGCGAACTTCTTCAGGTAGGCGGCGCGGGCAACCGGGGCCCGCTTCGCCCACCCGGGTTGCGCGGCGCTGGCTGCGGCCACCGCGCGGTCGGCGTCCTCGGCGTCACCCCTCGGGGCGCGCGCGATCACCTCGTTCGTGTAGGGATTCTCGACCTCGATCCACTCCGGGGAGTGGGAGTCGACCAGGACGCCGTCGATGAATTGCTGATAGGTCTCCACGTGCAACACACCTCTCTTGGGCAGCACTGGTACGCCGTCGTACCTGTCGCCAGTCCTAGCACTCCTTCCCGGAATAGGTAAGACCAGAAGGCAGAATGGTCCGACCAGGAGTGGAAACGTGCAGGTCCGGGACGGATTCGTGCTGGCCGACTCGTCAGTCCGCGGTTGGCGCGACCCCGGTGATGCCCAGGGTGACGTAGGCACGCCGGATGTGCAGCTCCACCAGGTTCGCTGCCGCGGCGGCGTCGCCGGACTCGATGGCGGCGAGGATTTCGTTGTGCTCGTGGCGCAGCTGGTCACGGTGTTCGGCCCAGTTCGGCAGGGCGGTCGAGGCTGTCCGGATCACCTCGCGCACGGCCTGCCGGATCGCGACGGTGAGGTCGGCGACGAGTTCGCTCTGGCCCGTCCGTGCGATCTGGACGTGGAACTCCGTATCGAGGTCGTTGAACTCGTCCACCGCCTCGACGTCCTCCATCGCGGTCATCAGCCCGCGCAGCTTGCGGACGGAGCGTGGGTTGGCGCGCTGGGCGGCGAGGGCCGCGGAGGAGCGCTCCAGGGCGATCCGGGTCTCGGTCAGGTCGGCGGTGCCGGCGTCGGAGAGCATCAGGTGGAGCTGGAAGATGCGCGCCAGTGCGTCTCCCCGGGCCGGCGCGATCCGGGTGCCCCGGCCGGGTCCGGTGCTGGAGGTGATCAGACCCTGGGTCTGCAGTACCCGCATCGCCTCGCGAACCGCCGACCGGCTCACGCCGAGCTGGGTGGCGAGGTCGCGCTCGGTCGGCAACTGGTCGCCGGGGTGGTGCGTCCCGGCGAGGATGCCTGCCTCGACGTGCTTCAGCACCACCTCGTAGGCGTGCAGGCCGTCGCGTTCCCCAGTCGAACTCACTCGCCCATTGTGGCGGAAGTTGGGCCGTGCACTTGACGTGCGGGGCGCTGGGGTCCAGACTCAGAAATGGTCTGACCAATATGAACTCGAACCGGACACTGGTGTCGGCGAGGAGGAACGATGACGATCCATGCGAAGGGCATCACCGTCGCGCTGTTCGCCACCTGTATCAACGACGTGATGTTCCCGGGTACACCGAAGGCCGTCGTCCAGGTGCTCGAGCGGCTGGGCTGCAGGGTGGAGTTCCCCCTCGACCAGACCTGCTGCGGCCAGATGTTCACCAATACCGGCTATTTCGATGCTGCTGTGCCCGACGTCCGCAACTACGTGAAGGCCTTCACCGGTTACGACTACGTCGTGGGCCCCTCCGGCTCCTGCGTCGGTGCGGTGCGGCACCAGCACCCGATGCTCGCCGAGCATGCCAGGGACGCCGGGCTGGGCCGGGCCGTGGACGAGGTGGTGGCGCGCACCTACGACCTGAGCGAGTTCATCGTCGACGTCCTCGGTGTCACCGACGTCGGCGCCTACTTCCCGCACCGGGTCACCTATCACCCGACCTGCCACTCCGTGCGCGTGGCCAAGGTGGGTGACCGGCCCTACCGGCTGCTGCAGTCGGTGAAGGGGATCGACCTGGTCGACCTGCCCGCCGCCGACCAGTGCTGCGGGTTCGGCGGCACCTTCTCGGTGAAGAACCCCGACGTGTCCGTCGCGATGGCTTCCGACAAGGCCCGGCACGTGATGGAGACCGGCGCCGAGTATCTGGTCACCGGCGACAACGCCTGCCTGATGAACATCGGCGGCATCCTGCACCGGGAGAACTCCGGGGTGAAGACGATCCACCTCGCCGAGATCCTCGCCCACACCGAAGGAGGCGACCGATGACCGCGCAGGCCCAGCGCCGCACGCCCGCCCCGCCGCCCGGGACCTACCTGGGCATGCCGAAGTTCCAGAAGAACGCGAAGGAGCAACTCGCCAACGAGCAGTTGCGCAAGAACCTTCGCCACGCCACCGGCACCATCCGTGCCAAGCGGGCCGCCCGGGTCGACGAAGTGCCGGAGTGGGAGGAGCTGCGGCTCGCGGGAGAGGCGATCAAGAACCGCACCCTGCGCCACCTCGACACCTACCTGGTGCAGCTGGAGGAGTCCCTGCAGAGAGCCGGCGCGAAGGTCCACTGGGCCCGGGACGCCGCGGAGGCCAACCGGATCGTCGTCGGCCTGGTGCAGGCCAAGGGCGTGGACGAGGTGGTCAAGGTCAAGTCCATGGCCACCCAGGAGATCGAGCTCAACGAAGCTCTCGAGGAGGCCGGCATCGCGGCCTGGGAGACCGATCTCGCCGAGTTGATCGTCCAGTTGGGCCACGACCGGCCGAGCCACATCCTCGTCCCGGCGATCCACCGAAACCGCTCCGAGGTGCGGGAGATCTTCCTGCGCGAGATGAAGCAGTACGGGACGCCGGCTCCGGAGGACATCACCGACGATCCGGCCGAGCTCGCCGGCGCCGCCCGGCGGCACCTGCGGGAGAAGTTCCTGAGAGCCAAGGTGGCCATCTCCGGGGCGAACTTCGCGATCGCGGAGACCGGGACGCTGGTGGTGGTGGAGTCCGAGGGCAACGGGCGGATGTGCCTCACCCTGCCCGACACTCTGATCTCGGTGGTCGGCATCGAGAAGGTCCTGCCCACGTTCGCCGATCTCGAGGTGTTCATGCGGCTGCTGCCGCGCTCGTCCACCGGGGAGCGGATGAACCCGTACACCTCGATGTGGACCGGCGCCACGCCCGGCGACGGCCCCCAGGACGTGCATGTCGTGCTCGTCGACAACGGACGCACGAACGCGCTCGCCGACCCGCAGGGTCGCCCGGCGCTGCGCTGCATCCGCTGCTCGGCCTGCCTGAACATCTGCCCGGTCTACGAGCGGGTCGGCGGGCACGCCTACGGCTCGGTGTACCCGGGCCCGATCGGAGCGGTGCTGAACCCGCAGCTGCGGGGGATCGGCCACGAGATCGACCAGTCCCTGCCCTACGCGTCCACCCTGTGCGGGGCGTGCTTCGAGGTGTGCCCGGTGCGGATCCCGATCCCCGACATCCTCGTGCACCTGCGCAAGGAAGTGGCCGACCACAAGCGTGGCAAGCCCAAGCTGGAGCCGACCGCGATGGCTGCTGCGGGCTGGGTGCTGGCCGACCACAAGCACTTCGAGCTGGCTGAACGAGTGGCGGGGCTCGCCGCGCGGGCGCTGCCGAACACCACGTTCCTCGGCCCGCTGCCCTGGCCCGCCTCGGCGTGGACGCGGGCCCGTGACCTGCCGATGCCGCCGCCGGAGTCGTTCCGGAAGTGGTGGCGCACCAACCGCGGGGAGGAGCAGCAGTGAGCGCGCGCGAGGAGATCCTGGGCCGGGTTCGCGCCGCCCTGGTGGACGTGTCGATCAGCGATCCGGTCGCCGACGTGCCGATCGATTGGGAGTACGCCAGGCCGACGGCGATGCCGGACGTGCTGGCCCGCTTCGTGGAGATGTGCGAGGACTACAAGGCAACGGTGGCCCGGTGCGACGAAGGGAGTCTCGCATCCAGGGTCGCCGAGCTCCTCGGTTCGGCCGGGGTGCGCTCGGTGGTCCTGCCGTCAGGGGTAGAGCAGCCCTGGCGGCAGGCCATCGAGTCGGCCGGGATCACCGTCCATGGTGACGAGCCCCCGCTGTCGCGCGCCGAGCTGGACGCGATCGACGGCGTCGTCACCGCCGCGGCCGTCGGCATCGCGGAGACCGGGACGATCGTGCTCGACCACGCGCCCAACCAGGGCCGTCGCGCACTCACCCTGGTTCCGGACACCCACCTCGTCGTGGTCCGGTCCGACCAGGTCGTCTCCGACGTCCCGGAGGCGGTCGCCCGGCTTGCGGGAGCCGTCACCGACGGCGCGCCGCTGACCTGGATCAGTGGTCCCTCCGCCACCTCCGACATCGAACTCAGCCGCGTCGAGGGCGTGCACGGGCCGCGCAACCTGTTGGTGGTTCTCGTCGGCTGATCCTCGTGGCGCTCGGGAGTACCCTGCGAGAACCACCGCGGAGGAGGTTCCCGATGACGTACCCATGGCAGGAGTCCCAACAGGCCTATCGGGAGGCGGCCGCCTGGTTCCAGGCGATCGTCGCACGGGTGAACGGACGGTGGGGCGAGCCCGGGCTGGGGGAGTGGGACGTCCGCGCCCTGGTCGGCCACACCAGCCGCTCGCTGCTCACCGTGGAGGCCTACCTCAAGCAGCCCGCCGCGGCCGTGATCGTGGACTCACCGGTCGCCTACTACCTGGCCACGCACGCGCTGTCGTCCGGACCCGGCGTCGTCCAGCGGGGACGGGACGCGGGCCAGACGCTCGGCGCCGACCCGGCCGCGTCGGTCGCAACCATCGCGGCGCGGGTGCTCGCCCTCGTCGACCGGATGACCGGGGACGAAGTGCCCACCACGATCGCCGGCGGTATGCGCCTGGTCGACTACCTGCCCACCCGCATCCTTGAGCTCACCGTGCACACCGCCGACCTGGCCACCGCGCTCGGACTGCCCGTGGAGCCACCCGCGCTCCCTGCGGCGGTCACGCTGCGGCTGCTCTGCGATCTCGCCGTCGCCCGGGGCGAGGCGGGCCCGCTGCTGCTCGCCGCGACCGGGCGGGGGAGCCTGCCGG
>DehalE1_100094_pt1 | contig 13679 bp, 16 predicted proteins | sample DehspE1_FD_43922 | JGI IMG/M metagenome (IMG submission 43922) | reverse complement strand
GCCTGCGCCCCGGGTCCAGGTGCCCGTTCCGCCCGTCGTTGCGTCGCCGCTCCAGCGGCGGCCGTTGCGCATCCCGGTCCCGTCCGCGGCGCCGAGCGTCTTGCCGTCGACGAGAGCGGTGAAGGCGGCGAGGTGGTTCTGCGATCCCGCAAGCAGGACGGTCAGCACCTGCGTGACGTCGGCGGGCAGTCCGCTCCTGGCGAGGATCTCCTTGAGGTCGGCGATGTCGGTCGTCTCAACGGTCACTCCCGCGCCGTAGGCGTCGGTGAGCGACCCCTTCGCCTTGGCGAGCAGGTCGGCGTAAAGCCTGGTCAGGTCGGCGTCCGCGTAGGTGCCGGCTGAGGAGTTCGCTGCGGGATCGGCGATCCCGTAGCGGGTCAGCAGCAGTCCAACACTCTCGAAGTGGCGCTGCTCGCTGGTGGCGATCCGGGTGAACGCTGTCGCGTTGTCCGGGTAGAGCTTCGCGATCGCCTGGTAGAGGTCGCGGGCCAGCCGCTCCTCTTCGCGCATGTAGGTGAGTTCCTTGGCCGCCGCTGCGTCCACGGTGGCGGACGCGACGGGCGTCGGAGTCGGCGGTGCGGCCGTGGCCGCGACGGAGATGCCGAGGCCCAGTCCGAGGGTAGTGACCGCAGCGGCTGCGGTCCGGGTGATCCAGGTCCTGTTCATGGTGTGCTCCTTGTCCGGCGTGGTTCACCACTCACGCTAGGGAGCCGCGATGAAGGGGCCGTGGGCCGAATGTGAAGCTTGTGTGAGGGCGCGGTCGGCCCCTCGACGGGCAGCGCTCAGGCCGCGGCGAAACCGCCGGCTTCCAGTCGAGCGGCGAGGCCGAGCCCGGCAGCCTTCGCCTGCTCCTCGGCGATGGTCCTCGCTGTTGCCGCGAGCTCCTCGAGGCCGTTCATGGCAGGGTTGACGCCGACGAGGGTGAGTTCTCGCTCGACGACGGTGAGGTCGGCTCCCCATACCTCGGCGAGGATCCGGCGCAGGTACGGCGTTGCGTGGTCCCAGCCTTCCTTCGGGGTTCCGGGACCGTAGCCGCCGCCCCTGGTCACGATCAGGACGACCGGCTTGCCCTCCAGCAACCGGGCACCCGGCCCGCCGCCGATGATCGCGAGGTCGATCCACGTCTTGACATGTTGGGAGACGCCCCAGTTGTACAGCGGGAGCGCCAGCACGGCAGCCTCCGCGCCAGCGAGTTCCGCGGCGATGGACTGGGCGAGCGTGATGGCGGCCCGTTGCTCTGCCGTCCGCTGTTCGGCGGGAAGATGCGTCCCGGCGACCGCGGTGGCCCAGGCGCCGGCCGGGAGCGGCTGGCGACCGAGATGCCGGCGCAGGACGGGGACGTCGGGCAGTTGCGCCTCGACCGGTTCCATGACGAGATCGGCGAGGGCGCTGCTGCTCGATCGTGATCCCTGAATGCTGCTGTCTACCCGTAGAACGGTCATCGCTGTCTCCTTCGCGCGCCACCGGAGCGGCTGTTGAACCTTCAACATGAGAGTAGGCGTGCCGTGTTGAAAGTTCAATAGGTCGCTAGAGTGTGAATATGGACGAACCGGAATGGCTCACGCCTGACCAGGTCGAGGACTGGAAAGCGTTGATGGCGCTCACCCTCGCCCTGCCCGCGGCGCTGGACCGGCAGCTCAAGCGGGACAGCGGCCTGACCGGCTTCGAGTACCAGGTCATGGCCGCCTTGTCGGAGTCGCCGGGGCGCTCGCTTCCGATGAGCGTGCTCGCGACGCTTGCCAGTGGGTCGATGTCACGGCTGTCCCATGTGGTGGCCCGCCTGGAGAAGGATGGCTGGGTCGAGCGACGGTCGATCCAGCTCACCGGGTGCCGCACCGAGGCCCACCTCACCGATTCGGGATGGCTCAAGGTTCAGCAGACCGCGCCCGGCCATGTGCGGGAGGCGCGTCGCCTGGTCGTGGACGTCCTCACCCGGGACGAGCTCAGCGCGCTCGGCTCGGCCGCCCGCAAGATCGTGGAAGTCGCCGACCCGCGACTGGCGCCCCGCCTGGCCGGACAACGCCACTGACCTCATCATGTCGACGGCAGCCACGGCTCGCCACGGCACCTCGCCCTGCTGCACCGAAGCCGAGCGGGCCGCTGGCCACGGAGCACGACCGACCTCGCCGTGTTCGCAGATCCTCACCTGGATTGCGGAGTTGTTGCGGCAGGCTCGAGGCCGGGTTAGCCTTCCGGGCATGACTGCCGGGTCGGCCGCACGCCGCTGCACAGAAGGTTCCCCGGCTCTGCCTTGAGCTTCCCGCGGGCCAGGGGCCCGCCTCCCACGCACTGGTTACCCATCCAGACACGTGCGTGGGAAAGAAGGTGAAGATGAACCAAACGCACCAGCCACCATCTGCCGAAGCATGGCAGGCGTTCGTCGCGCGCAGCAACGGCACCCTCGACGGGGTCGTCAGCGCCACCGTGCCCTTCGGGGTCTTCGTCCGGTTCGAGGAAGGCGTGGACGGACTGCTCCCCACAGCTGAGTCGAAACACCAACTCAACCTCGGAGATCACGTCACCGTTCGCGTCCTCCAGCTCGACTCGGAGAAGCGGCGGGCCAGCCTGCAGCAGATCTAGCCAGGCCGCGGGTGCCTGGACCCAGGTCCAGGCACCCGCGCCAGGACGCACCAACGGCGGAACTTCCTTCGCGCGGAATGCGGCAGAACAGGATCCTGTGCCAGGCGCTGAGGCAGAGAACCGGCGCGACGTGCGTGCCATGATGGGCCATGGCCAAGGTCCTTCCGCCGCCAGCGGAGCGTTTCGATCCGATCACCGCGCGCTGGCTGGTTCCCGGCGGTCCGCTCCACGACCCGCAGCGGGACAGCGTCGATCCTGACCACGGCCAGCAGGTCAATCTGATCGGTCCGGTCCCCCCGGAACTCGCCGAACCTGACGCGCAGCCGTCACAGGATCGTGGTCGCCGGGCACGGCGTCGCTGGATAGTGCTGGCCATGGTCGTGTTGACCGTGCTGGCGATCGCCCTCGGCATGTGGTGGTGACAATCTCCCAAGTGAGTTCCACGGATCGGGTTGCCGTCCGGCGAAACCTGTCGCCATTCCGCGGCGACGTCGGCTCTCTGGCAGTCATCGCAGGCGTGTTTGCCGTTACCGGCTTGTGCTCGTCCCGGTCGTATTCGAGCGCCGGCGGTCGCGTGGCGTTGCCGCGTCAACGCCTTGCTCAGGCCAGTCCCGAGCCAGTGCCCGGCCAGTAGTTCCCGCCGGGAAGGGCGATGCGTGACCCGGGACGCCGTCGCACAGCGGGCTGAATACGATGCATCTTGTGGACGCGGAGACCGCGCAGTGGGTGGCGGCCGAGCAGGTGCTTGCTCGTCTGTCGCCGCCGGCCGGCGACGAGTTCGTCATTGCCATCTGGTGGTCGTTCTGGACGCACGGATGGGCTGGTCGTCGAGGGCGTGCCATCTCGTGGTGGCTTTGAGCTCACCACCGGGCTCCACAACCACGGCCAGATGGCACACGACAACCAGCGACCAAACAGCACACGCCAGAACCACCATCAGCGAGCACGAAGACACTCGATCATCGGCCATGACCGGGCATTGGTTCCGATGCTGGACAGCATCGGCCAGCGAACCTCAGCCGACGGCGTGACCGACCAGGCGTCCGATCCAGTAGGTGACGCCCATCGCCAGCAGGCCCCCCACCACATTGCGCAGGATAGCCCGCGCGATCGGCGAACCACCCGCGCGGGCGCTCAGGTAACCGGTGAGGATCAGGGCCGCGGTGACCGCCGCCACCGTCACGGGAATCTTCAGTTCGGTCGGCGAGAGCACGATCGCCAGCAGCGGCAGGACTGAGCCCACCGTGAACGAGACCGCCGACGACACCGCCGCCACCAGCGGGCTGGTCAGGTTGTCCGGATCGATGCCGAGTTCGGTCTCGGCGTGCGCGGCAAGAGCGTCGTGGTCGTGCAACTGCACGGCCACCTTGCGCGCAAGCTCGGGGTCGAGCCCCTTCTGCTCGTACAGGCCCGCCAGCTCGGCCAGCTCCTCTTCCGGCATCTCCTCAAGCTCGCGGCGTTCCTTCTCCAGCAGCGCCCGCTCGGTGTCGCGCTGGGCGCTGACCGACACGTACTCCCCCACGGCCATCGACAACGCGCCCGCGGTGAGTCCGGCGATGCCCGCGGTGAGGATCGGGAACGGGTCCATCGTGGCGCCGGCCACGCCGATCACGATGCCGGCAGTGGAGACGATGCCGTCGTTCGCCCCCAGTACCGCAGCCCGCAGGCTGTTCAGCCGGGCGTGATGGGATCCGTCGGCGGCCTCGGCGGCCTGGTAGGCGGCAGGGTCGTCCCCGGCGAGCGGCTCGGTCGTCGGCATTCGAACTCCTCTCGGCTGGAACAGCCGAGAGCCTAGCCCTCGCCGGTCGGTGCCGGTCGCGCGATCAGGAGAGCGGGCCGAGCAGGAAGCCCTTCAGCAGCGTCTCGGGACGAGACTGGCCACCGTGCTGGCCGACGAACCCGGAGGTGCCGTCCTTGCCGCACAGCCCGAGGATGACCCGCGGTCCGCCCGGGTGCTGGTTGACCCACTTGGTGAGGTCGTACACGTTGCCGTTGATGGCGCTCCAGCACGAGGACGCGTCCGCGTGCTTGGCCACGTCGGCCATCGTGTAGCCGCTGGCGCTGGCGCTGGCGCTCGCCGAGGCGGACGGCGTCTTCGCCGACCCGGACGCCGCCGGCGCAGCTGCCACCGACGCCTGGCCACCCGCCGCAGCGGTGCCCGACCAGGCCGCCTGGGCGCCCGTATGCCCCACGAGCACCGTGACGCCGGTGACCACCAGGGCCATCAGCGCCGCGAGCACACCGAGGATGGTCGTCGCCGCCGAACGCGGCCGTCCACCCGAGCTGTTCCTGCGGTGCAGGACGTACCACGCGACCGCCAACACGAGCAGCCCTACCGACAGCAGCGGCAGCTGGTCACCCCACGCAGCGTGTGTCGCCGGCATCCCCATGTGGGACGCGAGCGCCTCGCCCGACTCCTTCGCCACGAAGGCCGCAGCCGTCCCGCCCGCGAGCGCGAGCAGCGTGAGCAGGCCGTACCGATCGGCCCACTTGGGCACGATCACGAGCAGGACCAGCCCTAGCGCGGCCAGCGGCAGCAGCACGACAGCGAAGTGGACGACGAGCGGGTGGAGAGGCAGACCGGAAATCACATCGAAGAAACCGGACTCAAGGGGCGTCAGCATGTCATCGAACGTACCGGGGGGTACCTCAAGCAAACCTCAAGCCGGTGCCAAGCCTCGGCAAACCCCCGCGCACCGGGCGCGAGCGCCGCGAGGAAGACCCGTGCCGGCTCGCCTCACTCGTGACGGAACTCAGGCCGCCCGTCCACGCAGGACGCGAACACCTTCACCTCGCCGTAGTCGTCGGCGTCCTTCGACTCGAAGTCGACGCGGAGGCGATCGGGGCCGCTCTCGTAGGGCTTCACCGTGTACCCGACGTCGGGGAACGCCGAACCCAGCGAGATTGCCTCCCCTGTGCAGATCGCGGTCACCCGGCCGCCCGTGCCCGACCAGGTCCGGGAACTCACCGCCGGCGCGGCGCTCGGCGACTCGGTACTGGTGACCGTCACCCGGGACGGCTGCCCGACCCCCTCGCCCGCCGCGGAGATCACTCCCCAGCTGAGCGCAGAGGCGCCCGCGACCGTGCCCAGCCACAGCAGGGCGATCAGGAGGATCCGGCGTCCGTTCACTGACCCATGATTGCACTGCGCGCGAGCAAGGGCCGGAGTACGTTACGGCCATGACCCGCGTGTTGGTGGTGGAGGACGATCCGGCGATCGCCCGTTTGCTGCGCCGCAGCCTCACCGATCGGGGCGACTCGGTCGAGGTGGCCTCCGACGGAGCGACCGGGCTCACCATTGCCATGCGCGACAAGCCGGACGTCGTGCTGCTCGACCTCGGCCTGCCCGACCTCGACGGGCGCCAGGTCCTCCAGATGCTGCGGGCGGTCAGCCAGGTGCCCGTGATCGTGGTCACCGCCCAGGACGACGACCGCACCGTCGTGCAGGCGCTGGACGCCGGCGCCGACGACTACCTCGTCAAACCGTTCGGCAGCGAGCAACTGGCCGCCCGGATCCGCGCGGTGCTGCGGCGATCCGGACCCGGTGCCGCAACGGACGCCACCGTGCGGATCGGCGAGCTGGAGATCGACCCGGCCGCGCGCCGCGTCCTCGTCGACGGGGAGCCCGTGGAGCTCTCCCGCAAGGAGTTCGACCTGCTCTGGCTGCTCGCCAGCCGCCCCGGCGAGGTGATCACCAAGCGCGACATGCTGGCCGAGGTGTGGGGGCTGCCGTTCGGCGGCGGCGACCGCACGGTGGATGTCCACCTGAGCTGGCTGCGCCGCAAGCTCGGCGAGACCGCAGCCGAGCCGCGCTACCTCTACACCGTTCGCGGGGTGGGGGTCCGGCTCGCTCCGCCCGGTGACGCGTCCTGATGCGTCGCCAGGTCAGCCTGCTGATGGCGGTGATCAGCACCGCCATCGTCGCGTCGTTCGTGATCCCGCTGATGCTGCTGGTGCGCACCCTCGCGGAGGATCGTGGCATGGCGGTGGCGAACGAGCAGGCGAACACCGTGGCGGTGCTCGTCTCCAGCCTGAACCAGGACCCGCGCCTGGACGACCTGCTCGGGCCCAGCCTCAGCACCTCCCCCGCAGCCACCAGCGTGGTGCTCGCCAACGGCCAGGTGCTCGGCACACCCTGGCCGAACGCGACCGCGGACGCCGCTTACCAGCGGGCCGAACAGGGCGAGGCGTTCTCGGTGCGGGATGAGAGCGGCGGCAGGGTGTACGTGCCCGTGCTGCTGGACAGCGGCGTCGCGGTCGTCCGCGCCACCATGACCAGCGCGCAACTGGCTGACGGTGTGCCGCTGGCCTGGGTGAGCATCATCGCGCTCGGCCTGGTGCTGAGCGGGGTCGCCGTGTTCGTCGCCGCGCAGGCCGGACGGGGGGTGAGCCGCCCCCTGCTCGCCGTGGCGGACACGGCGCACCGGCTCAGGGAGGGCGACCTGGCGGCCCGCGCACCACTGGCAGGAACCCCGGAGACAATCGAGGTCGGCTCCGCCCTGAACGGCCTGGCCGACCGGATCGAGCAGCTGCTGGCTGCCGAGCGCGACAACGTCCGCGGCCTCGCCCACCGGCTGCGCACCCCGGTCACCGCGCTGCGGCTGCAGGCCGAGCAGGTCGACGATCCCGAAACCCAGTCGGACCTCACCGAACTCGTCGGCCAGCTGCAGGAAGCCATCGACGCGGTGGTGCGTGAGGCCCGCCGTCCACTCAGGGAGGATCTGCCCAGTGGTTGCGACGCCGTCGGCGTCGTGGCCGCCCGTGCCGAATGGTGGCGCCCGCTCGCGGAGGACCAGGACCGCGTCTTCGACGTCGGCCTGCCCACCTCCGGACTGCGGGTGGGGTTGAGCGCGCTGGAACTCGGCGACGTGGTTGACATCTGCATCGACAACGTCTTCGCCCACACCCCCGAGGGCACTGGGCTCGCGGTGAAGCTGGCCGGTGAGGGCGACGCGGTGACCCTGGTCGTGCGGGACAACGGCGCCGGGTTCCCCGCCCAGCGCTCGGAACCGCGTCCGGGCACCTCGGGGCTGGGGCTGCAGATCGCCCGCCGCCTGGTCGAGCACGCCCACGGCAGCCTGACCACCTCCGCTCCGGGCGCTCCCGGCGAGGTGCGGATCACGCTGCCCCGCACCGTCTCACAGGATCCGCACAGGCACCCCTCACGACCCTGACGGGGCGACCCGCAAGAGTCCTGTCCAGAGCCCGACTGAACAGGACCCCGATGACTCTCTTGGCCGACTCGCCGACTTCCGCGCCGGTCACGCACCCGCGTCCGGTGCCCGCAGCCTTCCGGCCGCAGGGCAGGGCACGCGTGCCGGGCTGGTGGCGCGACGCGATCGGGGTGGCGACCTGGACCAGCATGCTCGTCGTGGTCGCGTTGTGGGTGGCCGGCGGCGGCGTCCAGGCAATGACGGGCTGGGCGCCGGGTGTGACCAGCGTGGGCCGGCTGACCGGCCTGGTCTCGGCGGACCTGCTGCTGATCCAGGTGCTGCTGATGGCCCGGATCCCGGTCGTTGAGCGGGTCTACGGGCAGGACGAACTGGTCGCCAGGCACCGGCTGGTCGGGTTCTGGTCGTTCTGGCTGATGGTGGCCCACGTCGTGGCGGTGTCCATCGGCTACGCGGCAAGCGCGGGCCTGAACCCGTTCGTCCAGTTCTGGGAGCTGGTCGTCGACTACCCCGGCATGCTGCTCGGCCTGGCCGGCACGCTGCTGCTGGTGCTGGTGGTCGCAACCAGCATCCGGCGGGCGCGACGCACGCTGCGCTACGAGTCCTGGCACCTGCTGCACCTGTACGCCTACCTCGGCGTGGGCCTGGCGCTGCCGCACCAGCTGTGGACGGGCCAGGAGTTCCTGACCAACCCGGCCGCCACCGTGTACTGGTGGACGCTGTGGGCCGCGGCGGCCGGATCGATCCTGATCTGGCGGGTCGCACTGCCGCTGTACCGCAGCCTCGCCCACGACCTGCGGGTCGAGAAGGTCGTGCGGGAAACCCCGGACATCGTCTCGGTCATCATGCGCGGCCGCGGGCTGGACCGGCTGGACCCGGTCGCGGGCCAGTTCTTCAACTGGCGCTTCCTCACCGGGCCGGGCTGGATGCGCGCCCACCCCTACTCGATCTCCGCCGCCCCGGACGGGCTGTCGCTGCGGGTCACGGTGAAGGACCTCGGTGACGGCAGCCATGCGCTCGCCGCAGTGAAGCCGGGTACCCGGGTGTGGTTCGAAGGGCCCTACGGCCGGCTCCACACCGGCGTCCGGACCCGGCGCAAGGTCGTCTTGATGGCCTCGGGGATCGGGATCAGTCCGATGCGGGCGCTGCTCGAGGCGCTGCCGCAGGAGCCCGGCGACGTGACCCTGATCTACCGGGCCCGCCGCGAGGCCGACCTCGCCCTGAGAGCCGAGATCGAGGGCCTCGCTGCGAAGTCGGGAGCCCGGGTGTTCTACGTGCTCGGACGCCGGATCGCCGGACGCGACACCTGGTTGCCCGAGACGGCTGCCGGCCTTTCCGACGCCCAGGCGCTGCACCAGCTCGTCCCCGACATCGCCCAGGCGGACGTGTTCCTGTGCGGCGCCACCGCATGGATGGACGCCGCCACCGCGGCTGCGATCGGCTGCGGCGTCCCGGCCGACCACATCCACACCGAGCGCTTCAGCTGGTAACCCCGGCACCCGAGGAGGATTCGACTCATGCGCAAGATCGTCACCGCCATCATGGGCACCATCAGCGGACTCGTGCTGCTGTTCAGCTACCACACCAGCACGAACAACGAGGCCGCCACGGTCACGGGCGGAACCGACACCGGCAGCACCGACGACAACCAGTCCGCGACCAGCACGCCCAACGCCGGCGAGAGCTCCGGCCCGGCACCCTCTGCGACCGCCGAGCCGTCATCCTCCAGCACCTCCTCCTCCGGTTCGAGCTCCACCTCAGGCACCTACGCCGGCGACGCGGTCCAGACCCGCTGGGGCACCGTGCAGGTCCAGATCACGGTCAAGAACGGGAAGATCACCACCGCTGACGCGATCCAGTACCCGAACGAGAACGGGCGCGACCAGCAGATCAACGCCTACGCGATCCCGCTGCTGAATGCGGAGGTCGTGGACGCACAGAGCGCCAACATCGACACCATCTCCGGCGCCACGGTCACCAGCGACGGCTACCTCCAGTCCTTGCAGTCCGCCATCGACAACGCACACCTGTGACCAGCACCGTGCACCCGCTCACGGTTCCGGGGGAGCCTCCCGAGGAGCGGGAATGGCGCCACGGGCCCTCCCCCGCCGGACTCCCTCGCCGCGCCTTCGTCGCCCAGATCATGGGGCTGCCGATGAGCGTCCACGTCCGTGGCCCGCACGCCCGCGGAGATGCCGTCGCCGGGGCGGTCGAGCAGGCGTACGCGGAGCTGCGGGCGGACGAGGCGATGTTCAGCATCTGGCGGCCGGACAGTCCGGTCAGCCGGATCCGGGATGGACGCGACTCGCTGCGCGACGCGCATCCACGGATCCGCCATGTCGCCTCGCTGTGCGAGCTCGCCGGGCAGCGCACCGGCGGCGCCTTCTCCGCCTGGCTCCCGGACGGGGAGGGCACGACCCGGTTCAACCCGACCGGACTGGTCAAGGGCTGGTCGGTCGAGCAGGCATTCACCGGCCTGGTCGGACGCCTGCACGAACTCGGCGCCCACGACGCCCTGATCAACGCCGGCGGCGACATCGCCGTCCACTGCGCCCGGACGGACACGCCCGCCTGGAGGGTCGCCGTCGAGGACCCCCGTGACCGCAGCCGCCTGCTCCGCACGGCCGCGTTGCGAACCGGCGCCGTCGCCACCTCGGGGACGGCGGCCCGCGGCCACCACATCACCGACCCGGCCACCGGCGTCCCGGCCACGGGGTTGCTCTCGGCGACCGTGATCGGCCCCGAGCTCACCTGGGCAGACGTCTACGCCACGGCGGCCTTCGTGAAGGGCCCCACCGCCGTGGGCTGGCTGACCACACTCCCCCGCCACGCTGGCCTCCTGGTCGGACTCGACGGCCGGGTCACCGCCGTCCAGGCCCCCGCCTGAGCAACGCACCGCCTCGCGCCCGGGGTGGCGTCAGTCGAGGTCCTCGCCGGCCAGCGCGCGAGCGGCGAGCCGTTCCTCCTCGCTGACCTCCCAGACCTCCTTCGCGGCGCGCAGGGCGAGCACCACGATGAAGCAGCCCAACGCCAGGTCGGGTATCCCGGACCCGGTCCACACCGTCACGCCAGCCATCACGATGATCGCGACGTTCACCAGCACGTCGTTGCGGGCCGACAGGAACGCCGCCCGGCTCAGCGAGCCGCCGTGGTGACGGACTCTCGCGAGCAGCCAGGCCGCCGTCCCGTTGACGACGATCGCGCCGAGCGACGCGAGCACCACGGGCAGCACCTCCGGGGGCGTCGGGTCACGGAACTTCTCGAACGCCTCCCAGCCCGCGAGCAGCGCAGGGCCGAGGATCAGCACGCTCATCACCTTGCCCATCACCGACCGGTGCACGAGCGGCCAGCCCAGCGCGAGGAAGATCAGCGCGTTCACCGCGGTGTCCTCGAGGAAGTCGACGCTGTCGGCGAGCAGCGCGACCGAGCCCGCGGAGAGCGCGACCGTGAACTCGACGAAGAAGTAGGCCAGGTTCAACCCGGCCACGATCAGGACCGTGCGCCGCAGCCGGCCCGGGTCGACCTGCTCCCCGGCCTCGCCCTGCGGTTCGGTTGCTGTCACCCGCTCACGATAGGCCAGCGGCGCGCAGGGGACCGGAACCGCCGGACCCAGATCCAGGCCGGCAGTCTGACGGTTGTCGCCATCTGGCCACCCACCCCATCACCGCTGCCCCACCTGTCACACCCCGAAGCTCGAGCGGTCAGATCGCGACCGCCGCCCGAGGTGGGTCTGGCGCCCCCGGCAGGACTCGAACCTGCGCACGACAGATTAGAAGGCTGTTGCTCTATCCACTGAGCTACGGGGGCCGACGCAGAATCGATGGTATCTGGCCCTTGTCGGAGCCGCGATGCAGGATGGCAGCATGAATACTCTCGACGTCGTGCGCGACTCGCTGGGCCGCGTCCATGAACTCATCCCGGCAGTGCTGGACGGACTCACCGGCGACGACCTGCTCTGGCGGGCCGATCCGGAGGCGAACTCGATCGGCTGGCTGATCTGGCACCTCACCCGGATCGAGGACGACCACCTCGCCCACCTGGGCGGCGTCGAACAGGCATGGACCGCCGACGGCTGGTACCAGCGGTTCGGGCTGCCCTACCTCAAGCAGGCCCACGGATTCCGCATGACCCCGGTCGAGGTCGGCGCCTTCAACGTCACCGATGCCCACCTGCTGGCGGGCTACGCCGCGGCCACCTGGGAGCAGACCCAGGCCGTGCTCGCCTCGATCGCCGAGGACCGGCTCGACGAGGTGATCGACGCCCGCTACACCCCTCCGGTCACGGTCGGCGTCCGCCTCGTCTCGGTGCTGGTCGAGACCGCCCAGCACATCGGCCAGGCCGGATATGTGCGTGGCTTGCGGGAACGCAGTCGCGGCATCGACTCGGGATGGTCGGGCACCGCATGACCACCCGGTGGCCGGCGCCAATCCCGAACGCCGTAAAGTAGCGCCCGTGAACGAACACTTGGTGTGGGTCGACTGCGAAATGACCGGCCTCGACCTGAAAGCGGACGCCCTGATCGAGGTGGCGGCGCTGGTCACCGATTCGGAACTCAACGTGCTCGGCAACGGCATCGAGGTGGTGATCAGGCCACCCGCAGAGGCCCTCGCGCAGATGGGCGAGTTCGTCCGCACGATGCACGAGAACTCCGGGCTGTTGCCGCTGCTCGAGAACGGCATGACCATGGCAGACGCGGAGGAGCAGGTGCTCGCCTACGTGCGCGAGCACGTCCCGGAGCCCCGCAGGGCCCCGCTCGCAGGCAACACCATCGGCACCGACCGCGCGTTCCTCGCGCGGGACATGCCCACCCTCGAAGGCCACGTCCACTACCGCAACGTGGACGTCTCCAGCATCAAGGAACTGGCCCGGCGCTGGTACCCGCGCGCCTACTACAACACTCCGTCGAAGTCCGGGAACCACCGGGCGCTGGCCGATATCCGGGAGTCGATCGAGGAGCTCCGGTACTACCGCGAGGCGCTGTTCGTCGCGCCGCCCGGGCCGAACACGGACGTGCTGCGCGAGCTTGCCGCCAAACATCAGGGTTCGCTCACCGGCGAGGCGGTCGCGGCCGACGACCACTGATTTCTGCTGTCGGCCACCGAGCCGCTAAGCTGGGCCAGCCCAAGTGGCGCATGGTGGGTATAGCTCAGCTGGTAGAGCACCTGGTTGTGGTCCAGGATGTCGCGGGTTCGAGTCCCGTTACTCACCCCAATAGCAGCCCGTCCTGACCGGCAGATGAGTCAGGCGGGCAGCTTCATCGCCGCACCAACACAGCCACTCCCACCAGGATTCCACCCACACTCGCGGGCTCACCCCCGATCGCTCCTCAGCTCGATCGTGCGACCCAGGTGGACAGCCTGCGGCACGCACCGGTTCCGTTCCACGCCGCCCGGAGGCCGCAGCGGCGGTTCAGCCAGCGAGGTGCGCGTCCAGCCACTGGATCAGCGGACGGCAGTCCCGCCAGTCGGCTCGCACCCTTTCCAGGGCTTCCGGCGTCCCGAGCCAGTCGGGCACGCCGTGCTCAACCGTGACGAGCAGGGTGCGGTACCGGAACAGGCGGATCCTCGGGTGCCCCGGATCGACACCGCGCGGCGCGGTCTTCAACTCGTCGCCGTGTACTTCCGCCCCGTCCTCCTCGAGCACCGCGACCATCGACGCGAGCGCCTCACCGCTGTCGTCGTCGAGCACTGCGGCGCGGTAGGCGTCCAGCTGGCCGCTCGGGACGCCACCAGCCCGCCCCCGCGAGCAGGCCCTGGCTGCTCACCTGCACATACAGACCCACGCCCGCCGAGGTCGCCACCACAGCGCCCTGGTGGGTCTTGTAGGGAGTCTTGTCCGAGGAGAACCGCACGTCCCGGTAGGGACGGAACAGCTTCGCCTCCCCGAACTCGTCGGCGAGCCCGTCGCAGAGCTTCTCCATCGGCTCGC
>DehalE1_100091_pt1 | contig 14208 bp, 9 predicted proteins | sample DehspE1_FD_43922 | JGI IMG/M metagenome (IMG submission 43922) | reverse complement strand
TCGGACGCCGGTGGCTCGATCCGCATTCCCGCCTCCGCGTGCGGCCTGGTGGGCCTGAAGGCCAGCCGGGGCCGGATCAGCGCAGGGCGGTTGCGGGTGCCCGGGCCCGGCCTGGGCACGGACGGCGTGCTCAGCCGCACTGTCGCCGACACCGCCGCTGCGCTCGACGTGCTCTCCGGGCACGGGGTGGGGGAGACCTACCACGCGCCGGCGCCCGCCTCCACCTTCGCCGAGGCCGCCGGCCGTGAACCCGGACGGCTGCGGATCGGGGTGCTCACCACGCCGGTGATCGCCGAGGCCGACGTGCACCCGGCCTGTCTGGACGCGGCGACGAGAATCGCCGGCACGCTTGCCGGGCTCGGCCACGACGTGGGTGAAGCCGCGGTGCCCTTCCCCGTGGAACGCTGGGAGGCGTTCGGTGCCCTGTGGGCGGTCGGGGCGGCGTCCATCCCGCTGCCAGAGGCCGCTGAGGCGCTGCTGCGTCCGCTCACCCGGTGGCTGCGGGAGCGCGGACGCCACACCTCCGGCGTCGCCTACGCCGAGGCCGTGGGCGCGGTGCAGCGGCTCACCGTCGAGGTCGCGCAGGCGTGGGATGCCTGGGACGTCGTGCTCACACCGACCCTCGCGCAGCCGCCCGCACTGGTCGGGGAGCTGCGTGACGACGACGACCCTGCCGCCGACTTCGCCGCCCAGACCCGGTTCACGCCGTGGACCAGTGTGTACAACCTGTCCGGCCGGCCGGCCGTCTCGCTGCCGTTGCACACCGCCGTCGTTGACGGCCGCGAACTGCCCATCGGGGTGATGTTCGGTGGCCGGTTCGGCGCGGAGGAGACCCTGCTCTCACTGGCCGCGCAACTGGAGGACGCCGTCGGCTGGCGGCACCCGTTCGTGACGGTGGACCCGGTCTAGCGAGTCAGTGCGCGAATCGGCCTGTTCGTCGGCCCGCTGGCGCGGCCCTCGTCAAGACCTCCTCCGCGCATCCCAGCTGACGCGTCAGTGCTCGAATCGGTCTGGTGTGCCGTCCTGGTCCTCGTCGATGCTCTCGGCGAGCTCCACGGACCGGTAGTGCCGGTTGCGTGAGCCCAGCACGACGGCAGCGAGCAGGGCCGCCAGTACCGAGGCGGTCAGGATGGCCACCTTGCCGATGTCGTCAGACGCCGAGCCCTGCCCGAAGCTCAGCTCGCTGACCAACAGCGACACCGTGAAGCCGATCCCGCCGATCACGCCCAGGCCGAACACGTCGATCCAGGACAGGTCGGGATCCAGCTGGGCGTGCCGCAGCCGGGTGACCAGCCAGGTGGAGCCGGTGATCCCGATCGCCTTGCCGGCGACCAGGCCCAGGATCACGCCCAGGCCGATCGAGCTGGTCACGGCGTCCACGAAGCCCTGCAGCCCGCCGATCACGACGCCGGCGGAGAAGAAGGCGAACACGGGCACGGCGACGCCGGCGGAGAACGGCCGCACCCGGTGCTCGAGGATGCCGGCGAGGCCGTGCTCGGCGTCGCTGCCGGCGGGAGGACGCACCGGGACCGCGAACGCGAGCATCACCCCTGCCACCGTGGCGTGCACCCCCGCCGCGTAGCAGAGCACCCACGCGACCACGGCCAGCGGGACCAGGGTCAGCCACGGGGCCCACCAGTGACGGGTCAGGAAGGGCTGGAACCGGTAGGCGATGAACGCGAACAGGCCGATCGGGATGATCTCCGCACCCAGGAATGCCGGAGCGAGGTGCTTGGAGTAGAAGAACGCGATGATCGCGATCGCGATCAGGTCGTCGGCGACAGCGAGGGTGAGCAGGAAGGTGCGCAGGGCGGCCGGCAGGTGCGACCCGATCACCGCGAGCACGGCCAGGGCGAACGCGATGTCGGTCGCCGCCGGGATGGCCCAGCCCTGGATGGCCTGGGGGTCGGCGAGGTTGAAGGCCACGTAGATCGCCGCAGGGACGGCGACCCCGCCGACCGCAGCCACCACGGGCACCAGGGCCGTGCGGACGTCGCGCAGGTCACCGACCACGAACTCGTGCTTCAGCTCCAGTCCGACCAGGAAGAAGAAGATCGCGAGCAGCCCGTCCGCTGCCCAGTGGCCGATGGACAGGCTGAGGTCGATCCCGAACACCGTCCCGCCGAGGTGGGCGTCCCGCAGCCCGAAGTAGAAGTCCGGCGCGAGGTTGGCGGCGAGCATGGCCGCGGTGGCGGCAACCAGCAGAAGGATGCCTCCCACGGACTCGCGTCGCAGGATGCCCTGGATGCGTACGAACTCCTGGTACGCACCCCGGGCGAGGGTGACCGGGACGGGACGGGAACTCACCAGATCTTCACCCTCTCGCCGGGCGCGAGCCAGGCGGCGTCCGATTCGGTGACGCCGAAGGCCGCGTAGTAGGGCGGCAGGTTGCGGACCACCTGGTTGCAGCGGAACTCCTCCGGAGAATGCGGGTCGGTGGCGACCTGCTGGCGCAGCGCCTCGTCGCGGCGCTTGGACTGCCACGCCCGGGCCCAGGAGAGGAAGAACCGCTGTTCGGCGGGGATACCGTCGACGGGCTCGGGTGGACCGTCAAGGGTGAGCTGCCAGGCGTCGTAGGCGATCGCGGCACCGCCGAGGTCACCGATGTTCTCCCCGATGGTCAGCTCGCCGTTGACGTGCACGTCGGGCAGTTGCCGGGGGGAGAGGGCCGAGTACTGGCCGATCAGGGCCTTGGTGCGCTCGGTGAACGCCTCGCGATCCGCCGGCGTCCACCAGTCGCGTAGCCGGCCCTCGCCGTCGCAGGTGGAGCCCTGGTCGTCGAAGCCATGGCCGATCTCGTGGCCGATCACCGCGCCGATCGCGCCGTAGTTCACAGCGTCGTCGGCCTCGAAGTCGAAGAACGGCGGCTGCAGGATCGCCGCCGGGAACACGATCTCGTTGCGCAGCGGGTGGTAGTAGGCGTTCACCGTCTGGGGGGTCATCAGCCACTCCCAGGTGCGGATCGGGCCGCCGAGCTTGGAGATCTCGTCCGTCGCGTGGAATTCGGCCGCCCGCAGCACGTTGCCGAGCAGGTCGTCGGACTGGATCGTGAGCGCCGTGTAGTCCTTCCAGATGTCCGGGTAGCCGATCTTCGGGGTGAAGTGGGCCAGCTTGGTCAGCGCCTCGGCCCTGGTCTCGGCGGTCATCCAGTCCAGGTCGGAGATCGAACGCCGGTACGCCTCGAGCAGGTTCGCGACCAGCGCGTCCATCCGCTCCTTGGCCGCGGGCGGGAAGTGCTGCTCGACGTACAGCTTGCCGACCACCTCGCCGAGGGTGCGTTCGACGAGGTCGACGCCGCGCTTCCACCGCTCGCGCAGCTGGGGGGTGCCCTGCAGCACCGTCCCGTAGAAGTCGAACCGGGCCTGGACCAGCGGTTCGGGCAGGTACGGCGACAGCGCGGAGACCAGGCTCCAGCGGCACCACTGCTTCCAGTCCTCCAGGCGGGATGCGGTGAGCAGTCCGGCCACCTCACCGAGGAAGGACGGCTGGGCGACGACCACCGCGTCGAGTTCCGGCACCCCGGCCGCGGCCAGCATGCGCGTCCACGCCACACCGGTGGCGTCGAGGTCGGCGGGGGCGGTCGGGTTGTACATCTGACGCAGGTCGCGGGTGCGCACCTTGTCCCAGTGCAGGGCGGCGACCTCTGTCTCCAGCGCGACGATCGGCCCGGCGGCGCTCGAGGTCAGCCCGGCCATCGTCATGGTGCGGTCGACGTGGTCGTGATAGGCGGAGAGGATCTTCGCGTGCTGCTCGAGTCGGTAGTACTCCTCGTCGGGCAGCCCGATCCCGGCCTGGCCGACGAACAGCGCGTAGCGGGTGGGCTCGCCCGGGTCGGACTCGACCTCGACGTCGACCGGTGCGCCCGTGCCGCGGCGGATGCTGCGGCCGAAGTAGTCGAGCAGGTCGTCGATGCTGCCGATGGCGTCCACCTCGTCCAGCAGCGGACGCAGTGGCTCCAGCCCGGCCGCATCGATCCGCTCGGTGTCCATGAAGCTGCCGTACATGTGCTCGACCAGGGACGCCTCGGAGCCGGGTGCCGAGCCGGACAGGCCGGTGACGATGTCGCGGATCGCCCGCTCGGAGGCGTCCCGCAGCTCGATGAACGCGCCGGCAGCGGCCTTGTCGGCCGGGATCTCGGTGGCGGAGAGCCAGTGCCCGTTCACGTACCGGAACAGGTCGTCCTGGGGTCGGATGGTCGGGTCGAGGTCGAAGCTGGTCACGATCGCAAGACTAACGGGTCGCTCGGACCAGCCCGGTGCTAGCTTCGGACCAACCGCCATCCCGGAGAGCACAGGAGCACCATGACCACCGCGACCGACCCGCGCGCGCACCTGCGGGACGCTCATTCGCTCACCGCGGCAGAAGTGCTCGCTGCACTGGACGCGCAGCCCGAAGGGCTCACCTCGGACGCTGCGGCCCAACGGCTGGCCGCCCACGGCCCCAACGCCATCCCGGATCCGCCCGCCGACCCCGCCTGGAAGCGATTCCTCAGCCACTTCGACGACATCCTGATCTACATCCTGCTCGCTGCGGCGACGCTGAAGGCCGCGCTGGGGGAGTGGATCGACTTCTGGGTGATCCTCGCGGTCGCGGTGATCAACGCCGTGATCGGGTTCGTGCAGGAGGGCAGGGCCGAGCACGCCCTGGCCGGCATCCGCACGCTGCTCTCCGCCGAAGCGCAGGTGCGCAGGGACGGCGAGTGGGGCCACGTCCCCGCCGACCAGCTGGTCCCCGGCGACATCGTCCGGGTCTCCGCGGGGTCGAAGGTGCCCGCCGACCTGCGGTTGCTGGAGGCGTCCAACCTCCGCGTGGAGGAGGCCGCGCTGACCGGCGAGGCGGTCCCGTCCGGCAAGGGCGTCGACCCGGTGGCGGTCGGCGCAGGGATCGGCGACCGGACGTCCATGCTGTTCAGCTCGTCGCTGGTCTCGGCCGGCCAGGGCGTCGGAGTGGTCACGGCGACCGGCGCGGACGCCGAGATCGGCCGGATCACCAGCATGCTGTCCGACATCGACGCCTTCGACACGCCCCTGACCAGGCAGATCGCAGCGTTCGGCAAGCAGCTCTCGCTGGTCATCGCTGTGATGGCGGTGATCATGGTCGCCATCGGCAAGCTCCTGCACGGCATGCCCGGAGGCGAGCTGATCTCGGCCACCATCGGCTTCGCCGTCGCGGCGATCCCGGAAGGGTTGCCGGCGCTGGTCACGATCACCCTCGCGCTCGGTGTGCAGCAGATGGCGAAGCGGAACGCGATCATCCGCAAGCTGCCCTCGGTCGAGACGCTGGGCTCGGTGACCCGGATCTGCTCGGACAAGACCGGCACGCTGACCACCAACGAGATGACCGTGCGCACCGTGGTCACCAGAGCCGGCGAGTACGGCGTCGAGGGCCTCGGCTACGACCCGAGCGGTGCGGTCGTGCACAACGGCAGGGAGGTCACCCTGGCCGGCCGGGGCGACCTGCGGGCCGTGGTCACCGCGATGAGCGTGGTGAACGACGCGGTCGTCGCCGAGGTCGACGGACGCTGGAGCCTGGTCGGGGAACCCACCGAGGGCGCGCTGCGCACGCTCGGCATGAAGGTCGGCTTCGATCCCTCGGGCTACCCCCGGACGGCCGTGCTGCCGTTCGACTCCGAGCACAAGTACATGGCCACGGCGAACACCACCCCCGAGGGCCATCGGGTGATCCTGGTCAAGGGTGCTCCTGACCGGCTGCTCGACCGCGCCGCCCAGCAGTTGTCGGCGTCGGGGGAGACCGAGCCGCTGGACCGGGCGTGGTGGGAGGAGCAGATCGACGCGCTCTCGGCGGCGGGCCTGCGGGTGCTGGCCGCGGCGTCGCGTCCCTCACCGCACCGGGGCGGCCGCGACTCCGGCGTCCTGGACCACGACGACCTGGACGGACTGGTGTTCCTGGGCCTGACCGGGATCGTCGACCCGCCACGGCCCGAGGCGATCCAGGCCATCGCCACCTGCCACCAGGCCGGGATCAAGGTCACCATGATCACCGGCGACCACGCCGGAACCGCAACAGCGATCAGCCGCGAGATGGGCATCTTCGACGACACCTCGTCCGCCGCGGTGACCGGCGCCGCGCTGGAGGCGGCGACCGATGAGCAGTTGCGCACGATCGTGGAACGCACCGAGACGTTCGCACGCACCAGCCCCGAGCACAAGCTCCGGCTGGTCAAGGCCTTCCAGGCCAACGGCGAGATCGTCGCGATGACCGGCGACGGGGTGAACGATGCCCCCGCACTGAAGCGGGCCGACGTGGGCGTCGCCATGGGCATCAAGGGCACGGAGGCCACCAAGGAGGCGGCCGACATCGTGCTCGCCGACGACAACTTCGCCACGATCGAGCACGCGATCGAGGAGGGGCGCCGGATCAACGACAACCTGCACAAGTCGGTGCTGTTCCTGCTGCCCACCAACGGCGCGCAGTCGCTCGTGGTGCTGGTCGCGGTGCTGTTCGGTCTGACCATGCCGCTCGCGCCGGTGCAGATCCTGTGGGTGAACATGATCACGGCGCTGACCCTCTCCCTGGCGCTCGCCTACGAGCCGGCCGAGCCGGACATCATGCGCCGGCCGCCCCGCCCGCCCGGCACGCCGCTGGTGCAGGCGCGCTACCTGCCCCGGCTGGCGACCGCGTCGATCCTGATCGCCGCGGCGACGCTGACCACCTTCCTGATCGGGCGGATCGTCACCGGGGACGTCGCGACCGCCCAGACCTGGGCGGTGAACACCCTCGCCCTCGGCCAGGCCGCCTACCTGTTCAACGCACGGTTCCTGCGGGAGTCGAGCCTGCGCAAGGAGGCGCTGGTCGGCAACCGGGTGGTGTGGTGGGTGGTCGGCATCCTGGTGCTGCTGCAGGTGGCGTTCGTCTACGTGCCCGTGCTGCACACCTGGTTCGGCTCGGCGGCGGTCGGCGTGTTCGGCTGGGTGGTCCCACTGGCGTTCGCCGTGGCGATCTTCGTACTGATGGAGGTCGCGAAGGCGGTCGTGCGGAACACCGAGACGCGGTGACCAGCCGGGCGACCCCTGCGTCCGCTCGGGGTCGCCCTCGCGACCGCCGCGCCGCGGGCCGTTACCGCTGATCCCCAGCCGGACCGGCGCCCCCTACACTCGCTGGATCTGAGGAGGTGAGGCCGTGCGGGCAGAGACGGGGTGGGTCGCGAGACTGGACGGCGCGTTCTTCGTGCTGGCCGGCCTGGCTTCGGTCTGGTTCGCCTACCTCACGCTCGAGGAGGGCATCACCCCGGGCTGGCAGATGCTCCTGGTGATCGTGTTCTGGGTGCTGGTGGCCTACCTCGTCCTGCCCCGGATCCACCGCATCCTCACCCGCATCTACGTGCCGGACTACTTCATCGGACGCACGCGCACTGCCGACGGCCTGCTCGGTGATCCGGTGAACCTCGCCCTGATGGGCAGCGCCGACCAGGTGCACGCGGCCCTGCAGCGGGGCGGCTGGACGCGGGCCGACGAACTCACCGGACGCACCGGCTGGCGGATCGTGACCACCACGCTGTCCCGGCGCAGCTATCCCGCGGCCCCGGTGAGCCCGTTGTTCCTGTTCGGACGGCGCCAGGACTTCGCCTACCAGCAGGAGGTGGAGGGCAACCCGTCCCAGCGGCACCACGTGCGGTTCTGGAAGTGCCCGGACGGCTGGCTGTTGCCGGGCGGCTTCGCGGTCGACTGGCTGGCCGCGGGCACCTACGACCGCAGCGTCGGCCTGTCGCTGTTCACCCTGCAGGTGACCCACAAGATCGACCAGGACACCGACGTCGAGCGCGAGCACATCATCGACACCGTGCGCGGCGCGTCCCCGGAGATCGGCCTGGACATCCTGCGGGACTTCTCCACCGGTTATCACTCCCGCAACGGCGGCGGAGACCTGATCCGCACCGACGGCGACCTGCCGGTGCTGAACCTGGCCGGGGTGCGCCCGGATGCAGACCCGCCGCCGGCGCCGGCACCGGCCGGTCGGCCGCGCCGTCCGGCCCAGATCGTCTTCGGCGTGGTGGCAACCGTGCTCCAGACCGTGGTCTACCTCGGGCTCGCGGGACTGATCCTGCTCGCCGGGGCGAGTGGTGAGCCGTCCGCGGACGTGCGCACGGGACTGCTCTTCGCCGTGGCACTGCTGATCGTGGTCGCGTTGGCGAACATCGGGTTCGCGATCGCCACGCTGGCCCGGCGCAACGGGGCCCGTCTCACGCTGTGCGCGTTGAGCCTGTTCAGCATCGTGTCCACCTACGTCGAGCGGACGGCGAGCAACCAGCACGGCCCTTTGCATGGCGAACTGCTTCCGCTGGGCACCAGCGTGCTCGTCCTGCTGGCCCTTTCCAGCCGGGCCGCGAGGCATTTCACGACGGATCGGGCCACCCTCGGCTGACCCTCGCCGGGCTCCGCCCCGCGCGCAGCGAGCGGCCGTGCCGGCTGGTCGTCGGGGCGTCCCGAGCCCTGCCGTCGCGGGAACAGCGGGCGTATCGTGAGGTCAATTGCGGTGCAGCAATCCGGCAGAGCCGCAGCACCGAGAGGAGCCCACCTCGTGCGTCGCCGTCTCATCGTTCTCGTCGCAGCCGTTATCTCACTCGTCTGGTGGCTCCCCGCCAGCCCCGCGCAGGCCGTCCCCACGATCGTCCCCGCAACCCGCGCTGCCTCCGTTGTCAGCTACCTCGCCGTCGGCGACTCGATTCCCGCCGGCGTCGGCGTCGGCGAGAGTCACGCCTACCCGGCCATCCTCGACCACCTCAGCCGCCGGCTGGACCTGGTCGAGGATCTGGCCGTGAGTGGCGCCACCGTGACCGACGTCGCTGCTCAGCTGGCTGCCGTACCGGAGGCCGGGCGCGCGTCCGTCCGTCGGATCAGCCTCACCGTCGGGGCGAACGACATCGGCTGGGGTGCAGCCCTGGCCCTGTGCGTCAACGCGCCCGCGGAGTGCGCGGACACCGTCGTCGATCCGTCCACGGGCGCCACGCTCGGGCGGGCAGTCGGCGTGGCCATGACCGGGTTGTCCGCGAGCCTGCCCGCTCTGCTCGCCCAGGCCCACCAGTGGTACCCGAACGCGACCATCTACGTGAGCAGCTACTACCGCCTGTTCGGTTCGAAGGTGAAGGACTGCGTGCTGGCCGACGGCGCCGTGGTCAGCGCGGGCAACCAGGCCTGGCTGAACTCGACGGCAGACCAGCTCAACGCGACGATCAGGCATTCCGTTGCGAGCGCGAACGCCTCCGGCCGGGCCAGGGTTGCCCGGTACGTGAACGCCGCGCAGCTGTTCCGCGGCCACGGCTTCTGCGACAAGGGCGCGCGCTGGGTGTTCGGCCCGATCGAAGTGGCGCTCGGCGTCGACGCTGCCGCGATCGCGCACCCCAACTACCGCGGTCAGGCCGCCTACGCGCTGGCTTTTCTCAGGGCTCGTATCGCCTGAGGGGAATCCCGTGCGGCCGGCCCCGGGGGTGGCCGGCCGCACGCCGGATCCGGAAGGCCTTCTCCCGCACCCTGCTCCCGTTGTCAGGTTGATCGATAAAGTGTATCGTTTACTTTAACGATCAATATGGAGGTGCGGGATGGGTGGAGACACCGGCTCCGCGGTGACGATGAAGACCCTGGCCGAGCGCCTGGGCGTCTCCGTCACCACGATCTCCAACGCCTACAGCAAGCCGGACCGCCTCTCGGCCGAGCTGCGCGAGCAGATCCTCGCCGAGGCGAAGGCGATCGGCTACTGCGGCCCGAGTGCCGCGGGCCGGGCGCTGCGCTCCGGCAGGACCGATGTCTGCGGCTTCCTGTTCGGTGGCCAGCTCGCCGAAGCCTTTGCCGACCCCTACACCGTCGCGTTCCTCGCCGGGCTCAGCGAGACCGTGGAGCGGTTCGGGGCCTCGGTGCTCCTGCTCCGCGCTCCGGCCGACGGGGAGGAGTCGGAGGCGCAACTGCTGCAGCGCGCGGCGATCGACGCCATCGTGACCTGCTCGGCGAGTTCGGACCATCCCGGCACCGAGGTGCTCGCTGCGCGCGGCGTCCGGGTCGTCGGGGCGCAGGACTCCGAATCCGGCGACTGGGTCACGATCAACGACACCAAGGCCGGACGGCTGGTCGGCAAGCACCTGGCCCGCCTCGGCCACCGGCGGATCGTCGTGGTCGTCCCGGGTGATACGCCCGATGACGGGGTCGCCGAACTGCCCGCCGACGGCAGTGCGTGCAGCCGGTTCGCGGCCGAGCGCATCCGTGGCCTGAGGGAGAAGCTTCCGGACGCCTCCTTCACCGTCGTGTCCGCCGGCTGGAAGCCCAAGCAGGCCGGACGCCTCGCTGCGGCCCACGCCCTCGACCAGCAGGACCGCCCGACCGCGATCGTCGCGATCAGCGACGCGCTCGCCCTCGGCGTCCTGGACGCGGCGCGGGAGCGCGGACTGGTGCCCGGCCGGGACATCTCCATCGTCGGCTTCGACGACATCCCGGACGCGGGCTTCGTCGGCCTCACCACGGTGCGACAGCCGATCACCGACAAGGGCCGCCTCGCCGGGCGGCTCGCCATGGACCCCGACTACCCCCAGCGGCGGATCACGCTGCCGATCGAACTGGTCGTCCGGTCGAGCACCGGTCCGGCCCCAAGAATGTGAACCGAAGAAGAGCAGGAAAGAACGAAATGACCATCGCGTTGATGAACCAGATCCAGTCCGCCGAGTACGGGCTCAACCCGGTCGATCGCACCGCCGATCCCCGGTTCGTGCCCGCGCCCCGGATCTCGCTACGCACCTCCGGTGCCCGGCTGATCCGCTCCAGTGCCAACCAGGGCCTCCGGCTCGCCGATCGACTTGAGGGGCACTACCAGCCGGCCTGAGGGTCCGTTACGCCAGTGTCGCGGGTTCGCCCGCGACAACGGGCACAGGCAGCGAACGGCCCGCGACCGCACCAGATGGTGTGGGCGCGGGCCGTTCGGCGTGGTCAGGCCGTCGTCGTCGGAGGATCAGACGACGAGTGCCACCGGCGCGCCAGCGGCGCGGAAGGGATGAGCCAGGATCAGACGGTCCAGGTGTCCCCACCGGCGATCAGCTTCTGCAGCGAGGCGATCCGCTCGCCCGCATCGGTCTGCACCGTGAGCTGGTCGCGGGCCAGGTCGTCGTAGGTGGGGCGCTCGACGTCGCGGAAGATGCCGATCGGCGCTGTGACCAGGTCGGCGGTGTCGGTGAGCCGGGACAGCGCGAAGGCTAGCCCCGGATCGTCGGCGTGGGCGTCGTGCACCAGCACCTGGGCCGGGTCGACATCCTCGACGTAGGCGATCCGCAGGCTGCCGTCCGGGCCACGGACGACGCAGCGGGCGTTGTCGGGGCCGAAGACGACCGGTTCGCCGTGGCGCAGCGGGATCAGCCCGCCGTCGGCGCCCTTGAGACTGTCGAAGGCACCGTCGTTGAAGATCGGGCAGTTCTGGTAGATCTCCACCAGCGCCGCGCCGCGGTGACTGATCGCCGCCGAGAGTACCTCGGTGAGGTGGGCGCGGTGGGAGTCCACGGTGCGGGCGACGAACGTGGCCTCCGCACCGAGGGCGAGCGAGACTGGGTTGAACGGACGGTCCACCGACCCGACCGGCGTGGACTTCGTCACCTTGCCCTGCTCGGAGGTGGGGGAGTACTGCCCCTTGGTCAGCCCGTAGATCCGGTTGTTGAACAGCATGATCGTGATGTTCACGTTCCGCCGCAGCGCGTGGACCAGGTGGTTGCCGCCGATGCTCAGCGCGTCCCCGTCCCCGGTGACCACCCAGACCGCGAGGTCCGGGCGGGTCATCGCGATGCCGGTGGCGATCGCAGGGGCCCGGCCGTGGATCGAGTGCATGCCGTAGCTGTCCACGTAGTACGGGAACCGCGACGAGCAGCCGATCCCGGAGACGATCACGGTGTTCTCGCGCCGGATGCCCAGTTGTGGCATCAGCCCCTGGAAGGTCGCCAGGACGGCGTAGTCACCGCACCCGGGGCACCAGCGCACCTCCTGGTCGGAGACGAAGTCCTTGCGGTTCAGCGGCGTCAGGCTGAGCGGGACCCCGGCGAGCCCGGGCCCGGTGGTCGTGGTCACGACTCCTCCTCGGTCAGGTCGATCAGCTCGTTCAGGTCGGCGGCGAGTTCGGACAGCGAGATCGGCAGGCCGCGCACCCTCGAGTACGGCTGCACGTCGACCAGGTACTTCGCCCGCAGCACCATGGCCAACTGGCCGAGGTTCATCTCCGGCACCAGCACGCGCTGGTAGCTGCGCAACACCTCGCCGAGGTTCGCCGGCAGCGGGTTGAGGTGTCGGACGTGGGCCGTGGCCACGTTGCGTCCGCTACCCCGGACGCGCCGAGCGGCGGCCGAGATGGGGCCGTAGGTGGAGCCCCAACCGAGCACCAGGATCCGGGCCTGCCCGCTCGGGTCGTCCACAACGACGTCGGGTACGACCGACGCGATCCCGTCGACCTTCCGCTGGCGCAGCTGCACCATGAACTCGTGGTTGGCGGGGTCGTAGGACACCGCGCCCGTGCCGTCCGCCTTCTCGATGCCGCCGATCCGGTGCTCGAGGCCCGGCGTGCCGGGCACGGCCCAGGCGCGGGCGAGCTTGTCGTCGCGCAGGTACGGCCAGAACTCACCGTCGGGCCGGTTCGGCTCGGTGGCGAAGGCCGGGTCGATCGGGGGCAGCGAGGCCAGGTCGGGCACCGCCCACGGCTCGGCACCGTTGGCGAGATAGCCGTCCGAGAGCAGGATCACGGGCGTGCGGTAGTCGACGGCCAGCTTGACCGCCTCGTAGGCCGCGGTGAAGCAGTCACCGGGTGACTGCGGCGCGATCACGGGCAGCGGCGCCTCACCATGGCGTCCGAACAGGGCCTGGGTGAGGTCGGCCTGCTCGGTCTTGGTGGGCATGCCGGTAGCCGGCCCGGCGCGCTGGATGTCGCAGATCACCAGCGGCAGTTCCAGCATCACGGCGAGCCCGATCGTCTCCATCTTCAGCGCGAGGCCCGGCCCCGAGGTGGTGGTCACGCCGAGCTGGCCCGCGAAGGACGCGCCGAGCGCCGCCCCGACGGCGGCGATCTCATCCTCGGCCTGGAAGGTGAGCACCCCGGCGGCCTTGGCCGCTGCGAGGTGGTGCAGCACGTCCGAGGCGGGCGTGATCGGGTAGGCGCCGAGGAACAGCTGCAGTCCCGCCTTCGCCGCGCCGGCCATCAGGCCGTAGGCGAGCGCCCGGTTGCCGGAGATCTGCCGGTAGGTGCCGGACGGGACCGGTGCGGGCGCGACCTTGTAGCGGTTGGTGAACACCTCGGTGGTCTCGCCGAACGCGTAACCGGCCTTGAGCGCCGCGATATTGGCGTCCCGGATCTGCGGAGCCGTCGCGAACTTCGTCTCCAGGAAGGCGATGGTGTTCTCCGTGGGCCGCCCGTAGAGCCAGTCCAGCAGGCCGAGCGCATACATGTTCTTCGTGCGCGCGGCCTCCTTGCGACCCAGGCCCAGCGCGGCCACGGCTGCGGACGCCTGGCCGGACAGGTCGAGGGCGTGCACCTGGTAGTCGGACAGGCTGCCGTCGGTGAGCGGGTCGGCCGCGTACCCGACCTTCGCCAGGTTCCGCGGGGTGAAGTCCGCAGTGTCGGCGATGATCAGGCCGCCCCGGGGCAGGTCTCCGAGGTTCGCCTTCAGGGCGGCAGGGTTCATCGCCACCAGCACGTCCGGACGGTCGCCCGGGGTGCGGATGTCGAAGTCGGCGAAGTGCAGCTGGAAGCTGGACACGCCCGCCACGGTGCCGGCCGGCGCACGGATCTCCGCCGGGAAGTTGGGCAGGGTGGAGAAGTCATTGCCGGCCACCGCCGTGTCATGGGTGAACCGGTCTCCGGTCAACTGCATGCCGTCGCCGGAATCGCCGGCGAATCGGATCACGACGTGGTCGACGGTCGTCACTTCAGTCATGCGATGCGTTCAACTCCTGACCTCGCCAGCGCGCCGGGTAAGTGTAGTTCGGCGGCAACCTGAGCAGCGTAGGCGCTACGCACTGCTTGCACCACCAGCGGGTGTACTCCGATGGGTGCGGAGACGACCTCTGCGCCCGCATCCTGCAGCCGATCGGCGAAGACACCCGGTGCGAGCAGGTAGGACGCGACCGACACGCGGCGGTGTCCGGAGGCCCGCAGCCGCGCGACCGCGCCCGGCACGGTGGGCTCCGCGGCGGTGAGATAGCCGGGAACGACCGGCCGTCCGATGCGGTCGGCCAGCTC
>DehalE1_100089_pt1 | contig 14251 bp, 17 predicted proteins | sample DehspE1_FD_43922 | JGI IMG/M metagenome (IMG submission 43922) | reverse complement strand
CGAGGCGGCAGCGAACCTGCGCAGCATGCACGTCGCCGCCACCTGGGTGGCCGGGACCCTGGTGCACCGGGCGGGCTGAGTCGGGCTCAGCAGGCCTGCGCCACGCCGACCGGCTCGATCGCGTCCACCCGCCAGATCCCGGCGGCCCGCACGAACCGGTAGTCGACCTGCTGGACGCGGCAGCCCTCGCCCGAGGTGGTACGCAGCCGGGCACGTACGCTCGCCCGGTCGCCGTCCACGCCGGCCTCCGCCACGTCGATCCCGAGCCACCGGGTCTGGCCGAGACCCGTGGCCCAGGTTGCCGCACCGCCCTCGCTGGTGAGGAGCGAGGAGGTGAGCAGGCCGGCCGCGCCCGGGTACTGGCCCGCGTTGATACTCCGGCCGAGCAGCCAGAGAGTGTGGGCGAGCTCGGGCGCGTCCGGGTCGCTCGAGGTGACGACCAGGTCGGGGCCACCTGTCCCGCCACGGTCCACCTCCCCGGCGCAGGGCACGGATCGGGCCGGGGGTTCGTTCCTCCACTCGGCGAGGCTGCCGGCGAGCCGGGCTGCCGGAATCCCCAGCGCCACCGGCGAGGTGCTGTCGCGCCCGCCACGGCCACCGATCGCAGCCACCACCATCCCGCGGGCCACGCCGCGCGCGTCCAGCACGGGGCCGCCGCTCAGGCCGATCGGAAGGGTCGCGTCCACGGTGAGCAGATCGTGCATCGCCGCGCCGTTGACGATCGCCGAATCCGTGACCGAGGTGATCCTCGCGTCCTCGCGGTGCCACCGTGACTCGCCGAGCGGATAGCCCAGAGCAACGACGGCCGAGCCCACCTCGGTCGCGTCCGCTGCCAGCGCGATCACCGGCGCGCCCGCCGGGTCGGACTCGGTGCGGACCAGGGCGGTGTCGCGGTTCGGATCGATTCCGACGACCTCCGCGGGAACCGGCTCTGCCCCGGCGAGCCGCACGCTGACCTGGCGGGCGCCCTCCACCACGTGTGCCGCGGTCAGCACCAGCCCGGGTCCCACGACGAAGCCCGATCCTGCGAACGGCGCACCCGTGCAGCTCGTGCTGAGCAGCCGCCCGACCGAGGCCGAGTAGCGCTGCACGACGGGATCGAGGAGTGAGGCGTCCACGGGGGTGGGCGCGAGCAACGGCGGCGACCACACCGAGCAGGCCGCGAGCAGAGGGACGCACACGAACGCCGCCGGCCAGCGCCTGCTGCTGCGCATCTGCCTCCCTTCGTGGTCAGCCTAACCGCGCCCCCCTGCGACACTCCGGGTGACGGACCCCGACGCGTCGCCCGATTTCACCCTGACGCCGTCGGTGCGCTACAGTCTCTACTCGCGCGCCGCTAGCTCAACTGGCAGAGCAGCTGGCTCTTAACTAGCGGGTTCGGGGTTCGAGTCCCTGGCGGCGCACAACGAAAGGCCCCGAGGGATTCCCTCGGGGCCTTCCGGTTTCCTGGGCTACTTCACGCCACCGGCGGTGAGGCCGGCCACGATCCGACGCTGGAAGATCAGCACACCGATGATCAGCGGCACGGTCACCAGCACGCCGGCGGCCATGATGGTTCCCCACGGGGTGTCAAAGCCGTAGGCACCGGTGAACTTCGAGATCGCCACCACAGCCGTGTACATGTTCTGCTGGGTGCCGAACGTCAGCGCGATCATGAACTCGTTCCAGACCGCGATGAAGGTGATGATCGCCGTCGTGAACACGCCGGGCGCGGCCAGCGGGAGGATCACCTTGCGGAACGCCTGTCCGGGCGTGCAGCCGTCCACCATCGCGGCCTGCTCGAGCTCCACCGGCAGCTGCCGGAAGAACGCGGTCAGGTTCCACACGCACAGCGGGAGGCCGAACGAGAGCGACGGGATGATCAGCGCCTGGTAGGTGTTCATCCAGTTGATCGGCATCCACGGGTACGCCCCGGTGAACATCTTGAACAGCGGGATCAGCAGGGTGATGCCGGGGAACATCGAGCAGCCGATGATGATCGCCAGCACGATGCCCTTGAACCGGAACCGCAGCCGGGCCAGCGCGTACGCGGCCAGGATGCCGAACAGCAAGGTGACCAGGGTGGTCGAGAGCGACACGATCACCGAGTTCACCAGGGCACGGCCGAAGCCGTTGATCGGGTCGAACACCGCCGGGTAGTTCTCGAAGGAGACGGGGTTCGGCCAGAAGGACGTGTCCCGGCCCATCGTGGGCAGGCGCAGCGACGAGACCACCATCCAGTAGAACGGCGCGATGCAGTAGAGGATGATGAACGTCATTCCGAGGAAGATGCCGGTCTTGCCGAGCCAGAACCTCCAGTCGCGGCGGGGCTTGTTGAGTGCTGCCAGTTCGGCAGCGGTCACGTGACTGGTCGCCGCGGTCATGACTGGAACTCCCCGCTCGTGATGGTCGTCTTGGCCAGCTTGATCTTGCGATTCTCCGCCTTGGCCAACGCCTTCTGGCGCTTGCGCTGCTCGGTGATCGCCCTGGTCTCCTCGTCACCGATCACGTCGGCGCCGAGAAGGCGGATGAAGATGAACGCGACCAGCACGATGTAGGCGAACAGGACCAGCGAGTACGCCGCAGCCGTGCCGTAGCGCAGCTGGTTGTTCTCGATGTAGGCAAACATCGAAATCGTCTCGACGTAGTACTTGCCCTGCCCGATCATGCCCCAGGGCAGGTCGAACATGCGCATGGTGTCGAGGGTGCGGAACAGTACCGCGACCACCAGGGCCGGCTTCACCATCGGCAAGGTGATCCGGACGAACTGCTGCCAGGCATTGGCGCCATCCACCCGCGCGGCCTCGTAGACGTCCGAAGGGATCGTCTGCAGGCCCGCGAGGGTGAGCAGGCCGATGAACGGTGCCGTCTTCCACGTGTCGGCGATGATCACGGCCCACTGGGAGTAGCTGTTGTCGGCGAGCCACAGGATCTGCTGACCGAGGATCTTGTTCATCACGCCGTCGGCGTCGAAGATCAGGCCCCACATGCGGGCGGACACGATCGTCGGGATCGCCCAGGGCACCAGGATCGCAGCACGCACGAACCCCTTGCCACGGAAGGCGCGGGCCATGATCAGGGCCATCGCCACACCGATCACCGTCTCGATCGCGACACAGATGATGGTGAAGAACGTGACGTTCAGGAACGAGTTGATCAGTCGGTCGATGTTGCCCCAGGCTCCATCCACCGCCTGCGGGTGGGCAAAGATGTCGGTGAAGTTCTGCAGCCCGACGAAGCTCTCGCCCTCGGGGATCATCCCCGTGGTCGGGTCGGGTGTCGTGAACTTCCTGAATACGGATTCCCGCAGCGACAACAGGATCGGAATCCCCACGACGAAGAGGATCACCAGCATCGTCGGGGAGATCAGGAATCCGGCCAGGGTTCCCTGGCCATCGCTGAGTAGGTTCTTCTTGCGCTTCTCGGTAACGGGAGGCGTATTGCCGGCGATTGTTGTAGCAGCGCCCTGGCTCATGCTTCCCCACCTCCTTTGCTAGGGAAGGACACCCTCGGGGCCGCGGCATCAGCCGCGACCCCGAGAAGTCCCGACAGGGGAAGGTTACTTCAGCAGGTCTTCAAGTTTCGTCTGGAGACCATTGAACGCGTCGGTCGGTGTCTGCTGACCCTGCAGGGCGGCGTAGGTCGCGTCCTGGATCGCAGAGGTCACGTCGCCGTAGCGGACGGCCTTCGGCCGGGCCTGGGCGTTCTTGATCGACTCACCGAGGGTGGACAGGTAGCCGAACTGCTTGTTCAGATCCGCGTCGGCGTACATGCTCTCGAGGATCGGAGCCAGCGAACCCTTCTGCAGGAAGGTCTTCTGCTGTGCCTCGGAAGCGATCCACTTGATGAAGTCACCAGCGGTGCCCTTGTTCTTCGCGAAGGCCGAGATGCCGATGTTGTGGCCACCGAGGGTGGACACGCCCGGGCCGGTCTTGCCGGGGATCGGGGCGACACCGAACTTGCCGGCAACCTTGGAGGAGCCGTCGGTCTTGCTGGCGAGGTTGTAGACGTAGGGCCAGTTGCGCAGGAACAGGATCTTGCCGTCCTGGAACGCCTGCCGGCTCTCCTCTTCCTTCCACGTGATGGCTTCCTTCGGGATCATCCCGCTCTTGAAGCCGTCCACCATCCAGGTCAGCCCTGCGACGGCCTCGGCGCTGTTCACGGCCGGCTTGCCATCGGCGGTGATGAACTCGCCACCGGCGGAGTTCACGGCCTCGGCGACGTTACAGGTCAGGCCCTCGTACTTCTGGAACTGGCCGGAGTAGCAGGACATGCCCTTCTGCGTCGGCAGCACCTTGTCGCAGGCGGCCTGCATCTCGTCCCAGGTGGTCGGAGGCTTCAGGCCCGCCTTGTCCAGAAGGTCGGAGCGGTAGTAGAGCAGCGCGCCGTCCGAGGACTGCGGGTAGGCGTAGAGCTTGCCGAAGTAGGACGCCGCGTCGACCGCGCTGGCGAGCATGCCATCGGTCGGGAACTTGTCCTTCGGAAGCTCCTGCAGCCAGCCGTTGGCCGCGAACTCCGCGGTCCAGACGACGTCGACGGACATGACCGAGAACTCGCCGCTCTTGGCCTGTCCGCGCTTGATCATGTCCGCGCGCTGTTGGTCAGCCTCGGGAGAGAGCTCGATCAGCGTGACCTGCTCGTTCGGGTGGGCATCGTTCCACTCCTTGAGCACACCGGCCCAGACACCGGCGGTGTCCTTGCCCTGCGCGTAGGTGATCGGCCCGCGCTCGTCCCAGTTCACGCCGCCGCCGGCAGCAGCGCTGCCCGTTGGGGTTGAGGAGGAACTGCACGCAGCGGTGATCAGCACGGCACCGACAGATGCCACTGCTGCGAGCACGCGCCGCGTTGTGCGTGCATGAGTCATTGAGTCCTCGCTTCTCAGAATGTGTGTCCCCCGCCTTGGGGACCCTCCCAGCACTCTAAACACGCGGCGCCCTCCAAGGGCAGCACCTTTCCCGGATTGTTATGGAACTCCAACGAGACGATCAAACGAATGTGAGAATTGAATCGATACAGTTGGGTTTGATCGATTCAGAAGGTTGGGTAAAACGAGTGACCGGATGCAAGCTCACGTGAAGCGGCACCGCAGGGTCACCGTCGACGACGACGTTCCTCAGCGTCCCTGCAGTAACGAGCGCAGGATCAGCACGAAGGCGAGCGCACCGCCGGCAGCGGCAGCGAGCAGTACGACGCGATCCGTGCGCAGGCCACCGCGGTCGTCGACAACCTGAGCCTTCGCCTGGTCGAAGGTGCCGCGGGCGAAGGTTCGCGCGTCCGAGACCGTGTTGGCGACGATGGCCTTCGGGTGCACCTGGTTGATCAGGCCCTCCACGCTCGCGGCGAGCCGTTGCCGCGCCGCCTCGATCTCGGCCTCGATCTCCTCGCGGGTGCGCACTGCCTCTGCCATGGCTCCTCCACCTTCACCGGCCACTGCCTCTCGCACAGCCTATGCCAGCACAGTGTCGGCCCGCGCGAACAACCGCAGGGCCGAGCGGACGTGCCCTATCGTGACGCCATGACCCAACTGCGACCGGGCGATCCCGCCCCAGCTTTCACCCTGCCGGACGCCGACCAGCGGCCCGTGCAACTCGCCGATTACGCCGGTGGCCGGGTCATCGTCTACTTCTTCCCCGCCGCGATGACCCCCGGGTGCTCGCTGGAAGCCATCGACTTCGACGCCGCGATGGGCGACCTCGACGCCGCCGGCTACCAGGTGATCGGGATCTCCCCGGACAGCACCGACAAGCTCGCGAAGTTCCGTGAGCGCGACCACCTCCGCTTCCCGCTGCTGGCCGATCCCGGGCGGGACGTCCTCAACGCCTACGGCGCGTTCGGCTCGAAAATGCTCTACGGCAAGCAGGTGCAGGGCGTGATCCGCTCGACCTTCATCGTCGACGTGGACGCCGAGGGCGCAGGCACGGTCTTCGTGGCGCAGTACAACGTGCGGGCCACCGGTCACGTGGCCAAGCTCCGCCGCGAACTGGGGGTGTGAGCCGGCCTCCGCGTCCGGATCAGTCCCCGCGGGCCGATGAGTCCGGCACACCCGACTGCCAGGAGCGGGAACCACTGAGCGCCGAGCGCGCCAGCGTGTCCAGCACCGCGGTGGCGCCGGAGACGATCAGGTGCTCGCCGGCGGCGACCACCCGCTCGTCCGGGGGGTTCGGCTCGAAGGCGCCGGGGGCGTGCAGCACGGCGAGGGTGAGAATCCCGCGGCCCCGGAGTTCGCCGATGGTCACCTCCGCCAGCGGCCCGTCCGCGTCCGCCACCACCTCCTCCATGCTGAAGGCCATCCCACCCCTGGCCAGGGCCGCGTCGATGAACTCGACCACACCGGGCTTGAGGGCAAGGTTCACGATCCGTCGCCCGGCCATGGTGTAGGGCGAGACGGCGCGGTCGGCGCCGGCCTGGATCAGCTTGGAGATCACGTTCTCCGCGCCCGCGCGTCCGACGATGAACAGGTCCGGATTCATCGATCGCGCGGTGAGCGTGACGTAGACGTTCTCCGCGTCCGAGTCGATTGCGCTGACCAGACCCTTCGCCCGCTCGACACCCGCGCGCCGGAGCACCTCGTCGGTCGCCCGTCACCGTGGACGACCAGGTAGCCGGCGTCCTCTGCCCGCTGCAGGGAGTCCTCGCGGATGTCGATCACCACGACCTTGTGGCCGTCCTCCACGAGTTCGCGGGCCACCATCGACCCGACCCGTCCGAATCCGCAGACCACGAAGTGTCCGTGGAGCTGGTCGATCACCCGGCTCATCCGCTTGGCCTTTCTTCTTCCACTGGCGACATCGGTGATCACGTTCTCCGCCACCACTCCGACCGTGCCGAAGATCACACCGATGGCCGACAGTGCCATCAGCATGGTCCAGATCCGGCCCGGCCAGTCCAGCTCGTGAACCTCGCGGAAGCCGACGGTGGTCATCGTGGTCACGGCCATGTAGAGGCCGTCGAGGAAACTCCAGCCCTCGATGACCATGTAGCCCAACGCACCGATCACTGCGAGCGCGAAGACGGCGAGCACCCAGCGGATCACCGGCCGACTCGTGGTCGGCCCACCCGCCGGGCGGCCGTCCGTGCCGCGTCCGAGCACGCTCACGGCCGCATCCTACGGGCGGACGCCCTTCCGAGTGGCCGAATCGGGACGTGGGGCGCGTCAGGGTGTGAGCCCGGAGGCGAGCAGTTCGGCGAGTCCGTCGGTGTCGCCGCTGATGGCCAGGCTCGGGTCTGACGCGTCCAGCCGGCCCCAGGCAAGCAGGACGAGGCTCCGGACCGGCCCGGTCACGACTGTCTCCGGTCCGCCGGGCGATCCTTCGAGGAGGTAGTCGGCGGGCGCGTCGGTGCCCACGAAGCGGACCCGGGTGGACGGCGGACGGATGCGTCCGAGGCGGAGCTGGCGGGGGTGCATCACCGTGACCACCTCGTCCAGGCAGTCATGCCACGCCTCGGGGCCCGGCTCGAACGGCAGGCCGCCGGCGGTACGCAGGTCCCACAGGTGGACGAGCGTCTCGAGCGCCTGGCGCCGGTGCCAGAACCGTACGGTGCCGGCCCACTCCCCTGCCGGCGCCGGGTCGTCGAGCAGGGTCTGCGTGACCGCGTCCGGGTCGAGCCCCCGGAGGGTCGCCCGCAGCCGCTCCGCCTCGCTGGCGTAGCCGGACCGCAGGGGGAAGTCCTCCACGGGCAGCGGCTCGGTGGGCTGCTGCGCGGCCAGACCGCCCGCCCAGCGGTGCACCGAGGCCAGGTGGTGGACGAGCTCGCGCACCCGCCAGTCGCCACAGGAAGCCACCGGAGCGCCCGGATCGACCAGCGGAATGCTCGTCTCGAACTCGTCCTGATAGCGGCGCAGCGCCGCAAACTGGTCAATCACCGGCTGCATGCCCTCATGCTAGGGAAGCCCCTGCGGTCGACCGCCGAAGCCCGCGGACGGCCTCCACCCACAGGTGCCCGGGAGTGCCACGGCGGGCCAGAACAGTCAGGGCGTCGATTCGGCCCGGATTCGGCCGTCGCCCACGTCGGGCCATGCGCGTGCCGGAGAAGGGACTCGAACCCTCACGCCCATGGGGCACAGGAACCTAAATCCTGCGTGTCTACCAGTTCCACCACTCCGGCCAGCGCGCCGCAGTCTACTGGCGGCAGGAACGTCCTACCGGGTCGGTGTGCGCAACATACCCCCCGGGGTATATCGTCGCTGCGTGCAGACACAACAGTTGACCAGTGCGGCTCCGGCCCGCGAGTCGGGGCGCCAGCGGCTGGAGCATTTCCCGGTCGGCGCCTTCGCCGTGGTGATGGGACTGGCGGGCACCGCCGTCGCGTGGCTGAAGGCGGCGGCCTGGTCGGTCCCTCCCGTGGTCGGACGCGGTCTCACCGTGTTCGCACTCGCCGTCTTCGCACTCGTCGCCGTGGCCTACGCCGTCAAGGCGATCCGCCACCGCGGCGCGGTGATCGCCGAGTGGAGCCATCCGGTCAAGTCCGCGTTCACGGCAACCATCCCGATCTCGCTGCTGGTGCTGGCTATCGGCTTCCTCGAGTGGGCGCCCGGGTTCGCCGCCGCGTTGTGGTGGACGGGTGCCGTCCTGCAGGCCGTCGTGACGCTCTGGGTCGTCCGCACCTGGATCGCGGACGCGCGGATCGAGCACGTCCACATCCACCCGGCCTGGTTCATCCCCGCGGTCGGCAACATCGTCGCCCCGATCGCCGGGTCCGGGTTCGCCCCGCCCGCGGTGAACTGGTACTTCTTCGGCATCGGAATCGTCTACTGGCTGGGCCTGCTGCCGATCGTGCTCAGCCGGCTGTTCACGGTGGGCACCCTGCCGCCGCGGCTCTCCCCCACGCTCGCGATCCTGATCGCCCCTCCCGCCGTCGGTGCGCTGGCCTGGGTACGCCTGGGCGGCAGCTTCGACGACCCGCTGGTGAAGATCCTGCTCGGCGTGGCCGTGTTCCAGTTGCTGCTGCTCGCGGTCCAGGCCCCGGCCCTGCGCCAGATGCCGTTCGCGATCAGCTCCTGGGCCTACAGCTTCCCGCTCGCCGCGCTCAGCGCTGGCCTGATCGGCTCGAGCGCGAGCGGCGGCATCGACTACGGCTGGTTCGCCGCGCTCGTTCTCGCCGTTACCACCATCGTGGTCGCCGCGCTGGCCGTGCGCACCGTGATCGCCGTCGCACGGCACGAGATCTGCCGTCCGGAGTAGCCGACGCGCGGCGAGGTCCTCAGCTGGCTCAGCGGGCCGATGCCGGACGCAGCCGCGGGTCGTCCGCGGCGAAGGTACGCACCGGACCCGGCGCCGAAGCGGCGGTCTCGAACCGGACGGTGACCCGGCCGAGCCCGGAACCCCACACCCAGCCCTCGCCGTACTCCTCGTGAACGACGTCGGAACCCGGCAGCCACCCCGAAGGACGCCGGGTCAGCGGCGCCTCCGCCTCCTCCACGACCCGGCCGGGAGCGGGATCGCCGAGGTCGAACAGCGGCTCCTGCGCCACTTCCACCAGCCCGGAGACCCCGACACCGAGCAGCCGGACGCCGCCGGCGGTGTCGAGCCCGTCCAGCAGGTCTCGCGCGACCCGGCCGACCACCTCAACCCGATCAGTGGCGCCGTCCAGTGTGCGGGAGCGACTCACCGAGGAGAAGTCCGGCCAGCGCACCTTCACCGTCACCGTGCGGGCGAACAGCTCCGCCTTCACCAAACGCTGCACGACCTGCGAGGCCTGGCGTTCGGCGATCCCGGCCAGAATCCCCGCATCCGCGATGTCGTGCTCGAAGGTGTCCTCCACCGAGATCGACTTCGTCTCTCGTTCTGGCTGCACCGGCCGATCGTCGTCAGCCCTGGCGAGGGCGTAGAGGTGCTCGCCGCCCGCCTTGCCCAGCTCGCGGACCAGCTCGGCCGATGACAATCGCTGCAGGTCGGCCACCGTACGCACGCCGAGCCGGCTGAGCCGATCCATCGTCGCCGGCCCGACGCCCGGGATCGCGCGGGCCGGCAGCGGCGCGATCGTGGCCACCTCGGTGCCCGGTGCGACCAGCCGGACGCCATCCGGCTTCGCGAGCTCGCTGGCCACCTTCGCGATGAACTTCGAACTGCCCAGGCCGACCGACGCCGTCAGGCCGCCGGTGGCAGCGTTCAGGCGCGCCCGCAGGTCCGTGGCCAGCTGCCGCAGCGACGCCTCGTCCAGCGGACGCTCCGGGCCGGCGGCCAGGTCGACGAACGCCTCGTCGAGACTGAGCGGCTCGACCAGCGGCGACAACTCGCGCAGGAGCCCCATCACGATGCCGCTCGCCTCGCGGTAGGCGTCGAAACGCCCGGCCAGGAACGCCGCGTGCGGGCAGCGCCGCCTCGCCTCGCTCATCGCCATCGCCGACCCGACGCCGAACCGCCGCGCCTCGTAGGACGCCGTGGACACCACGCCCCGCAGCCCGATGCCGCCCACGATCACCGGCTTGCCGCGCAAGGACGGCTTGTCGCGCTGCTCGACGGCCGCGAAGAACGCGTCCAGGTCGAGGTGCAGCACCGAGGCCCGGGCCCGCACGCTCACACCAGCGATTCGAGGTAGGCGACGCCACGGGGTGAGAGCCAGTAGCCGACCCGCAGGCTCTCGGTGAGCCCGAGCGCCTTCAGCCGGCGGATGTCGGCCTTCATCGGCGCCACCTCTCGACCCAGCAGCGCCGCGAGCTCGGTGGAGATCACGCCCGGGTTGTCGCGGATCCACTCCAGGATCGGGCGCGTCCACGGTCCAGTGCGCTTCCCGGCGTCCAACCTCGCGACGGCGGCCCCGAGCCGGGCCAGGTCGTCCGCGTCGGGCACCTGCGCGCGGAGCTGGACGCGGGGATCCTCCCCCACCCAGGACAGGCTGATCCGGTAGACGTGCTCGCCGCCCTTGCTCGCCCGAGGGCTGCGGGGCGCCGTCCGCCTTGGAGCGAGCTGGCGGCGCAAGGCGCCCGCGTCCGGGTAGCCCGCTGCGGCCGCGTCACCATCCGTGAGTGAGTTGAGGTCGCCGACCTCGCTCACCCGATCGAAGCGAACGATGCCCTCGCTGGTCAGCTGGGTGCCGCCGGCCTTAACCCGCGGCTGCTCCCAGCGCCGGAACGCGAGGGTGATCGTGCCGACGCGCACACCCTCGGCGACCCCGGCCGGCAGCAGCATCAGCGTCGCCGGTAGTGGACGAAATCAAACCCGTCGTGCGGCTCGCGGGACACCTCGAACCATTCCGAGGGGTCGACCTCGGGGAAGTGGACGGATCCCTCGGACTGCGCGTGAACCTCGGTGAGGTCAAGGTCGGTCAGCTGTGGCCAGGCCTGCTCATAGACGCTGCCGCCGCCGGCGACGAACACGAGGTTGTCCAGGCCGCGGGCGAGTTCGATCGCCGCCTCGACCGAGGGGGCGGTGGCACCGTCCGCTCGTCCGTCGGTGGGCAACGCGACGCTGTCGGGCCGGCTGGTCACCACGATGGTGGTACGTCCGGGCAGCCAGCGTCCGATCGCGTCGTGGGTGCGCCGCCCCATGATCAGCACGTGCCCGCTGGTGACCCGCTTGAACCGGGCCCAGTCCTCCGCGATCTCGAAGGGCTGGCGTTCCCCGTCGCCGATCACGCCGTTGGCGTCCACGATCGCAATCGCGATGAGCGGCATCAGGCCTCCTCAGACCGCGATCGGGGCCTTGATGCCCGGGTGCGGGTCGTAGCCGACCACCTCGATGTCACTCAGCTCGAAGGCGTCGATCTCGGTCACGTCGGGATTCAACAGCAGGGTGGGCAGCGGCCGCGGCTCCCGGCTGAGCTGCAGTCGGGCCTGCTCGAGGTGGTTGCTGTACAGGTGGGCGTCGCCGAGGGTGTGCACGAAGTCACCCACGCCCAGCCCGCTGACCTGGGCGACCAGGTGGGTGAGCAGCGCGTAGGACGCGATGTTGAACGGCACGCCGAGGAAGATGTCGGCGGAACGCTGGTAGAGCTGGCAGCTGAGCCGACCCTGCGCAACGTAGAACTGGAAGAACGCATGGCACGGCGGCAGGGCCATCTCGGACAACTGCCCCACGTTCCATGCGCTGACGATGTGCCTGCGACTGTCGGGGTTGCTCCGGATCGATTCGATCACGCCCTTGATCTGGTCGACGTGCCCGCCGTCCGGAGTGGGCCAGGAACGCCACTGGTAGCCGTAGATCGGGCCGAGGTCGCCGTTCGCGTCCGCCCACTCGTCCCAGATCGTGATGCCGTTGTCGTGCAGCCAGCCCACGTTCGTCGAGCCGCGCAGGAACCACAGCAACTCGCCGAAGATGCTGCGGGTGTGCAGCTTCTTCGTGGTGAGCAGCGGGAAGCCCTCGTTCAGGTCGAAGCGCATCTGGTAGCCGAACACGCTGCGCGTGCCCGTGCCGGTGCGGTCGGACTTCTCCACACCGTGGTTGAGCACGTGGTCTACCAGGGCGAGGTACTGCTTCATCGCTGGGCCTCCAATGCCTGGAGCAGCAGCGGGACGACCGCTCGCACGGCCTGCCCGCGGTGGCTGATCGCGTCCTTCTGCTCGGGGGTGAGCTCTGCGTTGGTCACCTGGTTGCCCTCGGCGACGAAGATCGGGTCGTAGCCGAAGCCGTTGCCGCCGCGCGGCTCGAGCACGAGACGTCCCTCCATCACGCCGCGCACGATGTGCTCCTCACCGGTGGGGGTGACCAGCGCCATCGCGCAGACGAAGCGGGCCGTGCGATCGGCCGGCTCGGTGTCGGCGAGTTGGGCGATCAGCAGGTCGAGGTTGCGCTGGTCGGTGGCGTCGGGGCCCGACCACCGGGCCGAGCGGACGCCGGGCATGCCGTTGAGCAGGTCGACCTCGAGACCGGAGTCGTCGGCGACCGCGAGCGTGCCGGTGGCTGCCACGGCGGCCCGGGCCTTGAGCAGCGCGTTGCCCTCGAAGCTGCGCTCGGCCTCGGCCGGCTCGGGATAGGCGGGAAAGGCATCCAGGCCGCGGACGTCGGCATCAACCCCCGCGGCAGCCAGGACGCGATGCAGTTCTGCGGCCTTCTTGGCGTTGTGGGTGGCGACCACCACGACGTTCACCGGACCACTCCCAGCGCCTCCTGCTGCAACCGGGTCAGCTCTGCGCAGCCAGCCAGCCCGAGGTCGAGCAACTCGTCGAGAACGGCCCGGCTGAACGGCTTGCCTTCTGCGGTGCCCTGCACCTCGACCAGGTCGCCGGTGCCGGTGGCGACCACGTTCAGGTCGACCTCGGCGTTCGAATCCTCCACGTAGGGCAGATCGAGCATCGGGACGCCGTCGATCACGCCCACCGAGACCGCGGCGACACTGCCGGTCAGCGGTTCGCCCGCCAGCGCACCGCGCCCGCGCAGCCACTGCACCGCGTCGGCCAGCGCAACGTACGCACCCGTGATGGACGCCGTGCGGGTGCCTCCGTCGGCCTGGAGCACGTCGCAGTCGAGCACGATCGTGTTCTCCCCCAACGCCTTGTAGTCGATCACTGCGCGCAGGCTGCGCCCGATCAGGCGGGAGATCTCGTGCGTCCGGCCGCCGATCCGGCCCTTCACCGACTCCCGCTCGCTGCGGGTGTGGGTGGATCGCGGCAGCATCGCGTACTCACTGGTCACCCAGCCCAGGCCGCTGCCCTTGCGCCAGCGCGGCACGCCCTCGGTCACCGACGCTGCGACGAGGACGCGGGTGGCGCCGAACTCGACCAGCACCGAACCCTCGGCGTGGTCGAGCCAGTTGCGGGTGATCCGCACCGGGCGGAGATCGGAGGGGGACCGGCCATCAGCTCTGTTCACGGCGATCACCCTATCGGCGGGATCGGACACTGCACCGTGCGCGCACCTGCGCGGGGAACGACTCCGGCGGGACACGCCGGCTCATTCGCCGGGATCGGGCGCGAAGGGTTCGGGAACTACGCACAATGAGCATACGGATTTGCCAACTTCTATACCCCCGGGGGTATATTGTTCCTGTCGTCATCGCCAACACCGTGATCTCGGCAGGCAACCAGTTATCAGCAAGAGGAGTTCATACGATGTGTCGTCCCGTCACCTGCAATGTCTGCGGCAAGACCACCTGGGCCGGCTGCGGTCAGCACGTGGCCCTGGTGAAGGCCATGGTCCCGGCCGCACAGTGGTGCGGCGGCAAGCACTCCGAGGCTGAGCTGGCTGCGGCCAAGCCCAAGGGCTTGTTCAGCATCTTCGGTCGATGAGGTTCGCCGGGACGGCCGCGGCCCTGGTGGCTGCGGCCACCCTGCTGGCCGGCTGCTCGAGCAGCACGGTCAGCGTGTCCGCCGGGCCCACCGCGGCCTCGGCGCCAG
>DehalE1_100088_pt1 | contig 14317 bp, 17 predicted proteins | sample DehspE1_FD_43922 | JGI IMG/M metagenome (IMG submission 43922) | reverse complement strand
GCCTTCGTGCTCTCACTCGCGGGCCCGCTGATCATGCCGGGCGTCGGGCTCGGCGACCGGCTCTGGCTGGTGCTCCTGCACGTGGCCGTCGCGGGGACCTTCGTCGCACTGGTGCGGCGGACGCTGGCCGCGAGCCGTGAGGCCCTGCCCGCGCCACACGGAACGCGCGCGTGACCGAACCCGACTACACCGTCCCGCTCCACGCGCTGCTCGCACGCGCCCACGCCCGCTTCGTGGGTGAGTGCGAGCGGCGCCTGGCCGAGGAGGGATTCGGTGACCTGGCAGTCGCCCACGGGGCGAACGTGCTTCGCTTCCTCCATCTCGACCGCGCCGTGCCGGTTGCGGAGGTGGTGCGACGTTCCGGGGTGTCGAAGCAGGCGATCAGCCAGCAGGTGCGCCACCTCGCGGCGCGCGGCTACCTCACGGTGGAGCCGGGTGAGACCGATGGCAGGTCGAAGGCACTCAGGTTCACCGAGCGCGGGGAGCGGAGCAAGCAGGTGGCGGTGCGGATCACGGCCGATGTGGAGCGGGAGTGGGCGCTACGCTACGGCGAACCGGTGGTCGGCGTGCTCCGCGGCACGCTCGAGGCCGTACTCGGAGTCAGTTCCTGAGCAGCGTGTACGAATTCGTCCGAGAACGCAGGCAACCATCCCGGTCGGGCGTGCGTACGCCATGGTGTAGGTCGACCAGAGAGGCGCCATGTTCGGACCGGCCCCCGCGGAGGACGCCGAATTCACGGCGTTCGTGCGCTCGGCGACACCGACGCTGACGCGCACCGCATACCTGCTCACGGGTGATCGCGAGACGGCATCCGACCTGGTCCAGGAGGCATTCGTGCGCACCTATCTGGCGTGGCGGCGGGTGCGGCCGGAGGAGGCGACGGCGTACGCGCGGCGCGTCCTGGTGAATCTGAACATCGACCGCTGGCGGCGACGGACGCCCGTCCCGTCCGATCTCCCGGACCGACCCGACCCGGGCGACGCCCACGTGCGCGTGGACGATCGGGACGAGGTGGTGCGCCTGTTGGCCACCCTGCCCCCGCAGCAGCGTCGGGTCATTGTGCTGCGCTACTTCAACGACCTCACCGAGGTCGCTGTCGCCGATCACCTCGGGATCAGCGTCGGCGCGGTGAAGTCGGCCTGCTCGCGGGGTCTGGCCACCCTGCGCAGCCAGTACGCCCCGATCGGGGGAGGAGAACGATGAACGAGATCGAGGAACGCCTGCGCGGTGACCTCTTCGCGGCAACTCATGACCTGGAGGGTGACCTGGCCCCGGATGCGGTGCTCAACGCCGCGCACCGGGCTCGTCGGGTCCGGACGATGCAACGCCTCGCCGGGGTCGCGGGGACGGCGGTGGTTGCAGCTGCGGTGCTGCTGGCGTTCCCGGGGCACCTGCCCGGGTCCGGTGGATCGGTCGTCCCCCGTCCGACAGCGGGGGACACCGCACCGACCTCGGTACGGATCAGCCCCGGCATCGCCGAGAACGCGGCCAGCCGGAAGCGTCCCGAGGTTCCCGCCACCTCCGGCGCCCTGGACGTCGACCGGTTCGGTGGCGCGCAGTTCTCCAGCCCGAGCGGACGGATCTGGTGCGCGATCGGGGCTGACTCTGCGGCGTGCGGGTTCCCCGACGGCATGGACACCACGCTCGTCCCGAAGGCGAAGGAGGTCTGCCCCAGCCAGGCCACGAAGGTGAGCATGGTGGTGCTGGACGCCAAGGGTCGCGCGGAGTACGCCTGCGGCACTGCCCCGGCGGCAACCCCTCTGGTCGACACCGACTCGACCGCGTGGTGGTCCGACACGGGCTACCCGTCGGTGGCCACCCAGAGCGGTGCGTTCGCCGTGCTGCCGTACGGCAAGAAGCTGGTGGCGGGCTCGTTCGTCTGCTTCAGCGAGAACACGGGCGTCACCTGCGGCAACACCGACTCGGGGAAGGGCTTCAAGGTGTCCCGGGCCGGCGTGCTGTTCATCAACTAGGGGAACTTTCGCCCGGGTCGCTGCGTAGAGGGGGATGAACGCAGCACAGTGAGGACCTGATGTTCGGATCATCCACCTCGGCGAGGGGCACGGAGTTCGCGGAGTTCGCGCGCTCGGCTTCCACATCGCTCACCCGGACGGCTTACCTGCTGTGCGGCAACCGCGAGACGGCAGCCGACCTCGTGCAGGAGACCCTGGTGCGGACGTACGTGGCGTGGCCGCGGGTCCGGCATGAGGAGGCGCGGGCCTACGCGCGGCGGATCCTGGTGAACCTCGACATCGACCGGCGCCGGCGGCGTCCGGCGATTCCGACCGAGTACGTCGACCGGCCGGTGCCCAACACCGCGGAGTCGAGGTCGGACAACCGCGACCAGGTGGTGCGGATGCTGGCAACCCTGCCGGAGACCCAGCGCAGGGTGATCGTGCTGCGCTATTTCGACGACCTGACCGAGGCGGCGGTGGCTGAGTACCTCGGGATCAGCATCGGCACGGTGAAGTCGGCCTGCTCGCGCGGGCTCGCCGCGCTGCGGAAGAACTACGACCCCGTGACGGAAGGGGGGCAGTGATGAACGAGCTGGAGGAGCGCCTGCGCACGGACCTGTTCGGGGCGACCGAGCTGATCGAGGCCGAGCCCGACCTGGATGCGGTGGTGCGCGAGGGCGACCGGGTGCTGCGCGGACGATTGGTCCGGCGCGTGGCCGGCGGGGTGGCGGTGGCGCTGGTGGTGGGCCTGGCGACCTGGTTCGCAGCGGTGCCCCGGGAGGTGCCGGGCGTCCCCGCACCGATGTCCACGCCGTCGGCGAGTCCGGTGACGAGCGAGTCGGCGTCCATCGACCTTCAGGACGGCTTCACGATGAACTCCAGTGGGGTGCCGTACCGCTCGGTCGATGTGTCCGCGACCCGGACGCAGACCGGCTACAGGGTGAGCTTCGCGATCACCGACGACAAGGGCGCGGTCAGGACCGTCTCCAATGAGGTGCCGGTCGGCCAGGCCTGGCTCACCCAGTACCCGCGGCTGATGGTCGGCGTGGTGGCCGCCCGGTTCGACTGGCGGGACAGTGTCTATGCAGACATGGTCGGTGGCATATCGGGGACGGAGAAGGTGCTGCCCGGGCTTGGCATCACGGTGGTGGTCGATGTGGCGGAGAAGCCGGGAAACACGATCAAGGGGTTGCTGTGGCAGGGCGCGGACGGTCTTGTCCGCGACGATGCCGGCAACGAGGTGCCGGAGGCGCAGGTCGGGTTGGCCGGTGCGGTGGGCACGGTGTACCTCTCCGAGCGGCTCGGCTTCCTCGGCTACCGCGAGACGGGTGGCAGCGAGGTCGTGAGCACCCAGGATCTGGCGCCCGACAGCGACCCCGTCAAGATCGCCATCTGGAGCGGCGCTACAGCACCCGAGCGCAAGGGCCGGGCGACCGTGATCGGCCTGCTCCCGGACGGCGCGAGCGATCCGGCCATCACACTCGCGGGTTACGGGCAGGAGTGGTCGTCGGCGAAGCTCAGCGGCACCGGACGCGTGGTGTTCGTCGCGGTGGGTCAGGACGCGACGGGCAGGAAGGGCTCACTGGTCACGAAGGTGGTGTACACCGACGTGGACGGGAAGAGGGTCACCTACCGGCCGAAGGGCTGACTGGGTTCCTCGGAGTGTGCGCCGCCTGCGCGACCCGTTGTTGACAAGGGCGGACGCCCGGTTGGAGTTCGACACGGCTCTGCCGGTATCCTTCTCGGCGGAGGATTCGCCTAGAGGCCTATGGCGCTCGCTTGGAAAGCGGGTTGGGTTCACGCCCTCACGAGTTCGAATCTCGTATCCTCCGCCAGTTGGCTAGGGGAAACGCTGCCCAGTAACTCTCCGTCGGTGAGTTGTGGCCGCTCTGTCTCGGTTCCGGTCCCATCTTGGCGGTCGCGGACGGACCCGGAGCGGCGCACGGCGATCTCCTCGAGCGATGATCCGCGGGAACCGGGTCAGCGGTGCTTCCCGCGGCGCCGCCGGTTGAGTTCTGGCACTGGGGCGCTCCGTGGTGGGTGGGACTACACCCGCAGACGCCGCTGGTCAGGCGTCGCGCCGCCAGGAGCCCGAGCGCCCGCCGTCCTTCGCGAGGAGACGGACGTGCTCGATCTCGACGGTCCGGTCCACGCCCTTGACCATGTCGACGACGGCCAGCGCAGCGACCGAAGCCGCGGTCAGGGCCTCCATCTCGACGCCGGTGCGGTCGGCCGTCCGGACGGTCGCGGCGATCCGGACGCCGTCCTCGACCACTTCGACGTCTACCTCGACTCCGTGCACCCCGATGACGTGGGCCAGCGGCAGCAGCTCCGGCGTCCGCTTCGCCGCGGCGATGCCGGCGATCCGGGCCACCGCGAGCACGTCGCCCTTGGGGACGCCGCCCGACCGCAGCAGCGCGACCACGCCCGCCGGGCAGCGCACGAACGCGGCAGCCGTGGCCGACCGGACGGTGATCGCCTTGCCACTGACGTCGACCATGCGGGCGTTGCCCGCACTGTCGAGATGGGTGAGCTCACTCATGGGTGACTCCTCGGGTGATCGGGATCTCCGCCGTGCGGGCGGTCATCGAGTCCAGGTAGAGCAGCCGGCCGAACAGCGGTTCGCCGGCTCCGGTGATCAGTTTGACGGCTTCGGTGGCCATCAGCGCGCCCACCTGGCCGCACATCGCTCCGAGGACGCCGACCTGCGCTGCGGTCACCCAGGTGGCCGGGTCGGGCGGTTCGGGGTGCAGGTCGCGCAGGGTGATGCCGGGGACGGGTCCCTCCGGTCCACGCGGGCGGCTCCAGAACACGCTCACCTGTGCCCGGGTGACGAGCACGGCGCCCCACACCACCGGGATGCCGAGGTCGGCGCACGCGTCGGAGATGACGTAGCGGGTGGGGTAGTTGTCGACGGCGTCGACGACCAGGTCGTAGCCGCCGAGGATCTCGGCGGCATTGTCGGCGGCGAGCCGGACGACGTGCGGAACAACCCGGACGCCCGGGTCGAGTTCGGCGAGCCGTGCGGCCGCGCTGGAGGCTTTCGCCACCCCGACGCCGTCGGTCGCGTGCAGCACCTGGCGCTGCAGGTTGACCAGCTCGACGGTGTCCGCGTCCACGATCCCGAGCGTGCCCACCCCGGCAGCCGCCAGGTACAGCAGGGCGGGGCTGCCGAGCCCGCCGGCGCCCACGACGCACACCTTCGCCGCGCGCAGCCGCCGCTGCGCGACTTCGCCCAGCTCGGGGATCGGCAGGTGGCGCGCGAATCGCTCCCGATCGGACGCCGACAGCTCGGGACCGGGGTCCACCAGAGGATCGAGCCTCATGTTCACAGCCATCGCGCCGCGACCAGATCTCCGGCGGCCACGGCCGTCACGTCCTCACCGACCGAGCAGTAGCCGTCCGCGTCGGCCAGCGAGGACACGAGATGCGAGGCCGAACCCCGACGATGGGCCGGGACCGCGATCAGCCGGCCGTCGGCACCGGTGGAGAGCCGGACGGGGACGATCTGCCGCCGTCCCGCGGGCGAGGTCCACGCGGCCCCGGCGACTGCCGTCAACCACGCACGGGCCGGGCGGCCGAGCAGGCGGTCCAGCATCGGCTGGACGAAGAGCTGATAGCTCAGCGCCGCTGACAAGGGGTTTCCCGGGAGCGACAGGACCGGGGTCCCCTTCCACACCGCCCATCCCTGGGGCTTCCCTGGCTGCACCCGGACGCTGCGGAACGTCCCGCCGGCACCCAGGAGCACGTCGCGGACGACGTCGTACGCTCCCACGCTCGCGCCGCCGGTGAGCACGACGAGGTCGGCCTCGACCTCGTCGAGCCAGGCGGCCAACGCCTCCGCGTCGTCCCTGGCCGCTTCCGACCGGCGGACGTCCGCGCCGTCGCCGGCCAGCATCGCGGCCAGCGCGAACGAGTTTGACTCGTAGATCTGGCCGCGCCCGAGCGGGGAGCCGTCGGCGACCAGTTCGTCGCCGGTCGAACGCACCGCGACCACCGGCCGAGGCCGCACCGGCACCGAGACCAACCCGACCGCGGCGAGTTCGGCGGCCACTCCTGCGGTGATCTCCGTCCCGGCCATGGCGACCCGGGCGCCGGCGGCGAAGTCCTCACCGGCGTGACGGACGTACGTGCCCACCGCCTGCGGCGCGCGGGTGATGGTCGTGGTGACCTCATCGTCGGGCGCCCGGTCGGCCGGCCCGAACGCGGCTTCGGTGTCCTCGACCGGCACCACCGTGTCGGCGAAGGTGGGCAACGGTGCCCCGGTCATGATCCGGACGCATTCGCCCGGCCCGGCCACGGGGTCGGCGGAACTGCCGGCGGCGACATCGCCGACAACCCGGAGCGTCACCGGGGCCGCCACCACGTCGGCGTAGCGCACCGCGTACCCGTCCATCGCCGAGTTCGCGAACACCGGGATGCTCACCGGGCTCACCACGTCTCGCGCCAGTACCCGCCCCGAGGCAGCCGCCAGTGGAACCGATTCGACGCGGCTGTCCGGGCGGACGAGGCCGAGCACCTCGGCTTGGTACTGCTCGATCGAGCGCGACTCGCGCGGCGGGAACTGACTGGGCACGGTGGCCATCCTGCCACCGCCAACGGCCCGCTCCAGATGGAACTCGTAGCCAGACGGGCGTTATCGTGATGATTCTGACGCAAGGAGCCCGTGCCAATCGCAGCTCTGAGCTCGATCGGAGGTTGACGTGGACATCACCTACTACGCAGCAGCCGCGGACGCAGCGGGCACCACCTCTGCACGGCTGGATGCCGGTGAACTGACCGCTGACGACCTGCGCGCCCGCCTCGGTGTCGGAAACGAGCGGCTCGCCGCCGTCCTGGCCTCCTGCTCGCTGTTGGTCGACGGCGCCGCCGTCCGCGACGGCTCGACGCCGATCCCGGCCGGAGCCCGGGTCGACGTCCTGCCGCCCTTCGCCGGAGGCTAGAACCCCGCCGGTCCCGGGACCCGGGGCACGTCGCGCGCAGGCGCCAGCGTGGGGACGATCTCACCCCCCTCACCCCCCTTAGGAATGAAGCGGACGGCTGGAATCCCTCCTAGCGTTCCGGGTATGTCACTGCGTGCGCTGATCTTCGACGTGGACGGGACGCTGGCCGACACCGAGCAGGCCGGCCACCGCGTCGCGTTCAACGACGCGTTCGCCGAGGCGGGACTGCCGTGGGTCTGGGACGCGGACCGCTACGACGAGCTCTTGCAGGTCACCGGCGGCAAGGAGCGGATGCGCTTCTACGCCGGTGACTCCGATCCCGAGTTCCTCGAACGGGAGGACGCCGACGCGGTGCTGGCGGGCATCCACGCCGCGAAGACCCGTCGGTACGTGGCGCTGGTCACGGGCGGTCGGGTGCCGTTGCGGCCAGGGGTCGAGACGATCATCCGCGAGGCGCACGCGGCGGGCCTGCCGCTCGCCATCGCCACCACGACCTCGCCGGAGAATGTCACCGCGCTGCTCGCGACCACGATGGGGGACGAGGTGCCGGGCTGGTTCGCCGTCATCGGCGCCGGCGACGTCGTGGCCGAGAAGAAGCCGGCGCCCGACATCTACGAGTGGGTGATCGAACGCCTCGGCGTCGACCCGGGCGACTGCCTGGCCATCGAGGACTCCGGCCCCGGTCTTGCCGCCGCGCGCGCCGCGGGCGTACCGACCGTCGTCACGCCCAGTGCCCAGGCGAGCGACGACGTCTTCTCCGGGGCCCTCGCCCGCTACACCGACTTGTCGGGGCTGTGCCTCGACGACCTCCGTACCCTCCACGCCGGAACCGCCGGCACCGACCAGACCTGATCACTCGAGCGAGAAGGAGACCTCTCATGGACCAGTCAACGCGCTACGCCGACCTCGGACTCAGCGAGGAGCAGCTCATTGCGGGCGGCAAGCACATCCTGTGCGCCTACCGGATGAAGCCGAAGGCCGGGTACGGCTACCTGGAGAGTGCCGCGCACTTCGCGGCCGAGTCCTCGACCGGCACCAACGTCGAGGTCTCGACGACCGACGACTTCACCAAGGGCGTCGACGCGCTGGTCTACCACGCCGACGAGGAGAACGAGGACGTGCGGATCGCCTACCCGCTCGAGCTGTTCGACCGCAACATCACCGACGGCCGGATGATGATGGTTTCGTTCCTCACCCTGACGATCGGCAACAACCAGGGCATGGGCGACATCGAGTACGCCAAGATGATCGACTTCTGGGTCCCACCCGAGGTGATCCGCCAGTTCGACGGCCCGGCGATGAACATCTCCGACCTGTGGCGCATCCTCGGCCGTGACGTGAACGACGGTGGCTACATCGCGGGCACGATCATCAAGCCGAAGCTCGGCCTGCGGCCCGAGCCGTTCGCCAAGGCCGCGTACGAATTCTGGCTGGGCGGCGACTTCATCAAGAACGACGAGCCCCAGGGCAACCAGACGTTCGCACCGCTGCGGAAGACCATCCCGCTGGTCTACGACGCGATGAAGCGGGCCATGGACGCCACCGGTGAGCCGAAGCTGTTCAGCATGAACATCACCGCCGACGACCACAACGAGATGCTCGCCCGCGCCGACTTCGCGCTGGAGACGTTCGGACCGGACGCCAACAAGCTGGCGTTCCTCGTCGACGGTTACGTCGGCGGCCCGGGCATGATCACCACTGCCCGGCGCAACTACCCCAACCAGTTCCTCCACTACCACCGCGCCGGCCACGGCGCCGTGACGTCCCCGAGCTCGAAGCGCGGCTACACGTCGTTCGTGCTCGCGAAGATGTCCCGGCTCCAGGGCGCCTCCGGCATCCACGTCGGCACGATGGGCTACGGCAAGATGGAAGGGGAGGGCGACGACAAGATCATCGCGTACATGATCGAGCGCGACGAGGCCCAGGGTCCGGTGTACTTCCAGAAGTGGTACGGGATGAAGGCCACCACCCCGATCATCTCCGGCGGCATGAACGCGCTGCGGCTGCCGGGCTTCTTCGCCAACCTCGGCCACGGCAACGTGATCAACACCGCGGGCGGCGGCTCGTACGGCCATCTCGACGGCCCCGCAGCCGGTGCGCTGTCGCTGCGCCAGGGATACGACTGCTGGGCGGCCGGGGCAGACCCCCTCGAGTGGGCGAGGACCCATCACGAGTTCGCCCGGGCGTTCGAGTCGTTCCCCAGCGACGCCGACGCGCTCTACCCCGGCTGGCGGGAGACGCTGCTCGTCGGAAGCCGCTGAGAAGGGACGGGACGGCTCCCGCGCCGCGGAGCTAGACCGGGAGCTCGACGGACACCGTGGTGCCCCGGCCCGGACGGGAGTCGATCGACAGCGTCGCACCGACGAGGGCGCACCGCTCTGCCATGGAGGCGAGGCCGAAATGGGGACGGTCGTCGCCCTCGGCGGGCCGCCGCTCGGACGCCCGGACGTCGAAGCCCACGCCGTCGTCCACCGCCGTGAGCACCACGGTGGAGCCCTTCCGTCGCAGCGAGAGCGTGATCCGGGTCGCCTGGGCATGTCGCACGGCGTTGCTCAGCGTCTCCTGCGCGATCCGGTACAGCGACGCGGCCGCGTGCTCCGGCACGTCGGTGAACTCCGTCGCCGGGTCGCACTGGACGTCCACCGACACCCCGGGCGTGGTCTCGGCGAGCGATTCGATCGCGGCAGCGAGCCCCAGGTCGTCCAGCACGAGGCTGTGGAGGCCGGTGATCGCCGCGCGGGTCTGGTTGTACGCGAGGTCGCCGAGCGTCCGGGCGACCTCGATCTGCGACCGTGCCGTCCCCAGTGCCCAGCGGGCCTCCTCGCACGGGTCGGCCTCGGCCCTGCTGATCGAGAGCTCGGCTGCGTTGAGCTGGAACGACATCGAAGCCAGCGCGGTGGTGACGCCGTCGTGAAGGTCCGAGGCGATCCGCCGACGCTCGGCCTCCTGCGCCGACACCGCCGCAGCGATGAGCCGCTCGCGCTCGTTGTGGTGGGTGTCGACCGCGTCGAGCAGGTGGCGCGCCTGGAGCCTGATGCCCACCAGGTCGGCGTACGGCTGGAAGGCGACGAGGTCGGCCTCGTCGTAGGGCCGCTCGACGTGGCGGTGCAGCGACACCACGCCGAGGATGTCGCCGTCGATCCCCCGCGCCGGCAGGCACAGCCGCGCGACCCCGCCTCCGTCCTCGATACCGAGCAGCTGGCGGTACGCCGTCGTCCGCGGCCGGTCGTCGCTGACCAGCGTCGCCGACCCGTTGCGCGCCACCTGGCCGCTCACTCCCTGACCGAGTGCGATGTGGATCTCGCTCTCGATGTCCGGGGCAGGGGGGTACGCGGCGCCGACGCGCAGCTCCGTGCCGTCCGAGGTGAACAGCACGGCCCCGATCGAGCCCGACTCGGACGCGAACGCCTCGGCCACCGCCCGCAGGTCTGGCCGACGCGGTGAGCTGAGGATCGAGAACAGCGTCACTGGAAGATTCCCTCGCGCAGCGCGTAGGCGATCGCGCCGCCGCGGTCGGCGACGTCGATCTTCCGGTAGAGGCCCCGGATGTGGGTCTTCACCGTGTCCTCGCTGATCACGAGCTTCTGGGCGATGCCCTTGTTGGAGTGGCCCGAGACGAGCAGCGCGAGCACTTCGGATTCCCGCTGGGTGAGCCCCTGGTTCGCGCCGGGCCAGAACTCGCCGGCGGAGATCTTGGCCGCGGACATCGCGACCCGACCGGCGAGCGCCGGGTCGATGACGATGTCACCCTCGGCGACCCGGTCGAGGTAGCTCACGAGTTCGTGGGCGTCGATCCGCTTGAGGATGTACCCCTTGGCGCCGGCCCGGAGCGCCTGGAAGAGGTAGTGCTCGTCGTCGTACACGGTGAGCATGACGACCTTGGTCTCCGGGTGGCTGCGCCCGAGCTGCGTCACGACGTCGAGCCCGCTGTCGCGTCCCAGCCGCACATCGCTCAGGACGATGTCGGGCCTGGTCTCCGCCACGAGTCGGTAGGCGGCGGCAGCCGACGTCGCGGTACCGACGATCGCCACCTCGTCGGTGAAGTGGGCGAGCATCGCCGCGAGGCCCTGCAGCACCATCTCGTGGTCGTCGACGAGGACCAGGCGTAGGGGCTGGGTGCGCTCCGACACGCTGTCACTGTAACGCGGCCGGGCCGGGGGTGAGGCGTGGTGCGCCAACCTCACCCCCCTGTTCCACCCCCTCGGGGGAACCGGTCTCGCGATCCACGCGGTGTGCTGGGGACAGCCGAGCAGCCCTCGGCTGTCCCAGCGAGTGAGAGGACCACCGATGACCCACCCACCGCTCATCGTGCCGTCGGTGCTACCGGCCGACTTCGCCACCCTCGGCGCAGAGGTCGAGGCATTGTGCGTCGCGGGAGTCGACCGCATCCAGTGGGACGTCATGGACGGGGTCTTCGTGCCCAACCTGACGTTCGGGGCCGACGTGATCGCCGCGGCCCGGCGCCACTCGAGCGTCGAGTTCGAGGCCCACCTCATGGTGGCCGACCCCGACCGGCTGCTGGAGAACTACGTCGCGGCCGGCTGCGAGATCGTCATCGTCCACGCCGAGGCGGCGACCCATCTGCACCGAACGCTGCATCGCATCCGCGAGCTCGGCGCGAGGTCCGGCGTCGCGCTCAACCCGCACACCCCTGCGTCGGTCGTCGACGGTGTGCTCGAGGAGACCGACCTGATCCTCGCGATGACCGTGAACCCGGGCTTCGGCGGCCAGGCGTACATCCCTGCCGTCGAGCGCAAGCTCGTCGAGTTGCGCGCGATGATCGACGCGAGCGGCCTGCCGATCGATCTGGAGGTCGACGGTGGCATCACCGACACCACGATCGTGACCGCCGCGGCGGCCGGTGCCGACGTCTTCATCTCGGGCAGCTGGATGTACCGCCACCCCGAGGGCAAGCGGGCGGCCGTGGAGTTGCTGCGCGAGCGCGCCAGGTCGGCTCACCCGGTGGCGGTGGCGTGATGCTCTCCACTCGTACCACGCTGGCGCAGTTCCTGATCGTCGAGGCCCGCCGTCACGAGAACAGCACCGGCGAGTTCAACTCGCTGATCCTCGACGTGGCGCTGGCCTGCAAGACCATCGCCCGCCAGGTCTCCTACGGCGCCCTCGCCGGCCTCCACGGCGCGGTCGGGCAGACCAACGTGCAGGGCGAACAGCAGCAGAAGCTCGACGTGCTCGCCAACAACGCGTTCCTCCGCGCGACGGAGTGGGGCGGCCACATCGCAGGGATCGTGTCCGAGGAGCTCGACGAGCCGTACGAGATCCCCGCCGCCTACCCCAAGGGCAAGTACCTGCTCCTGTTCGACCCGCTGGACGGTTCGTCGAACATCGACGTCAACGTGTCCGTCGGGTCGATCTTCTCCGTCCTGCGGGCTCCGAGCCCCGGCGTCGGCGCGTCCTACGACGACTTCCTGCAGCCCGGCTCCCAGCAGGTCGCCGCAGGCTACGCGATCTACGGGCCGACGACGATGCTGGTGCTCACGGTCGGCCGCGGCGTGCACGGGTTCACCCTCGACCAGACCGTGGGCGAGTTCTTCCTCACCCACCCCGACATGCGGATCCCGGAGCAGACCGCCGAGTTCGCGATCAACCACTCGAACCGCCGTTTCTGGGAGCCCGCGGTGCGGCGGTACGTCGACGAATGCCTCGAGGGCCGTCAAGGTCCCCGTGACAAGGACTTCAACATGCGCTGGATCGCGGCGCTGGTCGCCGAGGCTCACCGCATCCTCACCCGCGGCGGCGTCTTCCTCTACCCGAAGGACTCCAAGGACCCGGCCAGGGCCGGACGGCTCCGGCTGCTGTACGAGGCCAACCCGGTCGGCTTCGTGATCGAGCAGGCGGGCGGCTGGGCCAGCACGGGTCGCGAACGCGTCCTCGACGTGCAGCCGAGCGAGATCCACCAGCGGATCGCATTCGTGTTCGGCGCCCGCGAGGAGGTCGAACGGATCGAGCGCTACCACGCCGAGCACTACGACGAGCCCGAGGACGCCGACCTCGATCTCCCCCTGTACGCCTCCCGCGGCCTGTTCCGGGCCTCCCGCTGACCCCATCACGAGGGAAACCACCATGTCACAGCGTCACCCGATCATCGCGATCACCGGCTCGTCCGGCGCCGGCACCACGTCGGTGAAGCGCACCTTCGACCAGATCTTCCGCCGTGAGCACATCAACGCCGCCTACGTGGAGGGCGACAGCTTCCACCGGTACGACCGCGCCGAGATGAAGCAGGCCATGGCCGCAGCGCTCACGCGCGGCGACCACGCGATGAGCCACTTCGGCGAGGAGGCGAACCTGTTCGCCGAGCTCGAAGAACTGTTCGTCGCCTATGGCGAGACCGGCGGGGGTCGGGTGCGCAGGTACCTGCACGACGACGTCGAGGCAGAGCCGTACGGGCAGCCCCCCGGCACGTTCACGTCGTGGGAGGAAGTGCCCGAGAACACCGACCTGCTGTTCTACGAAGGGCTCCACGGCGCGGTGAAGACGGACACGGTCGACGTCGCGCGCCACGTGGATCTCGCGATCGGCGTCACCCCGGTGATCAACCTGGAGTGGATCCAGAAGCTCCACCGCGATCAGATCCAGCGGGGCTACACGACCGAGGCCGTCACGGAGACGATCATGCGGCGGATGCCGGACTACATCGGCTACATCACGCCGCAGTTCTCCCGTACCCACGTGAACTTCCAGCGGGTGCCGATCGTCGACACGTCCGATCCCTTCATCGCACGGACCATCCCGACCGCGGACGAGTCGATGCTCGTGATCCGGTTCGCCAACCCGCACGGCATCGACTTCCCGTACCTGTTGAGCATGCTGCACGACTCCTTCATGAGCCGCCCGAACACGATTGTCGCGCCCGGCGGGAAGATGGACCTCGCGATGCAGCTCATCTTCACCCCGATGGTCTGGCGGCTGCTGGAACAGAAGAAGAAGCCGACGCGCTAGCCACCAGTGAGGTTTGGGCAACCATCGGCCCGGAACGCGACCACGTCGGGCGCCGGATCTTGCCGCGATGCTGACCCGGGACCATCCTTGAGGAGTGGAGGACAGCATTGAGGCCAGGGTTGTGGACGAGGTCGTCGCCCGGCTGGTCGCGATGTTCCCCGGCATCGCCCGGGAGACGATCGTTACGCGGGTCCAGGTCGGCCTGAGCGCGTTCAGCTCCGCGCCGATCCGGGACTTCCTGCCGGTGCTGGTGGAATGCAGGGTTGCCGCTCGCCTGCGGGCGGAGAGCCAGGTTCCGCTCGGTCTCGCGCGCCCCGCCTGAATGGTCGGCGAGTGGGGTCGCGCCGATGCCGGCCCGGTTCTGGTCGGCTGGGCCGTGCCCGGGGATCGCGTCGCGCCGGCCCGGCTGGGCGCCGTCGATGCCCGCCGCGCGGCGGGGTTCGCCGCCACCCGGAGGGA
>DehalE1_100086_pt1 | contig 14633 bp, 10 predicted proteins | sample DehspE1_FD_43922 | JGI IMG/M metagenome (IMG submission 43922) | reverse complement strand
GCGCCGCGCCGGGGCGGGCGCCCCGGCCGGATCGGTCTGCCCGTCGATGCGCCAGCGGGCCAGCACCACCGCGCCGTCCTCGCCCACGAGGCGCTGGCTGAGCTTCTCGACGGTGAACTCCGAGCCCTTGAACCACTCGCTGAAGCCACGCTTCAGGGCCCGCCGGATCGCGCGGCGGCTCGTCCACCACAACCCGACCACGTTCACGAAGTCCGCATCATCGGCGAAGAGCTCGCCGATCGCGCTGGCATCCCCCGCGTTCCACGCCTTCGCGAACCGCGTCACCACATCCAGGGGCGCCTTGATCGGCGTCGGTCCGCTCGGCAACGGCAGTCGCACCGCGAGTTCAGCCAACCCACGCAGCTTCTTCAGCCGCTTCGAGGTCTTCACAACGAGTCAGCCTACCGATGCCGCAGGACAGCCAGAACAGTCCTCCTGCTCCGCCGCGGGTACCGGCCGGCGCCACCCGGCCGTCCACGAGGTGAACCCCGCAGGGTCCGCTGGCGTCCGCAGCGGTCGATGACCGGGACGGGCGGGCGGAACCCCCCGACTACACGACCATCGGCCGGTCGGTGGGCATGATCGGCTTGGGCAGCCGCGACGACCCCTGCAGGAAGGCGTCCACGCCGTTGGCGCAGGAGCGTCCCTCCGCGATCGCCCAGACGATCAGCGACTGGCCGCGCCCGGCGTCCCCGCAGACGAACACGCGATCGGTGCTGGTGGCGAAATCCTCGCCGCGGGCGATGTTGCCCCGCGGATCCAGCTCCAGGTGGAGCTGCTCGACCACGCCGGCGCGCTGCGGGCCGGTGAAGCCCATCGCGAGCAGCACCAGCTGGGCGGGCAGGAACCGCTCCGTGCCGGGGACCACCTCGAAGCGGCCATCGACCATGGCCACCTCGTTCACGTTCAGCCCGCTCACGTTGCCGGAGTCGTCCCCGGTGAACTCGGTGGTCGAGACCGAGTACAGCCGCTCGCCGTCCTCCTCGTGGGCCGAGGACACCCGGTAGATCATCGGGTAGGTCGGCCACGGCTGGTTCGACGGACGCGCCTGGGGCGGAGTCGGCATGATCTCCAGCTGGGTCACCGAGCGGGCACCCTGCCGGATCGAGGTGCCCAGGCAGTCCGCGCCGGTGTCGCCGCCACCAATGATCACGACGTCCTTGTGGTGCGCGGTGATCTGGTCCTCGATCTCCTGGCCCAGCGCTGCCCGGTTGGCCTGGGGCAGGAACTCCATCGCCTGGTGGATCCCGGCGAGCTCGCGGCCGGGCACCGGCAGGTCGCGCGCCACCGTGGAACCGATCGCGAGCACGATCGCGTCGAAGCGCTCGAGCAACTGCTCGCCGGTGATGTCGGTGCCGATGTCGACGCCGTTCTTGAACACCGTGCCCTCGAGGCGCATCTGCTTCAGCCGCTGGTCGAGGACGGCCTTCTCCATCTTGAACTCCGGGATGCCGTACCGGAGCAGGCCCCCGGGGGCGTCCGCGCGTTCGTAGACGACCACGGTGTGGCCGGCGCGGGTCAACTGCTGGGCAGCTGCCAGTCCGGCCGGGCCGGAGCCCACCACAGCGACGGTCTTGCCGGTGTGCCACGCGGCCGGCTGCGGGATCACCCGGCGGTCGTCCCAGGCACGATCGATGATCGCCACCTCGACGTTCTTGATCGTGACCGGGTCGCGGTTGATCCCCACCACGCAGGCCGTCTCGCACGGGGCCGGGCAGAGCCGTCCGGTGAACTCGGGGAAGTTGTTCGTGGCGTGCAGCCGCTCCAGCGCGCCGCGCCAGTCGTCACGCCAGACCATGTCGTTCCACTCCGGGATCAGGTTGCCCAGCGGGCACCCCTGGTGGCAGAACGGGATGCCGCAATCCATGCAGCGCCCCGCCTGCCGGGCGATGATCGGCAGCACGGCCTTGCCCGGCGTGCCCGGGTACACCTCGCTCCAGTCGTGCACCCGCTCGGCCACAGGACGCCGCTCCGCGACCTCGCGCGGGGTGGTCATGAACCCCCTGGGATCAGCCATGGGAAGCCTCCATCATCAGCTTGACCGTGGTCTCCTCGTCCAACCCGGCGAGTTCGGCGTCGGCCCTCGCCTTCAGCACCCGCGCATAGTCGCGGGGCATCAGCATGGTGAAGCGGTCGCGTAGTTCATCGTCCGACAGTGCGAGCAGCCGCTCTGCCACCGTGGAGCCGGTCTCCTCCGCGTGCCTGCCGAGCAGGGCCCGGACGCGGCTGACATCGTCGGCCTCCAGTGGCAGCGCGTCCACCAGTTCGCTGTTCAGGCGCTCCGGCATCAGGTCGAGCACCCACGCCACGCCACCGGACATGCCCGCCGCGATGTTGCGTCCGGTCGGCCCGATGATCAGCACCTCCCCGCCGGTCATGTACTCGCAGGCGTGATCGCCCACGCCCTCGACGACGGCGATCGCGCCGGAGTTGCGGACGCAGAAGCGCTCCCCCACCTGGCCACGGATGAACAGCTCGCCGCTGGTGGCGCCGTAGGCGATCACGTTGCCGGCAATGATCTGCTCCTCGGCCACGAACGGCACGTTCTTGTGCGGACGAAGGATCAGCCGGCCGCCGGAGAGGCCCTTGCCGAAGTAGTCGTTGGAGTCGCCGACCAGCCGCAGGGTGATCCCGCGCGGCAGGAACGCCCCGAAGCTCTGCCCCGCGGTGCCCCGCAGGGTGAGGTCGATGGTGTTCTCCGGCAGGCCCTGCCCGTTCGTGGCTCTGGTCACATGGTGACCAAGGATCGTGCCCACCGTGCGGTCCACGTTGCGGACGGTCAGGTCCGCACGAACCAGCTCACCGTTCTCCAGCGCCGGTCGCGCGATCTCGAGCAACTGGACGTCCAGCTTCTCGGCCAGTCCGTGGTCCTGCGTGGTGACGCAGTGCAGCGGGTCGCCCTCGCCCAGCTCGACCCGATGCAGGACCGGGGCGAGGTCCAGGCCCCTCGCCTTCCAGTGATCGACGGCCTGCCGCGTGCGCAGCGCCTCGACGCGTCCGACGGCCTCCTCGATCGAGCGGAAGCCCAGCGCCGCGAGGTGCTCCCGCACCTCCTCGGCGATGAACTCGAAGAAGTTCACCACGAAGTCCGCGTGGCCGTTGTACTTGGCCCGCAGGTCGGGGTTCTGGGTGGCCACGCCCACCGGGCAGGTGTCCAGGTGGCACACCCGCATCATCACGCAGCCGGAGACCACCAGCGGTGCGGTGGCGAAACCGAACTCCTCCGCGCCGAGCAGCGCAGCGATCACGACATCCCTGCCGGTCTTCAGCTGGCCGTCGACCTGCACGACGATCCGGTCCCGCAGGCCGTTCAGCAGCAGGGTCTGCTGGGTCTCGGCCAGGCCGAGCTCCCAGGGCCCGCCGGCGTGCTTGAGCGAGGTCAGCGGCGCCGCGCCGGTGCCGCCGTCGTGGCCGGAGATCAGCACCACGTCGGCCTTCGCCTTCGAGACGCCCGCCGCCACCGTGCCGACGCCGATCTCGGCGACCAGCTTCACATGCACCCGGGCGCTCGGGTTGGCGCACTTCAGGTCGTGGATCAGCTGCTTGAGGTCCTCGATCGAGTAGATGTCGTGGTGCGGCGGCGGCGAGATCAACCCGACACCCGGCGTCGAGTGCCTGGTCTTCGCCACCCACGGGTACACCTTCTGGCCGGGCAGCTGGCCGCCCTCGCCGGGCTTGGCGCCCTGGGCCATCTTGATCTGGATGTCGGAGGCATTGGTCAGGTAGTCGCTGGTCACTCCGAACCGGCCGGACGCGACCTGCTTGATCGCGCTGCGCCGCTCCGGATCGTGGAGCCGGTCCACATCCTCGCCACCCTCACCGGTGTTGGACTTGCCGCCCAGCCGGTTCATCGCGATCGCGAGGGTCTCATGCGCCTCCCGGCTGATCGAGCCGTAGCTCATCGCTCCGGTGGAGAACCGCTTCACGATCTCGCTGACCGGCTCGACCTCGTCGATCGGCACGGGTGCGCGGCCGGCGTCGAACTCCAGCAGTCCGCGCAGCGTCATCAGGCGCTTCGACTGGTCGTCCACCCGCGCCGTGTACTGCTTGAACACGTCGTAGCGACCCTGCCTCGTGGCGTGCTGCAGCCGGAACACGGTCTCGGGGTCGAACAGGTGCGGCGGGCCCTCGCGGCGCCACTTGTACTCCCCGCCACCGGAGAGGGTGCGGTGCGGCAGCGGGATGCCGTCGGGCGGGTAGGCCCGCTCGTGGCGCTTCAGCACCTCGGCGGCGATCTCCTCCAGCCCGATCCCCTCCACACGGCTCGTGGTCCCGGTGAAGTACCGATCGACCAGCTCGCTGGACAGGCCCAGCGCCTCGAAGATCTGGGCGCCGGTGTAGGACGCGATCGTGGACACGCCCATCTTGGACATGACCTTCAGCACGCCCTTGCCGAGGGCCTTGCGGACGTTGTACACCGCCTTGTCGGGCTCGACGTGCACGAGCCACTCGCGCCGGGCCAGGTCCTCGGCGGACTCGAAGGCGAGATAGGGGTTCACGGCCGCTGCGCCGTAGCCGATCAGCAGCGCGACGTGGTGCACCTCCCGCACGTCGCCGGCCTCCACGATCAGTCCGACCTGGGTGCGGGTCTTCTCCCTGACCAGGTGGTGATGGATCGCAGCAGTGAGCAGCAGGGACGGGATCGGCGCGAGTTCGGCGTTGGAGTGCCGGTCGGAAAGGATGATCGTCCGGCATCCCCCGGCGATCGCCTCGCTGACCGCCTGGCACAGCTCGTCCAGCTTCGCCCGCAGCGCCGCGCCGCCACCCTCGACCGGGTACAGCCCGCGCACCACGTGCGTGTCGTACTCCGGCCGGGAGCCGTCGCGGTTGATCCGGACCAGCTTCGCCAGCTGGTCGGAGTCGAGGATCGGGTACCCGATCACGATCTGCTTGCAGGAGTCGGGCGTCGGCTCGAGCAGGTTCCCCTCGGGACCGAAGGTCGCCGACAGCGAGGTGACCAGTTCCTCCCGGATCGCGTCCAGCGGCGGGTTGGTCACCTGAGCGAACAGCTGGGCGAAGTAGTCGAACAGGAGCCGCGGACGGTCGCTCAGCACGGCCACCGGAGTGTCCGAACCCATCGAACCGATCGGCTCCACGCCGGTGTTCGCCATCGGCGCGATGATCATCCGCTGCTCTTCGTGGGTGTAGCCGAACACCTGCTGGCGTCGGGTCACCGAGGCATGGCTGTGGACCACGTGCTGCTGCTCGGGCAGATCGTTGAGGTCGACGCGGCCCTTCTCCAGCCACTCAGCGTAGGGGTGCTCTGCGGCCAGCCCCGCCTTGATCTCGTCGTCGTTGATCAGCCGGTGCTGCTCCAGGTCGACCAGGAGCATCCGGCCGGGCTTCATCCGGCCCTTCTCGACCACCTTCGCCGGTTCGATGTCCAGCACGCCGGCCTCGGAGGCGAACACCACCAGGCCGTCGTCGGTGACCCAGTAGCGGCCCGGCCGCAGGCCGTTGCGGTCGAGCACCGCACCGATCAGCGACCCGTCGGTGAAGGTGACGGACGCCGGTCCGTCCCACGGCTCCATCATCGAGGCGTGGAACGAGTAGAACGCGCGCCGTGCGTCGTCCATCTCGGTGTGGTTCTCCCATGCCTCCGGAATCATCATCAGCACGGCGTGCGGCAGCGAGCGCCCGCCGAGGTGGAGCAGCTCCAGCACCTCGTCGAAGGAGGCGGAATCCGACCCGCCCGGGGTGCAGATCGGGAAGATCCGGCCCAGGTCGCCCGCGATCATGTCGGTGGCCAGCAGGGCCTCCCTGGCCCGCATCCAGTTCCGGTTGCCCTTGACCGTGTTGATCTCGCCGTTGTGCGCCATCAGGCGGTACGGGTGGGCGAGCTCCCAGGCAGGGAAGGTGTTCGTCGAGAACCGGGAGTGCACCAGGGAGAGGGCGCTCTCGACCCGCTCGTCCAGCAGGTCGGGGAAGACCTGCGGCAGCTGCTGGGTGGTGAGCATGCCCTTGTAGACCGTGGTGCGTCCGGACAGCGAGGCGAAGTACACCCCCGCCTCGGTGCGGGCGCGCTGCCGCAGCGGGTACACCGCCCGATCCAGCGCGAGGCCGGTGTCGAGGGCGACGGTGGACACGAAGAACTGCTCGAAGTGCGGCATGTTCCGCGCCGAGATCGGGCTCAGCGTGGAGTCGTCGGTGGGCACGGGGCGCCAGCCGTGGATGACCAGCTTCTCCTCGGTGGCCAGGAACTCGATGGTGCGCTTGGCCGAAGCGCGGGCGACCGGCTCGGTGGGCAGGAACGCCATGCCCATCGCGTAGTGCCCGGGATCGGGCAGGTCGAAGTCGACGACCTGGCGCAGGAATCGGTCCGGCACCTGCAGCAGCATCCCTGCGCCATCGCCGGCCGCAGGATCGGCGCCGGTCGCGCCACGGTGGTCGAGGTTTTCCAGAGCGGTCAGGCCCTTGGCGACGATGTCATGGCTGGCTTCCCCACTCAGCTGGGCGACGAAGGCCACCCCACAGGCGTCATGCTCGAAAGCGGGGTCGTAGAGGCCCTCGCCGGGCCTGCCGGGCATCATCGTCAACGCCATCTGATCACTCCCATCTGCGCGAGCGCGCGGGGCCGGTGCAGCCGGATCGGCCGACACGCCGACGGTGCACGCTTGGGGGGCGAGCCTACCTGACTCGGCCTTTCGCCCCGATCGTGCCGACTGAATCATGGACGCACCCGGTTACGGCGGTGTGTCCGGACCGGTGTGTGGACGAAGGCTCGGGCCGGAGCTGCGGCTCAGCACCGGCCGATGCTGCGGCCGCTGAACGGCCCGACCAGCCACTGGCCCGACTCGTTGGTGAGGGCATAGGTGAGCCGCCACACCCGGCACCGGGTCTCGCCGGCGGAGGTCGATTCGGTGAGGTTCACCACCACCGTCGCGGACCCCGAACTCCCCGACGCGCGGGCCGTCTCGAGGTACCCGTCGCTGTACTGCGCCCCCGCCATCTTCGCCGACCAGCGCTCGAAGCTGCCCTTGACCTGCTGGCCGCGAGCGTTCAGCCGTCGCCACGCCCCGGCGAAGTCGGCCCCGTTCATCGCGAGCCAGAACGCATCCAGGGCCTCGAGGGCATCGGCCGCCCCGGCAGGGGCGGTGTCGAGGTTCTTGATCACGTGGTTCACCGAGTCGGGGTCGCAGGTGTTCACCGCCGAGGTGTTCGTCCGCCACTGCTCGATGAGGTCGGCGAACTCCCCCGGCTGCACCGCGTAGCCCGCGCCCTGCGCCGGGACGACCCTTCCCTCGCTGCTGCTGTAGGCCAGCGCCTGCGAACTCGCCACCCCGACGACGCGGCCGTCCGGCCCCAGCACCGGTCCGCCGCCGTAGCCCGGGTCCGTGGCCAGGTCCGTGACCAGCATGCCCTCGCGCTGGATGTTGCCACTCGCACCGGTGACGGTGCCGGTTCCGTCCAGGCTGGTCACCGAGCCGGTCGCCGCCTGCAGGTCCGTGGCGGCCTGCAGGAACCCGAGGACAGCCACCTGGTCGCCCGCCTTCGGCGGCGTCTCGGCGAACGACAGCGTCGAGTCCGCGCTGGTGTCGAGCCAGAGCAGGGCCACGTCCGTCCGCGGGTCGAAGCCGAGCACGTGCGCCTCGCCACCGGACGCATCGGAGCTGACCTGGAACCCCCGCTGGTACTCCACCACGTGAGCCGCAGTGACCAGGAGGTGTTCGTCGATCGCGAGCCCGGTCGCCACCACCCCCGGCGCCGTGGAGGAGCAGTTGGTCGTCTGGATCCGGAACACGGCTCCACGGGAGCGGTCGACCACGGAGGTCCAGTCGACTGCTCCGCCGGCGGTGGCCTGTGCCGTGGAGGGCGCTCCGGTGACGGTGACCGTCACGGTCACCGTGGGCAGCACCGAGCCGCTGCAGCCGGCCAGGGTCGCGCAGAGGCAGGTGATCGTGCCCAGCCTGGCCCATCGCCGCATCACGCGCCGACCGTACCGCCGACGACACCCGGACGGGGGCCGATACCGCGGATCACGCCTCGGGCGAGTCCTCCCCGGACTCCGGATCGGGGGTACCTCCAGGGGATCCGCCGGTATCGAGGGTGCTGACGGCGGCCTCGGCGTCGGTTTCGACCTCGGCCTCGGTCTCGCCCTTCGTTCCGTTCTCCCCGAAGTGCTTCTCCCCCGCGGGAGCGCCGAACTCGACGAACTCCTCGCGTCCGGGACGGTGACGAAGCAGCCACAGCAGCAGGACGATGCCGACCAGGCAGATCAGCATCGCCATGGCCGCATTGAACCTCAGCGGTCCGAAGATGTCGTAGGAGTAGTCGAGCCGCATGCTCTCGGTGAACGTGCGGCCGAATCCGTAGAGCGCGATGTAGAGCGCGAAGACCTTGCCGCGGCCGAGCTGGAACCGCCGGTCAGCCCAGAGCAGCACTCCGGCCGTGGACAGGTCCCAGATCGCCTCGTACGCGAACGTCGGATGGAAGGTCGCGTACTGCTCGTAGCCGGGGACGCGGTGCGCAGGGTCGATCTCCAGGCCCCACGGCAGGGTTGTGGGCCAGCCGTACAGCTCCTGGTTGAACCAGTTGCCGAACCGGCCGATCGCCTGCCCGACCGCAATGGCGGGCGCGAGGGCATCGGCGAGAGCGGCGAAGGCGATCTTCTGCCGCCGTGCGGCAACCCAGGCGGCCAGGGCGCCGAAGCCCACCGCGCCGTAGATCGCGATCCCGCCCTGCCAGATGGCGAACGCCGTCCACGGGTTGATGCCCGGGCCGAAGTAGTCACCCAGGTGGGTCATCACGTGGTAGAACCGCGCCCCGACGATGCCGATCGGAATCGCCCACAACAGCACCGTCTCGAAGCTCTCGGTGCGGCCGCCGCGTGCGCGCCAACGCCGCACGCCCATGGTCCAGGCCACGATGATTCCGGTGATCAGGCACAGCGCGTAGATGTGCACGGTCAGCGGACCGATCTGGAAGTAGCTGATCGGCGGGCTCGGGATGAACAAGGTCACAGGCCCATCCTTATCGGGCGATCAAGCATCGTGTCGAGCCCGGCGGACGCCCGAGGCGAGATCGGCGAGCACCGCACGGAGGCCGGAGAGGTCGTCGGGGTTGCCGTCGGCCTCGGCAGCCAGCATCGGCTTGATGAACGCCGAACCCACGATCACCGCGTCCGCGTAGCCGACCACGTCCGCCGCCTGGTCTCCGCTCGACACGCCCAGGCCGACTCCCACCAGGGTCTGCGGTGACAGCTCCCTGATCCGGGCGACCAGCTCCGGCGCAGCCGTGGGGCTCGCCGACCGCGTCCCGGTCACTCCCATCACCGCGGTCGCGTAGACCCACCCGCGGCAGGCCTGCGTCGTGGACGCGATCCGGGAGTCGGTCGAGGACGGCGAGACCAGGAAGATGCGGTCGAGCCCGTGCGCATCGGAGGCGTCCAGCCACTCGGCGGCCTCGTCGGGGATCAGGTCCGGCGTGATCAGTCCGGAGCCGCCCGCGTTGGCCAGATCGCGGGCGAAGGCCTCGACGCCGTACCGGTCGACGAGGTTCCAGTAGGTCATCACGACAGCCGGCGTTCCGGTCGAACGGACGGCCTCGACCGCAGCAAACACATCCCGGGTCCGGACCCCGCGGGCGAGTGCCCGCGTCCCGGCCTGCTGGATCACCGGCCCGTCCATCATGGGGTCGGAGTACGGCAGGCCGACCTCGACCAGGTCGACGCCGGGCCCGTCCCCGCCCTCTCCGCAGAGCGCCTTCAGCGCGGCCAGCGACCCCGGCACGGACGGGTAGCCGACCGGCAGGTAGCCGACCAGGGCGCCGCGGCCCTCCTCCGACGCACGGCGGAACGCGGACGCGGAGGAATCGGGTGCCGGAGCGGGCTGGACGGAAACGGAACCGTCCCCTTCTCGTCCGGCCGGGGGTTCGGTCGCGCTCATGCCGCACCTCCGGTCGCCGAGTCGGGCTTGCCGGTGAGGCCGAAATAGGAGATCGCGGTGTCCACGTCCTTGTCGCCGCGCCCGGACAGGCACACCACGATCGTCGGTTCGGCGTCCGGCTGCTCGACGGCGAGCCGTTGCCCCAGCCGGATCACCCCGGCGAGGGCGTGGGCAGACTCGATGGCCGGCAGGATGCCCTCGGTCCGGGTCAGCAGTTGGAGCGCTGCCATGGCCTCGGCGTCGGTCACCGCCTCGTAGGTCGCCCGGCCGGTCGCGGCCAGCCACGAGTGCTCCGGCCCGACCCCCGGGTAGTCGAGGCCGGCGGAGATGGAGTGCGACTCCATGGTCTGGCCGTCGGCGTCCTGCAGGATGTAGGTGCGCATGCCGTGCAGCACCCCGACCGAGCCGCCCTGGATCGCGGCGGCGTGGCGTCCCGTCTCCACTCCGTCGCCGCCGGCCTCGAAGCCGTACAGCGCCACCTCGGGCAGGTCGATGAAGTCGGCGAAGGAGCCCATCGCGTTCGAGCCACCGCCCACACACGCCGCGACCCCGTCGGGCAGGCGGCCGAACCGGGCCAGCATCTGCTCGCGGATCTCGGTGCTGATCACCCGCTGGAATTCCTTCACCATCTTCGGGAACGGGTGCGGACCCGCAACGGTGCCGATCAGGTAGTGGGTGTTGTCCACGCTGGCGACCCAGTCGCGCATGGCCTCGTTCATCGCGTCCTTGAGCGTCTGGCTGCCGGACTCGACCGCGATCACCTCGGCGCCGAGCAACTGCATCCGGGCAACGTTCAGGGCCTGCCGGTCGGTGTCGAGGCGGCCCATGTAGACGCGGCACTCCATGCCCAGCAGCGCGGCTGCGGTCGCGGTGGCCACGCCGTGCTGGCCGGCGCCGGTCTCCGCGATCACCCTCGTCTTGCCCATCCGCCGGGTCAGGAGCGCCTGCCCGAGCACGTTGTTGATCTTGTGCGAACCCGTGTGGTTCAGGTCCTCGCGCTTGAGCAGGATCCGCACGTTCCCGCAGTGCCGGCTGAACCGGGGCGCCTCGGTGAGCGGCGTCGGACGCCCGGAGTAGTTGCGGCGCAGATCGTCGAGTTCGCGCCAGAACGACACGTCCCCCATGGCGGTGTCGAACTCGGCCTCGAGCTGGTTCAGAGCAGCGACGAGAGCCTCAGGGACGTAGCGGCCACCGAAGAGGTCGTAGTGGCCGCCCGCATCGGGCAGCGTGGAAGGCATCACGCCCCTATTCACTCACACTCTCAGCGTGCAGTCATGCCAGCGCTCGTAGCGCGGCCACCGCTGCTCGTGGGTCCCCGTGCCGGACGAGCAGTTCGCCGACCAGCACGGCATCGGCTCCGGCCGACCGCATCCGGGCGGCGTCCGCTGTGCTGAGGATGCCGGACTCGGCCACCTTCACCGGACCGGGCCCGATCAGCTCAGCAAGTTCTTGGAAATGGCTCAAGTCCACCTCGAGGGTCTTGAGGTTGCGGTTGTTCACCCCGATCAACTGCGCGCCCGCGTCCAGCGCACGGTGCACCTCCTCGGCCGTGTGCGTCTCGACCAGGCAGGTGATGCCGAGCCGCCCGGCAAGGGCAAGGAATGCCTCCAGCTGGGCCTGGCTCAGCGCAGCGACGATCAGCAGGGCCAGGTCGGCCCCGGCCGCACGGCCTTCCCACAGCTGGTACTCCGTGACCACGAAATCCTTGCGCAGCACGGGGGTGCTGACCGCCGCGCGCACCGCGGCCAGGTCGGCCAGGCTGCCACCGAACCGGCGCGACTCGGTGAGCACCGAGATCGCGGACGCGCCACCGGCCGCGTACTCGGTCGCGAGCGCTGCCGGGTCGTCGATCGGGGCGAGCGCGCCCTTGCTGGGGCTGGACCGCTTCACCTCCGCGATCACGCCCAGACCGGGCGCACGGAGCAGCGGAAGCGGGTCGAGCGCGGGCCCCATGGTCTCCACGTGGGCGACCAGCGCCTCCAGTGGACGCCGGGCGCGACGGACCTCGAGATCCTCGACAACACCGGCGATGATCTCGTCAAGCACCGTCATGTCAGGGCTGACCGTAGCCCATCCGCCGGAGCACGCCACCGGTGACCAGGGACAACACCAGGAGCACACTGGCCACCCAGATCAGGGTCCAGTTCGGCCCGAGCACGAACGCAACGGCCCCCAAGGTGAACGCAATCGCGGCAATGATGCTGCCGGCCCAGGCCGCGGGGGTACGGCCGTGGTGATAGTCCTTGGCGACAGTGCGCGTGGCCCGGTCAGCGCTTTCGATCATGCATCGCTCCCTCGAGTCAGGCTGTGGCTGCGGCGGTTGGTGAACAACAAAACCAAACAAGTCCCCATATTGGCTGTTGGGCGCGAACACCGCTACCCCAGCTACCGAGGATTGCTGGTCATTCCTTATTGACTTCTCAGGAACCCGGGCGCTCCAGCCGCAGCAACGCGCCCGCCTCGGCCACCGCATCGAGCACGGCGGCAGCCTTGTTGCGGCTCTCGGCATCCTCGTTGGCGGGCACCGAGTCCGCCACCACCCCCGCGCCCGCCTGCACGTAGGCGACTCCCCCGGCCAGCAGGGCCGTGCGGATCGCAATCGCGGTGTCGGAGTCGCCGGCGAAGTCGAAGTACCCCACCACTCCCCCGTACAGCCCTCGGCGCGACACCTCCAGGCGGTCGATGATCTCCATCGCCCTCACCTTCGGCGCACCGGACAGGGTGCCCGCAGGGAAGCAGCTCAAGGTGGCGTCCAGCGCTGTGCGGCCCGGCGCGAGGGTGCCCTGAACGGCCGCTTCGAGGTGCATCACGTGGCTGTAGCGCCGCACCTTCATGAACTCGACCACCTCCACCGTGCCCGGCACGCAGACGCGCCCGAGGTCGTTGCGGCCGAGGTCGACCAGCATCAGGTGCTCGGCGGCCTCCTTCGCGTCGGCCAGGAGCTCTGCCTCGAGGCTCGCGTCCTCCGCTGCGGTGGCTCCGCGAGGACGCGTCCCTGCGATCGGGTGGGTGGTCGCCCGGCCGCCGGTCACCTGCACCAGCGCCTCCGGACTGGACCCGACGATCGCGAAGCCGTCCAGGCGGAGCAGGTAGAGGTAAGGGCTCGGATTCGTGCGGCGCAGCACGCGGTACACGTCCAGCGGTTCCGCCGCGCACGGGGCCTCGAAACGCTGGCTCGGCACGATCTGGAACGCCTCACCCGCCCGGATCTCCTCGATCGCCTCGGACACGGCTGCCTCGTACTCCGCTGACGTCCGCTGCCGGCGCACCGGCGCGGGCCGGGCATCGCTGGCCCGGATGGCGACCAGGGGTTCGGCCGGACGCAGCAGTGCCGCGGCCATCGCCTCGACCCGCGCGCAGGCGTCGGCGTACGCGTCCTCGATGTGCGCGCCGGTGTCATCGAAGTTGATCGCGTTCGCAACCAGCCACACCTCGCCCGAGTGGTGGTCGAGCACGGCCATGTCCGAGACCAGCATCATCACCAGCTCCGGGATGCCGAGGTCGTCGGGGTTGCTGTCGGGCAGGTGTTCCATCCGGCGCACCACGTCGTAGCCGAGGTAGCCCACCATCCCCGACACCAGCGGCGGCAGCCCCGGCTCGCGTGGGGTGTGCAGCATCCCCAGCGTCTGCGCCAGCACGCTCAACGGGTCACCGTCGCTGGGCAGGCCCGTGATCGGGCGTCCGCTGAACGCCCACCGCGCGGCGCCGTCGGCCTCGGTGAGCGTGGCGACGGCGTTGACGCCCACGAACGAGTACCGCGACCACACCCCGCCCTCGGCGGATTCGAACAGGAAAGTGTTCGGGCGATCGCCGCACAGCTGGTGGTACAGCCCGACCGGGGTGAAGTCGTCGGCCAGCAGGCGGGTGTAGACGCTCACCACCCGGCGCGAGGCGCCCGCGGCGAGGAAGCCGGGCAGGTCCGGGGTGATCTCGAGCCTCATCCGAGGTCCTCCAGCAGCACCCGGGCGTCGAAGCAGGTGGCCGTCCCGGTGTGGCACGCCGGGCCGGTCTGGTCGACCCGCACCAGCACGGTGTCGCCGTCGCAGTCCAGGCGAACCTCGCGGACAACCTGGATATGACCGCTGGTCTCGCCCTTCACCCAGTACTCCTTGCGGCTGCGCGACCAGTAGGTGCCGCGGCGCGTGGCCAGGGTGCGCCGCAACGCCTCGTCGTCCATCCACGCCAGCATCAGCACGGCGCCGGACGTCGCGTCCTGCACGACCGCCGGCACCAGGCCGTCGGCGTTCCGCTTCAACAGGGCTGCCACCTGTGGGTCGAGCTCGCTCACCCCGACATTGTGGCAGGCGCGTGGGTAGGGTTCCGGCATGAGCCAGCACCACCGCCCGTCCGACCAGCGCGTGGCCCTCTGCGACGCACTCGCCGCGGTCGAGCCGACCGCCCCGACGCTGTGCGAGGGGTGGACGGCCCACCACCTCGCCGCGCACGTCTGGCTGCGCGAGAACGACCCGCTCGCCGCCGCGGGGATCGTGGTCAAGGCCCTCGCCCTGCACACCGCCGAGCGGATCGAAGAGGTCCGCTCCGGGCAGCCCTACACCGAGTTGGTGGACGCGATCCGCCGCGGCCCGGCCCGGCTGTCGCCGTTCCGGCTGCCGGGCGTCGAGGCCGCGGCGAACACGTTCGAGTTCTTCGTGCACTGCGAGGATGTCCGTCGGGGCGCGGGCGACCACACGCCCCGGCCCCGCGACGCCGCCCTGGAGAACCTCGCCTGGCGGCGGGCTGCGACGCTGG